>Ga0068714_10000629_pt1 | contig 64758 bp, 75 predicted proteins | sample MTBNYHSulfiMetaG_FD_62988 | JGI IMG/M metagenome (GOLD analysis project Ga0068714, IMG submission 62988) | Enrichment culture microbial communities from rom New York Harbor, USA that are MTBE-degrading - MTBE-NYH (New York Harbor Sulfidogenic)... | ecosystem: Environmental > Aquatic > Marine >...
CAGCATTTCTCGCAAACCTGGTTAACAACGACACCGCGAATCTGACAAAGATACTGACCTATCATGTAGTCTCAGGTAAGGTCATGTCAACAGACCTTAGTGACAATATGACCGTGGCAACAGTTGAAGGAACAACCATAACCATCACCATAGACGATGATGGCAACGTCTATGTCAATGAAGCCAAGGTGACAGTGGCAGATATTGAATGCAGCAACGGCGTAATCCATGTGATCGATAAGGTCCTCGTTCCTTAAAAAAAACGACTGCAATCGAAAAGCATCAATAAAAAATAGCGGGAATAATCCCGCCAATAATTTCTTTTTTATAATGTAATATTGAGTGTTGATGATTCATCGTTTCTTTCATTACTTAGCCACTTAGCTAGACCATTAAATGATAGTGTATGATTAACATCCCGTAAAAAGTCTTTTGGATAAGAACACTACGTGTTATTCAATTTTTATTTGTTTTAGAATAACAAGATGATCCGTTGTCTTAAACACATTAAATGCTTATCATTGTCTAAGAATCGTATATATCACATACGAAAAATTGCGGTATTTAACTTTGGAAAGGCAGGGGGAAGAAAAAAAAATGTAAACTCGTTATTTCTTTTCTCGTATCCAATTGTAGTGCCGTATCTTACTGGTTTCTCCATAGCCACAGAACGCACAGCGTCTCTTCTGCACATGGAAAGAATGCCTGCCACAGCGTCTGCATGCGATATGGGTGGTTTTCCCACCGGCTCTACTCGTTGTTCCTTTTGTCATAGTAGATACCCCGTATTCTAAGGTGATATATAAATGATATTGTCTCCTCTAACTATGAGTTTATCATGCTTTGATTTTTTATCGGAACGGACGATTTCATCAGCGTTTTTTAAGACAAGGTTCATATGAGGAACGTCATAGCCGTCAAGGATCCCTTGGTATTCAACGCCGCCCCGCAGCTCGACAATGACTCGTGCGTTTAAGCTTGCATGTAAGAGTTTTAATGGTTTTTCCATAGCAGTTACCTAGGAGAAACGAAATAGAGATAGCATTTATAACTGTTTGGGCTTTCCTTTCCAGGATAACTATTAAAACAACAGGTCGAATATCCTCTCTATGGCTGTGAAGATAAAGAATCGACATCGTCTGAAAGAACGGGAGGTAAAGGAGTTAGCCGCAGACCTAAAAACAAGGTTTCATGGTGATTTTTTCGATGAAAAATCCGCTGTTGACATTGGGACGCTTGAGGAGTTTACAGTTCTGCTTGTCAATGATAGTATAGATTTTCTTATGTATGATAATAAGGTTGTTTTTACGCTACACGGATTAGCAAAGTATCAGCCAAAAACCAATTTCGTAATCGTCGATATGGGTGCAGTTGGTTTTATTATAAAAGGAGCGGATGTGATGGCCCCAGGAATCATCGATGTCGACCAGTCCATTCAGAAAGACAACTTAGTATGGATCTGCGATGAAAAGCATCATAAGTCATTGGCGGTCGGTGTCGCGTTAATGAGTGGGATGGAGATGAAAACAAAAAAACTAGGCAAAGCAGTAAAGACCCTACATTATGTAGGCGATCGGTTATGGACGCTTACCCACTAAGTCGATCGCTGACGAGGTCATAATAACTCAGAGATGATACCCGGGAGTCTCTGGAGATTTTTTGAGAACCGATGATCATCGTCGTAGAGCTGTATCGTCGCGTTCTGTGCTTGGGCAAAACACAAAATCCATTGGTCCGGTACAATGTCATCCTGTGTCCCCCGCAGGATAGTGATGCTTGCCGGGATCTTCTCGCTAAAGAGTCTTTGTTCTCTCATCTCCTGAAGAATCCGTAATGGCATTCCCTCGATCGTGCGTAGATCAATGTCTAGTGGGATGATGGCAGGGTTAAGAAGGATGAGTCGGTTGACATTTGAGTGTGTAAGAGCAGTGGACGCAGCAAGAAACCCCCCAAGAGAGGAGCCTATTAAGACGACGCGAGGATCTTCCTGTATGGCCTCTGCAATACGGTCTAGACAGTGAGAAATGACAAGATCCTCTGCAAGACCGTCTCGATAGGTGATTGGTATGGCTTGTATGGTTTTCTTAAGGAGAGTTGCTTTTTCCCCAAAGGGGCTTGATTGGTATCCATGGATATAGTATAGCATAGGCGTCACGTCAAGTCTTGTGATAATGGGTATCCGATGAGATAAAAAAAAGTTATGGAATTGTTTCTGAGAAAGGAGTTTCGTTATTGATTGTTGTGCATGGGACTAAATCTCGTACTGTGTGACGGTTTGTCTTCTTATCAGAGTGGAACCATACTTCCATAAGTGTCGTAGAAGCCGTTCTTCCTTCATCTGGAACATACGAAAGCATAGAATGGGACTCTACGTCAACAAAAATCAGTAATTATTGCACTTTACAAATGTTTATAAAGCGACATATATTTAAGAATACGGGCAAAAATTAGGAGTAGTGTGTCAGAATGGGAATAGCAAGTAAGATTTTTGGTGAGAAAAAAACAGCAACAACAGAGGGATATATTGATCTTGAAAAATATGCAGACGCACAAGTCGGGAGCACGGCTGGTGCACGGATGCATGTTGCCATTGGTGAGATTCAACGGTATGAAGATTTAAAGGATTTAACGGATTTTGTCTATGGTGGAAATGTGCTAATCCTTGATTTCACCGCAATTTCTGATCAAGAAGTGCTGCTGAAACGAGTCACCAATGAGTTAAAGAGAATCTCTGATGACATCGGTGGCGATGTTGCAGGAATTGGGAACAACCTCATGGTGGTTTCCCCAAACGGCGTGAAAGTAGAACGCCGGAAGTTACGTGGAAAATTCTAATCCTTGTTGTTTTTTTTCTTCCATTCTTTTGTTTGTAGATTTTGAAGAAAGCAGGACAACCAATGAGTCTTCTTTTTCCCTAACCTGTTCGTACCCAAGCTGTTCTGCAAGTTTCTGTCCAAAATTCCTGATTTGATCATGACGAGGCATATTTGAAAAATGAAGACGGTTTCGCGATGAGCCGACAAAGACATACCCTTTCGGTTCGATAAACATCGGTGATGCGAGTGAATCAAGTTTCGCATACGCGCTGATATGTTTCTCGTCCATGTTCCACCCATGGATTAGAGTATGACGAATCACGGTTCGTGTGTCAAGAGAGGGCAGTAGTGAGAGGGTCTGCTGTATTTTCTCCCATCCATTGGGGATAAGTGGGGCACAGAGTCTTTTATAGATCTCTTCAGTGGGGGCGACAAGTGAGACAAAGAGTTGTGTTGGCAAGGTATCAAGTTTTTCCAACGCATCAGGGGTTGTTCCATTCGTCACAAGGAATGTCGTGATGCCTTTCCGATGGCACACCTCAAAGAATTCTCCGAGTCGGGGGTAGAGCGTAGGTTCTCCAGAAAGAGAACAGGCAAGCATGTTTGGTTCGTTTGCCTCCTTCCATTTTTTCTGATCGCACCGGGGATCTCCTTTGAATCCGGTAAGAAGTTTTTTTTGTGCCGTTATCGCATGTTCCAGGATATAGTGAGGATCGTCGATGTCATGTAATTCTTTTTCAGTGAAATTTTGGAAACGCCAGCAGAACAGGCACATCTGTGTACAATGAGTTATTGCAGGAGTCATCTGCAGGCATCGATGTGTCTTGATGCCATAGAAGGTTTGTTTGTAGCACTGCCTGCCGAACAGAAGGCTTTGTTTTACCCAATGGCAGAGTTTCACTCCCGAGTGCTTCCCGACAATCGCGTAATGCTGTCTTTGAAGGATTTTCTGCAAATCAGGGTTCATAGAATGCAGGATGGACGATAGCATTCTGTCTTATATCGATTATGCTGCAACCAGTGTTTTTGCCTTCATACTCAGATGTTATGCGGCACAGTCATCAACTTCTGGAAAGGTCTGCTCATTAAAGATGATGGACATCTTACAAAGATGGCATAGGCCCTCTTCATCAGCTGGCAAGAGATTTGTACCGCACAGTGAGCAATGCTGAATCATGGAAAAAACTCCACTCTTGTACCCCTGAGGGTCGTAATGAGGCTATATGATATAAAGGTATGTTTTTCCTGCTCTATCGTTCACTGATCCCCAAAGAGAAAATCCTAGGTCGGGGTTCTAAACGCCCCGTCAGCAGTCCTGGCTCCTTCACAGGAGCAAACCCCGCTTTAACAGGTATCTATGCGTTTCTCTAGGGCTTCTTTTAATGAATCCTTACTATCGTTTGAACATCAAATCCAAAGGAGCAACTCTCCATTTTGCGAGTAGAACAATATCTGGTCGATAGATAAGAAAAAATCTGATTCTAACAAAAATGGACGAATTCTTTTTAAAAAAATTTAAACAATAATTGCTACTGACAATCATCTTGGTAAAAATTATGAATAAAATGACAATAGGCGTTACTATTGGTTTTGCAGTTGGAGCACTATTTGGGATTATTATTGGAAGTATCGAAAAAGAACTAGCATTGTTTCTTTCAATCGGGATAGGTGGTGGTATCGCAATAGGTGTTGCAATAGGTACAATCCTTGAATATAGAAAAAAGTAATCGCATCAAATGCATTAAAAAAAAAAAAATCAAGTGCTTGTTTCTGCTCTACTCTCTTAAAAAATATAATCCTTTTTCCAGTATACAGCATCGAAATGATCTCAAGTATTGTAGTTTTCGCAAACCGTACATGATGACAAATTTTTTTTCTCCGTAGGTCGTCCTGTGATCTCTTTTGATAACGGTAAGTTTTTGTAAGGAAACCTGATTTAGAGATAGAACGCCTATGAAGATAGACCCATGGAGCTCGACCACCTATCAGGATTATGCACGGTTGCGTGATGAATTCGGAATTCAGGAATTCTCTGAAGACCTCTGGAAAGACCTGCCACACCCACATCGATTGCTCCGACGAGGCGTGGTGTTTGGCCATCGGGGTTTTGAGGCCATCCATGATGCGATTGTAAAGAAGAAACCGTGGGCGATACTCACAGGGTTGATGCCATCCGGACGCATGCACCTGGGTCATAAGATGGTCATCGACGAGGTCTTATATTATCAGAGTCTTGGCGCAGATATATTCATTGCAGTCGCGGACATCGAGGCGTACGCAACCAGAGGATACAGCCTAAAGGAGACGAAAGAACTTGCGGTAAACGAATACATCGCTAATTATATTGCGCTTGGGTTGGACCCAAACCGCAGTCATCTTTACTTCCAATCCAAGCATCAGGATGTGAAAGACCTGGCGTTTCTGCTTGGGAAAAAGGTAAACTGGTCCCAGATGGTTGCGACATATGGCTTTGAGGGATCGACGAACATGGCGCATATTTTCTCCCCGTTGGTTCAAACAGGGGATATCCTTCACGTACAGCTTGAGAAGTATGGAGGCATTCGGCCAACGCTTGTTCCTGTAGGTGTTGACCAGGACCCACATATCAGACTGAGTCGCGATATTGCCCAAGCACATCGTCTCTACAACGTGACGGTGACAAAAGACGACAAGATCGGGGTGTTTGTCAAGGTTGACACGAACGTCAACGAACTGCTTGACGCCGCAGAAAAGACGCTACATACACTGCAATTTACTGATTTGAAACGCATCACTGATTACAAAGCTATCTATATTAACACCGCAAAACAAGAAGATGTTTCTCCTATCGATGAAGCACTCTCTCGTATCGAACCATCATTTCATGGATATGGCTTCCTGCAGCCATCGTCTACCTATCATCGGTTCATCACCGGTCTTACAGGGGAGAAGATGTCGTCATCAAAACCGGAGAGCGCAATCTTCCTCACCGATACCCCGTTGGATGCAAAGAAGAAGATTATGAACGCGAAAACCGGTGGTGCCGTTACCCTGGAGGAACAAAGGAAAACCGGGGGAAAACCGGATGAATGCATGATCTACGAACTGTTTCTGTACCATCTCATTGAAGATGATAACGAGTTAAAAGGCATCTATGAGTCGTGCAAAAAGGGAGAGCTGATGTGCGGGTCGTGCAAGAAACGGGCTGCAGAGCAGATGGAACGACTTCTGCTTGATCTCCAAGAGAAACGGAAAAATGCTACCGAGCAAATCCAAGAGGTCCTCCGAGAACATTATTCATAGGATGTAAAGAGTCCATCATCGGAAACCATTTTTTCAAGATGGGCATCCAGTTTTCTTTGTTGATGGGAAAACACATTCTTCAGAGAGTGAAACGTGGCTTTAGATGTTGATGCCCGTCCTTGAACCGGGATAGTGAGTCCAAGGTCCTCCCCGTGCAGTGCGCTGGAAAGGATTTGTTGAGGGGGGATTCCTCGTTGGATATTCAAAAAAATCTTCTTGATGTCCCCTTGGACGATTCCAAAGTCCCCGGATTTTCTGCTCATTTGCTCTTGAATGTCGTCATCGATATGTCGCGCGAGTTTTGATCCTACCCCTTTGACTTCAAACGGGTTTTTATTATATTCTTTTAACAGGTAGATACCGATATGAGGGTGAAAGATATAACAGTCATGCGAAAACAACGAAGGGTCCTTGCCAAATGCTGCATGCCATCCGTTTGGATGTTTTTTTCCATCCCGAATGATATCTTTAAGAATGTCATTTCGTGGTTTGATTTTCACACACATCGGTATAGAATAGGAAGATAAGAATATAACTGAGGGACTTGATACGATTCTCTCGTTATTAAAAAATGGTGTGGAACGAAATGTTGGTAAAGGAGATCATGACCAAACAGGTGATTACCATTGCTGCGGACGCATCCGTACTTGAGGCATGTATCATATACAAGGAGAAGAAAGTGGGATCGTTGGTAGTCACCAAGGGTGAGACCTGTGTTGGTATAGTCACAGAACGAGATCTCATTGAACGGACGATTTGTCAACATCGGAACGCAAAGAAAACAAAGGTACGAGAGATAATGTCAAAAAAAATTAAAGTAGTAGACGCATTGGATACCGTAGAAAATGCTCTTGAGATACTCAAGGAGCATAACATCAAGAAATTACCGGTGATTTCCTCTGAAAAAGTTGTGGGAATCGTCACGATTACCGACATCGCAAAGGCACGACCCGATCTCTCAAACCGATTTATGGAGTCGTGGATGAAGGCCCAGTGGAGAGACTAAAAAATGTTTTTTTAAAGATATGTAAACGGTTCTGCACATTTATCGAGTTGTTTTGCACCGATGCGTGTCAGCAGCGTTTCAATTTCTTGTAGCTGCTTAGCGCTCACAGAGGTGTAGGTAAAGATGATTTCGTCGTACTCATTAAATACGACAAAGGTGCTGTCGGCTGAACGATAGACTGCTTTGTAGAGTTCAGAGCCATGCAGCCATACCCAGATGCGTTCGTTTTTATTTCCTATACGGATCACCTCCGCTCATCAGTCTCTTAAGGTCTGTGCTAATTTTTTCATCCGTTTTGCAACAATAAAATTCCGTGTGATAACCTCGATTTCTTTTGCCTCACCAGCACTTGAGATTTGACCAACGATTGGTATCATAAGCGTTCACTCCTCATATACCTCTTTGACCGTCTTCTTTAAAACAGATTGTTGTACAAACGGTATCTAGTTTCTGTACAGTTGTTACCGAAACCAACAACTCCTTGTAGGTGTTCTCCTCGTTTACAAATTCTGTACAAAACATTTAAATCAGCATACTTTGATTCTGGGTAGTAGTGAGGGTGTCGGATGAAAACAATCAATCGAGTAGTCATACCTGTAGATACCGCTGATGCGTCCAAAGTCGCTGCAGAGCAGGGTGCTTTTTTCGCAAAACTGCTTAACGTCCAGGTCTCCATTATTTCAATTAATGATTCACAACAATATGTGCTATCGAAAATACTTGAAGAGAAAATAGAAAAAGAAAAACGAAGTTCACTAGAAGAAATTAAAAAAATCATAGAAGAAAATGGTGTGATAACAACAACGAAATTGGCTGCTGGCGAACCTGCAACTGAGATTGTAAAATTCGTCAACGATGATGATTTGATTGTGATGGCAAGCAAAGAAAAGAGAGGGTTTAATAAATTCCTTCTAGGGAGCGTGTCTGAAGAGGTGCTAAAGTCCGCTCCATGTACGGTAATGGTCATTAAAGAAAAAACAAAGAAATGGACGGTGGATGACCTTACATCATTAAATAAAGAATAAGAATGAAAAAAAATCAGGTGTCGTCGTCCTTTTTCTTTTTTTCTCCTTTCACCTTGTAGTCCGCATTTATCGTGGAATCATCACCTGACGGATGACCCTGCCATGACTCACCTGATGCGGCTCCATGGTCGGGTTGCTGCTGATGCTGCTGCGCAGCCTGCTGATAAATGGCGGTTGACGCCTTCTGGAACGCCTGGGTTAACGCATCGGTTTTCTCCTTGATACGTGTGACATCATCACCAGTGAGCGCCTCACGAAGCTCCGTTAAGGCCTTCTCAAGGGCGTCTCTATCCTCTGATGAGAATTTATCCTTCAGCTCCTGCAGCGTCTTTTCCGTGCTATGCACAAGAGAATCCGCAGTGTTGCGTATCTCAATCTTTTCCTTTCGTTTTTTATCTTCCTCTTCGTGTTCCTTTGCTTCATTTCTCATCCGTTCAATCTCAGAGTCAGAAAGTTTCGTCGAACCAGTAATCCGAATAGACTGTTCCTTGCCCGTGCCAAGGTCCTTCGCAGAGACATTCAGGATGCCGTTTACATCAATGTCAAACGAAACCTCGATTTGCGGCATTCCCCGAGGAGCAGGAAGGATGCCATCAAGATGGAACCGTCCAAGGCTTTTATTGTCCACTGCCATAGGTCGTTCCCCCTGCAGGACGTTAATTTCAACACTGGTCTGGTTGTCAGCAGCGGTGGAAAACACCTTGCTTTTCTTTGTAGGCACGGTAGTGTTCCGATCAATTAAAGGTGTTGCGACACCACCGAGGGTCTCGACACTCAGCGTCAAGGGAGTGACATCAAGCAGGACAATATCCTTATCGATATCGCCAGACATGACCCCTGCCTGTATGGCAGCGCCAATAGCGACGCATTCCATGGGGTCAACCTCTCGCTTCGGTTTCTTCCCAAAGATTTCTTCGACGGTTTTTTGCACCAGTGGAATTCGGGTTGTTCCCCCGACCAGAACTACATGGTCAATGTCTGAGGATTTAAGTTTTGCGTCTTTGAGAGCCTGATGACACGGGTTTCTGCTTCGCTCAACAATCGGTCCGATGATTTCCTCGAATTTCGCTCTGGCGAGTTTTAACTCAAGATGCTTTGGCTCTCCGTCCACTACGGTGATGTACGGAAGGTTAATGTCGGTTTGCAGCGTGGAGGAAAGCTCAATCTTCGCAATCTCTGCTGCTTCTAAAATCCTTTGCAAGGTTTTTGGGTCTTTCCGAATGTCCGTGTTGTATTGCTTTTGGAATTCTTTTGCTATGTAGTCAACGAGTGCCTGGTCCATATCTGACCCGCCAAGCTGCGTATCACCATTGGTGGCAAGAACTTCAAAGACGCCACCGCCGACCTCCATCAAGGTGACATCAAGGGTTCCTCCCCCAAAGTCATACACCGCTATCTTGTGGTCCCCTTTCTTGTCCAACCCATACGCAAGGGCGGCAGCAGTAGGCTCGTTGATAATGCGTTTGACATCAAATCCTGCGATTGCACCAGCGTCCTTTGTTGCCTGCCGTTGGTCGTCATTGAAATACGCAGGGACGGTGATGACCGCCTCTGTTACTTTTTCACCAAGGAAATCTTCTGCATCCTTCTTGATTTTCTGAAGGATGAAGGCTGATATCTGTTGCGGGGTATAGGTTTTCCCTCGTATCTTGATTTTCTCATTTGTCCCCATTTTCCTTTTAACACGTTGTACGGTGCCTTCAGGATTAGTGACCGCTTGTCTTTTTGCTGCTTCGCCAACAAGCATCTCCCCTGTTTTTGTAAATCCGACAACAGAGGGAAAATACGGTTGTCCTTCTGCGCTTTTAATCACAACAGGTTTTCCTGCTTCGACATATGCTGCTTCAGAATTTGTTGTTCCAAGATCAATTCCGATGATCTTACTCATAAATAAACACCTCCTATGGTTTTACGGTTTTAATGGTTTCTTTTTCCCCACGATCACTTGAGAGGGTCTCAGGAGCTTTTCTCCGATCATATAACCTTTTTTTACCTCGTCAAGGATCGTGTCATCAACACAATCATCTGTTTCAATAAGGGAAACAGCATGATGATAGGTATGATCAAAGGGTTTTCCTTTACAATCGATATAGGTGACACATTCTTTTTCAAAGAATTTTTCGAAATGTGAAATAAGATGTTGTAATCCTTCTTTTGGATCAGTATCCTCCGATGCTTTTTTGAGCAGTTCCTGGAAGTCTAGCAGTTCAAGCAGATAGCGTTTCTTCAGTTCTTCTTCCCGGGAGATTAGTTCTTTTTCCATGCGTTTTTTATAGTTCTGATAATCAGCAAGGCTACGGAGATACTTGTCGTTTTTTTCCTGTAATTCAGCCGTGAGCTGTTGAATGGTTTCCTCTAATCTTTTTATTTTATTCTGCACGGTTTCCTGTGTTGGTTTCTTTGTATCAATAGGTTTTTTTGTTGGCATAGGCATCTAAAAAACTAAAAAAAAGAAAGAAAGGGAGTGACTGTTTAGTAATCGTCCATCCCGCCGCCTGGGGGCATACCGGGCATTCCACCGGGGCCGCCTGGGGGCATACCACCGCCACCACTTTTTGAGGCGATGATATCGTCGATTCGCAGGATCATGGTCGCAGCTTCTGTTGAGGATTGAACCTCTTGGATGCTGACACGCAAGGGCTCAATGACATTGCCGCGTATCATATCTCCGACTTTTCCGTTGAAGACATCGACACCAGCGGTTTTGTTTCCTTTCTTATGCGCGGTCCGAACTTCAATCATCATGTCGATGGGGTCAAGACCAGCGTTTTCCGCAAGGGTCTTTGGTACGATTTCCACTGCGTTTGCGAAGGCTTCTATCGCCATCTGTTCACGTCCGCCGACCGTGGTTGCGTACTCCCGCAGAGACATGGCGATTTCCGTTGCTGCTGCGCCACCGCCAGGGGTCATTTTTCCGTCTTCGAGAGCGACTTTGACGACGAATAAGGCGTCATGCATGCCGCGTTCGAGTTCATCGACAATATGTTCGGTGCTGCCGCGGATAAGGATGCTAACTGCTTTGGGATTTTTACAGTCAGTGACAAAGGTCATCTTGTCATCGCCGATCTTCTGTTCTTCTACGTTGCCAGCAAACCCAAGATCTTTTGGTGAGAGCTCGTCAAGGTTTGCGACGACGATGGCACCGGTTGCTTTTGCAAGCTTGTCCATGTCGCTTTTCTTGGCTCGTCTAACCGCATAGATTCCCTCTTTGGAGAGGAAATGCTGCGCAAGGTCATCGATGCCTTTCTGGCAAATTAAAACGGTTGCTCCGCTTTTTTTGACCTTGTCGACCATTTTTTTCAGCATGGATTCTTCTTCGTCAAGGAACGCTTGTAATTGGGTTGGGTCCTGAATCTGGATGCGTGCGTCAACCTCTGTTTTTTTGATTTCTAATGCAGCGTTCACGAGCGCGATTTTTGCGTTTTTCAATTGTCTAGGCATGCCTTCATGGACACGCTCTTTGTCAAGGATGATGCCTTTTATGATACGGGTATCCTTAATGCTTCCACCTTGTTTCTTCTGGATTTGGATGTTGTCCATGTCTACAATGGTTTTAGTCCCTATTTGCTCGGCGATACTGGTGACTGCATCGACGACGACATCAGCAAGCAGTTCTTTTTCTGCACTGGCACCTTTGCTTGCCATGGAAGTCATCGCGATGTTTTTTAAGGTTTTCTTATCGCCGGGTTTTATGGGTATTGCCATTTTACCTAGCTCAATGATTGCTTTGTTTGCTGCAAGTTTATAGCCGCTGCAGATAACAGTCGGGTGTATGTTCTGTTCGATGAGTTCTCCAGCGTATTTTAACAACTCTCCAGTGAGAATCACTGCTGATGTTGTCCCATCACCGCATTCTTCATCTTGTGATTTGGCGACTTCGACAATCATCTTTGCTGCAGGGTGTTCCACGTCGATTTCTTTTAGAATGGTTGCTCCGTCGTTGGTGATGACGACATCACCCATGGAGTCGACTAACATCTTGTCCATTCCTTTTGGGCCGAGTGTTGATTTGACTGCATCTGAGATCGCTCGTGCGGCCATGATATTGTTGAGTTGTGCGCCTTTTCCTTTTTCTCGCTTTGTTCCTTCTTTAAGGATGATAATTGGTTGCTGTCCTCCAGCCATCATACTATTTTGCCTCCTTTTAATTCTATTAAAAGTAAAAACAGCATGTAAACACTTCTATATAAATATTACGGTCGACGGTTCTGTATCAAACTGTGATGTCAAATTTGTGGTGGAAAATCAATGGTGTTTTAAAAGAAGAACATTAATGCAACGGGCTTGGGCTACACAAATTTTCTTTTTTATTCGCAGTTCTTCCACAACACTTACAGATAAATTCAGGATTTGAAGTCAATTTTTTGACTTGCTCCAAAACAAATTTATGAACAGGTTGAGTTAACTGGCACATTCTATCACTTGGAATGTTACTACAGTCACAATCACATTGGCATGTATCATCACAACAATTATTTCCCATAAGTATACCTGTTTTTATCATACATCATTTGGATTTATAAAAGTATTTGTCAATTTTGTGTTTGCAAACTGTTTTAAAAACACACAATATACTTCTCCAGTTCATCGAATAGTCCTCAAAAGTACGATGATTATCACCCTGTGAGTGTTTTTCAAAAGAGTTGATGGATTACTAGAGTAGCACCACGGATTTCCCATCGCTATTTTGGAAAGTATGAAACCAACGCAATAGCTCCGAATGAAACGACCCCAAGAGCACGGATTACTCCACGACTTGCGTATCAAAGAACCCGATGATTCCCAGCGGTCCGATGTACCCAAACTTATTAGACTGGGAGATAACAAACCGCTCATCTGAGAGATACAACTGAGGAATGAATGTGTCAAGTGTCAAAGAGAAAATACATCGAGTCGTAAACGAAATCTCATACTCAGAAATACTCCTGTCTTTGAGAAAACCAATGAGGAATCGCTTGCCGTAACTCTCCATATTCTGAATATACACCCAGACCTCATGGGTCCAACTTTGCCCAGACTGGTCAAAGACCCTGGCACGCACCATCTTATTTACCCCAAGAACGGCAGAACCATGCAATTCCGATGAAATCTCCCGGATATAGGAAATATTACAGAACCATTCATAGGGCGGCTCTGTATCGACAAACGGCAGACCGGGGTGCTGCCCAAAGGGCTCAATATCGAATTCAACCCGGGAAACCACTGCATTGTCCGAGGCGTTCGCCCGGACCCAGAACGGCAGATTAACCTGCTGTTCATCGACAGGTTCTGATATCTCAACATAGGGACGCTCTGCATCGATTTTTATCTGAATGGTGTTCTCCGGTTTTGTTTTATCCTCAACGTTTCCTGCACAGTCAACAGACCAAAACGTCACATCCCAGATTCCCATCCAGTTGGACTGCTGAGAAACCACAAGAGAGATGCCGCTTGCTTTGTTATATTCAATCGTTGAACCATCATTCAATGTGTAGTACGTATGATTAACACCACTTCCGGTGCCATGAGGAAGATCATACGAACCAAGCCAAACGATCACTCCCTGACTGGTGTACCAGCCGCCCAGACCCTGTGTACCAGAGATATTATCAAGGACCGTGACCGGAGGAACCTCATCAACTCCGATATACCGCACCTGCCAGCTGTCAAGAGTTGGAGTGGACGAAGGAGTCGTTCTCGTGAAATGAGCTCTGAGACGTATCGGGACCGGGTCTAACATTTCAAGAGATTGCCCTGAACTAATTCCTTGAATAAGAACAGTATCTCCTGCTGCGTTCACCACATCAAAGGTAATAGTTCCTTCAAAAATAGTAGAGAAATCAACCCACGCGAGCAGATTTTCCGGGTTGATGAGTATAGAGGTCACGTGAGCCGTAAGTATTAGGACTTTTTCTTCACCGATGACATAGGTCATCTCAGAGCCACTAGGGATGTTCAACTGCCAGATGTTCCCATATGCATCTGGCATGTCATTCCATGGATACGGATAGTAGATCCGAATGTCTTCCCATGCAACAAAGATTTTCCCGTTTCCAGCCGCCACATTACCCCAATCGGCTTCCGCGGAGGTACTTGCGGACAATTGGATGTCACCGGTGAAGACCACTCCATCAGAGGAAACCAGCTTTCCCCAGATAAGACCAGAGTCACTTGTCGCTCCTTTGCTGTTGAATGAGACAAAAAACGATGACGACAGATACGGGACGATATCCGTCCTGATAAACTCCCCGGATCGAATTTGGAACGGTGGGACAACAACCGTTCCAGCATCATCATAGATCGTGCCATAGATGTTCCCCCACCAATCACCGGCGCTGATGTCACCACTGTTATAGGTGATAAGATACCGGTTGGTGGATGGTGAAAACTCAACACAGGGGAAATTATAATCAACACTTGAGCTGCCGGTCGCAATCGTAAGAGTGTTGCCTATCTGAGTAAGGTTTCTATCAAAGAGCCCTGCTTTAATACTAAAAGGTCCGTTGTCCGCTGTAAGGCCCTCCTCCCAGACGATCATAAACTGTTGATGATTTGGATCAAAGGCGACCCAGGGTTCACATTGGCTGTTCGCAGCCGTGCATATGTTTTTTTCCACGCCAATTGGGTTGCCGTTGGTATCGTATAACCGTCCATAGATGTTATAATTACTCTGACCGCTGCGTGCATCCTCCCAGACGATGCAGAACCGATTGTTCACTGAATCATATTGCACGTGAGGGTCCGCCTGGCAATCCGCTGCACTACAGACCGTGACGACGGAGCCTAGCTGTAATAGATTTCCGTTTCTCATAACGGTCCGAGCCTTGATATCTATGGTGGTGGCATCGGGATTTGCCACAGAGTCATAATGCTCCCAGGCGACAAAGAACTTCCCTGCTCCGTACGCGGCGGATGGGTTTTCATTCCTGAAGTACAATGTACTATCTTGATAGACCAATTGGTCAAAAACCACCCTGTTTCCATTCAAATCATACATAGATGCCCTGATTTCCTGTTTGAACCCCCAGGTGTATGGAGGGTACCATGGTTGTCCTTCCTCCCAAAGAACAAGAAATTCATTGTTGCCAAAACACACATCGGTATCCCATGCTCCTTCGTTGTTCCCATGGTAGGAGATTTGTTCATCGTTTGCCCAGTGTTCATCCCAAACCGTAAAAACAGTATAGAAATTGCTTTGACTTGTGGCAGATGGATTGCCGTAGAAAAGATACATCCGACTAGTGCCTGTCGGGGTGAATGGGATTTTCACCCAGACATGTGCAGTGTTTGTATCAAAGCTTTCAACCCAGTAATCACAAAACACATTGCCGCTATTGTCATGTTTGAACCGTATATCCCCATAGTCAGGCCTCATATCGGAATCATAGGAGAGTGACAGATGAAGTGCGTAATTATTCAGCACCTGACCCGCATTATTGGTTATCGTTATTTGTTTCATGCGTGTCCAGGCAGGGTCAGTCCAGAGGGGATAGGTGTCCTTCATCTTAGCGACACCGCCAGCGATTTCATAATTCAACGACATTGTCGGATCAACCTTGGTTTGGTCATTGAACAAATCCTCCCATGTATAGTAGCTATCTTCAAGAAGCGGCAGCGGTTCTGTGGACAAAAGTCCAGCGATGCGATGAGAACCAGGCATTGTATCGATTTGTACAAGTGCCTGGACTGCGGACATCACCATCAATAGCATGCCGAGAATAACGGCAACGACCAGCCTTTTATTTTTTTTATTGGTCTTTATTTTCCCCATCATCAAACACCTTTTTTCTATACTCCCCCTACGGCCATATATGATGCCAGTTATAGTTCAATAACATATCAAGATACAGCTGACCGTTTACTTGGATAACAGGCCAGATATGCAAACCGTTTTGCCAGTACCATTTGACACAGATGTACAAGGCGAAATTCGTTAAGGTGATATCCGCGCCCCAGCGGTCGACACCAGAGTCGTCTTTGTAGACGAAGTCAAAAGCAATCTCTTTGAGGTTAGGCTGGTTGGTGCCTTCGTTGATCTTAAAGTACCCGGGGTCCTCAAGGCTTGTGCCTTGCTTCCATTTCCAGCTCATGTCGTAATGGAGTGTGTTGCTTAACACAACATATCCATTCAGATCAAGTCGTCCACTGTAATTCGTAAGGTGGATGAGGTCAATCCTCATATCCGCATTCTGTTGGATATCGATACTAAAACCACCGGACTCACCAAAGCACCAGTCACCGGTAAAATCAACAAGTTCTCCATCAAGAGCGATTGCGATTGTAAAATCATTAAAAGCATTTAGGGAGCCAGTAAGCGCTAAACTCTCAAGTTGGGGCTCTGGGCCAGTGGTATTCAGTCCCCATGCCGCCTGAAAATTCTGAGCCGACACAGTACTAGCCCCTATGGAAAGTGAATTACCCGTAGCAGAATTCCCAACGGAAAACATGTTGCCAAGGACATCATGGGCGGTGTCGAACTTAAAGTATCCGTTCTCCGCTATCTTGAAATCTGTTTGAATATGTCCGTCGCCGATGCTAAAAACATCAGAGAGGGTAAGAGTATCAAACACAAGGTTGAAATGAACAGGGTCTGGCTGTTGCGTTGCTGATGTTCGTTGTGCTCTCCCGTAGCCCTTGAGCTGATTCCACCAGAAGGTCCCTGTCGCGTAGGCGTTGGCAGGGATGTCTGTTACTTGGACGATTGGGATGGCTACGTTAGGGAGGTAAAAATTCAATTCATTGAAATTTGAATCTGCCTGACGTTGGATTTTTCCATAGACATAGTTATGGATATTGCTAAAATTATCAGCATCGACATAGAGGGTGGCCTCAGCGTTGACTCGTTGACTGTTGATAGTCCCAGCAGGAACCCTCATGAGAACAACATCTGGGTCCTGAGGTGCCGCTTTTGGATAAAAGACGGTGATGTCGCCTAACGGCCCACTTTTCGTCAGATCAACATAGCCATCGGCATCAACTCGTAGCATGCTTCCGTTTTGTATCTGCAACGTGGCCTTTGCCTCCAATTTCCGAGAGCTGGGGATATCGCTTACCTTAAGAAACGGGACGTCTTCGTCATTTGGGTTTTTTAATTTCGGATAATAGACGATGATTTCTTTCAAAGGACTACTCATGGTTACATCTGCGTATCCACGGACATTAACATAAAAAAGTTCACCTTGCACAAAGGTGACTTCAAAGTCATCGAATATTTTCCATTCATAGGAGAGGGTTTTTGGTAGACCGTTGAGTCGTACTTTTTGACTAAACCAGGGCGAATCGATGATGACTGCAACATTAAATATCGCATTTGCCTGATAGTCAAAACCATGAGGGTCCTTTCGAAGACCGAAACTCATCCACTGTCCTGATTGCCCCATTATTGAATCAATTTTATCGAAAACAAGGGAGAGGCTCGCTCCATCCCCTACCCCGGTATGTATTTGTGAAGCATACGTAATTTGTATTTGGCTGGGATACTGACTTTCTGTATCGAAATGGTAATAGATGTACCCTCCAAGAGGGATGAATTGAGTTTTCAACGTGACGAATGGGCTAAATCCTACTGAAAACGCGATATCGTACTTCAGGGTGCTGGTGCTTGCTTCATATGCGCGGAAACCATATACAAGCTCAAGGGGAGTAAGTCCACTTGGCTCTGTTTTCATGATTTGCTGGAATATGACTGGACTGAAAAGATCCTCCTTTGCAAAAGCAAATCTTTTTTCGGTATAGAGAGGGATTCTCTCACCAGGTGCTGTACGATACCCAACACCCACAGAGAAATAATCATCGTCAGCTGGTGATGCTATAGGATCCTCCATACTCTGCCCCTCGAAAACAGTGGCGTGAGTGTTTGTCACGCTTCTTCCAAGGATTCTCTGTAAAAGAACAGATCCTATCACCGTGTTTTGACGTATTTTTTGTTGTAATAATTTAAGAAATGTCACGCAAGTGTTAATGGGTCGGATAGTTGTCGGTAGGGTATTAAGATAATTCCTTTGAGATGACAGAACTGTATTTGAGCTATACTGGTTTATAAGTCCCCAGTTCACATGAATCTCTGACCAGACTTCCATTCCAGCATAGAGGTCCGAAGGCCCACCGTTGATTTGTCGGACTCGTACAAGGGATTCAAGTGATTTGTATTCTACGTTTGTTTTGGTGTTTAATATCGTCGCCCAGTAGAAGCCGAATGATACTTTTATGTCGTCCTGCGGGTCGCTGTCGACAGTAAAGAAGACGTCCTCTGAGTAATAGGGATGTTTGAGAAATTTTTGTTGGAAATCATAGATGGAGACGTCCAGTTGTTTTTGAAATGTCTCACCATTGTATTTCACGCGTACCCACCATTCGAAGATGGTGCTGGTAGGCCTAATCCATGGCGCATTCAGAGAACTTTGAACGGATTCTTCAGAGGTTAGAAAGGGGTTTTCGTTTGTATTAAGATAGGAATAAAGTGATGTCTTTAGAATATCCATTGTTTCTGTCGTTGTTGTTTTATCGTCTATGCAAGTGGGCTTATCCATTGTTGTTTCATTTTGGTTTGAAAAATGTGCTAAAGCGGCACCAATACCTGACATGCTGAAACATGTCATTAGTATTACAATTACCACTACCATTTTTTTCGTAATCCATACACCTCTTCCTAAATGGTTCTTTTCCCTTCTATTATATATATACTTAGTATGACCCCCTATAAATACTTTTTTATACGGGGACTGCAAAGGTCGTTTCTATGGAGGCGCCGAATCACCCATCAGGCAATATAAGTATAGTATAGGAATGAACAACTCCGCAGTATCTCAAGAACTTGTGGTGGACGCCTTCTGAAACAACGAGGCCTTCCGGGTAGCCTATGTGTATGATGGATGAATAGGGAACAAACCACAATGTTTTCATACTCTCAACTGATGCGTTATACCATCAGGAAACCAGAGAGAAGAAAAACGGTTACGGGAGAGCCAAAAAGTATGGGAAAAACCATTATCCAAAAAATATTTGAAACACATTCGAACAACACGGCACAGATTGGCGATATCATCGATGTCACTATTGATGTGCGAGTCGCTCGTGACTTTGGAGGGGCAAACGTCGTTAAACATCTTAAGGAACACAACCTCTCTATTCATGATCCAAAGCATACGTTTTTTACCTTTGATTGTAACCCTGGTGGGTGTGACCAGAAATACGCGGAGAATCAGCAGATCTGTCGGGTGTTTGCACGAAAACATGGTATGAAGGTCTACGACATCAACACTGGTATTGGCACCCATCTTGCTTTCGAAGAAGGACTGGTGTTCCCGGGGGACACGTTCGTATCAACGGATTCCCATGCCAACATTCTTGGCGCCATTGGAGCGTTTGGTCAAGGAATGGGAGACATCGATATTGCACATGCGTTTGCATATGGCAAAATCTGGTTTAAAGTGCCTCCGTCCATAAAAATCATTCTGAAAGGAAGACCCTCCAGCATAACAACACCCAAAGACGTTGTATTACGTATGAACAAAGAGTTGGGCGCGAACGGACTCTTAGGGTATGCTGCTGAGCTGTATGGCGAATACGTTGATTCATTGTCATTGGACGGACGGGTCACCATAGCGTCGATGGCAACGGAGATGGGTGGGATCATCATTTTTTTCCCCACCAACGAGAAAATCATGGAGTATTACCGAAAAGCATTTGGAATCACAGTAAAACCAATCCATGCCGATGATGATGCTCACTATGAACAAAGCGTGGAAATCGATATATCAGACCTTCCCCCGCAGATTTCACGGCCGGGTCATCCTGAGGACGTTGTCCAGGTCGCAGAAATACGCGGCGTTACCGTTGACTCTGGGTTCATCGGGTCCTGCACCAACGGCCGCCTGGAGGATATGCGAGCAGCTGCCGCGATTTTGAAGGATAAAACAATCGCGCCAGGGAGAGTTCTAAAGATTGTTCCTGCAACTGATACGATTTGGAACTCTTGCCTTAAGGAAGGATTGATAAAGGTTTTCAAGGACGCAGGTGCGTTGGTTGGGTCTGCAGGATGCGCAGGGTGTGCCGCTGGACAGATTGGCCAAACTGGGAAAGGAGAGGTGACCGTCTCATCGGGAAACCGGAATTTTACTGGGAAACAAGGCAAAGGTGACATTTACCTTGCATCACCGCAAACCGTTGCTGCATCGTTGGTCGCTGGATACATTACGACGGTTGATGCAATCCCAAAGAAGCCATCTGCAGTGAAAATAGAAGCAACCCTGGTGAAACCCATCGTAGAACAGAAGAAAGAAAAACCCATGGCTCCATTGATGGTCGAAGGGAGAGCCTGGCTTATTAGAAAAGATAACATCGACACCGATATGATCTATCATAACCGCCATCTTGCAATCACGAATCTGGCAGAGATGGGACAGTTTACGTTTGGGAACTTGAAAGGATACGAACAGTTCGCGGCACAAGCAATGCCAGGAGATATCGTCGTAGTCGGCAAGAACTTTGGGTGTGGCAGCTCCCGGCAGCAGGCAGTTGATTGCTTCAAAGCACTGGGAATCAGTGTGATTGTCGCTGAGTCGTTCGGTGCTATCTACGAGCGAAACGCAATCAACAGCGGCATGCCTATCCTAACCGCTAATGATATCACCAAAAAGCTTCAGGACAACGACCGTCTCGCCATTGATTTTATCACCGGCGTGATAACGGACAAGACCCAGGGAAAAACATTTCAAGCTACACCGTTTTCCAAGGCACAAACAGAAATCTATCTCCGCGGTGGTCTGTTGGGAAGGTAAGAAACCATGACTATGACATTTGCAGAGAAAATTCTTGCGAAATACGCTGGTGAAAAAAAGGTCGAACCCGGTCAGATTGTGACCGTGAAACCAAATCATCTGCTGATGCATGACAACGCGGCCCCGATCATTTCAAAAATCAAAGGAGAATTGCAGCACTATGGTGTCTTTAAGAAAAATCTTCCTGTTATTGTGCTTGACCATGTCATCCCCGCAGCTGGTGAAAAAAATGCGCTGCAGCATAAACAGATCCGGGAGTTTGTCAGGACGTATAAGATACAACATTTTTTTGACGTTGGGTACGGGGTCTGTCATCAGATCATCATAGAAAAAGGGTTAGCGCTGCCTGGGACCCTTCTGCTTGGGAGCGACTCCCATACCTGCTCGTATGGTGCGGTTGGTGCGTTCTCCTCAGGGATTGACCGGACCGAAGCCGCAGCGTTATTGCTGACCGGTGAAACATGGCTGAAAGTCCCGCAGAGTATCAAGATTACCCTGAAAGGGCAGTTGCATCGATGGGTGACTGCAAAGGATGTGATCCTTTCGATCATCGGAGATATGACTGCATCAGGTGCGGATTATTGTTCTGTGGAATTCCATGGGAGCATAGCACGGTTCTCTGTTGATGAGCGGTTCACAATAGCGAATATGGGTGTGGAGATGGGAGCGAAAAATGCAATGTTCCCGGTTGATGGTGTGACCATGCAGTTCCTCACATCGATTGGTGTTTCAAAATCAAAATATACGCCTGTGCATCCTGATACCGATGCGACCTATGAGAAAGAACGTACCTATTCTCTTTCTGATATCGAACCGGTCGTTGCCGTCCCCCATGGTGTTGATAGCATAAAGCCGATAAAGGAAGTCGCTGGAGTGGAAATACAGCAATGTCTGCTTGGTACGTGTACAAATGGGAGAGTCTCTGATTTTGAGATCGCCGCTAAGATTTTGAAGGGAAAGAACGTGCATCGAAATGTGCGGTTGCTAATTCTTCCTTCGTCTCGTTCGGTGTATCTTGAGTCATTGAAAAAAGGTCTTATCAGTGTTTTTTTAGAGGCGGGAGGTGTCATTCTCCCTCCCGGTTGTGGTCCGTGTTTAGGGGCACATCAGGGGGTGCTTGCCCCTGGTGAGCGATGTCTGAGCACGTCAAATAGGAATTTCAAGGGTCGGATGGGGTGCAGTGATGCAGAGATCTATCTGGCAAGCCCAGCAACGGTGGCTGTGTCCGCTTTGTATGGGAGGATTACGGATCCTAGGAGGATGATGCGGAAATGACGGTCTGGAAGTATGGGGATAACATTAACACGGACATGCTGTTTCCAGGAAAATACACCTATACGTGTAATAGTGTTGAAGAGATTAAACCACATCTGCTTGAGGATTTAGACCCGTCGTTTGCCAAGAACGTTAGAGAGGGGGATTTGATCTTCGCTGGGAAGAATTTTGGGTGTGGGAGTTCACGTGAGCAACCGGTTGTTGGACTGCGAGCGGTGGGGATTATTGCGGTTGTCGCAGAAAGCTTTGCGCGAATCTTTTATCGGTCCGCTATCAACCAGGGTCTGTTGTTGATTGAATGTCCTGAAGCGGTGAGTTCATACAAGCACGGTGATCAGGTGTGGCTTAATGTCTCCAAAGGGACGATCTCGGTTGGTTCAAGTACGTTTTCGTTTCCCAGGCTTCCTAAAGAGATCCTTGCTATCCGTGATGCAGGTGGTCTGTTGCCGTATACACGGGAAAAATTACAACAGAGGAAAAAACAATAAGACAGATTTGTATGAGAAAAAAGAAGTGACGGCTCCTTTTTTCTTTAGTCATCATCGTAGATTTGAAGTGTTTCGAAGAACTCCGGGGTGAAGTAGTAGCCGCAGGATGTTTTTTCTATGAGTCCTTTTCGTACGCATCTGTCAAAGAGATCATCTTGAACGGTGACGACCTCTTCATACATGGTTTTTGCTTTTGTTTTTGGTTTTTTTGTTTTATATTTCCTTTTCGCCATCTCTCTCATATCCTGCTATTGTATAACAATAGCATGTTATTTGTTACCAATGAACGTATTTAAACGTACTTCGTGAAAACGACAAAACGCAAAAAATACAGAGTCCAGAAAAAAAAGAGAACTTCAAGGAGTATCTGTCACAATGAGTTCCTTGACTGCCGTCCCATCGCTCCAGTATCCCATAAACCGTTGCTCTGGGGTGTCCCCAAGGCAATATTCCTGGTTGATGCCATAAAACGCGTAATCCGTAAGCGCATCAAAAAGCTTCCAGGTAGAATAAAAATCCATGGCATTGACGGAGGAATCATTTGGAATGCATATCGGAGCTATATGATCTGCGACAAGCGAGGGAGCTCCATATCGGTCGGTCCGCTGGATGATAAAATCCTTCTGTTCAAAAGGAACCTCTATGGCAGAGGAGAAAATCAGTTTCCCTGAATAATTCCCTACGACGTGATCGTCCTCCCCGACGACGACCAACAGAAACGTAGTTGCAGGAATACCCTGGAAATCCTTCATCATGGTGTCAGGACGAACGAATGGTTGCACTGGCATGACTGCCCGAGGCAATGGAAGTCCTTCTTCAAGAGCAAGGGCCGCCATCTCTGCGGTGATGCCTCCACCAAGCGAATGACCGACGATTGCGAAGTGTTCAAGGTTTGGTGCGACATGGGTCCCATCTTGAAGCAGGTCGATTGCTTTTTTTACCGCATCAATCGCATTGCGGGTCGCATACCTTGTACCGATGATAAAACCAAGTTGGTAGCGTGGATAGACGACGATATTCCCCCGTTTGACCAGGTGTTCAATCCAGGCTTTATAATAGAACGGAAAAATCGCGCTCCATCCATGATTGAACACGATTAACGGTGCTGATGCTGGTGTCGGGTCTGTTGGTTCGAATATCCAAAATCCTTTGGCGCCATACCCGTAGCGAGAGTGCCGTACGCCATGATGTGTATAATTCGATCCACCTGGGCCGTCAGGTGGTTGTAGCGGCGGTGTTGGTGGATCAAGGGGTTTTAATTGAGGTTCATGTTGCTTGATACCCTGACAGCAGGGCTCTATGAGGAGTGTGGTGAGAAAAACGACTACACTAATGCAGGTGATATGTATTAATATAAAATTTTTTTTCATGTAGCTCCCTCTGGTGTTTGTACGGATATATAGATAAAAAAGGGAATATAAACTTATCTGATAAATCATAGTCTGAAGCAGTATATGTGGTTTAAGGTGAAGATGGGGAGGCCGGGAGGAGGTGGTGAGGAGAGATGGGAAAAATAGGGATCGCCCCCCATCATCAAACCTTAGACTTATATTGAACTAGTAAGTATATAAATTTTTTTATAAAATTGACTCGGGGGGAGATTATCGCTATCCGACCCTTTTTGCATCCCGATTTGGTCGAGGAAAAATTGGGTAAAAGGGAAAAAAAACAACGAGAAGTATACGTTTTCGGTTCCTTTCGTACATATTTTTCTGTCCTTATGCTATAATTTATTCAAATTTATAAATAAATGTAATTGATTCAATCCAGAACTACACGCCATCCAGATATGAAATCAAAAATAAAAATTCCTCTTTGCTCAAGTTCCCTGCGAACTTTTGGTTTATCGGCCTGGATTTGCCTCCTAAAACGCGCAAGAAACGCAGCGACAGTACTCATTTCAAATACTCGTAGATATCACTCAGAAAAGAAAGCACCGATAAACGTCTTTTCCATCAGAGTTGTTATTATTCGCCGATAATCCGCCACAGGCAACAATCCTATTTTCTTTGATGAAGAGTATATGAAACACGCTCTTTTTTCCAGGTTTCATTGTGTATCATTTGACCTGAAGTAAGAGAACGTCCTGTTGTGATGTTACTTTAAAATCCACAGGCAAAAACTGTTTGATTAACCACATATTTGTCTTGGTATGATTACTGATCTCCCTGATGAGACACGCAGAGCCCTTCGGTGCGAGAACAAAGTACGGGAGTATCTGGTCAATCGCATATCGGTCAACGGTAGCACCACTTTTTATTTCCTGAAGAAGCTGGTTTGCCGCAGTTTCCCCCACCATCTCTGCAGAGACGGTTTTCTCCCCAAGGACCGCGGATCCAAGAACTGTTGGTCCTGCTGAAGACCATAATGTTATTCCGGTGCCAGATGATGAAGAAGGAGCTGCATCCACCTGGATCGTCGCCCGGAGATTCTGCTTCATCGCAGTCTTTATCGCCGCATGTTTCATGCGTGTGCTGATATGGTCTGGAAGGTTCGCACGATGAATGATCCCATTCATATCGGTGAAGTTCTGTGGTTCGTCTGCAGAAAATACAAACAGTTTTTCGATGGGGTGGACCGTAAGGGTCGCTTCGCCCCCACCAGTTGGGTAATAGCCGCGTTTGACCAATGTGATTTCAGTTTTCACCCCAATACCTGAAACCAACGGAATGAAGACATGAACGAAATAATCCCATGAGGGAGCCCAACGAACATCAGTCCCGCCACGCAGCTGTATCGTAAGTGGCGCTGGCGTGTGAAACGCGCTAAGGAGACATGCTTGAAACACCAGCGTCATACTGCCTGCGGTACCAACATCAAAGCGATACGTCCCTGGTTTGATGTCATGAGGGGTAAATCTCAAGGTCGTTGAATGAACACACAAGCCGTCTACATCCGCATCACAGATCTCCCGTATGCACGAAAGCGCAGTGTAATGTTGCGGGCGTAATCCTGGATTAGGACGTCCTGCCCTGATATCAAATATCTCAATAGGCTGCCTGGTAAGAACAGATAATGCAACCGCGGTACGGACGATCTGTCCGCCCCCTTCACCATACGAACCGTCAATCGATAACATGTTTTCAACTCTTTTTCGTCAATAGCTGTTCCAAAAGCAATTCTAAGGCTGCTTGACAAGTACTCTCCTTGTTGGAGAGTCGATCACCGCTGAAGAGAAATTGCTTGACAATGGTCGTATCCTTCGTGGAAAGAGCAATGTAGACCAATCCAACCGGTTTTTCTTTTGTACCTCCAGTCGGGCCAGCAATGCCAGTCGTTGCAAGACCATACTCAACCTGTGCATGTTGTCGAACTGCTTGTGCCATTGCTGCTGCGACTTCTTTACTTACCGCACCATGCTTTTTTAAAAGCTCTTCGGGGACACCAAGCAACTTATTTTTTGCTGTATTACTGTAGGTGATAACACCGCAATCGAAATACGCAGAGCTTCCAGAAACGTTGGTTAACGTATGCGCAAGAAAGCCCCCCGTGCATGATTCAGCGGTTGCGACAGTGCTGTGTTGTTTTTTTAGTTTATCAGAGACTTTATTAACAAGCTGTATATCTACCAACGAGCACACCTCATCAGAGGTAAACTCATTTGTATGATATAAGGTTTCACAAACGTGAAAACATTATATACGATAATCCTCATCCCGGACCCATTACACTGAAACTGATAGTTAGCCCCGTAGTGTAGTGGTCAATCATTCTGGCCTTTGGAGCCAGCGACAGAGGTTCGACTCCTCTCGGGGCTATACTTCGATAAAAAAACCTGCTCCTGTGGTGTAGCGGCCAATCATGAAGCCCTTTCGAGGCTTCGACTCGGGTTCGAATCCCGACAGGAGCATCTGTTTGATTTTTTCCTGCAATGACATGTCATCAAATAGCAAATAGCCACTGGCAAGGAATAATAAAACCGTAGTAAACTACATAGCAATTCTACAGTTAACCTTATTATTATCAGGTTCATTTCTGATATGAGATAAAGGAGACAAGACCTCTATGTTATCGAAAATACCAATTGACTTACTGAAAATAAAACCAGAAGATATAGACAAAGAAATATTACGTGTCGCTATTATTGCGGAACTTGACGCCATCAACCTCTATGAAGAGATGGCAGCACTAGCGAAACACAAGCACATCAAGACCGTGTTATTGGATGTTGCGAAAGAAGAAAAAGAGCATGTTGGTGAATTTCAAACGCTTCTTCTTACATTTGACAAAGAACAAAGTGACGCATTAGAAGAAGGTAAAAAAGAGGTAGAAGAACTCACATCATAATTTTTTCAATGCAGTACATCAGAGTGATGCACCACTGGAAGTAAAATACAGTTCTTAGATAATATGAAAGAAATACGATACAAACCTATAGGTATTATTCATTCTCCGTTCAAAGAGCCAAAAGGGACACCGATACAACCCATAAGTGGAAAAGGCATCAAGGCAACAGTGGAGGTTTTCCCAGAATATGAAAAGGGCTTGCAGGATATCGAAGGGTTTTCTCACATTATTTTATTGTATCACTTTCATTTTTCAAAAACAGCATCCTTGCTATCAACACCTTTTATGGATGATACACCTCATGGTATTTTTGCGATCCGCAGCCCTAATCGACCAAACCCAATTGGGATATCGATTGTACGACTCATCAACATCAACAAGAATATCCTTCATGTTGAGGACCTAGATATTGTTGATGGAACACCACTGTTGGACATCAAACCCTATGTGCCAGAGTTTGATACACGAGATGCCAAGAAAATAGGATGGCTTACAAAGAATATCAATAAGCTTCCAGTAGCCAACGATGATGGTCGGTTCACCTAAACAATTTTGGTTTTTATTTAATGTTTATTTGCTTCTAGAATGTTCAAAATTATCTATTGCTTTCCGAAACGCCTCCAGAGGAAGATGCGTACAATGCATAGATCCAACAGGCAGTCCTCCTAACGCACGTGCGATATCTTCTTCTTTTATACACAATGCGTCCTTTATGGTTTTTCCTTTTATCATATCGATGAAGACATCGGTTGTCGATACCGCCCCAGGGCAGCCAAAGACTTTAAATTTGGCGTGTTTTATCTTGCCGTTCTCACATTGTATCTTTATTTCAACAACATCCGAGCATCCTGGGTCCCCTGCGTTTCCAAATCCGTTGAATGTCTTAAGATCGCCTGCGTTTTTCGGGTTCTTAAATCTCTTTAATACTTCATTTGTAAACAACTAACTCACCTTTCAATTCTCACAAAAGATCGCTACCGCTATCACCGTAGTCCACAACCCGTTTTTATCTCCTTCTGCAGTCTGGGCGACACTCTGTGTCCGGACGATTTGCCCGCTCATCTTATATTCCTGCTTCCGTTTATCCCATGCTTTATTTGGGTCGAACTCCAAGCCAAGCGTGGTCGCAAGCATGGTTGCAGCAAGATCTTCCGTATAGTCTTGGAGTTTTTTGCTGGTGACGCCGAAACAGTGATGCTCAGATATGTAACCGTGGGAGTTGGGTTTTTTAGGCAGTGCTACCCCGATTGCAGCTCCAACTAAGCGATTTGGTTCATTGGCGCAATTTCGTGCCATAATACAGTAGGTTATTTGCCCGGGTTTTAAGTCTTGCATTGCTTTCGCTCTGGGAGTTATTGTACAATTAGGTGGAATAATGCTGGAGACAGCCACAATGTTACATTTCTCCATTCCTGCATTGCGAAGTGCTAATTCAAATGATTGTAACTTTTGCTTGAGTCGGCCTACTCCTTTTGTAAAGAATATTCTTTGTGGAACCATATGACATCATATATCCCATTTATTTTTTCAATACATGTTGATATTTTGTTATTTCGTCATAAAAGTTGCATTGCTTTCTTTTCCCAGTCAGAACATAATAGTTAAAATGCTCTATCCATTTTGGCTCATGAGGGGCATTGTTGATAAACTCCACAAATTTGCCTAATCGTTGCAGTGTTTTAATAGTCACATGATGTTCAATTTGGCAGGCATCAGCTTCTGCTAATTCTCTTTCGACGCCGATAATCTCCAAAAAATCTGCGATGATTTTATGTTTTTTCATCAACTCACGTGCGAGTTTTTTTCCAGATTCTGTGAGGGTTGCGCCTTCGTACGGCTTGTATTGGATATACCTTTCTTCTTTGAGCTTCTGTAACATTTCTGTGACCGATGATGGTCGTATGCCCATCTCTTTAGATATTTTCCCGGTCTTTGCGTAGCCATTTCTATTTTGAAGAACGAAAATGGTTTCTATGTACTCCTCCGTTGTTTTTCGTTTGATCATCTTGAATCACAATTTTCTGCATCATGTGTTTTTATACGATTTTTTGTTGTATCATTAGGTATTTTTGGTAATGTCCTCATATAAAACTTCTTACCGTTATATTCTGTTTGTATCACTTTTTTTTGATCAAGAAGATTTTTAATAACATCCCAACTTGCGTTGGCTTTCAACAAGAATTCTTTCACGCCATCCTCGCGGATAGGATGTACAGACATGATACTGAGTATATCCTCTTCGACGTCTCCTGAAAAAGCAAATGTGTTTCCTTCATAACCAATAAGATATTCTACTTCGATTCCTTTTTCTTTGAAAATTTGAAACGCATTAGTCAGCGCGTGTGCATCAGCAGATTTCACCCATGTTTCTGCAGGTGGCCTAATCGGAATGGAAATATAGCTCTTTTTTGTTGATAATTCTGCCAGGAACCGAGCGATTTTTTCCAATCCGTCAATCTCATCATTCACATCCTGAAGAAGCATTGTTTCAGTCACTAGATCGCCTGTAAAGCAACTCGAGAACTCTACAATCCCCTCTAAAATATCTCTCAGCTGTAAGGATCGGTGAGGCCTATTGATATGACGCCAGATTTCTTGGTCGACAGTGTCAACCTTGAGAGAAACCCAGTCGGCTTTCAATAAATCATCTCGAACATCTTTTTTCCAAATCAAAGATGAGTTTGTAATAACTGCAATTTGTATTCCCAGAGCTTTAAGCAGTTCGATTTCTTCACCGAGGTTGCTATCCATTGTAGGTTCGCCATCAGCAACAAAAGTGAGATAATTGGTCGTTTCCTTTTTTTCTTTTGTTCTTTGAATTTTTTGTTGTACGGCTGCTAAGATTTCTTTCGTTTCATAAAATGATTGACGATTACTCTGTATTGTGTATGTTTTTCCTAGTTGACAGTATATACAGGAATATGTACAGATTTTTGGCGGGATATTGTTTATTCCAATGCTTTGTCCCAAGCGTCGCGAGGGGACAGGACCAAACGCTATCCGATTCACATCCTCTAGCATAGTCTTTCTCCCCGTAACACATGAAGACTAGCACTACGTTGATTATCCGTATCAATGATATCTTGTTCTTCTATTCCTAGGAAATATTGCGTATTTGTAATGATGAAATACTGAGCGATACCTTTTTGAATTCTGTTGATGTTCGTATGCTTTATGTTTTTCCGTATATAAGAAGTGGTACCGCTATATTTCTCTTGAAAATACCGTGAATTTGGGTTAAGCATAAGGACAAGAAGTAATCCCTTTGCTTTGAGGACCCGGAAGGTTTCCTGTATCGCTTTGGGCGTTTGGATAAATTCTAAGGAGGTAACAAAGAGTACAGCATCAAAACTATTATCCTGAAATTCAAGATGCTCTGCATCCCGCAACACGACAGAAATCCCTTGGGGGGCCTGGGTAACCGTCTCTTTGGAAATATCCAGGCCAATAATCATCATGTCTGGGTGAAGCCTTTGAAGTCTTGCCTCCAATAACGCGGGGCCGCAGCCAATGCTTAATACTTTTCTGCAGCCTTGTAGTTTTTCACTAACAAATCGTGTTTCTCGCTGTAATATTGATTTACCAAGCGGAGTACTGTAAAATTGTACATATTTTTTAGCGTCGTTTTCCTTTCGCATACTATCGTAGTTTTTTTTTCTATTATTTCTCCAAATGTTGAATCAGATCCATAAGAAGAAAACGGTGACACGGCTTTTTTCCACAGTAGCAATAAAGGAACACGTCGTTTCTTTCAGCAAGCATTTTAATTTCTTTTAATTTGTTCATCACGTCAGGTTTGGAGGTTATTTCTTTTCTGTATCTTTTCTCGAAATCGGTTTGTTCCCATGCTCTTTTTCTTGCCTCTGGTTCAGCCATCCCTTTTTTCATTAGCGTACTTTTTATCTCATTGAATTGCTTTAATAACGTATCTGATGGAGAAAATATGCTTGGGTACCCAACCGCTATTTTGATTGCATCCGTAGGAAGAGTTTTTAGCTGTGCGGCATATGATTCTTTTAGCATGTATGTATCCCCTAATCTCATTATTCTTTTAGATTTCGATTATTTGCCCCGCCCCACAGGAGGTATACGTTTGTGGATACCGTGTTTTTATTTCACGTTTGTATCGTGTGCAGTGGCAAGGACAAATGCACTCTAATTCCTCCAGGGCAGAAAACGAATGAAAACCATGAAAGCCACCGATGATACCGACAACGTGTCCAACCTGTTGTGCAGCATGCAAAATCGTTTCAACACCAGGGTGAGAACAACCGGTTAACACATACCAACCATTTTTTCCTTTTACTACCAAGGATTGTTCATCAATTGGTCCTTTTAATCGCCCTGTCGTCCAAATGTTTTCAGAGATTTCTTGTGGTTTTTCAACACAAATACTACGGTGACCATCATATGATAGATCTGGTTTTAGTCGATAGACGTCGCCATCCGTTAAAAAAGGTGATAATAAAGGCAATCCGCCGTTATGATCTTCGTGTTCATGTGAGATTACAATTTTTTTTAGTTCATGGGGATCCAGATGTAGCTTGGACATATTATTGAGAAGGATTTTCCCATCCGTACCGGTATCAAAAAGAATAGTATCTTCCAATGTTTTAACCTGACACGCAAACCCCCAGTCAGATTGTAAGCCAATCCCTTGCGCGAATATTTCATTGTCATATACTATCGTTAATTTCATTTTTTTCTTTCACCTATCTTGTTTTTTCATGAGAGTGGTCACTGCATCCTTTACGTCAGTTACAAATGAATCTTAATAACATTTTTTTCATTCTTTTTTAAGATACACGTTCGTCATTCTTTTCCTTTTTATTCTTTTTTTTAAAATATTCTTCATTTCTACATCTGTTTTTTTCTTTATCCCAGAAAAAACATTCTTTTTTGTGATTTTCTCTCCCTTCAAACAAACATTTATTGTAAAATTCTATACTTTTCGTTATAATATCAAAGCAGTTTCTACAAACCACGTATTTTTTTCCTTGCAACGGATGTGTGTAGCCTTCGAAAACTCGTAGTTTCTTGCCACATTCACTACAGTTTCCCATGTTTTCCTCCAGTTTGTTGATAGTTTTGAATAGCCGTATGTAAGGTATTTACGGCAAGAAGAGCACAATGATGATGTTGCGGTGGGAGACTTTCCAAAGCATCAATAAGCTTAGTGTTAGTTATGGTATTTGCTTGCTGTAATGACTTTCCTTTAATCATCTTTATTAGCATATTCCCTGAAGCAAGTGTCGCACCGCAACCATCGGTCCAAAACCTTCCATCCTCTATGATTCTCCTATTTATTTTTAAGTATATTTTCATGGTATCGCCACAGGGACCTTTGAGTATTCCTACTGCATCTGGTTGCTTAAGAACCCCAAAATAGGTTGGATTGCGATACTCTCGGATTACTGTTTTTGAATATGTTTGTTCTTCATCATATTCTATTTTTTTCTGAAGCTCCTTTATTGTCTCTTCTAACTCGTTTTCAACCATTTGCGTTTAAAACCTCCAGGATTTTACTCCACATGTCACGAATTTTTTGCGTAAGTATTCCATCTGAGAACTCAATAATGCTTTGTTCATGAATCATGGCCTTGGTTATCGTCGTGTCATAAGGAAGTTTACCGACAATCATAATAGTATTTTTTTTACAATACTGCTCAATCTTTGAGGTATTCTCAGGATTGATTGTCGCTTTATTGATACACACCACAGCAGGGGTGTGGAAATGCTGTGCGACACCAAAGATACGTTCAAAATCATGAATGGCTGTAAGGGTAGGCTCTGTGACAATCAACACAAGATCAACACCAGTGATCGAAGAAATCACCGGACATCCAATACCGGGAGGACCATCGATAATAATAAGATTTTTCTTCTGTTGTTTCGCGAGATCGCTTGCATTATTCCTTACCACAGTAACCAGCTTACCAGACGCCTCCTCAGCGGTATGTAACACTGCATGAGCCATGGGCCCAAATCGTGTCTCAGAAAGATACGCAAAACCTGAATCTCTGTCAACCATCGTAATAGCATTCACAGGACAAACATATGCACACACACCACAGCCTTCACATGATTCTCTAATGAGCTGTATGTCTTCACCAATCGCATGAAAACGACAGGAATCATGGCATTTTTTGCAGTCAATGCAGAGAGTTTTATCTATCGACGCTATCTTTAGACCAGGGAACTTCATTGTTTTTTTAATCGTTGGTTTCAGAATGAGATGAAGATCAGCAGCATCAACATCACAATCTGCAAAAACAGCGTCTTTCGCAAGCGCGGCAAACGCTGCGGTAATCGATGTTTTCCCTGTGCCACCCTTCCCGCTAATTACGGTCAGTTCTTTCATTTCTTTACCTCCTCTCGGATGCGGTTAAACATAAGGCCAAACATCTCATGCCACTCATACGCTTCCTTTACAAGAGCAATCCCCTTTGAATACAGAAGAGCAATCTTTTTCCGTTCAGGGATTTTTAAAAGAACAGGGATGTTTTCTTTTTGACAATACATCTCCACGCGCTCATCACCGATACCATCACGATTGATAACAACACCAAACGGAATAGACAGATGTCGTACTACCTCAACAGCGAGTTTGAGATCATGAAGGCCAAATGGGGTTGGCTCAGTGACAAGGATACAATAATCCGAACCAGTGATTGACTCGATAACGGGACAAGAAGTGCCCGGAGGCACATCAAGGATTACATCCTTGTTTTTGTCAATTTTTCTTTTCAGGGCTTTGATGACCGGGATGGCCTGTGCTTCTCCTAGATTTAAAATCCCATGATAAAAATCGATACCCTTCGTCTGTCCATGCTCGATTCTTCCGATAACGCGTTCTTTCCATGTAATTGCATCCTTTGGGCATACAAGCTCACAGCCACCACATGAATGACACAACTCAGGGAAAACAAGAACAGTTGAGCGGACGACCGCTAACGCGTTATAGGCACAGAACTCAGAACACTTCCCACAGTAATCGCATTTCTTGGGGTCTATCTCCGGGATACTTACAAAGATGTCCTCCTGTTCCGTGATGTTTGCATGCAAAAAGATGTTTGCATTGGGTTCTTCAACATCACAATCAAGGAACTGGGCATTTCCTATGCTTAACGCTATGTTTGTAGCCACGGTTGTCTTTCCTGTTCCACCTTTCCCGCTTGCAACTGAGAGGATCATTTCTCCTTCAGCTCCAACAAATCCACCTCTTTAAGAGAAGAAGGAAACCGTTTTCTGGCAAGATCGGTATAAATCTTCTTATATTCTGTCCACTGCTTTGTGTATTCAGGGGTGATTTCCGCGACAATTTTTGCTGGTACCCCCACCGCGATTGCTTTTTTCGGGATTTTTGTCTTGTTTTTGACCACAGCTCCTTCAGCAACAACCCCCCATTCCCCGATCTCTGCGTAGTCGCTGACGATGGCACCCATGCCGATAACCGCCCAATCATGAATTGTGGCATTGTGAAGAATAGCGCCATGTCCAATCGTCACTGAATTACCAATGATGGTTTCTTCATTGGGTCTGGCATGGATAACTACGTTTTCTTCAACAGCAGTGTCATTGCCGATTCGTATGGATCCATAGTCTGCACGGATACGCGCGCCAGGTCCCACGTAACAGTTTTCTCCAATAGTAACATCTCCAATTATGTCTGCTGATGGAAAAATAAAGGTACCTTTCCCTATACGTGGTTTCTTGTCTTCGAATTCATAAATCGTCATAGAAAACTCCTCCGTCTCTTTACCTGTTTTTTTTCTTGGTTAACAACTATTTCAATCTCTACGTTGTTTTCTATTGCTAATGACCATTGTGATGTTCATGATGATGCTGATCACGAAACGCATGTTGTCCGCAAGCATCACCAATTCCTGCTTTTTGAAGACGCCCTTGCTGGAAAGCAGACACTGCATCTTTCACCGTTCCCGATGCACCAATATACACTTCGATACCAGTCTCGTCAAACATGCTAATTGCACGTCGACCCAACCCTCTGCAGACGAGGACATGGACCCCTTCTCGTGCCATAATCTCCGGCGGATATCCCACCCCGCCCATATGCTCACTTGTGTTCTGAACAACTTTCACTTCATTGGTATCAAGATCCACAATCGTATAGGTTGGGACTCTGCCGAAATGCTCACCGACAAGTTCATCTAACCCGTTTTCTCCCATCGTTGGAATACATATCTTCATAAATTTCTCCCTCTCAGTCCAGAATGACTTTCTACATTTGCTGATCCTGTTTCTCGCAGGTTTCCCTTCTTGTAGCTCTCAATCGCATCTTCTATTGTTCCTTCTGCCCCAGTGAACACTTTTATACCAGCTGCCTGTAGGATTTGAAATGCATTTGGTCCGATATTTCCTGTAATCACAGTGTCTACCCCTTCTTTTGTGACGATTTGCGCTGCTTGAATACCAGCACCACCTGAAGATAGGGCGCTTTCGTTTGAAATAGTTTTTACGTTCATTGTCTCCGTGTCAACGATTAAAAAATACTGGCATCTGCCGAATCGTTGATCAACACCTGCGTTCAAATCCTTCCCTGTGGATGACACACATATTTTCATTATTTCACTCCATTTGTATCAAATTTATCTAATGCTTTTTGTACTTCGACTATCTATGTCATCGCCGAACCGCCACCTATATGGATAGCGATTACAGCCATGTCAAAGATTTCTTCCTTTTTTACTCCTGCTTTCAACGTTTTTTCAACATGAATCATTATACAAAATGTATATCTGGCGGTGATTACAGTTTCAACGACAATAAGTTTTTTTGTCTTTGTATCTAGCACGCCTTCTTTCAATGTCGAACTAATGAAAGCCTGAAACTGTCGCATGGTCTTTAATTGATGCGTTGATTCCTCTTCGGTCATGTTCATCACCTTACCAACAGATTCTTTGATTTCTCCCATGTATCATCTCTTGGTGTACAAGTATTTTCTCGTATTACGATAACAGTACCGTTTTTTGAATATATTTTATTATTAGATGATGAATCACTTACACCTTCGAATCCAAAAGACGCTATGAATTTCTTGATTTGCTCTATTTCGGATAATTCAGCCTGATTTTGAAATTTGCCCATTTTTCTATTCCACCTCGTTGTAGATTACAAATTTTTTTTTATCCTCTTGTCATTGGTGATCCGCATTTTGGGCATTTTTTATCATAGCATGGTACTGCTCGCTGATGTGGTTCTGTATACCCACAATTTGCGCATCTACAATCACCAACGGGGCCTTGGCTAAAACCTCCTTTAAGGCCTCGACCGCGTCCTTGACCTCTGCCCCTTCCGGCAATTGGTCCTTGACCATATGGTCCTGTTCCATCTCCGCCTGGCATATTATTTTTTCACCTCTTTTTTTACATTTCGTTCAATATTTCCAACTATTTCTTCAAATGATTTCCATATTTTTAATCAGTAATATGTTTATCCTCTTGTCATCAATGCACCACACCGTGGACATTTTATCATATGACAAGGTACACCTCGTTGATGTTGTTGCCGATGACCACAGGTAGGGCAGAGGCATTCTCCTCCAGGGCCTATGCCATATCCACCACCAAGACCTCTGCCTCCAAATCGTCCAAAGCCTCCACCGCCACGTCCCCTAGGCATTTCTGTGTTCAGCTCCTTTTATTTACAATCTGTTCAATTTTCTCAACTATGGTTACAAACGCTTTACTTGCGTCTGCTGAAGCATGTTTTGTAAGGAATGGTTCGCCGCTATCACCGGTGGCAACTATATTTGGATCAAGAGGAATCTTTCCAAGAAATGGTACCTGAAGATCCATGGATGCTTTGAGTCCACCACCTGTTTTGAAGATATCAATTTCTTTATGACAGTACGGACACGTAAATCCACTCATATTCTCAATGATGCCGATGACCGGCATGTTCATTTTTTTGACAAAATTGATTGATTTGCGCACACTTACTAAGGCTACATCCTGTGGTGTTGTCACAATAACTGCGCCATCACTCTGTGGAATTAACTGTGCAATACTGAGAGGTTCATCGCCTGTTCCTGGTGGGAGGTCGATGATTAAGTAGTCAAGGTCACCCCAATCGACATCACCGATAAACTGCTTTATGGCACCCATCTTCATTGGTCCTCGCCATATCACTGGAGAATCAGTATCGGAAAGAAGAAAACCGATGGACATTACTTTCAGATTCGGTGTAACCATGATTGGGTTAAAGCCGGTAGGAGATGCAGTGGGTCTCTTTTCTTCAACACCGAGGATCTTTGGGATGCTTGGTCCATGCATATCACAATCCATTAATCCAACAGTATATTTTTTTTCTGAAAGTGCAAATGCAAGATTAACAGATACTGTGCTTTTTCCAACACCGCCTTTACCACTTAATACAATAATCTTATGTTGTATTCTACCGAGATTATGTGTTATTTTTTGATCGTCGTTTTCTTTTTTTCCCATAGACCAGTTCACCTCAATGTTTTTAACCTAATTTTTCATACTATCCTTTGTCATAAATAAGAAAGAAAAGGAAGCGTTCCAATGGTTTTAAGGTGATGCTTCCTTTTTTTCTTTTGAGAGCTCTTGGAGCCGTTCCCGCATCAGCTTCATTTCTTCTTCCAGGCCTTTAATCATGTCTTCGAGGTAGGCTTTTTCTTCCTCTCGGCTTGGTTCTGGATATGTTTCAGGGTAGTATGGTGCTGGATACGGATATACTCCTCGTCCCCAGAAACCTCTACCGCGTCCTCTGAATCCGCGTCCGAAACCTCGACCCCAGCCTCTTCCGAAACCATAGCCCCGTCCAAAACCAGGATTTGTGTAACCAGGTACAGTATATCCTGCGCAGTATCCTGCTGCTCGTCCGGTTCTCGGTCCTAGGCCCCAAGGGCCTGTTCTGTCTCCACCAGGCATGTTCTCTTTCACCTCCTTTTTTATTCTTTCTATTCATTTGTTTTTCTTCAGGATTCACTTATGGTACAATACAAGATAAAAAGTTACTTATAAATGTTATTATAATAATTATTGAAAAAATTATCTTTTTTACCTATAATTTATAGGAAATAGTTATATAGAGTGTCAACATAATTAATAATATATTCATATTAACGAGGTTAATATATGCCGCACGTAAAATTTACCTTAGACGAGAAAGATAGAAAAATAATCTCCCTGCTCCATGACAATCATGATATCTCACAGGAAGAAATCGCCAAAAGAATACGGTTATCCCAACCCTCTGTTGCCATGCGCATAAAGAAATTAAAAAAACGAGGAATACTCGAAATCGTGTCTGGGGTGAACTTGAACAAAGTCGGAATGTATCTTGCAAAGGTCATGGTACGAACGACCAATACCACAAAAATTCTCAATATGTTCCGTGGTTGCCCTTTCTTTTTGAATGGTTTTGTCGTCTCTGGAGATGAGAACCTCATGTTGCTATTCGCTGGCGAAGATTTAGCATCCCTTGAATCGATCATAGATTGTCGGATACGTAAAGACAAAGACGTGCAAAGTGCGGATTTTAACATCATCATCTCAAGTATAAAGGATTTTGTGGTGCCCATACGAATTGTTGAACGACCTTTGAATAAACCACCCTGCGGTGTTGAATACAAGACCTGTCAAGCATATTCCGAAAATCGTTGTTTTGGATGCCCAGCGACGAATCGATATAAAGGATTGTTCTGGTAAAAAAAAAACACATACGCAGAAAACATCTTCATTTTTGTATGATTCTTGAGCAGATGTCTATGATATCTAATGAAAGATAGCAGAGTACTGCATCTTAATAGGGTGGTTCTTTGGAGAGCTCCGAAGGCTCAACCTTTTTAGCCAACCCGTATTTTTTCCCGATGGACGTCACAAGGTCAATAAACCAATCAGGGACGCTAGGAGAGACAACAATACTATCGATCAAAATACCTAAATCTGTTTTCACATAGACTCCAAACCATTTCGGGTCGACGTAAAGGATTGGTTTTTCAACGGTTTCGTCCTGAGGTGCGAATTTCAGCAGGACCGCCCGTAGCTCTCGTTCATGTTCGAAAGATTTACGTTTATACAGAAATGGATTAAAGATGTTACCTTTTGGAATCACATCCCTTGTATAATCAATATATTTTACTTTCCCAATGAAGATATCATCGTCTTTGTGAGGAAGGAAACTGTCTTTCAACCGTTTGAACGTTGATTTAATAGCGACACCCTCTTTACTTTGAAGACAGATCTCCCACATGGCAGCGGATTCATTCTCATTGATATGCCAGCTGCTAATGTTGACTATTTTTCTGATCCGATCATAAATCTCCATCTGGTTTAATTTTGTTTTAGGTTTTAATCGTTCCTCCCATCGTTTCGCATCTGCTTCAGTAAACTTCCCCTCGTATTTATCAGGAAATTGGTCGCTTCGAACAAAAAACAAGGCGTTTTTTTCCAAATACGATATGAACTTTGTAAAGTCTACATACCTCCATATTACCGTCTCATTGGGAGGTTCTTCAAATTCAGGGTTTTTTCGATACATTTCTCTTTCACGTTTTCAAATCTTTTCTTTCTTTAAAAACTTATACCTGTGATGCGGAAAAACGTTCTGATTGACATCGATTAAATGATTTAGATATCTCCATTAGAGTTCCATGATTTTCAGGATAGCAATATTTCTCGTAAGGAGCATAGAAAGTTACATCATTTACATAAACAATCAAGCCTGATGTTTAACATTAAGCATAACTACCGTATTTAAGTGCTGCAAAGTTATTTTATATCTATTTAGTATACAGAATCATGAATTGGTTCCTTGTTATTGGGTTTGGTTGTAGTGGAATATTTGCCTACAAAGCATATAGTTTTTTGAAATATGATACACGTCGACCAATGATTACATTTGCTGCTGAAAAATACTCGCATCCTTTACGAATCGCCGAGATTGGCGTATTCTTCGGAACAAACGCTCGTAGGATGTTTAAAAAACTAAATGTAGAAAAAATGTTCCTTATAGATCCTTACAAAAAATACCAAGAATATCAAAAAGAAAAAAATGTTGTAAGGTTTTTACCTTCATCTTTTAAACCAGCATTATTCGTGCTGAAAAAATATATGAATCGAATTATTCCATTGCAGATGACCTCGGAGGACGCTATTGATTTTATACCAAATGATCTTGATATGGTTTACATCGATGGGAATCATCAATATGACTACGTGAAAAAAGACATAGAGCTATACTATCCAAAGGTGAAAGCAGGCGGTATCATTGGGGGACATGATATCGATAGCAACTCAAACGGAGAAGATGTACAACGAGCAGTATTTGAGTTTGCAGAGAATAACAATTTATCGGTTCATGTTCGTAAACCTGATTGGTGGATCGTCAAAGAACAGTAGCCATTTCTCTGTCGTATCCTTATACTTCTAGATGGTGTAAAGTATGACTGGTAGCTATCTACAGGATGATGCATTTTTCATCTGTCGGTCGTGTTGTTGATTGTGTTTTCAGTTTTTAAAAGGACTGAAATTTCTGAGAGATACTGGATTATGGTTTAGCGTCTTTTTTTCTATTTAGTGTATGTTAATGACAAGAGGAGAGTGTTTTGTAAAAGTGAGAATTTGTTTCCCTTGCCATGTATTAAACATAGATTAGGAAGAATAGAAACGATTAAAAAAAAACGTAATATGAAACGAATTCTTTTCATTCAACAGGATCATTTCTATCTACATTAGCATGACCGTATGATGTAAAGAGAGATACTTGACTGTGAATATTTTTATGTTTTAAATGCTCCTGCATCTAATTTTAGTCCCTCGGCGATTCGACGACCATACTCGGGGTCAGCTTTGTAGAATATCTTTGTCTGTCTGATTTGAATGTCCTTGTTTGCGTTCCCGAGATGAGTCACAATATTGCCTATCAAGTGATCTCTGTCCGTTACAGTCATGACTTTTCTGAAGAGGTCGCCTGCTTGTACAAAATCATCATTTGGATGAGTATAGGTATGACGTGCTGCAAGTCCTTTCACATCAAAAGGTGGCTCAGCAGCATCCATATATGGTTCTGGTCCACCAAAGCTATTGGGGTAATAGTTTGGTTTTCCACCCTCGTTGCCATCAAATCGCATGTACCCGTCACGCTGATAATTCTCCATGGAGATTGCTTTTGGTCTGTTCACGGGCAACAGGTGGTAGTTTGGTCCAAGACGATACCGATGCGCATCATGATAGGCAAACAACCGACCCTGTAACATTTTATCTGGTGATGCGGCAATTCCTGGTACGAAATTGCCTGGTGAAAACGCAGCCTGCTCTACCTCCGCAAAATAATTATCAGGGTTTCGGTTAAGAACCATCCGTCCAACTTTGATTGGTGGGTAATCCTTATGCGGCCAGACTTTTGTGACATCGAAGGGATTGAAGCGGTAATGTTCAGCATCCTTTGGATTCATGATTTGGACTTCTAACGTCCACGATGGATAGTCACCACGTTTTATTGCGTGATACAAATCACGGGTCGCGTGATCAGGATCTTTGCCTTTGAGTATGTCCGCTTCTTCTCTGGTGAGATTCTGAATGCCTTGATCTGTTTTGAAATGGTACTTCACCCAGAAGTACTCTCCGTTGTCGTTGTACCATTTGTAGGTATGGCTACTGTATCCATTCATGTGCCGGTATGTTTTTGGGGTACCTCGGTCTGAGAAAAGAATAGTCACCTGATGGACCGATTCTGGCGTTAGTGAAAGGAAATCCCAGAACATGTTTGCATCTTTTGTGTTGGTCGCTGGGTTTCGTTTTTGTGTATGAATAAAATCAGGGAATTTCAACGGGTCCCGGATAAAAAACACAGGCGTGTTGTTGCCAACCAGGTCGTAGTTGCCATCCTCAGTGTAGAACTTGACGGCAAACCCTCGAGGGTCGCGTTCCGCATCAGCAGAGCCTTTCTCGCCCCCAACAGTGGAAAAACGAACGAAGACCTCGGTTTTTTCCCCTACGTTGGAAAGAAATTTCGCTTTGGTGTATTTGGTGACATCGCTGGTGACCTCGAAGTAGCCTCCTGCTCCAGCGCCTTTTGCATGAACCACGCGTTCCGGGATGCGCTCCCGGTTAAAATGAGCGAGTTTTTCAATGAGGTGAACATCCTGCATGAGAACGGGTCCTTGGACACCTGCGGTGATACTGTTCTGATCATCCTCGACCGATTTTCCAAAATTTGTTGTTAAAGTCTTTTTATTTTTTACCATTTTTGAACCTTCCCCAGTGTTTTAATAAATTATTTTGTGTTTTTTCGTGTATAATGGTAGTGATAATTAAACGTATTGGTGATAGTACTCAAAACAGATATTTTTTGACAAGAATCTTCGATTTTTATCAGAAATTCTTTGTAGCAAGTGAAATCACAAAACTTAATGAATGAATCAGTGGATAATGCAGAGTTATTCAGACTTGTAGCGAAAACTTTTAGGGAGAATCTGGATAAAAATGAAGATTAAGATGGCAAAGAGGTTCAACAAGCGGGCGGCACAGCGGAAATTCAAAGCAGATGAAATCATACAGACTCTTTCGGTAAAACCTGGTCAGATTGTCGCAGACATTGGTTCGGGGGGAGGGTACTTTACGTTTCGTTTTGCACAGGCAGTTGGTTCTACTGGTCGTGTCTATGCAGTGGATACCAATCAGGAGTTCTTGGATTTTATCACGCAGCAGGCTACTGAACAAGGCGTATCGAATGTCATCACACTGCATACCTCATCAGACTATCCTGACCTCCCACACGGTCTGTTTGATGTGGTATTTCTGCGAAATGTGACGCATCATCTTCCCAACCGAGTTGCCTATTTCCAGAAGTTAAAAGAAACCTTGCGACCAGGGGGAACACTTGTCATCATTGAATTTGATGGGAGAGGAGGATTGTTTAGCTTTCAACGTCGCCATCGACACTATATTCCAGACGATGTGCTTGTTGAAGAGACCAAACAAGCTGGATATGTGCTTCAGAATCGTTTTGATTTCTTATCGGAACAATCGTTTATGATATTCTCTGTTAAATAGCGTGAGGGACACATGTTTTTTTACTTGCTTTCTTTGATTTGAATCTCTCTAGAGAAAAATATAATAGGTAGACCATTTTCTTTTGGCGACGTTGTCACTCTCACTGGTGATATATAGAAAAATAATATCGTTTCTGATGTTGACGAGCAATGCGTTTGTCGTTGTATCTTATTTTGTCTTTTCTTTTTTAAGGCACATGAACCAGTCAAGGCAGTATTTTCCTTCTTCTTTCTTTTCAAGACGTTCCTTTGCCAGCTCGCAGGACCCTGGTGGTGGTATGATGACGTCATCACCGGGTTGCCAGTTCGCTGGTGTGGCAACTCCCTCCTTGTCAGATTTCTGCATAGCGATAAGCAGCCGTTTTATCTCTGCCATGTTCCGTCCGTTGGAGAGTGGATAGTAAAGAACCGCCCTGACCTTTGCAGCTGGGTCGATGATGAATACCGCTCGGACTGCCTGGGTGGTTGATGCGTTTGGTTGGAGCATTCCGAATTTTTTTGCGACATCCATCTTTAGGTCTTCGATGACTGGGAAGTTTATCTCAATGTTTTTCATGCCTTTGTAGTCGATTTTTTCTTTGATGGTCCGAAGCCATGCGATATGTGCGTAGATGCTGTCGATAGAAAGACCGATGAGCTCTGTGTTAAGTTTCTTGAAGCCTTCCTGCATCGTGGCAAATGTCATGAACTCTGTAGTGCATACCGGGGTAAAATCAGCGGGATGGCTAAAGAAAATGACCCACTTGCCCTTGTAATCGTCAGGGAAGGTTATCTCCCCCATGGTTGTTTTTGCTTTAAATTTTGGTGCTTGATCACCTATCAATGGCATTTTTATGTTTTCTATTTCCTCCATGTTTTACGCCTCCATTTCAGCGAGTTTTTTTTATGCTTTTTTTTGTTTTTTTGTTTTCGAGTACTGAAGCAAGTGGTGATAGGTGGCATTCTATGCCATCTTTAGTCAGGCATCTTTTCGGATGGTTCACTCAATTGCCAGACCGTTAATCGAGCAATGATGTAAAACTCGCCTTTCGTATGATGCCCTGCATTGATTCTGTCTATTTTAATATTACTTCTACAAGGTTTCTTCAAAAGAATTCAAAAAATTTAGGTTGACCGAAATATTTATATTTGAAGAAGTACTATATCATAATAGAGTGAGACAGCATGCCACAGGAACACATCGAAGAATACCTTGAAGCGATATACGACATCGCTGGAAAAAAAGGAACCGCGAAAACAACAGAGATCGCAGATCGACTAAAAAACGCTCCAGCAAGCGTCACTGAAGTCTTTCAACGATTAAAAATGAAAGGCTTTGTGCGATATGAACCGCATAAGGGCGTCTCCCTCACCACAAAAGGCTACAAAGCAGCATTGAAAATGAAACGAAAACACCGGCTCCTTGAAGTTTTCTTAGACAAAATGCTGCATCTTCCCCAGGAGTACATTCATGAACAAGCATGTAAAATGGAACACACCCTTACCGATGAAACTGAAACAGCCCTCTGCAAAACGCTGAAAGGACCAGCCCAGTGCCCTCATGGATCACCAATCCCTCCCTGCAACCTCGATGTGAAAAACTGCCAAGAATGCCTCGCAGAGCAAACCACATCACTTGAAAAACGAGAGAAAGACATCATAGCCATCACCTCATTGAAACATGGTGAAAAAGCAAAAATCGCTTTTGTCCGTGGTGGTGGAGGTGTGATGCAGCGCTTATGTGATCTTGGTTTAACAAACGGAACAGAAATATCACTGCTGCGAGCCGCGCCCCTGCATGGTCCTGTAGAGATCTGTGTCCGAGGATGCAAACTCGTTATTGGAAGAGGCATCGCTGAGAAAATCTTTGTGCAGAAAACGTGATCACCTATGGACGTTGACCTTGTAATCGCCCTTGCAGGAAATGCAAATGTTGGAAAAAGCTCCATCTTCAATCAGCTCACCGGCTTGGGACAGATTATAGGAAACTGGCCAGGTAAAACCGTGGAGAAAGCAGAAGGAATGCTGCTTCACCACGGGAAACATATCAAGGTCATCGACCTCCCAGGGATCTACTCCCTCTCAACATATTCTCAAGAAGAGATTGTCTCCAGAGATTTTATTGCGCTCGAACATCCTGATGTGGTCGTCAACGTCGTCGATGCGACCGCACTAGAACGAAACCTGTTTTTTACACTTCAGCTCCTCGAAATGAATACTCCGCTTGTCATTGGGTTAAACCTGGTTGATGTAGCAAAGAAAAAAGGTATCACCATCAATGAAAAAAAACTTCAAAAAATCCTTCACACTCCAGTTGTCCCTACGATCGCGACAAAAGGTATTGGCGTCCATGAAATCGTTGATAAGGCGCTCGAACAGACAAGCAGACCACCACCAGAAAAAAACCATGCTATCCACTATGGCCCTGAGATTGAGACACGGATAGAAAAACTCGAAAGGGCACTAACCGGAGTTTCCATAGGGTATCCTCTCCGATGGACTGCTATTAAACTATTAGAGCAGGACTCCGAGATAGTGAGCAAGGTTTCTGAGAAGCATCCTGACGCTATTGTCGCCGCAAAGATACTTGCCTCAGAAATATCGCAGATTCATAAGGAACCGTGTGCAACAGTCATCGCCTCAGAACGGTACGCGGTCGCTGTACGGATCGTTAAAGAAGCTCAAACGATCAAGGAATCAGAAAAACCCTCCCTAACCGAGCGGTTCGACGCTTTCAGTATGCATGGGATCTACGGATACGCTCTGATGTTTGTGATTATGCTGTCCATTCTCATGTTCATGTCGTTGTTTGGTGGATGGCTTTCTGAAACAATACAAGACCTCTTTGAAAGCATCAAACCTGGTATGAGCGGGTTCTGGGGCGAATTACTCTGGAACGGCGGAGTGGTCGGATTCTATGCGACCCTTTCAATTGCGTTAGGGTTTATCTTACCGTTCTACCTAATCCTCGGGTTCCTTGAAGACTCTGGATATCTGCCCAAAATAGCGTATCTCATGGACCGCCCTTGTCATACCATTGGTCTTCATGGGAAAGCATGCATGCCTCTGCTCCTTGCCTTAGGCTGCAACGTGCCCGCCTGCGTCGGATGTCGCATCATGGAAACTAAACGGGATCGGTTCATCGCTATCTTTCTTTCAACACTTGTCCCCTGTTCAGCTCGAACCGTTGTGATTCTTGGGTTGGTGGGTGTGTATCTCGGATTCCAATGGGCGCTCCTGCTGTATGTCTTTGATTTTGCGTTGATATTCCTCATAGGAAGAGCCCTGAACCGGTTTCTCCCTGGGATGTCTGTGGGCATTATCATGGAAATGCCTCCCTATCGCCTACCGTCAGGTACGGTGGTGATAAAGCAGGCATGGAACCGATTTAAACCATTTCTCCTGGCAGCCCTTCCCCTTATCGTTCTTGGTAGTATCATTATCGAAACGATGCGACTGACCGGTGTGCTTGCGCTTGTTTCAGATGCGTTAAGCCCGGTGACGGTCACCTGGCTTGGACTTCCTGCGTTTACCGGTTTTCTGTTCATCTTTGGTATCTTACGAAAAGAAGCAGCTCTGGTACTCTTGATGTCTGCTGCGGGTACAACAGATATACGTTCGGTGATGTCTCCGGTGCAAATGATTGTCTTTGCCCTGGTTATCATGATCTACGTGCCATGTATCGCAACCATCGCCGCACTTATACGGGAAACAGGATGGAAACGGGCGGGTTTTATCACATTTGTAGAGATAGGCCTCGCGATTTTTATTGGTGGATTTACATTCCGTATACTAACGGTAATCATGTAGAAAACCACAAACAGGAGAGGAAGATGATCCAGAATATCATTGAAAAATCTTTAGCAGGCGACATGTTGACACAAAAAGAAATCAAGGAGCTTTTTAACGTCCCTTTGTTTTCAAAGGAATCCCTGCATCTTCTATGGGCGGCACGGAAAAAATCAATGCAGGCAAGTAACGGGGCAGCAGAAGTTCACGCGCAAATAGGCTTAAACATTTCCCCTTGCCCAAAAAACTGCCTGTTTTGTTCATTTTCCGCAAAAAATAAGGTGTTTCAGGACTCCGTTGAGCTTGCTGTTGATGATGCGATTGCTCAGGCCAAGCAATTCGAAGCAGAGAGTGCAAACGCGATTTATTTGATGACGACGGCAAATTATCCATTTGAGCGGTTTATCGAAACCTCAAAAGAGATTCGACAGGCGTTAAAGGCAGAGACTGTTCTTATTGCTAATATCGGTGACTTTACTGAAGCACAGGCGCAGGAGTTGAAACAAGTTGGTTTTTCTGGGATTTACCATGCGGTTCGGTTAGGGGAGGGAAAACAGACACTGATTCCAATCAAAAAACGACTGCAGACAATGGAAAACGCCCGCGAAGCCGGACTGCTTGTCGGCACCTGTCTTGAACCAGTAGGACCCGAACATTCCATTGATGAACTTGTTGAAAAAACACTCATTACCCGAGATGTTCAACCCGTGTACAGCGGAGCGGCACGTCGCATTCCCATCCCTTCGACGTCCTTAGCTCATCACGGGATTGCTTCAGAGTCAAAAATGGCTCTTATCCTTGCAGTTGTACGCCTTGCACTGAACGATACCATCATGGGAAACTGCACCCATGAACCAAATGTCCTTGGTGCTTTTGCGGGAGCTAATCTGTTGTGGGCAGAGGTTGGTTCCAATCCAAGGGATACGATAAAGCAGACGGAAAAGAAACGAGGTATGAGCGTGAAGGACTGTACTTGCATACTCAGTGAAGCAGGATGGAATGTTCGTACCAACCCCTCAGAGTTCTTTTCAGCATAAAAAACAGTGGCTTTGAGCCATTCATAACCGGGAAATCTCGCCACATTACACGTCGATTTAGGTGATTGTTCAAAAGCGAAATATCTCTTATTCTCATCTATTCTACGTCTTTTTTTGCTGTCTGTGATAATTTTATTAACGTGTCTACGGTTATGGTTAGGTATGGGAAAAATTGGACGAAGCTGGCAGCTTATGAAAATAAGCCTTGGCGTGCTACGAAAAGACAAGGAGATCATGATCTTTCCGGTTCTCTCCTTTTTTGCTTGCGTTATCCTTTTACTTTCGTTCTTTGCTGGATTTTGGTTTTTAGGGGTACCTTCGTTTGAGACCTCAGGCTGGCTTTGGGTCGCTCTCATGGTGGTGATGTATTTTATTTTGTTTTTCATAGTTATTTTCTTTAACACCGCTATTATCGCCTGTGCGAACATTCGATTAAGCGGTGGCGACCCAACAGTCTCTGATGGACTGCGTATCGCCTCTCAGAACATCGGCCGGATTCTCATCTGGGCGATTATCTCAGCGACCATTGGCATGATCCTACAGGCGATCCGTGAGAGAGGAGGGTGGGTTGGACGGCTCGTCGCAGGGGTTTTTGGTATCGCATGGACGTATGTCACGTTCTTTATCATCCCGGTTCTCATCTATGAGAAAAAAGGGGTTGCATCCTCCATTAGGCGGAGTGCTTCGCTGTTTAAGCAGACCTGGGGTGAAACCATCATCGGATCATTTGGATTTACCATCATCTTTTTCCTACTTGCCCTGCTTGGGATTCTGCCGATCATCCTTGGTTTATCCCTTGGAAGTACGACTGCGGTGATCATTGGTTTTCTGTGCGCGTTTCTCTACTGGGCGGTCATCGGTGTTATTGCATCGGCGACCAACGGGATTTATGTCGCAGCTATGTATCAATACGCGACAAAAAAACAACTTCCATCGGAATTTGACCCCTCACTTCTGCCACAGACGATCTCAGGGTTCTAGGAACAAGAGAGGCAGAAGACGCTGTTTTACTTTCTATAGATACTCGTGGTGCCATTCTCTTGAATTCGTTCCATCAAAAGACCAATCTCCTTGATTGTTGTTAGATGTTGAAGGTCTTTCTTCAGCTCTTTGATAAAAACACATGATGAAAAATAATGTGGCAGGATGCTTCGCATGCGAAGGACTGCCCGTCGCTCACCATAAAACAATTCCAGCAATGCAAGATGGGTACGGCACACGTCTTTTTTCTGGTCTAAGCGTGGTGGTGTATAGGGCTTACATGATAGACGGCACAGTATCTCAGGAATTAACCAGGGGTTTCCAAGAAGCCCTCGCCCCGGCATCACTGCTGCTGCACCGGTCTTCTGAATCATCATCTCTGCTTCAACCCCAGTGGAGATCCCGCCGTTGGCGATAACAGGAACGGAGAGGGATGCCACCGTGGTTCGTATGACATCCAGATCCAGGGGTACTCCAAATTTTTTCTCCCCGGTTCGCCCATGAATGGTAAGGGCGACGGCACCGGCATCGACTAAATTGTTGGAAAAAGACAAGACATTGATGGTGTGTTTGGATGGCCCGAGACGTAATTTACAGGTCACTGGAAGGTCCACTGCATCGGAGACCGCTTTAACGATTTCACAGGCACGTTGCTCCTGTTTCATCAGACCGACCCCTTCGCCGCGACAGGCGATCTTGCGTGCGGTACATCCCATGTTAATGTCGATGTAGTCAAAACCAAAACCTTCAACGACTTCCGCGGCCTTTCGCATATACTCTGGGATGCTTCCAACAAGCTGAACCCCATTGTAGTGATCCCCTTCATTGATCGTAAGTATCTGCATGGTCCGCCGATTCTTCTGAAGGATCGCGCGGGCATTCGCCATCTCCGTGATGATAAAGGGAGGATGAAAACCTGCAAGAATCACGCGAAAAGGATAATCGGTGTACCCGCTTAATGGAGGTAAGAGTAACTGTTTTTCACAAAGAATTTTATTAAAGAGAGAAGGTCTCATACTCAAGCAGGCATAACATATGGGGTATTAAGGTATTTTCTCAGAGAAAGCTTGTATTATTCGTAACGTACTGCTTCTATCGGGCTCATCCGAGCGGCCTTCCACGCAGGATACAGACTTGAAAATACCCCAACGATAAGGGACACCATGACTGCAAGGACCACAGACACAAGCGTGATTACTGGAGCAAGGCCTGATGAATCACCCATCATCATGAAATTGTTCAGCACCATGGTCAGCCCCTGCGACCCAAAGACACCAAGGATAATTCCAACAATACCTCCGATACTACTTACCAGGATCCCCTCGATGATAAAGATACTCATAATATCCTGATTTGTTGCACCGATCGCTTTCATAATCCCAATCTCCCTGGTTCTTTCCATCACTGAGGTAAGCATTGTATTCATAATCCCAATAGAGGCGACCACAAGAGCAATCGATGCAATCGCAACCAACACAAGCTGAAGGATACCGATAATCGACTGGACCGTCTCTAAGACAGAGGTCATCGTCGTCGCTTGTGCAAAATCCTTCCGCCCGTGGTTTTGATTAATCGCATCCTGGATACTTGCTGCGATTGGTTCGACATCATTGATGTCGTTTACCCGCAAATAGATGATGCTGATGTTACTTTGCCCGGTCAATTTTCTAAAATCACGTTGGTTCATCAGAACCAGGCTATCAGAAGAAAATCCGCTCATCCCTTGTTTTGCAAAGATGCCACCGACAAAAAATTTTTTTCCATTAATCATGATTCGCCCACCGACAGAAACATCAGTGTCGAAGGTGTCATGGGCAATCCCGTACCCAATCATTATTTTATTTTGATCGTTTTCGTTAAGAAAATCCCCTGCTTCGAGTCGTTGGCTCGAATACTGAAGATTCATGACGAGGACGTCCATCCCGGTAAGAGAAATCAAGGTCTTTTTCCCGTTATACTCCGCTACAGCAGATGCAGAGAGCTGGGTGCTGACATCCCGAACCCCCTGGGTTCGCTCTACGGTTGCAATGTCACGGTCCGTGAAATATTCACTCGATGGTCCCCCACCACCACCAAACGACGAAAAAAAACCTCCACCGGTCGATACAACGATGACATCGGAAAGGGAGGACAGTTCCCCGGTGACGGCTTGTTGCATTCCTTCCCCAAGAGCCATTAATGAGATGATTGCCATGATGCCAATCGCGATACCAAGTAGCGTGAGTAATGATCGGGACATTCGATGCCGTAGATTTTTTATCGCGAGTTTAACATGATCTTTAAACATATTCTTCCGTTACCATGCCATCTTGGATACGAAGCACTCGTTTCGCACGTTGCGCAATCGTCATATTATGGGTCACGACGATGACCGTCTCACCCACCCGATTGACCTGTTCAAGGATGCTCATGATATTCTCCCCTGACCTTGTGTCGACGTTTCCTGTCGGTTCATCTGCAAGAATGATGGAAGGGTTGTTTGCCAGTGCGCGAGCGATTGCGACACGTTGTTGCTCACCACCGCTCATTTCTGACGGTTTATGGGACAGTCGTTTTGAAAGGTCTACCATCTCCAGAAGTTTTCGTGCTTTCTCGGTCCGTAGCTGGCTGTTAACTCCTGCAAATCCCATCGACAGTTCGACATTCTCTAGTGCATTTAAGGTTGGTATCAGGTTGTATTTCTGAAAAACAAATCCTATCTTTTCCCTTCGGATCCGTGCAAGCTCATTTTCGTTTAATCTCGAGACATCAAACCCGTCTATGAAGATCTTCCCTGATGTTGGTTTGTCCAGACAACCAAGGAGGTTCATCAGTGTGGATTTCCCTGAACCAGATGGTCCGATGATTGCGATATAGTCTCCCTGTTTGATATAGAGGTTTGTCTGCCGCAGGGCGAAAACCTGCAGAGGTGGTTTTCCATAGGTCTTTGAGAGATTCTCTGTGACGATGACATCCGTACTCATCATGCCGTCCGCCGTTTTTTCCATCGCATGTAAAAGAATAATACGAGAACACCAACAACTATGACAATGACAATAGGCGTAAGGCAGGTGAGCAACGAGGGGGCAAAGGACATGCCATTTGATTCAGATTGACTGGTGGATCCACTGGAAATTCCGTAACTGACCCCTGGGCCTGAGACGACGCTGAATGCTTTGGTCACAATGGGAGTCTCAAAATAATCATTTCCTTGTTTAAACGAGACGATAAACCCGATGAGGTACTTCCCGTAATCAAGGGAATCGGTATAGATATCAAATGAGGCGGAGAAGACATCATCAGGGTCCATGGATCCAATAAAATACTGAGAGGGGATGACCGTTGCATTGCTAATCGGGGTGATAAGAACCCCGGTTATCTTCTCTGTTTTCGCGTTATACACCTCGATGCTGATCCTCGATGAGCCACCCTTTGTGATGCTGACCGGGAAGTTGGTGATGATTGGCGCGACGTCCAACGCCTCGATAACAGAGATAGGCACGACAAGGGTGCTTGTATGCATGTTGTCACCGTTTTTATAGCTCAACGTAAAACTAAGATTCTTTTCACCGGTTCCAAGTGGTTTAACAGAAAAAACAATATCTTGAGACGTTTCTTGAGCAAGTGAACCAAGGAAATAGCGTTGAGGGACAAATTCGACTGAATCACCATGGGGATGAATAATGACTTCTTTTACGGCATTGGCTCTTTTATTTACAACGGTGATGATAAGCTCTGTTGTACCACCTCTTGATATTTTCGTAGGTATGCTTTTTTGGATGATGTCCACCGACGCATTACTCACCTTCATGAGAAGGGGATAGTGGAGGTCAGTTCCACCTCCTACATCGATATCGACTAGGGGAAAGTACACGCCCTCGCTGATGTTTGTATCAGCGACAAGCTCAAAGCTCACCGACATTACTGTTCCTGCCGCGAGAAAACCGATGTTGTTGTACTGGGTTGTCGCCCGTATCTGTTTTCCCCCTGATTGCACGGGAAGGATTCGGAGCGCATCGATGGTTGCTCCAAGGGTGCGTTGTGTAGTGGTCGTTTCTCCACCTGAGACCCAAGTGGTCGTCTGTGTGGCGACAGTCTCCCCGTTTCGTATGTGAAGCGTTAATACCGCGCGATCGCCTGGCATGAGTATCTCCGGGACCAGCGTATACTCCGTTATCATGATGGACGGCTGCGCAATAGCAGTGGGAAAAAAAATCAAAACTCCTACGAGTAACGAAAGCAGTATGAATACTTTTAGTTTCATAATTGATCTCCTCATTTTCAATTGTTGCGTTTTGGAATCGGTAACACGCATCTTGGACATAAGTTTTACTATGACAAGATACAACATTATGACAATCCTATGAGGAAAAAAATCAAAGAGAAAAAAATTATGTGTAGGTTCCCCAGAAATACAGTGCAGGGCCAACCGGTGCCATGAACCTCCCGATGAACGAGTAGTTCTGCGCTTTTAGAAACCCTACAATGGGTAGTGATCGCTCTGTGCCATTTACCATTGTCGAGATTCTCCCAATCAACAAGTGTCGTCCAAATGCACCTCTAATGGTTCCTGTCCTGTTTTCTGTCTGCCAATCACTAGTAAATCTGCCTCCGCGAGTTCGCAGCCAGTAGGACCCGTTTATAGTCCCTACTATTGTTTCGTTGTGACCTTGGTGTTCGGGAATCCCTATAGTACCCTGAAATGTCCCAGTTGGATCGACGGTGAAGAGTTGCAGATGTTGTTGTGTCATGTCCGGTGCTGCAGACGCAAGCGATACGCCTAGGAATAAAAAGCAAAGACCTATGATTGTGATTTTTTTCATATGTATCTTCTCCTTGTTATTTACTAAGATAGTAGAAGAACGAATACTATATAAATTTTTACCATGGTAAAAAAAAAATGCATGATGAATTTATAACAGATACAAAAGGAGTATGACCCTAACGATAAAAGATATGAAAAATTTTTTTTTAATGGTTCGTAACTACTGAACGTATTAAAGAATATCAGTGGCTCCTTTCTATGTAGAATATGGGGGAAATTCTGGTAGGATTTGGGTAAAACAATATATAATGTGAGGAAATATCCTAGATTAAGAATAAATGAAGGAATGAAACTATGAAAAGCAAAATACTAATTGTCGCAATCGCAGCCCTCCTCCTTTTCTCAGGTGTTGTTGCAGCTGCGGGAAATCAAGCCGGTACCTGTCAAAGCCACGGTCAACGAAACCAGTATCAGTCAACGTCCACGGAAAATGGATGTATGTCACAGACGAAAACACAGAACCAATACCAACCAGTGCCCAATGGTGATGGCATGATGAAACGGTTGATGTATCAGATCCGGGACATGCTTGGAATCTGCAAAGGCGGTGCGAATCTCTCAGAACTGACTGGCGTTATGACCTATGATGGAACAAACTTCTACATCGACCCCGTTGAACTCCATTTCGGTCCAATCTGGTATATTACCACAGCCCAATCTGCAGTGGATTATGACCTGGATGGAGAGCTTGAACTGGTGATAGATGAACTCCTTGGTCTGGTCAACACCACGGTAACCGTCGAAGGACACTACCAAGCACAGGACTGGATGAGCGTCTTTACCATAAACGGTGAAGTCTACCGTGAGCCTGGACAGCCGATTTGGGCGGCACAGCATCACTGGCGCTGGCGATACATCTTTCGACACAATCAACCTGAACCATAAACCTCTTAACTTTTTTTTATTTTTTTATTTTTTTTAAAATTTTTCTGGATGTCTACGCAGTATACTTGTATCGATGCGACAGGTTTTTTCTCAGACTGTTTTCTTATGGATCAGAATAACCGTCACGAATACGATGCTGTTTTCTTGCTCTTTCTACTACCATCGCTTCGCATTCGATCTTATTCCATGCTGAGATACAGCAGGATGCTTAGAGCAATAATCTCAAAGACGTAGACGATGAAATTCAACTCGGTGAATCCGGGAGTAAGAAACGTCCTACTTAAATACGGGGTAACTCGAATATAGTCAGTCGCTATGTTATGCAGTGAGACGACCGAGAGGATTGCACGGATGAACAGGGCGATGATAAACATATTCATTCCAATGAGGAACCGTGATTTCGTTTTCCTATAGGAGTCATAGTACACATAGAGAAGCCCGATGAGAAGCATGATTTCAACAGCCAAGCATATAAGAGCGCCAGTGTAATACATCTCAGATCGTTCAATGCGCACTGTAGGAATTTGTATGGGTAGTTTGTTTAGTTCTGTAAGAATTATTTGAAGACTAAACGCTGAAATTCCGTATCCAAGAATAACTCCTATGATGATTAATCCAATAATTGTGACAATGGCTTTAGTTTTTGGATTTAATTTTTTCCGAATAGGCTCATCATTCATTTCTCTTCACCATTCCAATTTTTCTTTTGTTTTTCATCTTTACATATCTTACCGACGATTTCCTTGAAGAAATGCATATTTTCCTCAAGCAACTCAGAGGGAAAATACAGGGTGCCGTACTTATTTCCCATGGTGGTAATCAAACGGTTTTTTTCTAACGTCTCAAGATGATGTCTGGTTGTTTTATAGTCGAGGTTTAAAAGAGTGGCAAGTTCATTGGCATTCCGTGGTGTTGTAATCAGTTCTTGAAGAATGCGTGTCCTATTAAAGCCTCCTGCCGAACCAACAAGTATCCACCAGAGGAGTCGCTTCGCTGCACGCATAGCACCAGTCCTATGACTATATCAGGGTATTCAATTAAATAATTTATTAGAGGAGAAAAAGAGGAGAACGGAGGTTAGACATTTGGTATGAATTGACCCCACATATGGGATGTAGATCCTGATACACCTAGGATTCGACCAACAAATTGATTATTATAGTTCTTCATCAGATATCCAAAAATTGTTGTCTGACGACCCTGCGTAATTTTATATCCGATAATGATTTTATAAATGAAATATGCCTTGATTTCTCCAATTTTCACATTATCGGAATTGGTAAGGTCTCCTGAAATTGTGGTGTAGACACCAGAGCTATAGACACCATGCATATAGGCATACACAGAGTCAATGACAAAGCCGTTTCCCCAATGTCCTTTTCCCATTCCTCCAGCAAAAGTCCCGTCGGAAAAGTGCGGGGGGGAAAACAGCACTGACTGGTTCTGCGTTGGAAACGCAAGAATCGTCGGCATAGAGAGAACCATGGCACACAATCCAATCGCAATGAGTGTTTTTTTCATAGATTCATATCCTTCTTTGTTTACGTATGATTAGAAGAGATACGCTTATTCTTTTTATGTTTTTACCCAAAAGACACCAAAATCATGTCATTTCACGTTTTACAGGTGTTTTACAGGAACTCAACCGATTTTTGCTAAGAAATCTTATGAGAGCAATTTATTTCGCAATACTTATGAATTTTTAGTATATAGGGGAATACAGAGGCAGCTTGTGGATTTCATACTTGTAGCGGTATTAGGTGGAGTGGGGGCTCTTGGGCTGTATATGGCCTGGAACATCGGTGCCAATGACGTCTCCAACTCCATGGCCACTGCGGTTGGCGCGCGAGCCATTACGTTCAAGCAGGCAGTCATCATCGCAGGTGTACTGACTTTCTTAGGAGCGGTTCTGGTTGGATCCCATGTCACGGAGACGATCAAAGGGAACATCGTTGATCCGTATATGGTTGGTGATTCGCATGTGCTGATGCTTGGGTTTATTGCCTCCCTTCTTGCTGCATCATTCTTTGTAACTCTCGCTACCTGGAAGGAAATGCCGATATCAACGACCCATGCGATTATTGGTGCATTAGTGGGATTTGGTCTGGTAGCAGGGGGACAAGCCTGTATTAATTGGGGGAAGCTTTTTGAAATCGGGGCAAGTTGGGTGCTCTCACCAATTGCTGGTTGTATCCTTGCATTTCTTGTTTTTAAGGTAATCGTAAAGCTGATTTTTTCACGCAAAGACCCTGTCGAGTCAGCCAAAATAGTCGGACCAGCAATAATCGGTGTCACTGTCTGCCTTATCACCGTTTCCCTTTTCACCAACACCAATGTTGGGACAATGCTAGGCATTATCAATCTGTATCTGATCAGTGGTGTTTCTGTGCTGGCAGGGGTTCTTTTTGCATTTCTTTCTGCGATTTCCCTTCGCAGGATACAAGGACGGTCGTCGCAGGATTATGAAACAGTCGAGCTATTATTTAGAAAACTTCAGATTGGTACGTCCTGTTTTGTCGCGTTTTCTCATGGTGCAAATGATGTTGCGAATGCAATTGGGCCAGTTTCAGCTGTCTTGGCACTCTCCACAGGGAGTGATGGTTTTAGTGCGTTACAAGTAGTCCCCCCCTATCTTCTTGCATTAGGTGGTCTAGGGATTGCTCTTGGTGCGGTCACCTGGGGGCATCGTGTCATGAGAACCGTCGGTGGCCGGATCACCAGCCTTACGAACACGCGCGGGTTTTCTGTTGACTTTGGGGCAGCGACAACGGTACTTCTTGCATCAAACCTTGGGCTACCGATATCAACCTCCCATACGGTTGTTGGCGCCGTGATAGGTGTAGGACTTGCAAAAGGGCTGGCGGCAATTGATCTCCGTGTGATTAAAAAGATTATGTATTCATGGATGCTTACGGTGCCTCTTGCTGCCGTTTTCTCGGCAATAATCTTTATAGTACTTCGTATGATTCTATAATAAACGACGTGATAGTATGGATAAAACGCTTGACCATTTCAGAGCACCAATTACTGATACATTTCGCAGAAAATCCCCGTTTGACCAACTGGTTGAACATATGGGGAAAGTACGGGAATGCATTGATTTGTTGACAACAGGATTGATACGATATTACAAAGGCGATTATTCAGGGTTTTCAGAGCTTGCTGACAGGGTATCTGCATTTGAACATGATGCAGATATCATCAAAGGAAATCTTCGGAACCATCTTCCAAATTCTCTGCTCATGCCAGTGGATAAAGGGAAGTTTTTATGGGCGTTACGGGAGCAAGACGCGATTTTGGATCACGCAGAGAACCTCGTGCAGATGCTTGATATGCGGCATACGAAAATCCCAAACGAGCTGCAAGGGATATTTATCGAACATATCAATTTAGTCGCAGAGACCGTGAAGACTATGGAGGATGCAGTGGAAAACATTAAAGATTTAGTTGAATCAGGGTTTATCAAGAAAGAACGGGAGGAGACGAAAGGATTTATCCACAAGGTCCATGAGGCCGAGTATAACGCGGACCAGAAGAAATATGATCTGACGAAAAAGATCTATCAGATGGAGAAGAAACTCGAACCGATGGATGAATACCACCTGCTTAAGATAGCGGACTGGGTTGATGACATCGCGGATCACGCGGAAAACGTTGCTGATTGGTTACGATCGATGATCGCACGGTAAAGTCATGTTTCCCATTGATTCTGTTTGTAGTCCATTAACCTGATAGATACTGACCTGGAAAGAGAGCCAAGAGAGAAAGGTTCAAAACGCTCTATTGTTTGGTGGCTGTTCATCAGCAAATGCTTTAAAGGAAAAGGTATTCGGAAAGAGACATATGAGAATCGCACATATCTCTGATATCCATGCAAATGACGGCAGTGACTTCAATAACAAAACATTTGAAAAAGCAGTGAAATTGTTAAATAGGTTTGAGGCAGATCTTGTGTTCATCTCCGGGGATCTCACCAGCTACGGGCTTCTACATGAATATGAGCTTGCTGCAGAGAAACTTGCGCAAATCGAAGGAAAAAAGGCAATCGTCCCTGGGAATCACGATGAGAAGAACCTTGGATATAAACTATTCCCTGAGTTTTTTGGCAATACGGATTTCGTTCGATATTATGGGAATTGTACGATTGTTGGTCTTGCCACCAGCGAACCTGATAAGGATAATGGTCGTCTTGGACGGGGAAGACATCGGTTGATAATCCGAGGTATTCAGAGGAAAAAGAACCTCACCTGCATTGGTTTTCATCATCATCTCGTTCCCATTCCTAACTCAGGTCGGGAGCATAACATCATCGATGATGCAGGGGAGACGTTAGATATCATTTTGCGCAACAACGTCCCATTGGTTCTGATGGGTCATCGTCATGTGCCCTATGCGGTGAAGATTCATAACACACTGTTGGTGAGCGCAGGGACGTTTTCGTGCAATCGGACGCGGGCTCATTTTGGCAATACGTTTAACATCATTGATGTCAAAAACAAGCAGATTGTCGTGACCGTCGTTGATATCGAAAAGCAAAAACAGCAGAAAATGGTGAAATTTAACCCTGACGACGGCTGTTATATTAACAGATACTACAATACAGAAAAAAGAATCGACTAATTTTGTTCTGTGCCGACCAGGTAGTTAATCACGGTTTCTGAGATATCCTGGGAGTACTCTCCGGTCCTTCGAATACTCTCAACGACATATCCAACCGATACAGCGATGATTCCCTTCTGTTGCAGTACATGGGTATTGATTTCCTCGCAAATCGACTCCAATGTGAGTACTGATTCGATGGTTTCATTTGATGCATGGATGTCTTTTTGAAAAAATGAGCGGATGCTTTTATTGAAACTATCCAAGGAGAGATTTCCCGCGGTAATAATCCGTTGGATTGTTTTTTTATCAAGGTTATGGTCGATGAGGTTTGGGATGTTTTCAGAGATCCTAACAATATGGTCCCCAATTCGTTCAATGATCCTGCTGATAAGAAAACAGGTTGATGCCGCTTCTATGGTGATGTTCATTTTCCTGGGAAGGCTTGCGTTTTGTAAAAGGATATTGTATTGGCGGGCGACGAACCAATGCAGTCGATCGACGTCATTGTCCCGTGAGATGACATCAGCAGCTAAGGTCTTGTCTTTCTCTGTCATCGCGCGTAGCACATCTTCATGCATACGTTTGACTATTACATACATTCGTTTGATGGTTTGATCAAATGGCATCTCGGTTGGGTTGAGAAGGTCCTTTAGGACTACCGATTTTTCTGTTTCTTCGATGACCTCTGGTCCGATGGCAAGTTGGGTAAACGAACGTATGATGTTTTGAACGGCGATGGGCAGTCTTGTTGGAGAAGTGATTTTTATCGATGTGTACCCAGCGATATATGCTCCAATGAGCTGCTGGAGGAGGTAGGTTGGTTTTGGGATTCGACTGACGTTGAATTCTTTTATTTTCTGGAGATGCTCTTGCGTCATTTTTGGTGTGAGGAGTAAGGTACCGTCGGATTGGATGTGTATGGCGAGTGGGTCATTTTTTTTGATGTGAAAAGAGGTAATCCAATTTTTTGGTAATGTGATGATATAGGATGAGCCTCCTGTGAGCTGCACCCGTCGTATTTCCATGGATATGCACCGTTTTCTTTGAAAACATCCGTGTTCTTAAGGTTTTCTATAGAACTATATTGATACTATATCACTATATATATCACTATAGAATATGTAGATAAAGTATATATTTATAGGAAAACCTACCTGCAGCAGGTGATTATGATAAACAAAAAAGCAACAGATGGAAAAAAGCTTGCAGTCGGTCTTGTCGCAACACTTCTGCTTGTGGTCGTTACGCTTAGCGGATGTACAGAAACAACAGAAGGATTACCAATCGTTGTGGTCGGTCGTGACAGCGCCTCAGGCACACGGGAGTTCTTCTGGGAACACGTCATGGAAAAAGGCAATTTCATCGAAAACATGCTTGAAAAAAACTCAAATGGAGCAGTCCACCAGACCGTTTCATCAACAGAAGGAGCGATTGGCTATGTTGGCCTTGGGTATCTTGACGGCAGTGTCAAAGCAGTGAAGATCAATGGAATCGAAGCAACAATTGGCAACGTTATCGCAGGCACCTATCCGATTTCACGGTCGCTAAACATGTACACAACCGGAGAACCAACAGAGATAGCGTTAGAATTTCTCAAATACCTGGACAGCGAGGAAGGTCAAACAATCGTCACAGATGAGGGGTTTGTCCCAAAGACATCCACAGGACCTTACGTCGAGGTTGAAGGGCTTATAGGGAGCATCACCGTTGTCGGATCGACAACAGTTCTGCCCATTGCGCAACTCGCGGCAGAAGCATTCAACGCCCTGTATGGAGCCAGCCTTGTCGCAGTAAGCGGCGGAGGATCAAGTGTTGGCGTTCAATCAGTCGGAGAAGGAACCGCAGCGATCGGCATGGCGTCACGAGAACTCAAATCAAGTGAAATAGCATCCTATCCCACTCTTGTCAAGCATATCGTGTGCAACGATGGAATCGCAGTCATCATCCACCCGGACAACTCGTATGTTACAGACCTTACTTTGGAAGAGGTAAAAGCAATCTATGAAGGGACCTACACAAACTGGGACGAACTATAGAATACGATTCCAGATAAGAGATACGGGAAACGATAGTAATATAGCCGTTTCTCTCATTCTTTTCCATTAAAATATATGGGAGGTACCATCCAGGAGTCCATAGAGAATGAATACAAAGACAAAAGGAGATACATTGTTTCTTCATCCAAAAAGAAATAGAAGAGAAAAAGGTATTCGAAGTATTTTCTTTATCGCAGCGATTTTCGGAGTCATTACCATCTTTTCCATTCTTTTTTTTCTCCTGAAGGAGGCGTATCCGCTCCCAACTGACCTATGGAGTTTTCTCTCAGGAACAAAATGGAGCCCAACCGAATCATTACAATTCGGTACATATCCCTTGATCGTAGGGACCTTGCTGGTGACTTTTGGAGCGATGATCCTTGCGATACCACTTAGCATCGGCGGTGCATTGTTCATCTCTGAAATCGCCTCAACCCGAGTTCGATCCATCATCAAACCAGCGATTGAACTTCTTGCAGGGATCCCCTCGGTTGTGTATGGTTTCTTCGGATTGGTCCTTCTGACAACATGGATAAAGGATTTCTTTGGTGTACCTACCGGGGAGACATGGCTTGCTGGCTCCATCATCCTTGGCATCATGGCGATTCCGACGATCACCACGGTCGCAGAGGATGCAATAAAGGCGGTTCCTCGTGAATACAAAGAAGGGTCTCTTGCGATGGGGGCGACACGCTGGCAAACCATTCACAAAGTCGTTGTCCCATCAGCGCTCTCAGGGATCACTGGGGCCATCATTTTAGGCATCGGACGAGCGGTGGGAGAGACCATGGCAATCCTTATGGTCTGCGGGAATGCAGCAATCATCCCAACGCCGCTGTGGAACACGTTTTCTCCAATCCGGACGCTCACCTCGACCCTAGGGATAGAAACCGCGGAAGTCCCTGTGGGTGGGCCTCACTATCATGCGCTTTTCGGTGTCGCAGTTCTCCTGTTACTCATCACATTAATCATCAATATGAGCGCCGTGTATCTATTAGGGGTGTTACAAAAAAAACATGGCGCAGCGACAAAGAAGAAAAAACCAGTACTTTCCGTCGCTATCGTTGTCAAAATAAAAAAAATCATAACCTCTCTTGCGCTCCTTCTTTTCCTTTTGCTTCTGTATCTTATCACCGGCATACTTCTGACCGGTCTTCTATTTCTCCTTGGTGTCGTGTGCTGGGTTCTGATAAAAAAAATATCACAAAAATCTATCCAGAAACTCGCGTTTTCAACAATTGGAGCATCGATTATCACCATCATGATATTACTGGGGGTTCTCTTATCCTATATTTTTATGAATGGGACTGCTGCATTAAGCTGGGAATTCCTTACGGAAGCACCACGGAACCTTGGTCGATCAGGGGGCATCTCAACCGCACTGATCGGCACGTTGTATCTTGTTACGGGAGCCATTGCCATCGCGTTACCGATTGGCGTTGGCGCGTCTATCTATCTGACGGAATATACAAAAGAAAGCGTCATGACAAAAATCATCCGAACCGGCGCAGACCTTCTGAATGGGACCCCGTCGATCGTCTTTGGGCTTTTTGGGTTCGCCTTCTTTGTTTTGTATCTGAAATTCGGCTTCTCACTTCTAGCAGGACAAATCACCTTAGCCTTTATGATCATTCCAACGATTCTCCGGACAACAGAAGAAGCATTACGAAGCGTCCCCCAATCGATCCGTGAAGGCAGCTACGCGGTCGGCGCCACACGATGGCAGACCATCCGACGAGTGGTGCTCCCCCCAGCAGCACCAGGGATTATCACCGGTGCCATCCTTGGCATCGGACGAGCAGCGGGGGAAACCGCCCCGATTATGTTTACCGCTGTTGCATTCTCCTCCTTTTTCCCCTCCTCGCTCCTTGAACCAGTCAATGCCTTACCGTATCACTTATTCATCATTGCCACCAACGTTCCTGGTACAGCTGCACGGACCGCTGCAGGAGGAACCGCCTTGGTGCTTTTGCTTCTTGTGATTGGGTTTTATTCTATCGCGATTCTCATACGGAATCATTATCAGAAAACAATGAAATGGTGAACACCATATGGTAGAAGAAGAAATCATAAAAACAGTCGATTTAAACCTTTGGTATGGAGAGAAACAAGCATTGTATAATGTGAATATGAGTGTTCTAGCCAATAAAATAACCGCTCTCATTGGACCGTCGGGCTGTGGAAAATCAACCTTGATTCGCTGTTTTAATCGCATGAACGACGTCATCGACAAATGCAGGATAACTGGCAGTATCCTCTTTGATGGAAACGACATCTACCATGCCAACGCTGATGCGGTGGAGATTCGGAAAAAAATCGGCATGGTGTTCCAAAAACCAAACCCATTCCCAAAAAGCATCTATGAAAACATCGCCTATGGGCCTCGTGTTCAAGGCAACAACAATAAAAAAGAGCTTGATGCGATCGTTGAAAAAAGCCTAAAGATTGCTGCATTATGGGACGAGGTCTCTGACAGATTACATGAGTCTGCCATGGGCCTTTCCGGTGGTCAGCAGCAGCGGCTCTGTATCGCACGGTCACTTGCTATTGAACCGGAGATTATTTTAATGGACGAGCCCTGCTCTTCCCTTGATCCGATTGCGACAGCGAAAATTGAGGATCTGATGCTTGAGCTGAAAAAGAAATACACGGTCATTATCGTCACCCATAACATGCAGCAGGCTGCACGGGTAAGTGACTTTACTGCCTACATGTATCTTGGGAAACTCATTGAATTTGGACCAACAAAACAAATATTTGAGAATCCAAAAGAGGAACTCACCGAGAATTACATAACCGGAAGATTTGGATGAGGTGATAAACTATGGTTGAAAAATTCCATGTTGAATTAAACCAGGCAAAAAAAGATATTGACACGATGGGGCATTTGGCAAAAGACATGCTTTCAAAATCTGTTGAGGCGCTAAAAGAGATCGATACGCAGAAAGCGCAATGGGTGATTTCAAAAAAAGTTCAACTTGCGGATATGGATGATTCAATCGAGGAGAAAGCATTACGATTAATCGCTCTGTATCAGCCGATGGCACGGGATCTCCGGGAGATCGCCTGTATTCTTAAGATGATTACATATCTGAACAGGATAGGACGGTATGGGAAAGATATCGCAAAGTTGGTATCAGAGTTTGAAAAGAACGGTCATGTGAAGAAACTGATAAGTCTGCCGCATATGGCTGAACTGGTGACCGGTATGATCAACGACGCGCTGTACGCTTTTGAGACCGGTGATATCTCAAAATTCAATGATCTTATCGACAGGGAAACAACCGTTGACGAGTTACGATATTCTGTCTTTCGAGAATGCCTCAGTTACATGATGGAAGACCCCTCTGTTATCACCCGATGTACCTATTACATTATTATAGCCCGGTATCTTGAACGCTGTGGCGACCATGCGTGTAAAATGGCTGAAAAAATCGTGTACATGGTGACGGGGGAACGTGTGGAGATCGACTGTCGTGAAGAAACCTCAAAAACCTGTTTTACCGGCATCAGAAAACCATGAGAAAGAAAAACGTGTTGTTCCTCTGCACCCATAATGCGGCGCGGTCTCAGATGGCGGAAGGACTGCTGCGGACACTGTATGGTGACTGCTATGAGGTGCGAAGCGCGGGGGTGCAACCGACAATGGTCGATCCCGATGCCGTA
>Ga0068714_10000631_pt1 | contig 64703 bp, 74 predicted proteins | sample MTBNYHSulfiMetaG_FD_62988 | JGI IMG/M metagenome (GOLD analysis project Ga0068714, IMG submission 62988) | Enrichment culture microbial communities from rom New York Harbor, USA that are MTBE-degrading - MTBE-NYH (New York Harbor Sulfidogenic)... | ecosystem: Environmental > Aquatic > Marine >...
AGTAAATACTTTCGTAGCCGCATAGGTCGAAGTCGGCCTGAGCTCGTTCGTTTCCTTCACCGGAAGCTCGTCAAGGCTTCTTACAAAGCCGTATTCCTCGGAAGAGCATGCGAGCTGGATTCCCTCAAGGCCTTTGTCGTATTTGGTTGCTGCCTCGAGAATGTTCACACTGCTCACGCAGTTGTTTTCAACTACGTTACTTGGCTGGCTTATGCTTGTAGGGACGAAGGATTCCGCTGCCTGATGGAATATCGCATGGGGTTCTATGTTCCTGATGGCCTCCGCAACCCCGCCGTAATCCCTGAGGTCGAGCTCAACGATTGTCAGCTTTCCGTTTTCTATGTTGTGCTCTATATTAGGATAATAGGTTACGGCATGTCTCTTTACCGTGCCGTGGACGTCTGCCCCCAATGCTATGAGCTTGTCTATGATTATGCTCCCGACCATTCCTGCGGAGCCCGTTACCAGCACCCTTTTGTCTTTCCAGTAATCCGCATCCGGCGAAGCGCTCTTATTCTCCCTTACGGCTTTGCTGTATTCATCGAAATTTTCCCTGTCAATGAGGTAGCCGTTCTCCTTAAGGACCGTGAATTTTTCAGGAGTAAATATATCTTCAAAAGCCAGAAGTTCCATTTTTCCACCCTCCCAGTCCCTTTCGCTTACAAAATTTATAAACGTTCTTGACGATATATAAGCATGGGAAAAGAGAGGCTGTCCGTAATACTGCCCGTTTATAATGAGGAAAAGGTCCTTGAGGACAGCGTGAGCCGGATAAAGCGCGCGCTAGAAAAGACAGGCAGGGATTTCGAAATAGTCATCAGCGAGGACGGAAGCACCGACGAAACACATAATATAGCAAAGTCGCTTGAGTCGAAAAACATAATTGCCCTGCACAACAGCACGAGGATGGGAAAGGGAGCTGCAATTAAAACCGCAATTTCACATGCATCCGGAAACATAATAATATTCATGGACGTGGACCTTGCTTCGAATCCTGAGTATGTGAAACAACTGGTCAAATTCCTAGAGTCAGGAGCCGCGATAGTTATAGGCTCCAGGTATCACAAGGATTCGAAAACAAAGCGCACTCCGGTCAGGCATTTTGCGAGCAAAAGCTTCAATTTCCTTGTAAGAACAATGCTCGGTTCGAAGCTTAGCGATCACCAGTGCGGTTTCAAGGCGTTCAGGAAAGACCTTCTTCTTCCCGTAATAGATGAAGTTGAAGACGGCAAATGGTTCTGGGATACCGAACTGCTCGTAAGGGCCCAGAGGAAGGGTCTTAATATAGTCGAAATACCGATTGAATGGACTGAAGACCAGGATTCGAAATTCAGGATTTTCGGAGACACCTGCCACATGGCATACAGCCTGCTTTCATTCAAGCTTAAGAACGGATAAAGGTGAATTATGAACAAAAAAAAGGTTGCGTTCCTGCTTTACAAAAGGGAAAATTATCATTCAGGTGAAGTCAGGCCGTTCATTAACTGGTCGAAAGAGCTTTCAAAACGGGGCTACGATGTATCTATTCTGCTGGTTAACTGCAGAAAAGGACTTAGAGACGGCATTAAAGGCATAAATACGAAGGAATTTACAGATGAAACCGGCGTTTCTGAATTTCTAAAATCCGAAAAACCGGATATTTTCATTACAGACGACCGATATTCACACATGAAATTACTCATGAAATCAAACGTAAACGCGAAGACGCTCATATACGTTCAGATACTATTCGCCATACATTCCATCGACGACGTATTCGATTTGAGCCATCTGGACATCGGGGAAAAACTGATCTTTAATCTGGCAAGGCTGATGCCCTTCAGCTTCATAAAACCCATTTACAAAAATCTTATAAAAAAGAGCGATATGATAATCTGCAACAGCAAGGTTACCGCCAATATTTTACATGTCCTTTACGGCATAGAATCGGCGGGCATAATATCCCCTCCGGTTGATACCGAAATTTTCAAACCGGGCAGCGGAGGAAAGAAAAAACAGGTTGTCCTTTACCTCGGTTCGCCCACAGCGGGAGATACGCACAGGACTTTTTTAAGAAAAATCTGCAGTATTCTAAAGGACAAAAAAGTCAATGTCATGGCATTTGGAAACAAAAATCTCGGTGAACTCCTGAAAAAAGAATTTGACATTAATCTGCTGGAAAACATCGATGACGAACGCCTTGCCGAAATTTATTCGGAATCCCTGCTTACCATATGCCCGCAGAGATGGGAAAACTTTGGATATGCAGTTGCCGAATCCGTGAGTTGCGGGACTCCGGTGCTTGCATTCAACTACATGGGACCCGCAGAAATCATCGGCACTACCGGCTATGGCCTCCTGGCAAATAATTCCGAAGGATTCCTGGACATCCTGGAAAATCTGGAAGAGCGCCTGAAAAATCTGCCTTCAGATAAAAATAACGATCCATCCTTTGACATCAGAAATTCCACAAGACAACTTGAAACGGTGTTGAAGCGCATCTGAAAGGATTGCTATACCATTTTTCCTTAAGCATTTAAATCCGTATTATCCAATATCCTCTCATGGATTTTTTCTTTAAACTTAAACATCTACCTAAAATGATAGGAATGTTTGAAAACTGGCCGGCTTATCTTGCGGATTACTTCAAGCTTATAAGAAGAGATTATCTGGTTTATAAACTCAAAAACGGAGTAAGATACAAAGTCAGGCCCAACACATTCGACAGGGTCGCGATTACTGAAACATGGATTTTCTGCGATTATACCCCGAAGGGGTTTGAAATAAAAGAAAATGACGTGGTTGTCGATGTCGGGGCGCAGATAGGCGCCTTTTCTATTTTCGCAGCCAAGTCCAATGCGAGAGTCTATGCTTTTGAGCCTGTTCCTGAAAATTACAGACTACTGAAAGAAAATATCGCACTCAATTCTGCAAAAAACGTAAAACCGATTGATAAAGCAGTTCTCAGCAGCAAGCAAACCATCAAAATTATTCTTTCACCGGGGCATACCGGCGGCCATTCCCAGTTCTTTTCCGCATTCAATGACAGTTACCTGTCCAGAGGCGAGGATGAGTATATCGAGGCGGAATCGATTTCGCTGCTGGATTTTATCACGAAGAATAGGATACGCACTATCGATTTTCTAAAAATGGACTGCGAGGGTGCAGAATACGACATACTGTTCAACTGCCAGGACAGCGTTCTCGATAAAATCAAAAAAATAAGCATGGAATATCATTCTATGGACGAGAAACGGAATTCCTTGACACTGAAAAGTTTTTTGGAGAAAAAAGGTTTTGAAGTAACTGCAATACCCGCGTCCCCGCAGGTCGGCATGCTTTATGCCTTAAAAAAAGATTGAATTATTTTGCAATTCCATAAGACATTATTCTCTCCAACCCCGAACTTAGCAGCCTGGGCACTCTCGCCTTCCGCATCACTTTTTTCATAATCTCGATGTCCTCCTGCCTGAAGCATTTAAGCAGAAGCACTAACGACATGAAAATCGCAAACAGCAGGCCGGTAAGCACTCCAAGATATGCAAGATAAACCAGTTTTGACAAATAAAGCTCAATTCCGTAATCCGCATACTCCGGAAGCAGCGTTTCCGCATAAGAAGCCATTGGTTTCAGCAGAATGACCAGCAAAAGCAGTACCGCAATTGCAAAAAGGAGCTTGTAGAATTCTTTCGAGAATTTGTATCCAAGCAGTTTTTTGGAATAGTGGCTGAAAACAACGGCGACACACACCGATTCTGCAAGGAAAGCGATTCCGATGCCGTTCATTCCGTATATCGGTATAAGAAGTGCGGAGAGCACGATATGCAAAAATCCCAAACCGCCGATTATCCAGAGCTGGAGCCTTACCTCCCGCATGGCGGTCAATATTATCGAGAACATCGTGGAAACGCATTTAACCAGGATTCCGAGGACGTACACCGACATTATGAACGCGCCGCCGGCATAAGCCGCGCCGTAGAACATACTCAGCATCTCCCTGGAGAAAAAAATCAGGACGCCGGCGACAGGCGCGGTGATGAAAAGCAGCCAGCGCTGCGCGGTTTCCGTCACCGCACGCATCTCATCCAGGTTCTTACTGCCGTAAAGCCGCGAGGTTACCGGGAGGAATATGCTCCCTATGGAATTCGGAAAAATTGCCGTAAGAGTTGCAAGCAACACGGAGACATTGAATATCGCGATAATGGAAGTGGCCTCCGAAGGCTCGATAAAGTAACCAAGGAGGGACGTATCCGCGGATATGAGGAGGTTTCCCATGAAGCCTATCGCGCCCAGCATTAACCCGAAGGGTATTATGTCGGCCCAGAACCGGCCTGCCGGTATCTCATCGGTTTCCGCGGGCAGGTCGCCCATCCTCCTTGAAACGTTCCAGAACGAAAACAGCATTGCAAGAAAAACCGAGGCGAGATAGCCCGCCGCAAGAGTCACGGCGTTTGCTCCGTAAAGGTAAAAGAAGGCGAACGTGAGGGCCAGCTTAAGGAAATTCTGCAGGTTCAGGTTAACCTGCATCGTCTTTATATCCGCCCTGCCTCTGAGATACTCGGTGTTTATCCTGAACACCGCATTAAGCAGCACAAGCGCGGAAAGCATCCTTACCGCTTCCGGAAGATGCGCATTATGGAAGAAGGCGCCGATGTCATCCGATGCCAGCCAGAGGACTATGATAAGGATTAATGCCACGGCGGTCGCGGTTTTGTAGCCGAATTTCAACAAGCTCTTAATCTTCCCCCTTTCATTCCGTCCCTCGAAATACGGGATATACCTCGCCAGCGAAACATCGAGTCCCAGCGTGCTGAATATGCCTATTATCGTGATTATGCTCAAAGAAAGATAGAACAGGCCGAGGTCGTCCTGCGAAACTGCACGCGCTATGAGGATGACGTATAGGAATGAGATGAGGTTGAAGCTTATGTTCCCCGCAAGGCTGTATATGCTGCCCTTTGCGACTTCCTTTGCATGCTCCGAAATCCCCGTTTTCCCCATCCGGAATCCTCTCTACGATCATTTTAAAGAAATATTCGACAACTAAGTCTATCATGAAATTAAAAAAGATACTGGTTACGAACGCCCACAGTTCCAATTCCGGTGATTTGGCCATACAGGCAACGCTGATCAGGCAGTTGCGTGAAATTTCCCCCGGCATTGAAATAGCAGTCCATTGTTCGCATCCGGAAATTTCCAAAAAGCACGTGCCGGCCGACGGGGCCGCGTTCAGGCATTACATCTGGCCCATATTCGATAAAACCCCGTCTTTCTCCGACTTCGTCCGTTCCGGATTTGTTCTGTCAAGCTATGTGTTTTATGCATTGGCATACCGGTTTTTCAAAAAAAGGTTTTTCCCGGCCAACGGCCCCATTGCTGATTTTTTTGACAGCGATGTCGTATTAGGCATCGGCGGCGGGTATTTGAGCCACGATTACGGTTTCATCAGGCCGTACTGCGATTACCTTCTTGCTAAATTTCTCGGGAAAAAAGTGGTTCTTTACAGCCATTCCATCGGTCCGTTCGGCGGCTTTATCAACAAAACGGTATCGAAGTTTGTTCTCGGGAATATAGACTTGATATTGGTGCGCGAGGAGCGTTCAAAACGAAATCTCGAGGAAATCGGAATCAGAAACGTGCATTTCACCGCCGACGTTGCCTTTGCATTCGATAAAATCAAACCCCGGTTCAAACGAAAGCAGACCACGGTCATATGCACGAGGGCGAGCACCTATCGCTTCCGGAAAAAGCAGGAGGATTATATCCTGTTCTTGGGCAGAATCGCAAGAAAGGTGCTGGACAGGTTCGGAGGGGAGGTGATAATGCTGCCGACTACTTCGGAGGACATACACTTCCATGAACTGCTGAAGCCCCGCCTGCCGGAAGAGGTAAGATATGTCGGGGAGGTGCGTTCGCCGCACGAAATCATGGAGCTTCTCTCCGAAAGCGGCTTTCTGATATCCTCCAGAGTCCACCCAATTATCCTTGGCAGCCTTTCGGCAACCCCGTTCTTCGCCATAGGATGGGAATACAAACTCGATGAAATAAGTTCAATGTTATGCAGCGAAAAATGCTTTGCCCGTGCAAGCGAACTGGACGATTCTGTCGAAGACCTGATTCTGAAAAGAATTGCGGAAAAGGAAAAACTAGCCGTTAATATTGCAAAAAATGTACGCCTGGTGAAAGAAAAATCCGGGCGTAATCCGGCGATACTCAGGGAAAGCATCCGGGGGTGGGGGTATTCCCTATGAAAGTCGTGCTTGCATATAACGTAATCGGTTCTGTAAGCGGTGAAAAGACCTTCTTCGAAAATATCAGCAAGGCTCTTGCTGGCCGGGGCATAGAGGTTGCGGAATGCGCCGTGCCAGGCCTAAACTACCCCATCCTGGACAAGATTGAGTTCTATTCGCGATTCCCCATGCTTGCAACGGCCCGCCTGAAACTGAAGGGATTCGGGGATCGTGATGTATTGCATTTTCTGAATTCATCCCTATGTCCGGCCGCCCTGCATCTGCGCAACCAGGTCAAGGTGGCGACAGTACACCATTTCGCCCCCATGTACTACAGGGTCGTTCCGCCGAACGGACTTTTTGCCAATGCCGCGGAATCGTTTTACTGCAGGTACATCCGTATTCTTGAAAAACGCGCTTTCAACAGCCTCGATTGCCTCGTCGCAACAACCAACAATCTGCAGTCCTGCATTGCAAAAGAATACGGGCTGGACAAATCTAAAATTAGGACGATATACCCGGGCATAGACGTCTCTTATTTCAATAAAATTTCCAGAACCGACCTGAAGTCGGAATACGGGTGCGGGGAGGCAATCGCCTATTTTGGCCGCCTTCACGAACGCTCGAAAGGCGTTTCACATCTTATCCGCGCAATGAAGGTGATGAAACGGAAAAACTCCAGGCTGCTCATCGTGGGGGACGGGCCGGACAGGGCCGGTTACGAAAGGCTTGTTTCGGAGCTCGGCATCCGCGACAGCGTACTGTTTCTCGGGGGCCTCGGCTTTGATGAGAAATCCCGGATACAGAAATCGGCTGATGTAGTTGTCGTGCCCTCCGCCTTCGAGCTTTTCGGCACGGTGTTTGCAGAATCCTTGGCATGCGGCACGCCCGTTGTCGCTTTCGACATGCCCTTCTGGAAGGAGATTTACGGGGACGCGGGATTATTCGTAAAACCAGGGGATCCGGCCGCCCTAGCCGAAGGTATAGGCAAGGTGCTTGACGATAGGGATCTGAGGAAGAAACTTATAAGCAAAGGAAAGGAAAAATGCATGGATTACGATTTGAAGAAGGTCGTCTCCTCTTACGTTCGCCTTTATGAGGAGCTTGTATAACTCTCATTCCTCTTCGGCGAATTTCTTTATCTCATCGAAGTTTTCCACTATGAGCTTCGCCTTCGCCTTTCCGAACCTGAACGGAAACTTGTCGTTTTCGTCTCTTTTCAGGATAATAAGCTTGTTTCCTTTGTATTCACCATATTCAACCGGCATATAATAACCTCTAACTTCTTTGATTAAGACTAAGGTTTTTATATTGTTTTCGCTGTTTTTAAAATTATGAAAACCAAATTTATTGCGTTTTTTCTTTTGGCTGTCTCGTTCTCTCTGTTGATAGGCTGCATCGGAGAAAAAACTTCATACACCGAAAAAGCAGGATTTGGATACAATAGGTATCATGATACGATGGGGGGCTTTTCAATTGAATATCCGGAAAGCTGGACTTATGATGATGTGATATCCATCGTTTCCGAAGGCTATAACGTGGTTTTTTCAGACCCCCAAACCGGTGCAAGGATGGGCATTTTCTCAGAATCGCTCGATGGCAGGGATTTCGACGCATTGGCCAGAAAAGAGCTGACCCCCCCCGAAGGGATATCAGCAGTGTTTAATCCCAGCTCCTTCGGAAATTTCAGGGCGTATGAAACTTTTTACGAATATGAGATGGATGGGGTTGCTTATTACGGTGCGGGAGTGATATTTACGGACGATTCCTTGGTATTCGGTATTTCACAAACCTGTAAAATCGATGATCTTCCTAAATTGAATTCCACTTTTGAGTACATGAGAAATTCATTCAAGATTGAAACGCCCTCGGGTTAGTTAAGCGATTAAGACACCAAGGAATATAAAAGTTGAGATAATTTTTAATTGGATGAAAAAGAAAACCGAAAACACGCTTATCTGGATGAGGCCCGAGAGAATTCGCTCCCTCATGGACGGCATATTCGCATTTGCAATGACACTCCTTGTGCTCAATCTCATCCTTCCTGACCCGTCTGACCTTCCCCCCGAAACGCAGCTCCACAATATGCTTCTCGGGCAGGCGCAGTCTTTTTTTAATTATGCGCTGAGCTTCCTGCTTCTCGCAATATTCTGGATGATACACAGCCAGCAGATACACATACTGAAGCAAACGGATTTCACGCATATCTGGATGAACATGATAATCCTGATGTTCATAGTGCTTGTCCCGTTCAGCGCCTCAGTCATGAGCGATTATAGCAGTGATACGCTTGCAAACCTTGCATTCGCATCGAACATGCTCATAATCGGGGTTTTGTACTACTTCAACTGGCATTATGCGATAGGAAAGCACAAGCTCATAGCCGAAGAAATAGATGTAAAGCGGGTGGAACTTGCGAGAAAAAGGTCTTTGCTTACGCCGTTTGTTTCAGTGATTGCGATGGTGCTTGCTTTCGTTGCTCCCGAATACACGGGCATGTCATACCTGCTTATACCGATATTAAGATTCACGCCGCTGTTCAATTAGGATAAGACGCCCCGGGTATCTTGGAAAACTTCGTTTTCTTCTCCCCTGAGTTCCGCTTCGCTACGGCCCGGGGATTGAGGGACTTCGTCCCTACTCCCCTCTTCTATTGTTTTCTTACGCCCCGGGGATGACTCGAACATCCGGCCTGCTGATTTCCAGAACCCGCTTCGATTTTCCTCAGGGCTTTTCCCGAGGGTTTTGCCCTAAGAAGGACCGAAGCCAAAAGGCTCTAACAGTCAGCCGCTCTACCAACTGAGCTACCGAGGCAGAAATGGTTTATACTTAGGAAACATAAACAATTTTAAAATTGCCTGAGATAGCCTTTCGGGTGCAAACATGGGACTTCTGGATATATTCAAAAACCTGTTCGGGAAGAAAAACAACCAGAAAATGAAATGCCCGAACTGCCATTACTATCCTCTGACTGCGGACGTGGAGAGATGCCCGGGCTGCGGGCTGAACGTAAAGTCGATGTTCAGGCTGCAGTGCCCGAAATGCGGCTCCTACAACGAGCTTGACGCAGGAAAATGCATGAAGTGCGGCTATTCGTTCTCAGCGGAAGAGGAAAAGGTGTCCTACAACTGCGGTGTCTGCGGCTACCAGAGCGAATCCTTCTTCACGATATGCCCTACCTGCGGTACAAGGACCGTATGATTCCAAGCAGTTCTTTCCCGTTTTTTGCAATGACGACAAAGCCATGCCCTTCTATCTCAATCCTATCCGTTTTTCCTGCTGCATCCGCAACGGCCTCCGCAAGCTCCATGCTGCCGTAGGGGAAATGGCCAATCTTCCTCCAGCCCGTTTTTCCCAGCAGCTTGTCGTCGTGGAAATGCAGGATTATTCCCGCGTCCTTTCTTTTACGGTAAATCTCATCATGCATGATCGATTCCGAAGAGGGCGTTCCGCCCACAGCATGAACAATATTTTTTTCTATCTTCTTAACCAGGACAACGTCTTCGCTGCGCAGCAACGTCATTTTCACTCCCGCTCTTTTGATAAGAAACCCATCAGCGGTGCGCATGCTCATGTTGCCTTCGTTTTCCTCAGGCTTCAGGTATTCCCCCAGCGCTTTGTCAAGCTCAAGGAATGCGGAAACGTTCCCCACGCTCCCCCCCTCTATTCTTGTTCCGAACTTGACACCGGCATACTCTTCCAAGCCTCCTCGACCTCCTTGATTTTCTTGTGTATCCCGAATTCGGTTATAAAGGCAGTGACATATTCCGAAGGGGTGACGTCAAAAGCAGGATTCCTCGCTCTCGTTCCTTTCGGATAAACATCCAGGACGACTTCTTTTTCATCCCTCTCCTCTATCCGTATCTCATCGCCGCTCTTTATGCCCAAATCAAAACTCGAAAAAGGAGCTGCAACGTAAAACGGAACGCCGTTCTCCTTGGCAAGCACTGCAACCTGGTATGTCCCTATCTTGTTCGCGAAATCGCCGTTGGAGGCAATCCTGTCCGCACCCACAACGACCATGCCAACTTCGCCGCGTTTCATGAAATGCCCGGCAGCCGAATCCACTATTACGTCATGCGCAATGCCCAGCTGCCTCAATTCCCAGCTCGTCAATGCACCCTGGAACCTCGGCCTTGTCTCGTCAACGAATACGAAAATCCTCTTTTTCTCCTCCCATGCCTTCTTTATCACGCCAAGCGCCGTGCCGTATGAAACGCCCGTTGCAAGCGAGCCCGTATTGCAATGCGTGAGTATGCGCATGCCGTCCTTCACAAGCGTGGCGCCGTTTTCCGCGATGCTCCTGCATTTCTGCTCGATTGCACCATGCCATTCCGCAGCAGCTTCGGCTGCGCCTTTTCCATTTTTTATTTCCGAAAGCACGAAATCCACGGCATTCTTCAGGTCCACGGCCGTGGGGCGCGAGTCAAGCAAAACCTGCGCTTCCCCTTCAGGCTTTTCCGAAAGCGCAAGCCCGTACGCCGCGGCTATTCCTATTGCCGGAGCCCCGCGGACCTTCATGCTTCTTATGGCGTCCGCAACCTCCCGTACGTTGCCGCATTCCACATATTCAATCCTGTGCGGAAGAAGTGTCTGGTCAAGAAGAATGAGCTTTCCCTCCCTGAACTCCACCGGTTTCACTCCCATGGGTTTAAAGAGGCGCGATTCTCTTTTTAATATTGCTTTCCCATTGCACTCCATGGTTGCTGAGGCAAAAAAGGTTCTGCGCAATAACGTACTTGCAATACGTGATTCGCTTAATCCAGAAGACATCGCGGAGCGAAGCAAAAGGATAGAGGAAACGCTGTTCGGCGAGGAACATTTCAAATCCGCGAAAGCCGTCGCATTCTACATTCCGAAAGGAAACGAAGTGGATACGAAGCATATGATGGAGCGCGCGGTAGGCGAAAAAAAGGAAGTGCTCGTCCCGGTAACGGACGATGAGATATCGATGTGCAAATTCACCTCATTCTTCGACATGGTCCCTGGAAAGTTCGGGGTTCCCGAACCGGAGCACAGGCGGCCCAGGGACCATGCAGCCGAAGTCGTGCTTGTTCCCGGCATCGTTTTCGGGCTGTGCATGCACCGGATAGGCTATGGAAAGGGCTACTACGACCGTTATTTCAAGAGCAATACGAAAGCGTTCAGGATAGGGATAAGCTTCGATTTCCAGGTGATGGAAGAGCTGCCGAAGCACGAGCACGACGTTCCGATGGATTTGATAATCACGGATAAAAGATTAATAAAACCGAGTAAGCAATAGTTCTGGGAGGTTTTGTTCATGTACAAAAGAATAGACGATATTCTGAAGAAAAAAGAGGAGGAAAAGAAGGTCTCCATACGCGGGTGGGTGTACCGCGAGCGTACAAGCGGAAACCTAAGATTCCTGGTAATCCGCGATGCCACCGGAGTAATGCAGTGCGCGATAAAGAAGGACAAAGTGGATGAAAAGAGCTGGAAGGCCGCGGAAGAGGCATACATAGAAAGCTCGATAGAGGTAACCGGGACTACCAGAAAGGACGAACGTGCGCCCGGAGGGCTTGAGCTTCAGGTGGAAAAGGTCGGTCTGGTGAGCCGCGGGGAGCCTTTCCCGATTTCCAAGGACTTATCTGAGGAATTCCTGCTTGACGTGAGGCACCTCTGGATGCGCTCCCAGAAGCTTTCGAACATAATGAAGGCAAGGTACCACATCACCAACTACCTGCGCGAGTTCTTCGACAAGGAGGATTTCTTCGAGCTTGCGCCCCCCATAATAACGAAATCGCAGTGCGAAGGAGGTGCAACGCTTTTCGAGATGGACTATTTTGGCGAGAAAGCATACCTCACGCAGAGCTCGCAGCTGTATGCGGAGGTTTTCATCTTCGGCCTCGAGAAAGTATATGTCCTTGCGCCTTCATTCCGCGCGGAGAAAAGCCGCACAATCAGACATCTTGCGGAATACTGGCATCTTGAGCCGGAAATGGCATGGTATTCGGAGGAGGACAACATGAAGCTGCAGGAAGAAATGGTGCAGTACGTCGTCCAGAACATGGTGAAGCATTATCCGGACCTGCTTGGGGCATGCGGAAGAAAACCGGATGAACTGAAGAAGGTGAAGACTCCTTTCCCAAGGATGGATTACGAAGAAGCAGTTGCGAAAGTCAATGAGCTTGGAGGAAAAATGGAGCACGGCCAGGATTTCGGTGCAGACGAGGAAGCGATACTCACGAAAGAGCTTGACGTTCCCCTGTTCATACACAATTTTCCCAAGCACATAAAGGCGTTCTACATGCGCGAGGACCCGAAGAAGCCGGGAACGGTGCTGAACAACGATTTGCTCGCTCCGAGAGGCCACGGGGAAATCATAGGAGGAAGCGAGCGTATATGGGAATTGGACGAGCTGGTTACGCGCATGAAGGAATTCGGACTTGACCCGGACGGAGACATGAAATGGTATGTTGACCTGAGGAGATACGGCTCCGTTCCGCATTCCGGCTTCGGCCTGGGCATCGAGCGGCTTACAAAATGGATACTGAACCTTGACCATATCCGCGACGCGATACCGTTCCCTAGGACGATAACAAGGTGCTATCCGTAAAATAAGAAAAAGCTATTCGTCAGGGGCATATCTGTAATACCCGTTGGCGAACTCGTAGCCGAAAAGCTCGTTTTCCTTGAAGAATCTCTTTACCTCTTTTTCTGCTGCCTCTTTAGAATCGCTTGCATGTATCGCATTGCGGGACGTGCTGTTCGAGAAGTCCCCGCGGATTGTTCCGCCTGGAGCCTTCGTCGCACTCGTAGGGCCCACAATCAGCCTTACGACTTCCACTGCCTCTTTTCCTTCGACAACCATGGCCACGAGCGGATGCCCGGTGACGAACTTCTCAAGGTCCGGATAGAAAGGCTTGCCCACAAGATGGGCGTAATGCTCCCTGGCAAATGCGGCATCCATCTGCAGCATCTTCATGCCCACGATCTTCAGGCTTTTCCTCTCGAACCTTTCGATTATGCTGCCGACGAATCCGCGCTGTATCGCATCCGGTTTTATCAGGATTAGCGTTCTTTCCACGTCCATGCAATCACTCCTTCTTTTTCGCGGTTCCGGCCTTGAACTTCCTGCTGGCTATGGTCCAGTTCTGCCTTCTTCCCTCTCTCCCCAGCTTCAGCGCATTTTTCCTGCACTTGCCCGAGCAGAAGTACAGCACGGTGCCGTCCTTTTTGGCAAACAGTATGCCCATACCCTTCTCTATTTCAGCATCGCAGAATGAACAGTCTGGCATCGGAACTACCTCACCTTGATCTCCTTGGCCTCCCTTTCGGTCTCAAGGAGCATTATTATCATGCCTTTCTTGACAGGGCCCTTTACGTTCCTGAGTATGACTCTTCCGGCATCCGGGCCTTCCAGCACCTTGCAGAGGACCTGGTAGATCTCGCCGTATACTCCCGTCTTCGTTCTCACTTCCACTATTTCGACCGGTATGCCCATGCTATCCCTTTTCTTCCTTCGCGCCCTTCTTCGGTAGTCTCTTTATGATGTCCTGGAGCTTTTCCGCTGCACCGCCGGCATTCTCCACGGCAACGGCCGAAGTGCCAACGGGTACCCCCACGGCTTCGCCGAGCTCCTTCTTTGTCGGAAGGAATGCATACGGCACCCCCTTCTCCTTGCAGAGCATCGGGATGTGGATGACTATCTCCTCAGGAGTGACGTCGCCGGCTATGACAACGAACTGGGCGGTCTTCCTCTCTATGGATTTGGTCGCCTCGTTGATTCCCTTCTTCACCTTTCCGTTTTCCTTTGCGACGGAAAGCATTTCCTTTATCTGCGGCACCAATTCATTTGGCGTCTCGATGTCTATGTATGCCATGCTTTACACCTCAAACTCAATCTCATCGGCTTTAAGCGACAAGAATTTGCGAGAATAATATTCCTATAGAGGTTTTAAAAGACTATCCTCACCGGCCTTTCAGGCCGTAGACCTGCTGGAGAAGGTAGATGCTTCCGCAGACGAGAACCAGGTCCTTTTCCCCGCACTTCCCTATGGCTTCCTTAAGCGCGCCTTTGATTTCCTTCCTTGAAATCGACTCCGTAAATGTCCCGGCCTTGTCCTTTATCTCCATGGTTTCCACAAAACCATCGTCCACCTGCGTTGCTATGAAGAGCGAAGCGTGCGGTGCGAGCAGCTCCACCATCTTCATCCAGTCCTTCGTCTTCTTCACAGCAAAGACGACTATAAGCTTCTCATAATCGTAAAGGTTCAGGTTTGCGACAAGCGTTCCTATGCCGTTCGGGTTGTGCGCAGCATCGACCATTATCCTGGGCTTTTCGTTCACGAGCTGGAGCCGTCCGGGATGCTTCGCCTTCTCAAGCCCGCTCCGTATCGCCTCCTCGCTTACCCCCAGCTCTTCTGCAACGGCTACTGCAAGTGCACCGTTGAAAACCTGGTGGTCTCCTGCAAGCGAGGTCTTGAGGTCGAGATAGTAATTGCCCCCCACGTAATCGAAAACCGTGTAGCCGGGCGCAAGCCCCTTTATCTCGGTGAAAAAGTCGCTTCCGAGTCTTTTCAGCGGAACATCCGCCGCATCGGCATGCCTCTTGATTGCGCCGAACGCATCGATGTCCGCCCCGGTTATGCACACGCCCCTCTTTATTATTCCCGCTTTTTCCGCGGCTATCTTCTCTATAGTATCCCCCAAAAACTCGGTGTGGTCCAGGGCAACATTGGTTATAACGCTTAAGTGCGCATCCGCAACGTTCGTGGCATCGTACTTCCCGCCCATCATCACTTCGATGACTGCAAAATCCACCTTTTCATCAAGGAAATAATCGTAGGCAATGGCCGCGTAAGCCTCCCAGAGCGTCATCTCCTGCCCTTTTTCGTGAAGCTCCAGCATCTTTTTCTCGTATTCCTGCATTTTACCGTCGCTTATCCATTCGCCGTTTATCTGGTACCTTTCGCTCGGGGCAACGGTATGGGGGGATATGAAAGTGCCTACCCTGTAGCCCTCTTCCCTTAGTATAGATGAGATATACGCAGTTGTGGAGCCCTTCCCGTTGGTCCCTCCCACCATCACGACCCGTAAATGCTTCTGCGGATTGCCCAGTGCCTCCATTATCTTCGCAATACGTTCAAGGCCTGGCTTGCAGCCGTATCTTTCGAGCTTTTCCTCTATCATTCTTTTACCTTTCTTTCCGCAGCTTCAACCACGTTGCTAAGGAGCATCGCCACCGTCATCGCGCCTACGCCCCCCGGAACCGGAGTGCAGTTCGCCTTCTTTATGACGCTTTCAAAATCCACGTCGCCCTTTATGTCGGCGCCTACCCTGGTAATGCCGACATCCAGCACGTACGCTCCCTTCTTCACCATGTCTGCTTTTATCAACCCGGGCATCCCCACTGCCGATACCAGCACATCCGCGGTTTTAGTATATTCGGAAAGATTTTTTGTTTTCGAATGACATACGGTTACGGTTGCATTTTTCCTGAGAAGAAGAATCACAAGCGGCTTTCCCACGACGTTGCTTCTGCCTACTACCACCGCGTGCTTTCCTTCAAGAGGAATATCATAATACTCAAGCATTTTAATTACCCCTGCAGGCGTCGCCGGAAGGAAGGAGTGCATTCCTATGAACATCTTTCCCATGCTTACGGAAGTCCAGCCGTCCACGTCCTTTTCAGGGCTGATCCTTTCCACCACTTTCGTTTCGTCTATGTGCTTCGGAAGCGGGGACTGAACTATGAACCCGTCTATGTGCCCGTCCTCGTTGAGCCGGTCAACCAGCTCCAGAAGCTCGTTTTCCGGGGTCTTTTCGGGCAGCTTATGCAGGTGCGCCTTGATTCCCGCGGCTGCAGCCTTCTTCACCTTGCTTTCCACGTAAATCTGCGATGCCTTGTCCGAGCCGACAAGCACTATGGCAAGAGTAGGCGTCCAGTCTATCTTTCCGGCCCTTCTTTTGACCTGTAGGAGGAGCGCTTCTGCTGGTTCCTTGCCGGAAAGGGTTCTGTACATGTATTAATATGGGGGTAAGATTGTTTAAAAACATTTTTACATTAATCATAATTCCAAATGGGCTCGTAGCTCAGGCTGGTTAGAGCGACGGTCTTATATGGCCACCTCTAATACATAGGTGTGTTTCCTAAGACAGCCGTAGGTCTGGAGTTCAAGAACCTTTTTTGGGCTGCCTAAAAAGCTTCACCAAAAACGGCGAACAAATCTCCACGGGCCCATTTTTTTATTTTCGTCCAGTGTTTTGTGTTTTGAGTCTTGCAGTTTTACGTCGGAGAATCTACAGGACACAAGACCAATACAAGACCCAGAACCCGAATTGTGTTCTCCTCGGACTGTGTGCAACACCAGTGGCCCATTTCTTGATTACCGGGACACAAAACCTACAAGACGCCAGATTAAACTGATGTGGCCTGAGGCAAAGAAAAGCCTTGAATATTATGCAAGGTTTCTGCCAAAGCAAAGACTCGTAAGGGCGATAAAAGTCCTGTCAAATGGGCGTAAAAGGCGTTTCATGCGCAGGAAGATGCCGAAATACGGTAGCATGGACAAGGCCTTTTCGGAGGAGGAATTAGTCCAGTTCTTCAATACTCTGGACGACCCGAAATTCATCCTTCTTTTCAGTTACCAAGCAATCCTAGGGCTAAGAATCGGAGAAGCAGTACGCGTGCATATTCGTGATATCAATCTCAAGAAACGCGAGCTCAGGATAGACACCGAGAAAGGCCAGAGAACCGATTACCTTCCATTGCCGAAAGACCTATTCCAGAAAACGATGCAGTTCATTGACGATTACAGCGACGAGATAATGAAGAGGAAGGGCTATCTCTTCTGGGCAGACTACTACCCCCAGAGGAACAAGATGCCGTATGTCAATTCCAACGTAGCGAGAAACGTATTCGCGAAGGCAGTAAAGAAAGCAGGATTGGATGAAGTATATAGCTATTCGGAAGGCACGAGGCCGAAGCTCCTCCACCGCTTAACGCCGCATTCGCTCAGGCACTACGCAATCTCGAACCACGCGAGAAAGAATAACGGAAATATCGTCTTAACGAGCAAGTTCGCAAGACACCGGAACCTCGAGACGACTATGATATATGTTCATACAAGTAAAAAAGAGCTTTATGACAGCATAGTCGATGCTCAGGAAGATGGAATTCTGGCGAGAGTAAAAGTGATGCAAGAGAAGATTTAGTCATTTCTTTCAATTTTTTCTCTTGCAGCTTTCCTTACTGATTCATATGGACTTTTTCCGGCAAGACTGAGTAACATAATTTCTGCTATACCTTCATTTTTATTCACTTTAGAAATCGCATCCAGAACCTCTTTCTCAGTAGGGGCCTTGCTCTCATAATCTTTTTCTTTTATATCCCCTAGGGTCGCCCAAAATAGAATACCTCTTATGGCTCGTTGTTCGTCTGCAAGTGGGCGTAGAAGTCTGTCAATTTCTTTATCGGACAGCGCGTTGTCTATATTATGAACTGCTTCAAGAAGATCGATAAAACGGTCTCTTTCTTTTTTAGAAAGACGACTCTTTGCTTTTTCTAATCTATCCTGGCCTCCTGATTTTTGTCCGGACTTTCCGACCACCTTGGAAGCTGGTTCTCTTGTAGTATCCTTCACTTCTCTTTTATTTTTCTTTGGATCGCCATTTCTTACAGTCATTTAAATCACATAATTATTTATGCTCAGAAAAGTTTATAAATATACACTGAATGTCAATATTTATCACAGTTGGTTATATAGAATTACGCACGAACAAGAAGGAGTTCTATGACAGCGTGCTTCAGGCTCAGGATGAGGGAGTGTTGACGAGGATAAGGGTGATGCAGGAGAGAACCGATTAATCGATGGTATAGAAACATTTTTAAGCCCTTTTAGACACATAATAAGACATGCCTGAGGTCAAAAAAAAGAAGCAGGAAAGAATAAACAGCGACAAACCGCGAGTCGCACCTAAAGAACCGCTAGTAGACGAGAAAACGGATTATTGGAATAAACGAATACTTGAAGGGCCTCTGGAACAAAAAATCACTGCGATAAAGGAGGCGGGCGAGAAGAAGGATGTTCGGTCGCTAGAGCCGTTAGCCAAATTTTTAGTCAGCATTGATGATGTTTTTAGAGGAGTGTCTGCCGCTACTGACTCTTTTGTTGTTGCCGAATACGTTGAATATGTTGCCGATACTTTAAAGAAAATCTTTGAAGATAATGTTGGTAATCCGGAAATCACAAGGATATTGCCTATTTTGGAAGAAGGGGTTGAAAGCAAAAAACTTTACATATCTGTTCCGCTATTGGAAGCACTCGAGCTGATTGGAAGTCCATCTATCGAATTACTTAAAAAAATCATAATAAATTATCCAAGTCTTGTCCAAGAAGATACTGAAGTGAGCTTAGTGATATTGGGTTTGAGTAAAAAAGAGATAGCCAAAATAAAGAAAAAAGCCAAAAAACAGGACCCGACAACTTATCTCTCGGAACCTTGCCAAATCGCAACCTATGATTTGATTATTGCGGAGAGAGACATCAAAAGGATAGTCTTCGAAAATGCAAAAGTTCTTGATGTTTTGCCGGACAGGCAGGCATGGGTTACGATAAATGAACCACAGCTTGCAATGAAGGTATTGAAACTTACGCTTGAAAAACTGGGAGATAAGAGGAGCAGTCTGGAAAACATCCTCAGTGCAACGCTTGGAGTAAAAATCAAGCAGCTGGGAGAGGCCCAGTTTACTTATTATGCAGATGAAATCCTTGATATAGTTACACAAGTCGTAAGAAATTCAAAATTGAAAGACGACAAAGAACTTTCTGGATTGCTTTCTAAAATAAAATACGGAGACGATGTAAAACTTCGTTATATCAAACGCGAGAGGTCGGACCTTACTCTTGGTGATAAGTGCGGAGATTGCACTGCGACTGGTAGCATTCATTTTGGGGACTCGGTGATGTGGTTCGTCAATCCTGCTTACCAGATACTCAAAATGTCGAAGGGGAGACGTTTCATCGGAAAAATAAACTTCACACTCGGCACGCTTGGAAAAAAAGACGCTATGATAATAGACGCGCTCGAATTTAACCCGCAGGCACAGGAAGGCAAGCCGTATTACAACGATGGGCTGGAATGCTTTGATGCAGCGCTTGAGTTCCTCAGGGATTTGGCCAAGATGGAAAAGAGGGAACTTTTTGCCCTTACATCCTCCAATTCCAGCGGTGCTGTAGAGATGCTTAGAAAGATCGAGTTGAAGCGTGCAATGAATCTTGAGGAGGAAACAGTGAAAAACCTTGAATATCCACTTTCTCGACTTACTCTTTTGATGCCGAGCGATGATATTAAACAGATCCTTGTTGGGACTGGTTATAAGGGAAGGATAAAACTTTTCTATCAGATATTGGAAACCACCGCCGTGGGGAGCGGAGGAGGAAAAGACCTTATAGACGAGAAACTTCCAGAACTCGAACAGCAGGTTTTGAACCCTGCTCAGATTTTGAATCCTGAAATAGCCGCTGCGATGAGGGAGCGGGATTTCGACAGGGCTGCATCGCTCATACTGTCCGACATCGAGCTGGACAAAAAGGTCAAAGAGATTCTGGGGCTTCCGGATGTGAAACTTGCTCCTAAATTCCTTTCAGAGAAAATCGGCAGGATTTACGGAACGGGAAGCGCGGATATGGACTCTTTGAAGCGGAAGTTCCTTGTCGTTGCAGACAATTTCGTCAAACTCTAATCTCCGTTTATTCTTTCATTTGTACTCCGTTTTTAATTCATTTCCCCTTTCACTTCGGCAGGAAAATGATTTAATGGTCGAGCTGCTTCGCAGTTTGGTTTGACAACCAAAACCAATAAATTCATTTTCGCCTTCGTTCCAGGGTCGCAGTTTGCTAATGTTCTACTTCTGTCTTCACACAAACTGCTAAATGAATAAAAACTCCGCACGGAGGCAGTTCTTGACTAATTTTTCATCGGAAGTTTGCTCGCTTCCCTCCTTTCAGCCCTTTAGAAAAACAGTGCGGGCTTCGGAGTGAAGCTCGCTTTAAACTTCCTTTAGGAGAGTTCCGGGGAAGGTTGAGGTGATGAAATGGATGAAATATGGAAATTTGATGGAATCTGGAATGGGGATTGCTATAGGGACTGGTTTGATTCGGAGGTGGAAGAATGACTCAGAACTTCAAAAATCTGAAAGTGTATTCGGATGCATTCAGGTTATCAAAGGACTTGTATATTTTCTTCATGGATAGGAAAATGCCGTTGAGAACAAAGGAGCAACTACTATCCTCTGCGTCGTCTATCTGTGCAAATCTGGCTGAGATGGCTGCATTTGAGTCCAAACCACAGCAGAAACAGAAGGTAATTACCTGCATTTCAGAGGCAAATGAAACTGAATTCTGGTTAGACATGATGCAGGAACTGAAACTGCTGCCTCAAAGGGAGCACATTGATTTCATGGGAAGATTAGTGAAAATCAGGAGTATGCTGTTCAATCTGAAAAAGAGCATTGGGGGTGAGGAAATGTAGTCGTGTAATACAAGATGGTTGTTGACCACTAAAATAAAAAATGTTCTAGTAATATCTTATTTGAGAAGCATGGGAAAGAATGATGCATGGGTCGCAGTATTGCTTATTCTCGGGGCTGCAGCTCTCGCTGAATCTCTGAGACCTAAATGTCCAGTCTGTAAAAGAAGCGTTGAACCTGGGACCGCAGTATGCCGAAACTGTGGTGTTTTACTGAGGTGGGAGAAATGACTGGCATCGAAGCACTTATACCTATATTAGAAAAAACAGGCATCTCCCTCAAAACTTTTGCATACATAATTGTCTTAGTCTATGCATTTGGTTTCTTTGATTTCGGTGAAAGTAACCTCATCTTTGGAGTTAGCATCCCTTTCATTGCTGCTCTGTATGCGGTGATGATATTCCTTATTGATAAACTTGGTACTACTGTCTACCCCAGACTTCATCCCGATGTTGCTTGTAACAATTGCGGCGATAAAAACTTAAAATTAATAAGTGGTAAGATAAAATGCAATAAATGTGGTTATATTCATTTAGTTGGTAAGCGCTCTAAATAAATTTTAATGGAGGTGAAACGTCATGAGAAGTAGCGAAAAGATGTGTGGAAAGCAGCGTTCTGAAAACGCTGAACTCGGAACAGAAAACCGCAAAACTCACGACGTAAAACCCACGACTCTAGACACTGAACAGAGGACAGATAGGCTCCTCGGGCCCATTTTTTTATTTAGGTCCAGCGTTTCGTGTTCTGATTTAATTTCCACACAAAAACACGTCTTTTAAAACTTATCCCAACATAGTTACTGATGCAAATACAGGTGGGCAGATGGGAAAAGTAAGATACAAAGGCGAAATGGCCGTTTTGAAAAAAGAAAAATCAACGATAAGCATGCCGGCAGATGCTTTCAGGAGAGACAAGGCAGTTTCTGAGCGTATCCTGCAGGCCCATTCAGACTATCTTTTTGCTGATGAACGAAAGGCATTGAAAGCGGTCGCGGAAGAAAGAGATTTTTTGATGGGTGCAGACCCTGAAAAAATAGAATCAAGAATTTTAAAAATCAGGGTGGCCGGTGTACCACCGATTTTCAAGGAATCCTTCGAAACCAAAAGTGGTTTTCCGAGAGTGGATTTTATCCTGCAGCTGGTAAGCGGAAATTATACCAAACGTTTCAGGGCTCAGGCAGCGGAACATAAAATAAAGAAACGGCTTAAGGAACCAGGTTTGCCCGCCCGTCCTGAATTCAGGATAGAACCCTCAACGGTGCATGACGTGCTTCTTTTCAGAACTTATGCTTTCGACGGGCTTATGATAAGCCCCCACGTTACCCGTGAAACTGAATTTTACGTTGCCGAACGCTTCGATATTCAAACTCCTTTAAATCGCTATAGAAGTATTTTCAAGTATCTGGAAAAAGCCCTTCGCGGATTTAGAAAACTAAAAAAGAAAGAGCAAAAAACATTCCGGAAAGGGGACACCCTGGATTTTATTAACGAACGGATGTGGCATACCAGATTTGCTCCGGGGGACAGAATCCTTGTGGTGAATGATTTCGTAGAGAGGGTGATGGAACTCGAGGAATTCGATAGGGAACTTATCAGTAGAATCTGCGCAGTCTTCCCAAGGGAAACAGAAGGTCTTGTGGATGAACTTACTACTTTAAAGCGGACTATAAAGGAAGCGGATAAGTTTGAAGTAATGTTTAAAACAAATGAGTTCGGGCCACTTAAAAAGAGCGATTTCAAAACCACGGAAGGGTACAACAAATTCTCGGAATGGATGCTGAACCGCATGGTTGATGTTTGTGAGAAACTGCTTCTCAATCGTCCGTATGAACTTTTTTACGATCAAAACAAGTTTGCCAGGCAGATACTTAGATTAAATCCTGAAATTTTCCGTGACAGGCCGGATTTTTTGAATACTTTGCTAAGATTCCAGTTGGCCGCTGTTGAAAGAATGCCTGACAAGATGTTCAAAACCAATATAGCCCCCAGCAATAAGTCTTATTCCGGGAAGCTCTCCCATATAAGTAGAATGAGGAGAAAACATCCTTTGGCCTTGGACCTTATAAATGACCTTATAGATGCATTGAATAAACGGGTTGCCAGCTTGAGACCATTAAAGGGCCCGTTCTCATGACCTGCCCTTCTACTTCACCTTTTCATAAACTACTGCCAGCACGATTCCCAGCACCAAGCTGCCGATAAGGCTGTTGAATAATTCTATAATATTGATTACATCCGCAATCTTATACATCAGCCAGATATTGTAATGGTACTGCGGAGCGGTCGCAAGCCAGAAAATAAATCCGTAGAGCGCACCTTTTTTCCATGCCTGCTTGATTTTGATTCCTTTCTCAGTATAAGAATAGAGAATCGCAATGAAAACCGCGGCAACAAGCCCTCCTGCGAACATGAGAAGCATCCAGCTGCCCAATCCGCCGAAATCATCCATCGGTTTTGCACCCGGCCAGTCTCCATACTGTGCGTATATATCCGCAACAAGTGGATTCATGTAGAGAATCGAGCCAACTATGAAGGCAGCTATCCCCGCTGCCAGTCCTGCGATAATTATCTTCTTCCAGTTCATGAAAAGGCTACGCTATTCAGTTTTTTAAGGATTTGCCGTAAACCGCATGCTTTATATACAGGATATGCTCAAATATAACACATAAGCTCTAATTCTTTGTCGCGCAGAAATGCGAACGCCGTGAGGTTTTGACCCCGGGTATGGCTGAGAATTGGATTGAAAAAGTGATAAGAAAATGGAATTCAGTAAAATGGGTCTCAGCCCAAAAACACTGCACGCACTGGGCAGTCTGAGATATGTGGAAGCAACCGAAGTGCAGGAGAAGGTAATCCCGGCTATTCTTTCCGGAAAGAACGTGATGGTGAGAAGCCAGACAGGCACCGGAAAAACCGCAGCATTCGGCATAGCCATGGTGGAAAGGCTCGTAAACAACGGCAGCAGGAAGGCATTGGTCCTTTCGCCCACGCGCGAGCTGGCGATGCAGATATGCAAGGAGATAAGGCTCATAGCAAGCTTTTACCGCATGAGAATCCTTGTCGTTTACGGAGGCCAGGCGATAAGCAGGCAGATAAGCGAGCTCAGGCGCGGTGTGGATATACTTGTTGCCACGCCCGGAAGGCTGCTCGACCTGGCAAACCGCAACGAAGTCAACATAGGCCAGTTCGATTTCATAGTCCTGGACGAGGCGGACAGGATGCTTGACATGGGTTTTGTCGAGGACATAGACAGAATAATGCGCCGCGTTCCGAAGCCGAACATGACGCACTTGTTCTCGGCGACTTTGGACGAGAGGGTGCATGGCATAGCTTCGAATTACATAACGGACCCTGAGGTTATAGAGATAGGGGCGCAGGAGAAGGTGGCCGAGATAGTGGAGCAGAACATCCACATAACAAGGCGCAGGAAATTCGGAAAGCTGAAGGAAATATTGCTTTCGAACCCCGATGATAAAGTAATCGTTTTCGGAGCAACAAAAAGAGTGGTGGATTTCGTCTGGAGAAAGCTCAACGACCAGGGAATACGCGCAGGGGCCTTGCACGGAGACATGAGCCAGGCGAAGCGCACCAGGACGATGGAGGATTTCAAGAAAAACAGGTTCAGGATTCTCGTAGCCACGGACGTTGCGGCAAGGGGAATCCACGTGGAAGATATCGGCATAATAATAAATTACGACGAGGCGATGGACGCCGATACGCACCTGCACAGGGTAGGAAGAACGGGCAGGATGGGAAAGAAGGGCCGTGCCATAACCTTCATAGAAATCCCTGACGAGGAAAGGCCTCCCCCTGACGAGGATTACCGCTCTATTTTCAGAAGCCCGAGAAGGCGCGGCAGGTACTGATTTCGTTTTTTAAGCGTTTCAGGACAGAATAATAGCGGGTGGGGTAATGGTCACAAGGGAAGATTTCATCTGTGCGCTTGAAGAGCTTGCGAAGAAACCGGACCTTGAAAGGCTCGGTGAATGCTACAGCCCTGACCTTGATGAAGAGGACCGGAAGTTGGTGGAGAGTGTTCTTATAGAAGCCATAGGGACTGCCAGGAGAAGCGGTGAGGGCTATGTGCTTCCCCTGCTTCACAGGGACGATCTTAGTGATGAAATACTTGTCGAGGCGATGGAGGCATGCAGAACCATCAAGTGGCAGATAGAGCCCATCGCGAACATACTGCGGTACAAAAACAAGAGCGACAAGGTAATGCTCAAGGCCGTGGAGATATGCGCGGAGAGCGGGAGGGTAAGTTCGCTTACGGATGCGCTTAACAGGAAGGACCTCAGCGAACCAGTCATGACCAAGCTGATAAACGTTCTTGCCGAAAAGGGCTGGACCAGCTACCTTTCGATGTTTCTCCTGAACCGCCACGATGTAAGCGATTCGATTAAGAAAGTGGCGGAAAAGGCAATCGAAAAGGCCGAGAGAAAGGAGACGCTTTCGGCCTACGATGCGGTAAGGGAGTACATAGAAGGCAGAAGAAAACAGCTTGGAGGAGACGGTGTTTTAAGCGAGACTCCGAAAAACATGCGCAGGGGCCCTGAAAATAGTGGAGCAAAAAGAAAGCAGAAATGTTAGATCAGTTTTTCCTTTAACGCATGGCAGATTCCGCACGAGCCTTTCTGCCTGAAGACTTCGACCGCTTCTTTTGCCTTTCCCAAAACCTCCGCAAGGCCAAGTGGGCCCCTTTCCATCAATGCAACGGCCCTTTCATCCCTTTCAATCCTTTCAGCTATGGCGAAGGTGTTTTCTTTTGCGAGATTCCCGAAAGTCATTCCCCCGTAGCCGCACAGTGCGGTTTCTCCGTTTTCAAATACCATGAATTTTTTTGTTGAAGGCCCCCTGCCCAGAATCACCGGGATACCTCTGCTCATCTCATACCTCACGAATGCCGCATCACAGTCCGTTTTCCAGCTATAATCCCCTTCCATCCCGAAAGCCCTGCCAAGCGCAGCTATTTTTTTGGAGGGGCTGCGCGATTCCACCGCAAACCCCTCTCTTTCGAACATGCGCATCTGGCTTGCTTCCGGATGGAATTCGTCCGGCGAGTACCACAGCGTCAGCCTTTCCTTAAGGGGCTTCAGGATTTTGTAAATCTCAGGCCCGGACACAGTCCCGTTCGTTTCTATTATCATTCTGGGCACCTTGGCGTAGGATCTGGAACAGACCCTTTCAAGGTTTGAACCAATCTCTTCTATGAAGTCCAGGTGGAAAAGCGGCTCGCCGCCTATTACCGCAACGAAATTCACATGCTCGTTCGCAAGGTTGGGTCTGATGCCCTCCATTATTTTCCCGGCCATGATAAGGCCAGCCTTTTCCTTCCTGTGCGGCCCTGCATCGACCAGGCAGTGGGCGCATTTGTGGTTGCAGAATCTTCCCGAAACGAGTATGAAGCCCGAACGGCTTTTTCCTCTCAGGCCCTCCACAGGATGAAGCACTCCCCGCTCTCTCCTCGTTGAAACGTGCATGCAGACAATAAGACAGCTACCTTTTATAAAGTTATTGCAAATGGTTCTTCGGGTAAAATGTAATCACTATAAAACTAATCTTCGTTTCTATGGCATGAAATTCGAAAAATTCTGCGAATATCTCGACAAGCTTGAAAAAACAAGTTCCAAGCTGACAATGGCCTCGATTATCGCTGACATGTACAAAGACGCGAAGCCCGCAGAAGCGAAGATGATTTCATACATGGCGCTGGGGATGATAGGGCCGGACTCCGAGCATCTGACCACGGACATGGCCGAAAGCATGATTCTTTCTTCGATATCCCTTGCATCGGGGGAAAAAATAGAGAACGTAAAAAAAGGCTACAAGAAAAAAGGGGACCTCGGAACCCTTGCAGAAAACGAAATAAAGGGGGGTAAGAATCCGTACAAGAAATACTTCGGCGCGAAATCGCCTTCTGTTTCGGATATCTACAATGCGATGAGAAAGCTTGCGGAAATATCCGGCGCAGGCTCGCAGGAAAGAAAGCAGAAAACCCTTGCAGCAGTTCTTCTGTCCGTAGGCAATAAGGGAAGGAGATATGCGACAAGGCTTGCCGCGGGAACGATGCGCACGGGCGTAGGGGACATGACTCTGATAGACGGGATTTCAAAGGCGCATAAGATTCCCGAAGAGGACCTTGAAGCTGCGTATTACAAGCACAGCGATATAGGGCAGGTTGCCGAAACCGCGGCAAAAGGCGGCCTGAAAGGGCTGAAAAAAGCAAAGGTTTCCATCCGTGCCCCCATAATGAGCATGCTCGCGAAAAGGGTGGATAAGATAGAAACGATAAAGGAAAAAATGCCAAAGGAGATTTCGGTCGAGGAAAAATACGACGGGGAAAGGATCCAGGCGCACAAGAAAGGAAAGGAGGTGCGGCTGTTTTCAAGAAGACTGACAGACATCACCGACCAGTTTCCCGATGTCGCCGGACGGGTGAAAAAGCTGAAGCCGCAGACGCTGATTCTCGACGGCGAGGCAGTAGGCTATGATTTCGGGGAGGAAAAATACCTGAAATTCCAGGTCCTTATGCAGAGAAGAAGGAAATACAGCGTAAAGGAATACGCCGCAAAGATACCGGTCAGGTATTCGGTATTCGACATCCTGTATCTTAACGGCAAATCCCTGCTAAATGAAAAATACGCTCAAAGGAGAAAACTTCTTGAAAAAATCGTGAAGAAAGGAAAGTTCATGACCCCCGCGGGGAGGATAGTTACAAAGAATATAGAGGAGCTGGAGGATTTCTTCAACGACTGCCTTGACAGGGGCCTCGAAGGGGTCGTATGCAAGAATCCTGACTCGGTTTACCAGCCCGGGGCAAGGAAATGGAGCTGGGTAAAATGGAAAAAGGAATACGCCTCGAAGCTCGCGGACACCTTCGATCTTGCCGTGGTCGGTGCGTTCAGGGGAAGAGGCAAGCGCGGCGGGACATACGGCGCATTGCTCTGTGCAGTTTACGACAAGAAAAAGGACGTTTTCCAGACGTTTACCAAGGTGGGCACCGGTTTCAAGGACAAGGAGCTTGCGGGCCTTGTGAAAAAGCTCAAATCCGCGGAATCGCCGCAAAAGCCCGCAAGGGTCGAAAGCAAGATGAAGCCGGACCAGTGGTTCAGGCCCGTTTTCGTCCTTGAAGTCATGGGCGCGGAGGTCACGACCTCATCCGTGCATACCGCTGCATTGAAGGAAGGAAAGGGGCTTGCATTGAGGTTCCCGAGATTCCTGAGATGGAGGGAGGACAAGAGCCCCGAGGAGGCTACAACGGTAAGCGAAATCAAAAACATAGGAGGCAAACGCAGATGAAAAATCTCGAAGTAGCGAAAATGCTTTATGAAATCGCGGATATCCTTGATGCGCAGGACGTCCAGTTCAAACCGCGCGCATACAGGAATGCGGCACGCTCCATCGAAGAGCTTTCGGAGGACATAGTGGACATATGGAAAAGAGGCGAGCTTGAGGAAATCCCCGGCGTGGGCAAGAACATAGCGGCAAAGATATCCGAATATCTCAAGACGGGCAAGTTGAAATACTATCAAAAGCTGAAAAAGGAATTTCCCGTCGACCTTGAAGAGATTGGCAAGGTGGAAGGGCTCGGCCCGAAGAAGGCGATAAAGCTCTACAAGGAGCTGGGAATAAAGAATCTCGACGACCTGAAAAAGGCGGTGGAAAAGGGAAAGGTAAAAGGGCTCGCCGGCTTCGGGGAAAAAAGCGAGGAAAAGATAAAATCCGGCATAGAAACCGCAAGGGTAAGCGGAAAAAGGATGCTTATATCCCAGGCAACGCCCATAGCCAACGAACTGGCTGACAAACTGCGCTCCCTGAAGGAGGTGGAAAAGCTCGAGGTGGTGGGTTCTTTCAAGAGAAGGAAGGAAACCGTCGGCGACCTTGACATCCTCGTGGTCTCCAAAAAGCCGGAGAAGGTGATGGACTATTTCACGAAAATAGAGAAAGGCGTCAAGGTGCTTGCGAAAGGCCCTTCGAAATCCTCGATAAAGCTGGGCAGCGGACTGCAGGTCGATTTGCGCGTGTTCGATGAATCGTCCTACGGGGCGGCGATGCTTTACTTCACGGGCTCGAAGGACCATAACATAGCCCTGCGGAAGCTTGCGATGTCCAAGGGATACAAGCTCTCGGAATACGGGCTTTTCAGGGTAAGCAGAAGCGTTGCGGGAAAAAGCGAAGAGGAGGTTTACAAAAAGCTCGGCCTGAAACAGTGGATTCCGCCCGAGCTTCGTGAGAACATGGGCGAGATAGAAGCCGCAAGGAAAGGAAATCTGCCCAAGCCGGTCACACTCAAGGAAATAAAGGGCGACCTGCACTGCCATACCAACTGGAGCGAGGGCAAGAACACCATGGAGGAGATGGCTTCAAAGGCTAAATCGCTCGGCTACGAATACCTTCTTATTTCGGACCACGGCGGAACGCTCGTGCCGATTGCCAGATGCATGAGCGACAAGAAAATACTGGAACAGGGAAGGAAAATAGATGCGCTCAACAAGAAACTGAAGGGAATCACGCTGCTCAAGGGAAGCGAGACCAACATAAAGGACGACGGCTCTATAGACGTGAGCGACAAAACTCTAAAGACATTGGACATCGCGACCGCAGCGGTGCACACGAAATTCAGGATGTCGGCAAAGGAAATGACAAAGCGGATTATATCTGCGATGGAGAACGAGCACATAGGCATAATAGCGCATCCTACCGGAAGGCTGATAGGCTCGAGGCAGCCCATAGATTTCGATTTTGACGAGGTTCTTGATGCGGCGAAGCGCACCGGCACTTTCCTTGAGATAAACTGCCAGCCCGACAGGCTCGACCTTGATTATACGCATCTGTTCAGGGCGAGGGGGAAGACCAAATTCAGTTTAGGAACGGATGCTCACGACGAGCGCCATATGGACTACATGGAATACGGGCTTACGCAGGCGAGAAAAGGCTGGTGCGAAAAGAAGGACATTCTCAATACTCTTTCGCTTAAGGATTTGAGAAAGGCATTCGGATTCTGAAATTACAGTAGCGTTTATATAGTTTTTTCCCTAACCTCTGCTTGATGAACCAGAGAACCAGGGACAAACTTGCCCCCCGGAAAGAGGAAAGACCCACAAGGCCGATGGACCACATAAGGCAGTTCGAGGACTGGCTGCTGGGGCCCGACGGCGAGCAGAGAAGAAACGCGGTCGGGTTTTTCGAGGCTGCCGCCTGTCCGGAAAGAAAGAATGTCTTCATCAGGGCACTATGCTACGGGGACCAGGAAATCAAGGAATGGGCGCTGGGAATGCTCGACAAGGTGAGCCATGAAATAACCGACGACGACCTGCTTAAGATAGGCGATTTCCTGAACATCAAACGGCCGGACGTGAGAGTCTGCGGCGTGAAGGCGCTCGGGATAGCCGCGCCCGAGGCGTTCGTGCGCGAGGTGCTCCTCACACATCTTGAAATCGAAAAAAACGAGGACGTGATAGACGCGGCAATCGGGGTTCTCTGGTCAGCCGAGGAGAAAAGGGAAAAGAACCGCTCGTTCAGGGAGCTCCTCATGCTGCTTTCCGAAGACAATTCCGCGTTCAGGGAAAGCACGCTGCGGCAGATAGCTAAGCACAGGAAGATTCTTACCGGCAGCGACCTCAGGGTCATAGAGGCCGCACTGCATACTGAAAGCACAGGCAAACAGGTTTCCGCCCTGGAGGCATTGAGGATAATCAACAAGCCGCTGGAAACGATTCCCGCGGTGGTCTCATTCCTGGAAAGCGTTGAAAAAAAGGATGCGGAAGCGCTCCGGCTCGCGGTGCGGCTTCTGGGCTCGTTCAGGGATGCTAAAGAAGTCGATGAAGACCCGATAGACAGCTTCCTCCACCTGCTCAGCCTTAATCCAATGATAAAGGAATACGGAATAGCGAAAATGATAAGCAACATTGTCGACGATACTCTTGTTGAGGTGCCTCTCGACACCCTTCCGGAGGACGCACTCAGGAAGAGAAGAACCGTTCCCGGACTGCTGGATGCCTACGAGGTGGCGGAAAAGCCGGGAAGGGAAAAACCAGAAAAGCGCGAATCGTAGAAAGATATTTAAACACTTTTGAACACTATTATGCCTTATGGGAGAGGCATTAAAGGCAATATTCCATCCGATCCGGGCCATGCGGGAGAAAAAGGCGAAGAAATTATTCAGCCGGATACTCGTGGACGACTACGACAGGCTTCCAAAATCGATGCACAAGCTTGCATCCCTCGACCATCCGATCACCCTCGTCGCCTTCGTTAATCTTCTGAATCACAATTACCCCGAGGTCAGGTCCGAGGCCATAGAGCAGGTCGGTTACAAAAAGGGATACCTCAAAAGCAGCGAAGAGCTGAGAAATTCCATTTATAAAAAAATGACAAAGCTCGTTTTTTCAAAGGATTCGCACACCAGGGAGGCGGCGGTTGCGGCGCTCGGCAGGCTCGACGACCCCGCATTCGCGGTAAGCAGGATAAAAAGGCTGCTTGAAATCGAAAATGTCGACTCCGTGGTGATAAAGATAATAGACGTCCTTGCCAGGTACAGGGACAGGAGCGAAGGCGCGAAAACCTGCCTGAACGGCATGCTGAGCAATCCGGAATACATCAGGTATTACAAGGAAGTCAGCGCCGCGCTTGTCAAAAACAATTACTGATTCATCTCTTGTATCCTATTTTCCTGAGGAACTCCTTTCTCTCTTTCCTCTTCTCGTCGTTTTCAATGCCGGCAGGCCTTTCGCCGTCGACAACGCCCAGAATCGCCCGTCCGTTTTCGGTTTCCGTATAAACGACTTCCAGGGGATTTGCGGTGGCGGTGTGTATCCTGCAGACCTCGCTCACGTTCTTTATCCTGTTGAGCACGTTTACGGGATAGCCGTCCTTTACGAATATCACGAAAGTATGGCCCGCGGCAATCTTCACGGCCTCCTTTTCAGCATGCGCGATGAGCCCGGCATCGTTCCCGTCGCTTCTTACCAGTCTGTCTCCCGACGCCTCGCAGAATGCGATTCCGAACTTCAATGCGGTTCCGCTCTCAACAAGCGCCTCGTACAAATCCTCGACGCTTTTTATGAAATGCGTATGCCCCAGAATAACATTGCATCCTTCCGGAATTTCCACTTTAAGAGATTTCAGCTCCATGCCCCCACCTAAATACCCAGCTCCTTGATTATTTTGTTCGTCTTGAATTTGCCTTCCTCTATGTGCTTTTTCAGCCTTACGATTTTCACGCCCTTCGGCTCAAGGAAAGGCTTCTGGTCATAGCCGTACACTATAATATCCGGCTTCACGAGTTCAAGCATTTTCCGAGGCTCGTCCAACCCCACAAGCGCGATGTCAACGGGCTTCAGGAACTCCACCATCATCCTCCTGTACTCCTCGGAGTGGACCGGCTCCCTGCTCTTTCTTTTCCTCAGCTGCTCGTCCCTCGCGATTACGACGACGAGCAGGTCGCCGTGCTTTTTCGCCTCGTTCAGCGTATAAACGTGGCCGGCATGCAGGATGTCGAAAACACCCCCAGTCATCACTATTCTCAGCCCCTTCGCTCTGGCTCTCTTCAGCCTTGCAGACAAAGTTTTTCTCGCCCTCTCATCCATGGCAGGTAACTCTGCAATAGAGTTTTTAATGATTATCCGACAATGCCTATTCATGATTCTGCCGAAACAGCATTTGTCGAATATTATCGAGGAGCTTATTTCGGACAGCCAGCGCCAGCCTGCCGGAATAGACGTCACCCTGAAGGAGATAAGGAGATTCGATTCCGCAGGAAGGATAGATTTCGACAACACGACAAGGAAAATAAGCGACAGCAGCACGCTGGAATACAGCAATGAGGAGGTGCATCTCGGCCCCGGCTCCTACAAAGTCGTCTTCAACGAATACGTGAAGATACCGTCCGATGTTGCGGCGATATGCCTCCCCCGCTCTTCAATCCTCAGGTGCGGCGCGGACCTGAACTGCGCATTATGGGATCCAGGCTACGAGGGAAGGAGCGAGGCACTTCTCGTGGTTTACAATGAGCACGGGATAACGTTGAAGAAAAACGCAAAAATAGGCCAGCTCGTTTTCATAAAACTGTCCGAGCAGGCGAAATCCCTTTACGAAGGGCAGTACAAGGGAGAAAACAAATAAGTTTTTTCTAAAATTCGCCGAGCTTTTTCTGCCCCCTCCTGCTTTCAAGCTTTTCCACCTTCACGCCTATGCGCCTCAAGGGGACATCCAGCTCTCCGGTAAGCTCTTCGTAAAGCGACACCGCGGTTTTCTTTATGACGTCAAAATCCCGCGTCGGATGGAAAAGCGTCCTTGACCGTGTGTGCGCTTTCATGTTTATGTCCACCGCGTTTATGCCGACCGTTCTGCAGACCATTTCCTCCTCCTGCATTTCATTTACCATATCCCTTACCAGCTCGTCTATCTCCCCGCCTATTATCCCCGCATTCGTCGTAGGCCCCCGGAGAGTCTTTATCCTGCTGAACTGCTTCTGCTCCTCGAATATGCCTACAGGCGATTCATCAATGCCGCGCGCAACGGAATAAAGCCATCCGCCCATGAGCTTTCCGAATTCCTCGGCCAGAAGCGTTGCATCGGTTTCCCTCAAATCCTTTATCGTTCTGATGCCTTTTGCAGCGAAATATTCCTTCGTCTTTCTTCCTATGCCCGGAATCTCATCGACATCCAGCGGGTCGAGAAATTCCTGCACTTTCTCAGGCCCGACAACCGTAAGCCCGTCCGGCTTGCTGAAATCGCTTGCCATCTTCGCAATCAGCCTGTTCGGCCCTATGCCTATCGAGCAGGTCAGCCCGTATTTTCCTGCCACCTTATTCTTTATCTGTTTCGCAACCGCCTCAGCTTTCTTACAATCCCCGGCAGAGCTTATGTCCAGCGTGAATTCGTCTATGGAGGTCTGCTCGAACGCATCTCCGTATCCAGAAACGATCCCGGCTATGCCCAGGGAGGTTTTCTCGTAAAGCTCGTAATCGCCCGGAACGAAAACCGCATCTTTTCCGGCAAGCAGTTTTTTCGCCTGGAATATCGGCATGCCCGAGCGTACCCCGTATTTCCTTGCAATGTAATTCGCCGTGGAAACCACCCCGCGGCCCCTTTCCATATCGGTGTAAACGCAGACCACAAGCGGCCTTTCCGCATACTCCGGCTTTCTTTTCTCCTCTGCCTGCGCGAAGAAATAGTCGAGGTCGATGTGGAGTATTATGCGTTTTTTGTCCATGGAACAAATGGGACGGTTCGGGATTATAAATTATTCCGCCCAGATGGAATGCATGGAGATGAGGAAAACCCTTCTGGTAGCGGCCATAAGCGGCATGATAAGCGGGGCGATGGTCTTTTCCCTTCCGCTTTACCTGGATGCCAGGGGCTACAGTCTTTCGGAGATAGGCTGGGTTTTCGGAATCGCCGCATTCATAGGCGGCGTCATCGGGATAGGCATCGGGGCGCTGAGCGACAGGTTCGGAAGAAGGCCGCTCATCGCATTCTACAATCTCATGACGGGCCTCGGCGCATTCATCATAGGATGGCTGAGCGGCATTTACGCCTTCATTCTCGGAAAGGCCATAAGGGATTCCTCTGCCACGCACCTCTGGGGCGCTTACGTATCGCGCATAAGCGACATAACGGAAGACCGGGAAAGGGGCAAGGCGCTCGGGAAATTCGCGCTGGTGTACGGCTCCGCCTTTTCAGTCACATTCGCATTGGCGGGCTATGTGCTGGAGAATTCCGGCTTCGCCGCGCTTTTCACCATCGTCATTTTTCTCAGCCTTCTGGCCGCCGCATCCGCGTTCGCCCTTAACGAGCTCGGGAAAAGAACCCTTAAAACCGAATTCTCCCTGCAAATCCTGAAAACGAGAAACGGGGTTGCAAACTCCCTGATATCGTTCTGCACCGGTTTCGGCGATGCGCTCATCTACTCCTACTTCGTCTATCTCTTCCTTATGAAGGAATATTCCCTTTCCATACTGGACGTGGGACTGCTGATCACCGGGCTTTTCCTCTTATGGTCCGTTGCATGCTATTTCTCCGGAGGGATGACCGACAGGTACGGGATAAGAAAAATGCTGGTTATTGGTGCGCTCTGCGTAGCATCGGTCTGGTTCCTGCAGATATTCTTCTGGGAAAATTTCCTTGCATTCATAATCCTGGTAGCATTCGACAATATTTCATGGTCCATTTACAGCATGGCCTCGACGAAGCTTTCCTCGGTCATTCCCAAAAAGGAGAATCTCGGAAGGGATGTCGCGGTATTCACGAATGCGCACATCCTCGGGGCGGTAATCGGCGTAACGGTCGCAGGGATGCTGGCCGAAATATCCTATGCCTCGCTGTTCATGGCAAAGATAGCGGCAATGCTTGCCGCTGCGCTGCTTGTCCGGTACGGCATAAAGCTCAAAGAAGGAGAAGAATGACTCCGATAGTGGCCCCAAGGACAAAATAAGCAAGGTCCCCCCTTTTTCCTCCTGGAAGCATGTGCCTTACCGCAATGTAGAGTATCGCGCCCGTAACGAACGCAAGCAGATGGTAGAACGCCCCTGTTTCGAGCAGGAGAGCCTCGCCTATAACCGCACCTAAGAGAGGGGAGAATGCCAGCAGGAACTGCGCAGCCTGCGGGGTTTTGAACCTGCCGTGGTGGGCCTGGAATGCAAGCGTTGCAGAGAAGGTATGGAGTATGAAGGGAATCAGCGCGAAATAAACAGGTTTGTTGATATCCAGGATAATCGCGAGCGCAAAGCCCGAGAACATCGCATCGAGCACCGCACCCCCGTAGCGCATTTCGTCCAGCTCGGCTTCAAGCGTTTTTTTGTCCTTCACGTGCTGGTAAAGGTATTTGCTCAGGATATGGTAGAGCGCAAAGCCGAGGAAAAACGAAAGCAGGACGGTCTTGCCGAGTCCCACATGCGCCTCCGAAATGCTGTCGAAGGCGTCAAGGAAAATGTAGGAAAGGAACATTCCCGCGCTCAGGCTGGTTATTTCGATGTGCCTTCCCCGCACGAATTTTTCCATCCTCGGCCCTATGACATGTATCAGCGAGAGGATGAATCCTGCGATTATGGGCAGCTGCCATTCCATGCTCGGAATGTGAAAACAAGATTTATATTGCTATATAATCTCCAGGAAGTTCGCGATTACCTTGTGGTCGTGCCTTTCCGCCACCGAATAGATTATCCTTCTGAGCGGGATGTTCTTCATTATCAGCGTGTTCCTGCTTCTTGCGATTTCCGAAACGTTTATGGTATCGTAGTCCGGATGGAACTGCACGCCGTAGGTGCTTTCCCCTATCCGGTATGCCTGTATGCTCCTGTTCTTGTGGTTTCCGCTTGTCGCAAGCACGGTGCCGTCTTTCGGAGCCCTGCTTATGTACTGGAAATGCGAATACAGCGCAGGGAATACGTCCGGGATATTCCTGAAAAGCGGGTCGAACTTTCCGTCCGCGGTAAGCTTCGTGGGCTCAAAGCCTATCTCGTAGAACACATTTCTCCGCGTGTATGCGTGCACTTCGGAGCCGAACACCCTTGCGATTGCCTGGTGGCCGAAGCATATGCCGAGCATTGGCATCTTTTCATGCACGTGCGCTATGAAATCCAGAAGCTTTCTCATCCACTCCGTATTCTTCAGCGTTTCATCGTCCATGCCAAGGGGCGAGCCCGGGATCACGACCGCATTTATGTTTTTCGCTGAGGGAAAATCCCTTATGTCCGCCGCGGGCCAGTGCATAAGCGTCTCCACCTGCCCGCTGTATGCCTCGATTCTTTTCCTGACGACATGCCTGATATCGTGCCTTTTGTTGGCATAGGTCAGCTTGATGGAATCCTTCGGCTCGCAGCCCACAATCGCTATCCTGAGTCTTGCCCCTCCCATAAATGAAATAATGGAAGGTAGTGTTTAAAAATGGTTATTATATGTTCAGGAAATCCCCTATTTTTCCTTTCACTTCCTTTATATTATACGTAATATGCAGGACCGGAATGCCCGGTTTTATCACCCTTTTCAGGTCTATGGGCGTTCCCGCAACGACGATTTCAGCGCCGCTTTTGTTTATGCTTTCCTCAAGGTCCTTGAGCTGCTGCCCGTAATATCCCATCGCCGGCAGCACCTCTTTCAGGTGCGGGAATTTCGCAAACGTTTCAGCAAGGCTTCCGACCGCATGCTCTCTGGGATTAATTATCTGCGCGCCATGCCTTTTCGCATAGTTGTATCCCGCGCCTATGGGCATCCCGCCGTGCGTAACGGTCGGCCCGTCCTCCACGACCAGCACTTTCTTCCCCCCGATATCGATATTCTCGTCCGCAACAAGTTCCAGGTCCGTCTCAAGGATTTTCGCTTTTGGATTTAGCTCCTTCGCATTCTTCCTTACAATCTTCGCGCCTTCAGGATTCTCACTTACCTTGTTGATTACGATTACATCGGCCATCCTGAAATTCGTTTCGCCCGGATAATACTCCATCTCATGGCCGGGCCTCAATGCGTCCGCGACAACGAAAAGCAGATCCGGCCTGTAGAATGAAAAATCGTTGTTCCCCCCATCCCAGAAAATGATGTCCGCCTCCTTCTCCGCCTGGCGGAGTATCATGCCGTAATCCACTCCGGCATAAACAACCACCCCGTTTTTGATGTGCGGCTCATACTCCTCGCGCTCTTCAATGGTGCACTGGTGCCTGTCAAGGTCCTCGAGCGTCTCAAACCTCTGCATGGCCTGGCTGCGCAAATCGCCATATGGCATCGGATGCCTTATCACGACGAATTTTTTGCCTTTCTCCTTCAGTATTTTCGTAAGCTTTTTCGTAAGCGGGCTTTTTCCACTTCCCGTCCTGACTGCGCATACCGCAATCACTTTTTTCGAGCTTTTCAGCATGGTGTCTTTCGGCCCAAGTAAAACATAGCTTGCGCCCGCGCTCTGCGCCCTTGCGGCAAGATGCATAACGTGCACATCGGAAACGTCGGAATACGAGAAATAGACCTCATCGATGTTATGCTCCTTTACCAGCTTTTCCAGGCCCTTCTCCTCATAAATCGGAATGCCTTCCGGATAGAGCTTTCCAGCAAGCTCCGAGGGGTATTTCCTCCCCGCTATCTGTGGTATCTGCGCCGCGGTGAATCCTACAACCTCGTATTTCTCGTTGTCCCTGAAATAGGTGTTGAAGTTGTGAAAGTCCCTTCCTGCCGCTCCGATGATTAAAACGCGCCTCTTCATGCATGCATATCAAAGGATAAGGTTAAAATCATTTTTTGTTTGCGTAGGAGTAGAAACAACTGTAGATATCCTTCGGGGCCTCCCCTCTTTCCACCGCCCTTTCCAGCACGGCTCTAGCGCTTTCGATATCGCCGGCCATCCCGTACGCCTTCAGCATGGAAGTGTGGACCGCACAATCCGCCATGTTTTTTTCCACGGCCTCATCGAATATCCCCCTCGCCTCGTCCACCCTTCCGGCATTCGCACAGCAGCTTATCATCGTGTTGTATATGAAGCTGCACCCGAACCCCTTTTCCACGGCCTCGTCGAACATTTTCCTTGCGCGGTCCGTTTTTCCGGTCCTGCCGCAGGCGTCGATGATGCTGTTGTACACGAATTCGTCCACGCATCCTTCAGCCACCGCAGCCTCAAAAATCTCTTCGGCCTTGGCGATTTCCCCGGCCTTTCCGTAGATGCCTATCATGATATTGTATATGTACCTGTCTGAGATTCCCATCTCCACGGCCTTGTCATAGAACCTTCTGGCCTCCCTGACCATGCCGTTTTTCCCGTACGCGTCTATAACCGCGGTGTAGGTTATCGCATCGGCCAGCCCCTTCCCGACCGCGATATCAAAAAGCCCCCTCGCCTCGACCAGCATCCCCACCTTTCCGTATATGTCAATCATGGTGTTGTACAGGAAATCGTTCGCCCTTCCCCTTCCCGAGGCATGGTCGAATATCTCCCTCGCCGGATTCACCATGCCCGCCTTTCCGTAAATGTACATCATGGAGTTGTAGATATGGGTGTTGGCCATTTCCCGCTTCACAGCCATGTTGAAAACCTTTCTCGCGGTGCTGACCATTCCCATCCTGCCATAGCCGGCTATCATAGTCTTGTAGATAAAGTCGTCCGCGACCCCTTTTTCCACGGCCTCGCTGAACAATCCCACGGCGTCGCTGGTTTTTTTCATCTTGAAATAGACCTTGAGCAGGCAGTCCGTTATATACGCATTGTCCGGGTTCTGCTCCAGCGCGGCGCTAAGGCGCATTTCGGCTTCGGCGAGCCTGCCTTTTTTCGCCTGGTCCTGCGCAATCGATACCGCAAGTTTGGGCTCCATGCAACGGTAGCACCATTTATTCATCGTCCTTTTGGTTTTGGCATTGGTGATTCCCCTGCTGACGGCCTCCTTGTAAACTGCTGCCATTTCATCCTCCATCCTGTTCCTTCCGTAAGCCGCCATCATGGCATTGTAAAGCCCGGCAGTGGCCTGTCCGCTTTCAACCGCCCCGTCGAATATCCTTCTCGCTTCGGAAATATCGCCTTTCAGCGAATGGAGCTTTATCATGAGGGGTTTTACTGGAGCGCTTTCCGGATAATGCGCGAGCGCTTCGGCCAGATGTTTTTCCGCGCCCTCAAAGTCCCCCCTTTTCATGCTCCTGTCCACAATTTTAAGAAGCCTCCAGCGCGGTTTCCTCTCAGGCAGGGCGTCTTTCATCCTTCCGAATTCATCCCTTTTTTCCCTGGCCGTCGGCTCTTCCGCAGCATTGCACGAAGGATTCTTTGCACCAAACTGAACCATGGAAGATTATTGCACGATAGTGTATTAAAATGTTTATTATGGTGAAAAATAGTGTAAAATATAAACAAAATAAATCAAAATTATAAACATGATGTCCGATTATGCCCTCATGACAGAAAAAAGAGACCGTTTTACGATGGAGGAAGCGAGGAAAATCGGAGAGCAGATAGGCATAGACTGGGAAACGAGCGAATTCGACGTGGAGCAGTTCTGGATGGGCCTTCACGTGGAACTCGAGCACGGGCTTGTCGATGCAAGGACGAATGTCACGGACGACGACCCTGCCATGACGGGCAAGATCGCATGGGCCCACCTCAACGAATTCCCGGACTACTATACGCGCCTTGACGAGATGGAAAAAAAGGCCGACGAGTACTGGGAAGGAAAGAAGAAATAGCTCCAGAGGTTAAAAATCTTTTCTTCCATATCAACGCCATGGATGAGATAAGGGACATAAGGGGCAGGGACGTCTTTTCCGATTTCGAACACGTCGGATTCCAGGCAACGAATCTGGGAAAGGCGGTTAAGCTGATAGAGAAAATGAAAAAGGAAAAGGCGACCGTTTTCTTCACGTTCACGGCAAACATGGTCGCCTCCGGCCTGCGCGGACTTTTCGCGGAAATGTGCAGGAAGAAATACGTTGATGTCATCATCACAACGGGCGGAAGCCTTGACCATGATCTGATACGCAGTGAAAAGTCCTATCTCCTCGGCGATTTCAATGCTGATGATAAGGAGCTGCATAAAAAAGGCATCAACCGGATAGGGAACATCCTCGTCCCGAGCGACAGGTACGAATTCCTTGAAAAGAAAATGCAGCAGATTTTCGAAAAGCTTTACTCCAAAAACAAAACCACATCCCCGAGCGAAATCGCACGGACAATCGGGGAATCCGTTAATGACGGGAATTCCTTTCTTTATTGGTGCTCCAAAAACAAAATCCCCGTTTTCTCTCCGGGGATTACCGATTCCGCGATAGGCCTGCAGACCTATTTCTTCAAGCAGAAAAGGAAGGATTTCGGGATTGACGTCACGGCGGACATGCAGCAGCTCGCCTCGCTTGCGCTCAATGCCAGCAAGACAGGAGGCCTGATACTCGGAGGCGGAATCTCGAAGCATCACGCGCTCGGGGTGAACATCCTCCGCGGCGGATTCGATTACGCCGTTTATGTTACAACCGCACCGGAATGGGACGGCTCGCTTTCCGGAGCAAAAACAAAGGAAGCGGTCTCGTGGGGCAAGATCCAGGAAAGCGCAAACCATATAACCGTTAACGGTGACGCAACCATGGTGTTTCCGCTGATATATTCGAAACTGAAGGTGTGAGCATGCTGCAATACGTTCTTGCATTCATCGCAGGCTTCTTCGTGAAATGGGTAGACTGGATAGAGGACGACAGGAAAGGAAGAGGGCTCTTGAAATTCCCGCTCGCGATAATCTACGGAGTTCTCATCGGCTACCTCATCAGCCAGGCATCCTTCTCCGAGCTTTTCCTGGGCGCGCTCATCGCGCAGGTGTTCGCAAGAAAAATAGACAACATAGGCCACGTTACAGGTTTCATAGCTTCCATGGCGGCCCTGGTTTATTTCGGGCTGCCTTCCATAGGCATCGAGTTCATGCTTTTCTTCCTTGTGCTCGCATTCCTTGACGAGCAGGAGTGGCCGGGCAGGCTGAGGATGCTGTCCGAATGGAGGCTTTTCCTGAAGACCGGCGCAATAGCACTCATACTTATAGGAAGATACGACTATGCGATTGCGATACTCGTATTCGACGCCGGATACATGCTTTTCACCGAACTCAGGAGCATGCTGTTCCCGAAAAAGGTTTAAAAACGCGGAACCTAAACATTATCATGGGTGAGGGACTGGATTTTGCTGTCAGGTATCCTTTTACGTCCACTGCAAGGGAGCTTCTGAAATCTGACGGTTTTTCGGAAATAACGGACGAGGTGGTGGAGCTTGCGGTAAGCCGAATCACCGACTCCCTTTCCGAGAAAACGAGGAAGAGGGTCTACATAAGCAGCAGCGGGAAAAAGGAGGGCCTGCTCGCATATGCCACTGCAAGGGTGATTCTCGGCTACATGAGGAACAGGTACATAACAAACAAGTTCGCGGTGAACGAGTCCAAGAAGGTCCATTCCTATCTTAATGAAGAGGACGAAGACGTGATCGAAAAGGTCGCGGGAGAGCTCGGCATAAAAACCAAGACCGTAAACGGAAAACTTCTAGTCCCGCTCCCGGTCTTCCTTAGATTCACCCCAAGGTCCCCGCACTATCATCTGATAAACAGGCATATACTAAACGGCTTCGTGCTCATAGAAAACCAGGAGAAGAAAAGGATGATAGAGGAGGCGGTGAGAAAGCACCTTGAAAGGGTGCCGCTGGTGAAAAACCCGCCCGCGCGGGTTGTAGAGGCCGCAAGGAAAATCATGGAGGAGCTTCCGAAGCAGGAGACAAGGGCCGCCGCCCCGCTCGAAGGAAGCCATCCGCCATGCATAGCCGAACTCATAGATGCTGTTAAAAAGCACCAGAACCTTTCGCACGTATCAAGGTTCTATCTTGCCGTCTATCTGATAGGGATAGGGCTCAGCGACGAGAAGATAACGAGATTCTACTCCAATTTCCCGGACTTCAGCGAGAAGATAACGAGATACCAGCTCGAGCATGCGAGAAAAAGGGGATACAGCGTACCGGCCTGCTCCACCGTGGTGAGCTACGGGCTCTGCAGGGCGAACTGCAGGATAGGAACTCCTTTGAACTGGCACAAAAGGACGGCGCCGGAAAAACGGGGGAAAAAAGAAGAGGATGTAAAATGAACGCGGATGAAAGGAAATACGCCCTCTCAAGATTCGCTGAATACTACTCCGGCGCAGATTTCGGCATCAAAAGCATAGAGAGGAGGGAGTTCGGCGTCGGGAACAACAAGAAGATAGATTCCAGGCACCTCGCTTTCAGGACCGAGGCCGAATTCAGGGGCTATCTCGTTTCCAATACTCCTTTTTTCGTGTCCCATTCCGCAGCATACTACCATTTCCCCGCAGCCACCCCGATAGAGAAAAAGCAGAGAATCGGCGCGGACCTGATTTTCGACCTGGACATGCATGCAGCGGGCAAGTACGGCGTTTACGGAAAGCTTGAAGAGGTAAAGCAGGACGTGCTCAGGCTCCTCGAGGAATTCATCACAGGGGATTTCGGGGTTCCGAGGGAAAACGCGCTCGTGGTTTTCTCGGGCAACCGCGGGTACCACATCCACGTAAGGGACGACGATTACCTCACCCTTGGCGACGAGGGGCGGAGGGAGATAGTGAATTACGTGCGCGGCGAGGGCCTCAATTACGCGGATTTCTTCGAATGGAGGAGCATAGAAAAGCACCAGAAGCTCTACGGGCCCACTCCGGACGAGGGGGGCTACCGCGGAAGGCTTGCAAGGACGATATTGAAAGAGCCCGGGCTTCTCTCAAAAAGGCTTTTCGCAAAAGAGGACCAGAGAAGGATGTTCATCGAAGGGATAAGGGCGGGCGACTGGAGCAGGACCTCGCTGAAACTCAGGGAGATACCCAAAAGGGTCTCCGAAATCGCGGACAGGCTTCCCGTGCTTTCGGTCAATGCGGATGCCGCGGTAACGCACGACATGAGCAAGCTTATACGCGTTCCCAACAGCATACACGGGGACACCGGTTTCATAGCGAGAAAGGTGCAGGACATCGAAAAATTCAACCCGCTCGACGACGCGCTGCTCGAAAGCGGAAAAGAGCCCGCCGTGGTTTTCCTGGAAAGCGTCCCGGAGCTTGAAATAATGAAAAGCACGTACGGTCCCTACAAAAAGGACGAAAAGACGGAGCTTCCCGAGCCGGTCGCCCTGCTTTACGTCCTGAAGGGAAGCGCCTCACTGATAAATAAGTTTTAATAACTCTTCGAACATAGTTTTAACAGGTGAATGATAATGAGCAAGAAAGGCGACCTTGAAATAAGCGAAGTCCTAGTGGTGTTCCTGCTTCTGATAGGAATGATGGCAGCCGTATGGGTTGCGACAGGCGAAGGCGGAATCTACAACGAGTCCGCGCAGGTTAAGGTGACTGACGAGAGCGTCGGACAGCTTCTTGACGACGGCCTCGAGGTCCTCACCCAGGAATTCTACAGGGAAACCGCCCATGGCAACTACAACATCAGCATAGACAGGTGGTCGCTCGGGGACATGAACGCCCCTCCGGACTCCATACCGGCGCAGACGCTTTCGGTTCCCACCTACCCGGTGCTGTTCAACGGAAGGTTCCTTGAGGACATAAGGGGTCTCGGCGTTAAAACCTACGAAAGGACGGACACGGCCGAACCCCCGGACATAAAGATCGTGGCGATATTCCTCGAGAGTTCGGATACGCTTGACGGCTATTACAGGACCGGCGAGGAATTCAACATGAAATACTACACCTATTACACCGAGCGGAGGTACATGGAGGGATGCCACGTGAAATCCTACTTCGATTCCATGACAACGAGCGGGACGATCCTGAGGACCTATTACATGGAATGCAACCTCGTATGGTACGGCCCCTACTGATTATCTTATCCTTCTGATGGAGACCGCGGCCAGCAGCGTGAAGAGCGCAGCGTAAAGAAGCAGTATCCCGAATCCTATCGGCTGGGGCGAATGGTAGAGTATCACGGACTGCATGCTGAACACCGCCTGCGTAAGCGGGGAGGCCTGGCCCATGAGCGCTATCGCGGATGGCATGAACTCGAACGGGAATACGAGCCCGCTCAGGAAAAGCAGCGGCAATCCGACGACAAGGGACGCTAGGAACGCGGTCGCCTCGGATTCGGAATAAACGGCTATCAGCACCCCTATCGCCGTGAATGCTAGAAGCAGGAGCGCAAGCGTTTCGAAAACGAAGAACACGGTCCCTATGTCAAATATCGGGAATGCGCCGTAGGCGAGCGATGCCACGAGGACAAGCACCACCGCCTCGGGTATCAGCACCACGGTATAGCTCACCACCTTCTTCGCCGCGTATTCCAGCGGGTTTATCTGCGACAGCTCCACCCTTCTAAGTGTCCCGGCGTTCTTCTCCCTCACTAGCGAGGTCGCGGAGAGGAAAAGCGAGACGAACATCACTATCATCGGAAGCAGGCTTGGGAGCAGGAAATCGAAGAACGTCCTTTCCCCGAAAAGGTAATTCGATGAAAGCAGAATCGGGGAAACGACCGATTCCGGCGGGCGGGATGTTATCTCCCTTATCTGACCGGAGCTCTGCACTATTATGCCCTCGAGCTCGTAGCTTTTCTCTATGAGCTCGTTCGCCGAGGAATCCACCTCGTATATCGTTGAAAGGGCCCTTTCCCTGCTCCTTGCAAGGCCGTAGATGAACTCGTACATGTTCGCTATCCTCACGTCCGCGTCGTCCGCCCCGGCCCTTGCATCCGCGATGCTGGCCTTGAATTCCTGTATCGTAACGTTCGCCTCGGCAAGGCTCTCCCTCGCGTCCCTTATCCTGGCTATCCTGTCGTCCACGGACGTCCTTGCCGGAGCCAGCGCGGAATCCACGGAATCCAGCGACGCGCAGTACGCGATGTAAACCGGGTCCGAGCAGTTGAGGGCGGATTTCGCCGCGGTTACGTACGCGCTTATGTTCGCAAGGCTGTCGTTCACGTAAATGAGGTCGGATTCGCTCTGGTTCAGCTCGTAATCGTACTCCGCGAATTTCGTTTCTATCCCGGTCAGGTTCGCTTCCACCGAATCAAGCGATGCGAGCACTTCGTCTATCGTTATGTTCGCCGCATCAAGCTCGTTTTCCACAACGCTTATGTTCATGGCATTGAGCGTTTTCGCTGTTTCCTGCAGGTTGTCCCTGATTTCATAGGCCCTTCCCCTGCTTTCGTTGACGTCTTCAAGCAGCCCCTCCAGCTCGTATGCCGCGCTGTCCAGCTTCTCCCAGACGGTAAGTATGAATTCGGTTCCTATCCTCTGCCCGGTTTCCTGGACAGCGGCCTTCATGAAAGCCTCTATGGAAGGGGCGGTCTGTATCCTGGAATTGTCTATGAAAACCGCAAGGCTGCCGGACTCGCCTTTTTCTATGCTGCCCTGGAATCCCTCCGGAATGACTATCGCAGCCGCAAGCCTTCCCTCCCTTACCTCCCTTTCCGCGGCATCGCCGCATCCGCTCAGGTTGCTGTAATCGCTGATTTTGGTGCTGTTCTTTATCCCCTCAACGAAAAGCGTCGAGAACCCGCTCTTGTCAAGGTCGCAAAGCCCTATCTCGGTCCCGCCTATCTCCGCCGAAGTCCTCCCGAATACTCCGCCCAGTATGAGCAGCACTATGATTGGGGCAACGAAAAGAAGGACCAGCGTCCTCCTCTCCCTGAAGAACTGCTTCGCATCCTTTTCTATCTCACTTCTTAACTTCAATTTTGACAGCCTCCTTGAGCTGCGCTCCGGTCAATTTCAGGAAAACGTCCTCGAGCGACGGCTTTGAAACCGAGAACTCCACTATCTTCTCCTTTCTCCTTTCGAAAATCCTCGTTATCTCCCCTATCTTTGTCGAGACGTCGTCCGCCTCGACCACTATCCCGTGCTCCGTGACGGTCACGTTTTCTATGCCCTTGATTTTCCTGAGAAGCATCTCCAGCTTCTGGTACTCTCCGGGAACGCTCTTCAGCTTGGCCATCTCCCTTCCGGCCATGCGCTTGAGCTCCCCGGGCCTTCCCTCGGCCGCAATCTGGCCCGCGTTCACGAACGCGATTTTTTCGCACAATGCCTCGGCCTCCTCCATGTAATGCGTGGTGAGAAGCATCGTTGCCTTGCTTCCCCTCACCATTTCCGTTACCGTCTTCCACATCTGCCTTCTCGTCGCGGGGTCAAGGCCGGTGGTCGGCTCGTCCAGCACTATGAGCCTGGGATTGTGCATCAATGCGCATGCAAGGTTGAGCCTTCTTTTCATCCCGCCGCTCATGAATCCGGCCTGCACGTTCTTCTTGTCGCTCAGCCCGAGGTCTGCAAGCAGTTTTTCGGCATTTTCCTCCGCCTTCTTGCCCGTAACGCCGTAAAGCGAGCCGAAATAAAGAAGGTTTTCCATGCAGGTGAGCAGCGGATAGATTGAATTCTCCTGCGGGGCGACCCCTATGCTCCTCCTGCCCTCCCTTGTCGGCGGCTTTCCGAAAAGCATTATCTTTCCCGCATCGGGCTTCTCTATGCCGGCAAGAATCCTTATGAAGGTGCTCTTGCCCGCGCCGTTGGGCCCCAGAAGCCCGAAAATCTCGCCCTCGTTGATTGTAAGCGAGAAATTGTAAAGGGTAACCTTGCCCGGATATGTTTTGACGAGGTTTTCCGCCTCCACGACTGCACCCATGTAAAACGTTTCTTGTTTAAGATTTAAATTTCATTCTTTTTCCGGTTTGCGCAGATAATTCGCCGCGGACTCCCTTATCAGCTTCCTGTCCTCTTCCGTGCATTTCCTTATAAACTTCGCAGGCACGCCCGCGACAAGAGAGCCTGGCTCCACCTTTGTCCCCGGGGTCACGACCGCGCCCGCAGCGACTATGCACCACTCCCCGATTTCAGCACCGTCAAGCACCGTCGCATGTATTCCTACAAGCACGTTGTTCCCGATTCTGCATCCGTGCAGCACCGCGTTGTGCCCCACCGTGACATCGCTGCCTACCGAAACGTTTTTCCCGTGGATGGTGCAGTGCTCCTGCACGTTGCTCCCGTCGCCTATACTTATCTCTCCCTCGTCGCCCCTTATCACCGCAAAAGCCGATATGCAGACCCTGTCGCCCAGCTCGACCTCGCCTTCCATGACCGCGGTTTTGTGGATTTTTTTCATTGCATTAATAATCAAACAGGAATTAAAAACTCTTTCCAATAGAATACTGCATATGGCCGTCACCAAGAAAAAGGAGAAGCCTTCCGCGGAGGAGCTGGTGAAAAAGGAGTTTCGCGACGCGACAACAGCGCTGAAGGACTGGGCGACTTACGAACTGCCTATGGGCGACGGCGCATGCAGGGCGATAGAGAAATTCGCATCGCAGCTTTCAGCCCTCTACGATAAGGACGAAAAGGGCGGGCTTTTCACCAAGCATACCGTGAAAGAATCTATAAAATACGGCGATGCGCTCCTGGACAAACTCAACGCGCTGGTCAAGTCCAAGAAAGAATTCGGCAAGGACGCGTCTGCCGCAATGGCCGCCGCCTCGGCGCTGGAATCCTATCTTGCAAAATTGAAAAAGCCGGAGGAAACCGCGCCCGAAACCACGTTTTCGACAGCCGAGCACGATGAAACGATAGAATTGAAGGTCAGCTGGACGGACCCGAAAACAGATAAGTGCATCACCAGCACGGTGGAGATTCCGAAAGAGAAGATAGAATCCTGGACGGACATGTATGCGGAGACCATTGCCGAAAAGGGCGTTGCAAAGAAATACGAATCCCCTGTTTTCGGCGAGATACTGGACTTTTTCGGCGTGAAAAAAGAATTCCAGCTTTATTCGAATTCCATGCTGGTGCTGGTCGTATCGTCCAAATCAAAGGCCGAGGAGTACATCACAACCGAGCTGGAGGAGCTGGCAACGAAAATCAGGGAATACTCCGGGCCCGACACGAAGTTCCATGTCTTCGTCGGACCGCCCGAAGCGAAAAAAAGCTGGAAGCTCCAGGCCGCCGAGAAGGTGATGAACGACGTCATGGCGGCAGGGGAGGCGAAGGCATTCGTAATCAAGGCGGAAAAAGAGGAGAAGGAGAAAAAGAAAGCAGCGGAAATCGTGGGAAAAAAACTTGCAAAGAAATTTCCCGTCAAATAGCTACTCAATATAATAAACGTATGTCACGTCCGAGCCGCTGCACCCTTCGCATGAAAACTCCATCTGCGGAAGGCCATAGCCCGTCCCGGGAACATACGGATTCGCATTCTCAGGCATCGTAAATGTCACGGGCAGCTTCCTCCCGCCGGCAAGGCTGAACGTTCCCGAATATGCCTGGAAATGCTCCCTGCCTTCGATATCGCACCCCTCGTTGTAGCATCCCGGATAGAATTCCGCCTTTATCGTAACGTTTTCATCCGCCCCGTACGAAACGAGCACCGGAACGGTGATGTCCTCTCCGGCCATGGCATAAAGCTCGAACGGCCCCTTGACGATGTGCCTGCTGAAAAATACTATCCTTGAAACCGAAACCGCATTGCTGTAGTCGTTTTCCGCGACTATTTTCGCTTCTATGTATTTGTCCAGTGTGCTGTCAAGATGATGCTCGAACGAAAACGACGCGCCCTCCGCCGGCTCCAGGTGATCCTCGAATATCGGAATCTCCGAAGACGAGATGACGTATTTTGCCCGGACGTTCATTGCGCTTTCGGAATTGTTCCGCAAGAATACGGGAACGTCCGGATAATACGCCTCTATCTCAACGGCTCCCGGCACCGAGACCCTTATCTGGGGCCTTTCCGAAATAGCGAGCGCCGGGTCGCCGAAGAGATTGAACATGAGCTGGTTCCCCTTTTCATCGGTGGTCATAACCCTGGTCGAATAAAGCCTTTCCTTGTACCTGTGGAAAGCATCGCCCAGTGCATAATCCTTTTCGAAATAGGCGTCGTTCCAGAAATCGAAATGAACATCGGCATGGCTCCTCGTAGCTCCTATGAAGGCGACGACCTGCCCGCTCTTAAGCAGCCTCTCCGCAAGGACGTCGCTCTCCTGGTCTATTGCTCCGACAAGACACGCATATGCGAAATATACGGGCGGCTTTTCTATGTTCGCGCTGGCGTAGTCGAGCCTGTATCCGTAAGCTTCGTCCCCGGTTCCGTACATCGTTATCCCGTGGAGCCATCCGTGCGATACGCTCGTTGCGAAATCCGAGCCGTCCGCGTTCAGGAATTCCGCTATGTCGCCTCCTGAATCCCCGTAGCAGACGTGCACCCTGACGTCCCTGACTTCCGGGAGCTGGCTTTCCGCGGTCCTCGCCTGCGTATCCGCCCTCTGCTCCTCGCTGTATTCGGGCGCGCAGTACTTGCCCTTGAAAACCGAATGCACCGGCCTTTCCCTGACCTCCCATGCCGAGTTGCTGTCCAGGACAACCTGGAGCTCCTCAACGGTGCGGACAGGGAACCTTCCCACTGAAACATCTGCGCGCAGGCCGAACTCGTCTTCCATCGCTCCGGCCTCCCCATATATTCCGTTTCCGTTCGCGTCCCACGTCCCGTCCAGCGAAACGTAGTACTGGTCTGTCGGGAATATCGTGTCATGGCTGTAGTCCTCGAGCTCGGCAGGCCCTTCGGAATAGGGCTTTCCCTCGACGCTTACGTGCCTCATTGGTATCTCCCAGTCCTTGTCTATCGCATGGTTTATCACGCCGTCAAGGTAATCCCCCGGGTCCGCATCGCCCACGATAAGGAGATAGTCAAGGCCGTTCTCTTCCTTTTCACGCCTTAGATAGTCCCTTATGCTTTCCGGCGCGTCCCTTCCGTCCTGCGGGATCTCCTCGAGCGTAGCGAGCCTTGCATCGTAGCCTTCCCCCCTTTTCTTTTCCAGGTAATCGCCCATCGCATCCCTGAATTTTTCCCTGGTTAGAACGAGCAGTTTTTTCCTAAGCGCCTGCACCTGCGCAGCAGGAGGATTCCTGAACGCCTGCAGGTCCTGTGCGTTGTCCGGGGCCTTCCCCTCCTGGCATCCGAATGCCATCAACCCGGAAACGATAAGCGCGCCGGCAAAATTCCTCAGGGCGCCGCGTTTTGGCGCGTCCGGTTTTTCCCCTGGACGTTCCGTTGGTTGTTCCCTGTGTTTCAGCCGAAAGCGCATATAAAATATTGTGTGCGGAAGTGTTTTTAAATGTGGTATATTTTATCGAAAATGGTGTTTTATGAAGCCGGGATTTTCTTCAGCACGCTGTTCGCTGATATCACGTAGAGCAGGAGAAGGAATGCGCATACAACGAAAAGGGCCGGGCCGCCGAGGAACACGAATATGAAGCCGGATAGGGCGAGCATCGCGAATTCAAGTATCTTCCCGGGCAGGTGGAGAAGTGCTATTGACGTGGAGAGGTTCCTGTCCTTCCTTGTCATCTTGGCAATAACATCCTCGTATATGCCGAACGCTATGCCGCTTCCTATTCCGACAAGGAAGATCACCGGAATGAAATACTGCCCGCTGTAAGGCAGCAGGGCCAGCAGCGGAACGGCAAGCAGCTGGAGCGGGAACAGCTTCCTCTCGTCCAGCTCCTCCCTTGCGGCAAGATAACTTCCGATTCCGAGGCCGGCGAGGTACACCGCCATCGCGAAACCTATGACCGCGTAATCGAAACCCAGCGAGACGTCCATGAAAACCGGCAGCAGGAACGTAAGGAAAAGCGAATCCGCGGTTATCGCGAACCCCAGGACGAGCGCTGCCTCCCAGAAGAGCAGGTGCTTTTTGTCAAGGTCCAGCGTCTGGACCAGCTTTCCGTCGTGGTTGGCCTCGGTGTCGTGCCTTTTCGAGGCCAGAAGGAATGTGAGCAGGCCTACGGCGACCAGGGAGACGTAAATGACCTCGAATGAAAATACGTAAGCCACGTATCCGCCGAGCAGGAGGCCCAGCGTGCCGGCGACCATCCTCACAGATGTCATCTTGGCCGCCTCCACCCCCCTCTTCTGGGCCGTCCTGAAAATCGCGGTCCTGTCGACCGCCCAGAAAAGCGAGTAGGACGTGCCCTCGAATATCTTTCCTATCCCGAAATGTATCGGAAGCGAGGCGACCGCATAGACGGCTGCGCCCAGTGCCTGCGACACCCCCTGCAGCATGAAGAAAACCCTCGTGCCGAGCACATCCGAAACCATCGCGAGGAACGTCCTGAAGACGACCATGGTGAACGGTATCAGCGAGAGCACCAGCCCTATCTCCTCGACGTTTATGCCCTTCTCTATGAGGTAGAGGGGCAGGGTTATGGCTATCACTGCCCAGAAGAATTGGTTAAGGAAATTTATGGCGGTGAGTCTCCTCATAAAGGATTCTTCAGGTCAGCCCTTAAAATTATTTGCTTTCCTTCTTTGAGAGCTGTATCCTCGGGGGGATTAGCGGCGCCGTAAGCCCGAGCACCCTTGCGAGGAGCGTTCCGTTCGCGCTTCCGCTGTAGTTTATCGCGCTCAGCACCACCGGCGTGTAGTCCTCGGGTATCTTCTTGGTCTTCTTCCATTCGTCGTCGAGCTGCTTGGCCATCTTCTTGTCCTCCTTCGCCAGGAGGATGCCCTTTATCCTGAGCTGGCCTATGCCCTCTTCATAATTGGCCGTGTAAACATACTCTATCTCCACGTCCTCTCCCTTGACGTCGACCTTCTCTATGCTTATGTTTATGTTTAGCCCCTTTATGGCTTCTATCTTATTCTTGTTTCCTGATACTTCGAGTATCCTTTCCCCTACTATCATTTGCTCGCCTCCGTATAAGTTTTCCTATATGAAAATGAAAATAATTAAAAGGGTATTGAAAATTGAAAAGAAGAAAATGAATTCAGTTGCACTCCTTTTCCTGCGCCTGAAGTTCGGTGTCGTTCAGCAGCAGGACCTCTTCGATATCCAGCTCCCCTTCCTCATCCAGCACCACAACCATCACCCCTCCTTCTGTTATAATATATGGTAGAAAAAGTATTTAAATATATGTATCCGTGCTGGAAATCCGGGTTTTTCACGCCGTATTCAGCCCTTTTTCTTCTCTGAAAAGGCGATTCCGGTGAGCGCGAGGAACATCAGGATGAGCACGCCTGGCACCCCCCACAGCACTGCGATAAGTATGGTGAACATGTCTATCCTTATCTTCACCCCGAGCCATGAGAGCAGCTTGAGCACCACCAGCGCGATTAGCGAGTTTATGAACAATACGACCCATCCGAATTTGCTCAGCGCTATGAGAAAAAGCACCGCAGCTATTATCAGGACTATGATTTCCTTCGTGTTCATGAACCAGCTTGGAAAAAGACCTTTTAATTCGTTTGCATCGGAAAAAAAGGGAAAAAGAATAAGGAAAAACAGTGATTATCAGCCGCCTATCCCTGCGGTTTCGGTTCGCCTTTCGGCTTTGGTTTCTTTGCCATGCGCCTCACCTCCCTTTGTGAGACAATAGGTATGCGTCCGGACTGCATCCGGCATTACTTCGGCGCATATCTGTTTTTAAACCCGAATTTTCACGTCGACACGTCGATTTTCAGAATAAAAAGCCCTTCTAGCAGCCGTACTCCCTGCAGATTTTCGGGAGCGTCTCGTTGTCCTTTGCTGCAATCGCCTTTGCCACGAACTCGTCCGCCTTGTCCTTGTCCTCGGCCACGCACTTGCCCAGCACCTCGTATGCAAACGGCGCGTGCGGGAGCCCGTTTTTCATCTGCCTGAAAAGCCCCGCTGCCCTGAAAAGATAAGCCACCTTCAGCCGGTCTTCGAGGCCGTCCGCGGTTTTCCTCACCGCTTCGAATATCCTTTCATAATGCTCGTAAATGCCGACGTAATCCTTCTCCTTCTCTATTCTTTCAAGGAAGGTCAGCCTGAACACGTCGCTTATCTCCGCGAATGCTATCGCGAGCTTCTTGGCCTTTTCCGGCAGCGGGGTTTCCACCGCAACCTTGTCGGTAAGGAAGGTGCATGCCCCCCTGTTGATTTTTCCCACCGGGGCATCCGCATTGCTGCTCCTCACGGTCCTGACCGTTCTTATTATCTTGTATCTCCCGCCCTTCTCCTCACTCATGTTGTAATATATGTATATAAGAGTTTATAAACCTTGCCCGCTTGTAAAGGCTTATAAATACCAACCGTTTATCCTTACTCCCCAAAAATCCATGCAAAAGGTGACCGGGATGGCCGTAGCCCTTCGACACAGTGCTGTCGTGCCGTCCAAAGAGACGGCCGAAAAGAGAATGCCCAAAGGACCAGGCGTACACCTGAAGGTCATCCGCAGGAGTTTCAGCCAGCGCCCGCTTTTCGACGGGGAAAGAAAAAACCCGGTTCCGTCCCCGGACAGGGAGGAGGACGACCGCCCGACATATGCCCCAAAACCAGGAGAAACCCGGGCGCTGCACCAGGAGGAGCTCAGGCTCCTGACCAGGAACGATATTGAAAACGACGACCTGCCCACATACGGGCCTTCGAAAAAAGCCACTCCATCCCCCCCGCCGGAACGGCCGAAGGAGGAAAACCTGCTTAACCCCCTGAGCGCCGAGGCGAGACAGACGAAGTCGTTCGCGCCTCCCCCGTCGGTAACCCTTCCGGACATCGGCGAGGTTTCTAAGCTGGAGCAGAAGGGCACGGCGCACAAGGTGATTGCGAAATGGAAGCCGAAGAAGAAGGGGGAACCAGGGAAGGACGGCTGGGCCATGGGAGAGTCGCTTTTTCTGGAACGGCCATGATCCGTTGCTGGTTTTTAAACACTTTTGCGCATAAATTATACATATGCAGAGGCACATGGATTCCTGCAGGCAGCTGTTCAAGGAGCGGGTCCTCCCGAGGTTCCCCGAAGCGAAGGAGCGCTTCTCCAGGTATTTCGAGAAGGGATACGGGCTCATCCGCCTCCTGCCCAGCCCGCCGAAGGGAGCGGACATTTCCCACCATCCGAATCACAAACGCGGGAGGGTTACGTCCAGGGACTGCGTCGAGACTTTCGATATGGACCTCGCATTCACGATACTCGGCCTCAAGCCCCTGTACCTTTCAGACTCTGTGGAGGCCGCAAACGAGCTCATGATAAGCCTGGTGAACAAGCCCAGGTGGGTAGAGGCCTTCAGCCGCATACACCTTGAAATCACAAGGGGAAGGAGCGGAGTGATGATATACGACCCGGACAGGGTTGCGCCCATACTCTCAAGGCTTCTCAACAGCGAGGTGGAGCCCCGCGAAGCGATGTCTGCACTAAGCGAGTACAACCGGATGCGCAGAAAATATTTCTCGAACGAGCTTCTCGGCTATCCGGAAATGCTTGAAAAAGGCAGAATGAGAGGCAATTTCTACATAAGCAGCGAGGGCTTTCTCAGCCGCCCCCACGTTTACTACAGGTCGGTCCATTCCTTTGCTATCCGCACCCCCGGAGCTGTTCTCGGCGACATGGAGACGAGGGCGATGGCCGCAGCGCTCGTGGAGGAAATACGCGGAAGCCCCGCATCGATACATACAGCAGCGCTTCTCAGGTACAGGAACAACGGGACCGAGAAAGAGGAGGGCATCGCGATAAAAAGGACCGGCGAGCCTTCGGAATGGGAATTCATAACCCATAAGAGGGAAAAGCGCATCCATCCCCTTCCGAGAGACAGATACATAAGCGACTGATTATCCCTTTGCTCCATTCTCCTGAAGAAAAGCCATGACGTCCATATGGTTCGCCCTGCGTGCATACCACAACGCGGTCAGCTCCTCATTGTCTCTGGCATTGACATCAACGCCTTTCTTTACAAGAAGTTCGACGAGTTCCATTCGGCCCTTTGAGGATGCGAGCATAAGGGCGCTTACACCGAAACTGCCGTCCTTTGCGTTGACGTCGGCACCGCCTTCAAGCGCGTTCCTCGCCCGGATCAGGGCCTTTTCCACATCCGGCTCGATGGTCGCTTTCAGAAGCGCGATGTCCTGCCTGGACCTGCCTTTGACTATGTCTTCGTAAAAAGGGCCGTGTGTTGTCCCGTTTGTATCAATTGTTCTAGGTTGTTTTATTTTTTCCCGCAGTGCCATGCAACCAGCCGTTTTAGAAGATGTAGCTATAAGGGTTTAAAAGCATTTCACTATCCTTTCTTCTTTCCCTGCCATGCTCGGTGAATGACCTAGGAACATTAAAATTATTTGGCACTGAGATACTGGCATGGCAGAGCTTGAAACGGCAACGTTCGGTGGAGGATGCTTCTGGGGAGTGGAAGACGCGTTCATGAAAGTCAAAGGCGTAAAGGAAACTGCAGTAGGCTTCATGGGCGGCACAACGAAAAATCCGACCTACGAGGAGGTCTGCACCGACAAAACCGGCCACGCGGAAGTCGTGCAGCTGAAATACGACTCCGGCGAAGTGAGCTACGAGGATCTCCTTGAAATATTCTGGAGCATCCACGACCCCACGACGCCGAACAAGCAGGGTCCTGATGTAGGCTCGCAGTACCGTTCCGTAATCTTCTATCACAGCAAAGAGCAGGAAAAGCTTGCAAAAAAATCAAGGAAGGAACTCAGGGAGTCGGGAAAATACAGAAACAAAATAGTTACGGAGATCCTCCCCGCCCCGGAATTCTACCGTGCGGAGGAGCGTCACCAGAAATACAATCAGAAGCACGGAATTTCAAAATGCTGAAAAACCTTCAGGCAACGAGGTCCGGATATCTCCTGTAGCCCATTTCCATGAGTTTCAGGAATGCCGGGAAGAGATATCTGTTTGCCGAGTTGTCCGGCCTTTTGAAAAGCTCCTCTCCTTTTTCATATGAAAGCCCGCATTCCTCTATGGCTTTCAGCACCGTGTCATAAAACTCCCGGCGCGTCTGGTTTTTCAGCAGTTCGCTTGCCTCATAGCCGCCGGCATCCCGCGCAGTCCCGAATTTCTCCCCCATGTCCTCCTCGGAATAAATATGCCTGCGGCCGAAAACCATGTAAGAGAAATTGTTCATGAAATCGGTGAAAATGAACGCTTCTTCGAGAACCTCGCTTGCATCCCTGTTCTCCTCCTTCGCCCTTTCGGAATACTGTCTCGCCCTGTAAAGGTCCACTTTCTCATTCAGCTTTTCAGGGTCGAGGCCTTTTTCATACCGGTCCATGAGTTCGTTTGCCTTTTCAAGCTGTCCGTTGAATTCCTCGACAATATGCTTCGGCAGTTCCCCGGCCACGCCGGGATACCTCTTCAGGATCCATTCCGGGGTTTTCGCCTTTTCCACGGCATCGAGCAGCGGTTCTTTTGGAGCATCCCTATGCTTAGCGGTTCTCCTCCCCCTAACCATCCGTTTAGCCATGTTATAATATATATACGAAAGCGTTTATAAAGTTCCCCCTCCAGCGGGCGGGCCGCCCAAAAGGAAAGGTTATAATAGATATCATGCCATAAAATAATCCTTAATGGTGTAAATATGGTAGAAGGTACTGTAAAATTTTTTAACGAAGCCAAAAGGTTCGGTTTTATAGCCGGCGATGATGGAAAGGAATACTTTGTCCATTCAAGCGGACTAAAGGAAGGAACAACTATCCGCGAGGGCGACAAAGTCAGATTCGAGGTAGTGCAGGGAGATAAAGGGCCCAAGGCGGAACAGGTAGAGAAAATCTAGTTTTTTCCATTTTCTTCTATTTTTTTTGTTTTACCCGGTTAGTGCAAACCAGATCCAAGGAGCTATTCCGGGATAAATTTTCCGGCAATCCCTTCACAATTCATTCCATCCGTCTTCCGATGGCATGGACACTCCGACATCGCTTCTTCTCTTTTCTATTTCGGCTTTCAGGTATGCTGCTATTCTTTCCTCTTTCATGTCCATGGCGGTTTCCAGATGCTTGTCCATGGGTTTTGCACCATCCCGTTCGACAAGTTTTTTCACTCTTTCAAAATCGCCCTTCACTATCGCATTGTCCAGCGCCTGGTCAAGGTGTTTTTCAGGAATTTTCTTTTCTATAGGCCCGCTGATTACTATTATCTGGCTGCAGCGAACTGCATCACTCGAAAAACGTTTTGCACGCTCCTTCTGCTCCTGAAGGTCTTTGGGTGTAATGACTCGCCTCCTCCTCATGAAAATATTGTGTATATAAGAGTTTAAAAGCGTTCCCGTTAAAGCGCTTCCCGTCAATCAAAAACCGTATTTCTTCTTGATATGCTCCTTCATGAATTCAGCTGTCTTTTTTGCCTTAGGATCATTAAACTCAGTGTCATCAAGCCATTCTTTGAATTCTTTGGCAAATTTGAGCTCGGCGTCATGCTCGGAAGGATGAAGCGGCCCAGTTATTTCAGGATAGAAACCCCTTCCGCTCCAAACGGCGACCGTTCCCAACTCCAGCAGCATCTCTTTTTTGCATTCGTCATCCACATCTCCATATCTTCTGGATTCTTTTTCAATGGATTTCAATAGCTTCCGGAATTCGGGTGCTTCTGTTTCATGGGGCAAAAGTTCAGGATGTATCTCAAAGGTCATTCTCGAAGCAGGTGGATAATCATATATGATGTCCAACTCGACATTATAACTGGCACCACATAGCCCAAAGACCCACTGCAATTCATCCAGCTTCATGTTTTCGTGCGGTATGTCTATCACATCATAATATCTCTCCACGTAACCAGTGTGCATCCATTCCTTCATTTTCTTTTCCGCCCTTTCACGCGTAGGGGGGAAGATGAGAAGGGTCATGAGCGATTCTTCTAATTCCAGATACGTATACTCATCATATGTTACCCCCGGATGCATCATGTTGAACAAGAAATCAGCACCATCCTCGCCCAGATAGACCAGATACCATAAATCCATTCTTCCTGCAGCTTGATAAGGGTATATACTTATCTTCATTAATTGCTTAGCAAATTTTTCCGGATTCTCGATGCTTTCAAAGATTTTTTCCGCTTCCTTTATTACCTCTTCTCTATGCTTGAATGCTTCTTTTGCCGGTGCTGTTTTTCCCAGCAGTGAAAGCTGGTGATATGCATCAAAATATAGGCCTGACAAGCGTGCGAGTTGCATAATTCTTTCCGGTTTTTTGTCAATGGTCTGCAGGAGTTTCATATCATATTCTATCGTACTCATAAGACGGTCAATATAGTTCTCTTCTTTTTCGTATATCGGCTCTACAAGTATACAATCGGGCTCCAGATGATTAAAACGATATGGAACCAGATTAAGTGCTTTATAGTTAGGGTAAATATGGTTAAGATAATATCTGCTTTTATACAGTTCATCATTCGTGCTTAATCCATTGTTGGTTGGTTTGAACTCCTTGACTCCGTGTTGTGCGAAAATAGGAGCCGAACCTTCTGAAAATGGCTCATCAGTATGCGGATATGAGAAACTTCCAGCCGAAGCAACAACGGAATTTTTGTCGATTATCTCGCCCTCTCCCAATCCGTGTTTTATCGCATAAAAATCAACAAGTTTTTCAGGTCTGAATCTGACTCCCTTTATCTGTGCATGATTACCTGCTGCAAGGTCATATTCAACCCCGTCATCAACAAAAATCGGCGCAATATGCCCTGAACCCGATTCGCCAGGGCCGTACCTCCTGAAATAGATATTTTCTTCATATCCCGTACCATGGACTATTGAAGCGATATAATGCGATATAGCCTCGCAATTGCCACCGTTCTCGATTATAGCATCACCAGTACTGCCCATCGAAAACCCGTAATAATCGAATTCACTCAATACATTTGGAACTGCTTCCTGCACTTTATGGCCTTTTTTAAGCAAATCCTGCAGTTCCGATATTTTCTTCCCAAGTTTTTCCAGCGCCTCTTCGTATTTATACTCTTCTCCTTGCTCTTCCGCATCTATTCTTTCAGCATCAAGAATGAATGTTCCAAGATTGAATTCCCCGTTTTTGATGTCCTTCCTTGCCTTTGCTATGAGTTTTTTCCTTGCCCTCTCTATTTTCATTTTGTCTATTTCAGAATCCACTCTCTCTATAAGGTCCTTGAACTTCGGCGCTACTACCTTTATGGTTTCAACTGAGGCAGGAACAGCAGCGTGCAGTGCCAGGGATGCGGCTATGGCAATGCATAACCTCTTGGTTTTCATGTAGTATATTGTGTATAATAGTGTTTATAAATGTTATTATGCATGATATATAACATGGAACAGAGGCTCAGATTTACGGGAGAAAATCACGGCAGACGCCTGGTACAGAAGAGAGGCACCAGGCACAACACTGTCTATAAGAAACGGGCCATAAAAGGCATGTTGTGCGGCAAAGTCCTCTTCGATAACCGTTATGTTGCCGAGAGGGCAGTGGACGGTTTTGGAACACACGAAGAACTACGCGCCGACAACCCCGAGGAACTGGCAGAAAAGATTGTTAAAAACGATAAAAGCAGGGACGGTAAAGCACCCGATTACAATTTCCAATTCGACGTATGGACAAATCCCGAATCAACAGACCCGAGATACCGCCTTGATGAGTCAGAAAGCATAAGATTCCTTGATGCTGTTTCTAAAGCCAGGAAGAGGTAAACCCACTCAAAAAACAAAAGGCGCCTTTCGGGATCGGTTTTAAGGGTTGTTGGCGGGTTATTCTTTTCCGAAATCGTGTTTTTCAATCCGCTCAAGAATGCTCCTGCTCAGGTTGAAATCCTTTCTTCTCGGGAATCCGGGAAACGAATTCGCCTCAAGCACGAAAGGATTGCCTTCACTGTCCAGTATGATATCCACTCCGGACAACCCCAGCCCTATGGCATGCGCGGACTCCACAGCATATACCTTCGCCCCCTCCAGTGCATCCGGAGGAATCTTTCCAATGAAATCCTGGCTCTCGCCCTTCGCTCCCTGGCTTATGTTGGTTGTGACAGCATCCGCCCCATTGCTTCTCGGATAGATGCGCAGAATCTCCCCGAGGCATACATAGAACCTGATATCGAACCTTCTCCCGTCTATCCGCATGGACTCTATGGCCTCCTCAACCACGACATCGGTCTTCAGAAGCTCCTCCAGGAATTCGCGTTGCCTCGTTACCTCCCTGAATTTCCATCCGTAATCCGAACCCCTGCTCACTATCCTTCCGTTCTCGAAATCGAAATTTGTCATCCATTTGTCCTTCTCGAAATAACTTATCCCCTTTCCCATGGAGCCGTAGCGCACCTTTATGTAAATCCTTGTACCGGCTTCAAGCATTCCAAGGATTTCATCCGCGTCCCTTGCAGAAAAGCTTTTAGGGACGGGTATCCCCTTTACCGCAAGGATGCCCTTCGTCTCCTCCTTGTCCCTTTCAAGGCATATCGCTTTCGGAGGATTGATGTAGCGTATATTATTTCCGCCGTAAGCCAGCTCTATTTTTGACTGGAAGAGCTGCCAGAAATTGCGGAATCTGGTGTAAAACCCCTTGTTTCCGTATACCTCATTATGCGTTTTGGTCTCGATGTTCCTGTCCCAGTAATCGAAAGGGAAGAACGGCAGCAGCACGATGCTTTTGCTTTTAATCTCCGGAAGACGGCCCTCGAGCACGTCTTCGTAGCTGGCGCCTTCAATACCGATAAGATTGTTGCTCAGCGAGTCCTTCTGCTCTATGAATTTCTCGTAGGAGTCCCAGTCCTTCTTATCGCCTATCGCAAGGATGGTTTTCCTGTTTTTCTCCATCGCTGTAGCGCATGTTTCAAGCAGAACGTTTCCTAACAGGTTTCTTTTTTCCAGCTCCTCAAGATGGCCGTGCGTAAAAATTTTCGGCTTTTTCGGGGCTGGCGTCGGCCTGACTGGTACGGTCTCCGCTTTTTTTGGTTATCGTCTCCTCCTTCGCCATAAACAATCACTGTGCATAAAAGAGCTTAAAAGCGTTTATACCTGTCCCCTTTAAGCGCTTTTACGGACCAGCCCTATTCCTTCATCTTTTTGAATTCCCTTATGAAGAAGTAGGCGACAACCGACCCCGCGACCAGCATGCAGGCCAGGACATAGATCCACTGCATGCTGATGATGCCGGGCACGGCTTCAGCCATTCCCGGAACAGCCGGGCTTGCGAATACCACGGAAACCATCGTTACATCCCAGATTCCGTGCAGGATCATGCATGGGATGATGTTTTTCGTGAGATAATAGCAGTATGACATTGGGAATGCAAACGCGATGTTGAACAGAACCCCGAGCAGCGTAAGCAGCGCGGGATCGCCTATCCCGGCTGCACTATAAGCCAGGTAGTACGAAGGTATATGCCAGAGGCCCCATACGATCCCTACTATCAGTGTCGCCTGGATTTTTCCAAGCTTGGGCGTAAGCGTCGGAAGCAGGTACCCCCTCCATCCGTATTCCTCCCCTAACATCGCGGGCATCATCGCAAGCACAAGACCGAGATAACCGAGTATGAAGGGAAGCTGAAGCCTTTCCATAAGAACAGAGGCATTGAACTGGGCAAGTCCGGAGATGATTCCAAGCAAAGCGATAAGCGTTATGAGGACGAACGGAAATATTACTGCAAATGCGAGGGATTTCAGGGTGATATGATTGGTAAATTGCTTTATCTGGACGTCAATCGCATCTTTCTGGAGGAAATAGAATATTACTGCAAGCAGGGCAGGCACGTACATGTATGCCGAAGCGAACTGTGCAGGAACCTGCCCGGTGAATATCAATGCCTGAACTATCCAACTCAGTATAAGCACTGCGATTATGTAAGGTATTGCCATTTTCAGGGAAGGTTTTTTCTCCTGTTTTTCCTGCTTTTTAGCCTGCTTTTTTTTCATATTTCTGGTTTTTCTGATAAGATTTAAAATCCCAGCGCATGCGCTTTTCCGGTTTACAGATTCTTAGCGCGGCCGGAAGACATGCTATGAAGCAGGGGGAGGCTGAGTATCCCGAACGGCAGGGAGAAGAATATCGCCAGGAGAAGCAGCCTCCTAGGCATCTTCATCCCGAAAAAGCAGAACCGGTGATTAATCATGGAAGTGAATATCACCGTGATGGGCACTATCGTGACCAGGGCAGGCAGCAGCGCCACATAGAATCCTTCGATGAGGAATACTATGTAGGTCACCAGGTATCCCAGCATGGCCGTGAGGACGATGTTCAGGCATGCGAGGGAGTATATCCCGCCTATCATGGATGCAAGCGAATTGAGGAGCCTGCCTATTGCGCTTTCATTCACCTGCCCGATCCTCTTCACGAGCATTGCGTCCAGGTCCCGGCGTTTCCCTTTCATGGCAGTATCTCAGGTTCAAGCGTTTAAAACATTTCCGCTAAAGCGATTTTACGGCTTACTGCTTCGCGCCGTGCTCTTTCAGGAATCCGGCGATTTCAGCATCCTTTTCATTGGCAAAATCCAGTGCCGTCTTTCCTTTCTTGTCCTTTGCATTCACATCTGCACCTGACTCCACCAGTAGTTTTACAATATCGGCACCACCATGGATAGCTGCCTTCATCAGCGGGGTTTTCCCGTCCTCATCTTTTACATTCACATCCGCGCCGTTTTCTACGAGTAGTTTCACTTTTTCGTATTTTTCTGATTTTGAACTTATCGAACAGGCCATAAGAAGAGGCGTCCATCCTTTATCGCTTTTGGCATTCACATTCACTCCTTTTTCAATCAGTTCCTTGACATCTTCCAAAGAGCCGTTTCCGCTTTCAATTATAAGCATCAGTTCAAGCTTTTTCTTTTTGCTCGTGTATTTCTTCCCGCTCGGAGTGCTGCAGTGCATCATGGGCGGACTCGGATTTGACGGGCTTGTCCATCCGCTTGAAACCGGATGGCAGTTGCCGTTTGAAGGTCCGCATCCGGCAGCACCCGCAAGAAGCAGACTCACCCCGCCTATCGCAATATGCGCCTTGAATCTGTCAAAAATCTGTTTCGCCTTTCCTCTCCTCTCTTTCTTAAGAATACTCATTTGTCCGTATGAAAGTTTTTTCTCCTTCATCCCATCAACCGTTATACACTATGTAGAAAAGCGTTTATAAATCCGTCCGTTAAGGCGATTCCGTGCGGGAAAAATAAAAAGGGAATTAGTCAGCGCTTTTTCCCGGGATTAACCGAAAGCGCAGGCGGATACTTTTCATAATGCGCTGGGATTCCTTTTTTCAACTCCGCCTTAAAGCCCTGCCGCCGGTTTTGCCCGTGGCATTTCCCTGCTCTATTGAAACCACGCCGTTCACGAGAACGTACTCCAGCCCCTCCGGATAGAGGGTAGGCTGCTCGTATGTCGAGCGGTCGGTAAAAGCGGACATGTTTATCACCAGGATGTCTGCATAGTAGCCCTCCGCTATCCTGCCCCTGCCTTCCATGCGGAACTTTTCCGCGGGCAGTGAGGTCATCGAGCGTATCGCCGCAGTGAGGTTCAGGCGCCCGTCCTCCAGCGCGAACTTCCTTATCTTGCGCGGGAACGTTCCATAGAAGCGCGGGTGCGGGATTTCGTAAACTCCCGGCGCGACCGTGAACGCATCCGAAGCGGTGAATACGAACTCCTCGGGCATTATCTCCTCGTTTATCGTCTGGTTTATCTCGAACATCACACCCAGGGCCGCCACGTCCGCCGTGACCAGCTCCACGTAAACGTCCCTTGGGTCCCTTCCCCCGCTTTCCGCGATTTCCTGTATGGTCCTCATCCCGTACTCGGGCTTTGCAGGGAATTCGCCCACCAGCCACCTGTCCGGCGGAAGCACTTCGAACACCTTTCCTATTTCCTCGCGTATCTGCGCCTTGCCCTCCTCCGTTTTGTATTCCTCAGCCACGCCCACGCTGGTTGAAAAGTTTTTCGGGAGGCGGTAGGTGAATTTGGACACGCCCGCTTCATACGGGTGCTGGTCCGCGGTGATGTCCAGCCCCTCGCTGCGCGCAGCCCTGATCGGCGCAAGCATCTGCTCCGATGTGATATTGCCGTAAGGCACGTTCAGCTGGATGTGCGAAATCTGCACCGGTATTCCTGTCTGCCTGCCTATGTCTATCGCCTCTTCGATCGCATCCAGTACTTTGCTGCTGCCGTTCTCATCAACCGCGCCGGAAAGGTCCCGGATGTGCGTTGCGTATATGCCGTTATACCTCTTCGCAACTTTCGCTAGGCCTATGAGCTCGTCCTTTGTCGCCAGGTAGTCGGGCGAATACTCCAGGCCGACGGAAAAACCGATTGCTCCGTTTTCCATCTCCCTTGCGAGCAGGGCCTCCATCTGCGCGCGCTCGCTTTCGTTCAGCACGGTGAGGTGGTCCTTGCCGAACAGCTCCTCCCTCATCGCACTGTAGGGCGCCAGATGGTACACGTTGGTCCCGAACTGCAGCCCGTCAAGGAAGCCGAGCCAGTCGCTTACGTTGGAATACCCGTATCCGCAGTTGCCGGTTACTACGGTGGTGACCCCCTGGAACAGGAAGTTGTAGTTGCCTTTCAGTGCAGGGATGCCTTCCGCACTGCCGCGCTGGTCTCCCATCATCAGAAACAGCAGGTCGCTGTGCGTATGGACGTCTATGAAACCCGGCGTGACGGCAAGCCCGTCTGCGTCTATGGTTTTTGCCGCGGTCCTGCCCGCAAGGTTTCCGACCGCTGAAATCCTGTCTCCTTTGATTCCGATATCCGCTACGTAGGGCTCGTTCAGGCTTCCTTCGTAAACCGTGCCTCCTTTTATGATGATGTCAAAATCCGGGGATGCCGGAGGTTCCTGCTGCGCAACTTCAGGAGGACTTACACATCCTGAAACCAGCAGTCCCAAAGCCAG
>Ga0068714_10000632_pt1 | contig 64650 bp, 55 predicted proteins | sample MTBNYHSulfiMetaG_FD_62988 | JGI IMG/M metagenome (GOLD analysis project Ga0068714, IMG submission 62988) | Enrichment culture microbial communities from rom New York Harbor, USA that are MTBE-degrading - MTBE-NYH (New York Harbor Sulfidogenic)... | ecosystem: Environmental > Aquatic > Marine >...
GGATATTGCCTTCTGCGGGAAGGCAAACTCGACCAGGCGCTGCAAGAGTATGAAAAGGCACTGGCCCTGGACGAGGATAGTTATCTGGCGTTAAACAGCGTCGGGGTTACCTGCATGATGTATTATATAAATGACCGCCAAAACAACTATGCCCTGGGCCAGCGGGCACTGGAATGCTGGCATCGCTCATTGGAAATCAATCCCGACCAGCCCAAGATCAAAAAATTCGTGGAAACCTACTCCCCCACGATAAATGCCCCCGGCCAGATAAAGGCTCTGACGCCATAGCCAGCCATTGGAAAAGACAAATGCGGCAAGTTTATCTCTGCGCCAAGTAGGCAATACCCAGAAGCACCAGGGCGACCAAGGCCAGAAAAACAACAATGGTGACAAAGAGCAAGACAACTTCCCGGGTGAAAACCGCGGGAGAAAAATTCCTGATTTTGATCGCCTTGTAAACCAGGGCGATGCTCAGGCAGATGGGCAAGGACCATAATAACGCTAAAGGAGTGGTAGGCACATCCATTGGTTGTCGAAACAACTGGGCCAGCAGATGCATATCCATCATAACCATCATAAAAACCTCAATCAGCATCAGAGGAATCAATCGCGGGCGAGATGCGACCCAAAACATCAATGATACAAAGCATGTTCAATAAGCCGGCCACCCCGGTATAAACCTGGCCTAAATCGACGCCACGACCGTAAATTGCGGTGATCGGCTCGGCCTTATCCTGCAATGCCGCACCCATAAGGGCAGGCAGGCCGCCGAGAACCTGGGCCAAAAACCACCCTTTCGCGTACTGCGGATCAATTATCTCCATACTGCCCAGAACCATACCCAGAAAAAAGGTAACGCAAATCGTGACGCATATGACCACTCCTCGGGCGCAGAGACCCAGATACCAGTGGCCTGCACCCGGAATCAGCCAGGCGAGCAGGACCAGAAGATAAGCCGGTTTTTTTTCCTGTTTGTTATACTGCCTTTGCGCCATTAGTCTCACGCCCAGAAACAGATAAGACCGCAACGAAAATGGAAGTTACTGATTTATCCGCGGCAAGTCAAGAATTACTTTCTCCGAGCTGGTTCCATAAGACAGGGACCACGCCGGATTAATTCTGGGCTTTATTGGTTCGGATAACCGAAATGCTTACTTTTTTTTAGCGAAGAATTATGAATAAATAGTTGACGCTGCCACCCCCCGGTGGCAGCGTCAGGGGATCAAACCCACAATTGAATAGTACCAATCTCTTCGGCTAAATCCATAGTCTTCAATTACCACGACTGACAGCTTATTGTCACTGGAGGCGGTAAATTCCGGTCCGGCCAGCGCCGATTATCCGGTTAATCGGCCTTGAACTTCAGGAGATAATTTGCTAATGTTCTTTACCTGAGTACTTTCGTACTTTTTTCTTGAGCAACATTGGCCCTGATGCGGCGACAGACTTCGGCGAACTCGGCGAAGTCAGTCGAGCCGGGCCTTCGCAGGAGAACCGTGGACGAATTTCAAGATCAAATAGCAGGTGATATTTTCGCGGCGGACGAGCGTCACCGGCGATGGATGGGAGCGGCATTACAAGAGGCCCAGGCGGCCTTCGAGGAGGGTGAGGTGCCGATCGGGGCGGTGATCGAATACCATGGCAAGCTCATCGGCAGGGCCCACAATCAGCGAGAGAAGTTATCCGATCCGACGGCCCACGCGGAGATGATCGCCATTACCCAGGCGGCAGCCTATCTGGGCGACTGGCGGTTAGAGAATTGCACCATGTACGTTACCCTGGAGCCCTGCCCGATGTGCGCGGGGGCATTGGTACTGGCGCGGATCGACCGGTTGATTTACGGGCCTGCTGATCCGAAGGCGGGCGGCTGCCAGACACTTTACCACATTGTCAACGACCAGAGGCTCAATCATCGCCTTGAGGTCATCAGCGGATTCATGGAGGAGCCTTGCCGAAAAATATTGCAGGAATTCTTCGCCTTAAGAAGAAATAAAAACGGGGAACAAAAATAAATGGCCCATTGTGACGAGGCCCTGCGGAGAATTGGACGGGCGATCGAAAACTACCAACAAAACTGCACCGATCGCAACCCCATTAAACTGGAAGAATTGATCGAAAACGGTTTGCTGAACCAGTGGGACTTGATCTGCCCCGTCAGCAAAGAGGGGCCGGGCGAGTGCTCCTATGAATATCGGGGGGACGATCTGTATGGCGGCGTACCGAAAGAAATGGTAGTAGCCTACGATAAAAGGCCCTGCCATAAAGGCAGGCGGAATATCCTGTTTGCCAGTGGTCAGGTTTCCCGCCAGCCAGAGAAAATCTTTCAAAAATCCATCGAAAAGGATAATCAACTCCGGCGGCTGCTGAATTTGCCCCAGAAAAGGGCTTAACCCGCATATTTCACAGGCTTTTGGTTTTCAAGCGGCCTTTTCGCCCGCCTTCTTCGTTCTCGTCGCTATCTGTCCTCGACATATAGACTTATATGCCTGGGAAGAAAGCTCCCGCGGCCTTGAAGGCAGCCAAAAATTCTCGCTGAAAACAAACTGTCAGCGTTGACGACGCAAAAAATATTATGCAACATATACTGAGCAATGGAATTAGGATTATATACATCAAAACCCCGTGAAATATGCGGTTTACATGGCAGGGCGGTTAAATTCGAAGCCAACAACTTCGCTTATATTAGAATCGTTTCGCCAAGACAATCCCACAACCGCCGGTTTGCGGGTCGGTATAGGGCAGCAGGTCCATACCGAAGATTTGCGGCTTATCCTTGCTGGCAACCACCTTACCGACGACGTAGCCTAAAGCGGCGCCAAAGACCACATCACTGGCCCAATGCTCGCCGGTCTCCATCCGCTCGTACATCACCAAACCGCTCAAGGCATACAAAGGCAGCCCCACCCAGGGGCCGTAATACTCATTCATCACGGTAGCCAGGGTAACGGTGCTGGAGGTATGGCCGGAAGGCCAGGCAAAAAATTCACCATTGGGGCCTTTATCCTGTGCGATTCCCTTAAGACCAACGGTCAGCAAGTCGTTGAGAAAAAGGGCCTCCAGGGTACTAGCCCATACCGACCGGGTTTGTTCATCCTGGGCATATAGCCCATAGAAATACGCTCCACCGGCCAAGGCTATATGAGTTATGGGATTACCGCTGGTTCCGATGCCGATGGTTAGATCGCGGGAAAAGGTATGCCGACCCTGGAAATGATCCCTGATCTCATTATCATGCACGGCGCGGGTATAGCCGCTAGCCGCCCCGCCAATTAATAGAACCGCCAGATTTTCCTTCTGGGTCACCATCTGCTTACTATCCTGCCAGAAATCGCCGGGTAAGGTCCTCCAGTCGTCCTTAAAGGTCTGCAGATGACTGTCGCCGCTTGAACATCCCCCTGGAAATAACAAAAAAACTAAAAAAATGGTTACTAAAAAGGGAAAAAAGGCTAATAGCGAGACTTTCCTCATTTTACTCTTCCTTAAATTGCAAAAACCACTGCTGATCAACCTGCCTCAGTTCGACAATTCCGCTAATAGTATCTCCCGCAAGCGTGATACGCCAATACTTTTCGTCGATCTCAAGGGGCGAATAGCTGCCGCGGGCAATAATTTTAACATAACCGCGGTCGCGGCTGAGCGGGCCTTCGTAGGTAAGATAGCGCCGCCGATGATCGAATATCTTTTGGCAGGGCAGGGAATTAGCGGACCAATTTTCAGGCGGCTGAGCCACCTGCCAGGTGGCCAGACACCGGCCTTTTTCCAGCATAAGGTCCCAGTGGACCTGCTCGGCTTGGTGGTGTTCCTGGATGACAAATCGCGGCATAGGTCAAAAACTTATTTTATTGCTTGTATTTAAACTTTTGGTAGATAAATATTGGAGCGGATTTTCCGCTTTTGCTTGGTATAATATAAAGTAATATATTTTTTTGCGTATTAAAAGTTTTTAATTAAGGTATATATTAATCACCAAAATTCGACTATGGAGAAACCCAGGCCTTGGAATCGGTGCCCGTAGAAACAGCAATCCGTAACGCCAGCTTGGATGACGTGCCGGCTATCCATCAGTTAATCAACTCGCACGCGGAGCAGGGCAGGATGCTGTTTCGCTCCCTGGCGAACCTGTATGAATCGCTACGGGACTTCAAATTATGTGAGCTGGAGGGGCAAATCGTCGGCTGCTGCGCTCTGCAGATTATCTGGGGCGACCTGGCGGAGATTAAATCCCTAGCGGTTTTGGAAGGTTATCAAAACCAGGGTATCGGAACGGCCCTGGTGGGGGCGGTGATCGAAGAAGCCCGCCGGCTGCACCTGCCGAAGATATTTACTCTAACGCTGAAGAAGCCCTTTTTTGAGAAATTAGGCTTTAAAAACGTCTCGATGGACACCCTGCCCATGAAGGTCTGGTCTGATTGCGTTCGTTGCCCCAAACAGGACAAGTGCGATGAGATCGCCATGGTCCTGGAATTATCACCCCATTAACCAACACCGGCCGCAATGCTCCCGTATGCTGCATAAGGATTAAATAACTCTTGACAGCAACGGTAATTATCCCTATTTTGGCCCGGAAGTACATAATCAATTCCAGCAAGTTGTCACGGGCGCCAATTTTTGGGGGCAGGGGTTTTCGGATGGCTAAAGATGATGAAAAAAAAATTAAGCATACGCCCAAAAAACGACCGGAAGAAGACTTAAACAAGCTTTTCCAGGCCCCAGGCCCAGACAAAATGCCGTTGGGATATCAAGATCGCCAAACCTCGAAGTGGCTGGGGTATGGCATCGAACTCGCTGGAGTATTATTTATCTTCAGTTATGCCGGCTATTGGGCTGACCAGAAGCAGGGGCACCAGTGGCCCTGGCTGATGGTAATTGGTTTTGCGATTGGATTTACCGGAATGTTATATTTGCTAATCAAAGAGACCAGGAATCTGCGGAAATAATTCATAAATCGTGGTTTTTTTATACAATATTAATAGCAAAATTTTATATTGATGATACAGGGAAAATGGCCAGGTGCAGTTTTCTTTGCTGAAATGTGCTGTGCAGGCAGGGGCGTTAGTACTGGCCATTGCTTTGTCCGGGGCAGGATTGGTCTGGTATTACAATGCGGTGCATCAGATCACGGCGATCGCTTATGCCGGGTCGATTTGCCTGACAATAACCATTATCAGCCTGATTCCGATGGCGATCGCCGCCAGGAAGAATGCGGTCTGGCTGGCTCAGGCGTGTTTTGCCGGCTCAATGTTAAGGATGCTGCTCACCTTGACAATTTCACTAGTGGTTTTTTTCGAGGCAATTGCTCCCGGGCAAAAAATTCCTTTCGCGCTGTGGATGCTGGGTTTTTACACGGCCCTATTGATATGGGAGACCCAAACGATATTAAAACTGGTAAAGAGCCTCTATAAATAAGGAAGTAAATTTCCCGGCCATGAATACGCTACTTGCGATATTAGCTTTCAGTAACCCGCTCGAACACGTGGTGGAGCAGCCGCTGTTAACCTTTCGCATCAACTCAGTGAACGTGGTTTTCAGCAATCACATGCTGATGATACTGGTGGCAGCGGCGCTGCTGCTGATATTCCTGCCGCTGGCGGCCCGGCAAAAGTCGCTGGTTCCCCGCGGACTGCGAAACTTTTTTGAAGCTATTTGCGCCTTAATCCGGGAGGAGATGGTCCGGCCAGCACTGGGTGAGCATACCGATCGCTATATCAGTTACATCTGGACGACGTTTTTCTTTATCCTTACCTGCAACCTACTGGGCATGGTGCCCAGCGACAGTATTATCCGACTGCTCTCGCTAAATCATCTGAAAAACCTGGGGGGCACAGCCACCGCCAATATCTGGGTCACCGGGACCCTGGCTGGCTGTTCCTTCTTCGTGATCCACGTTTCGGGAATCCGCCGGCAGGGGTTATGGCACTACCTTAAAAATTTTATCCCGCGTGTGCCCTGGCCGCTGATACCCATGATGTACATCCTGGAAATGATCGGAGCCGTGGTCAAGCCTTTTGCTCTGGCTATTCGTCTATTTGCCAATATGTTGGCCGGCCATACCGTAATCGCGGCCTTATTGGGGATAGTAATCGCGGGCAGAAACTATTCCCTTTGGACGGCAACCGTTTTGGGCTGCACGGCGCTGAGCTTGCTGGAGTTATTAGTCGCTGTTATCCAGGCTTATATCTTTACTTTCCTTACGGCGATGTTCATAGCGACGGCGGTGCAGCCGGAGCATTAAATATGACGGTTAAGGAAAATAGCAAATTTTGAACCAGGAGAATTTGATCGAAAGTTTAACCTATTACAATTTGAAGACTTGGAGGCCAAAAAATGTTTGAAGCTAGCATGTTGGCAGAGACGGTTCAGTTGATCGGTGATAAGGGCCTGGCGATTATGGGAGCAGCGATAGGTTCCGGATTGGCGGTCATCGGGGCCAGCAGAGGTATAGGTACTATTGGAGGTAGTGCCGTGGAAAGTATCGCCCGCCAGCCGGAAGCGGGCGGCAGAATCTTTACCAGCATGCTTATTTCCGCGGCTTTGATCGAAGGCTTTACCTTCTTCGCCATTATCTTATGCCTGATGGTGCTGATAAAAGTGGGCTAGCGAATAAGTTCGACATGCCCAGGTAAACCGAGGCAAGGCATAAGGAGAAGACGATGTTACGGTCGGTCTTATTATTTTTAGCATTAATTTCGGTAGCTCCGGCGACAAAGGCGTTTGGGGTGGCAGAAACTCAATCCCTCAACCCGGGGGACTCTGCCCATGAGCCCAATATATTAGCCGGCGATTGGGCGACAGCGGTTCTGACTCTGGCGATTTTCCTGCTGCTGTTGTTCGTCTTGAAAAAATGGGCCTGGGGCCCGATCCTGGCAGGATTGAAAATCCGCGAAGAACATATCCGCGACGCAATCGAGGAGGCGGAAATCGCTAAACAGCAGGCAGAGCAAATACTACAGCAGTACCATCAGCGGCTTACCCAGGCAAAAGATGAGGCGCAAAACATAATCGAAGAGGGACGCAGTGCGGCTATTCAACTGGCAAAAGAAATGAAGGAAAACGCCCAGGTAGAGGCCAAAAACCTCCGCCAGCAGGCCCAGCGGGATATTGCGATAGCTAAAAACCAGGCCCTGGATGAAATCTATACTCAAACCGCTGATCTGGCGACCGAGATCGCCGGAAAAATTATCAGCAGGAGCATCAAGCCCGAAGATCATCAAGCACTCTTGCAGGAAGCTCTGGTTAAATTGCAAAAGAACAATTACCACAGTTAAAGAAGGTGTGAAAGTAAGAAGGTAAGAAAGTAAGAAAGTGAGAAGGAATCATAATGGGCGGGATTCGACAAAGAAATCTGCGAAAGTTCACCAAAAACCGATGCGGCAAGAAAATGGAACAAATATTGTATTTTAGACGTTTACTTTAGGGGTGCTTTGATTTGGCAGAGAAAACTTCCCAGACTATCGCGGCTGTTTACGCACAAGCCCTATTCGAGCTGGCCCAGGAGCGTAACCAAATAAATGAAGTTTATGAGGAGCTGGACCAATTGTCCGCCGTGATCCATCAACAAAGCGAATTTTTTATCTTTCTGGAGACCCCCGCCATTAGTCATCGGGAAAAAACCGAGAGTTTAACGCGGATATTCGCCGGTCAATTGAGCGAGCTGACCCTGAATTTTCTCAAGGTTCTCGCCGCCAAAGATCGGCTGGGGCTATTGCCGGAGATTAAGCTTGCCTATCAAAAGCTTCTGGATAAAAAAGCGGGGATAGTTAAAGGCAAGCTGACAACCGCGGTGGAGCTTGGCCAGAAGGAATTGGCCCGACTGACGGAGCAGATTTGCCGGGCCCTGCGGAAAACGATTGAATTTGAAAACGAGGTGGCTCCGGCGATCATCGGCGGACTGGTGATAAAAATTGATGATACTATCATCGACAGCTCCATCCGGGCAAACCTCCTGAGATTTTCCCGGCAAATACGGGAAAAAGCGGATCACCTGATAAGATCGAACCGGACGTTAAACCGAGATACCTCGGACGAGCCAGAGGTCTGATATGAAATTCAAAGTGGAAGAGATAACCAGCGTGATCAAACAGGAAATCGCCCAGTTCAGCCGGGAGCTGGACGTTGCCGAGGTGGGCAGGGTACTGGAAGTCGGTGACGGCATCGCCAGAATCTATGGCCTCAGCAATGCTATGGCGAGTGAGATGCTGCAGTTCAAGGACAATGTTTACGGACAGGTCTTCAACCTGGAAGAAGGTTCCATCGGAGCGGTTATCTACGGCGACTACCGGAAGATTAAGGAAGGCGATGAAGTGCGAACGACGGGTGAGCTGCTTTCGGTGCCGGTGGGCAGGGAGCTGCTGGGCCGGGTGGTGAACCCGCTGGGCGAGCCGCTGGACGGAGGACCCACCCTGAAGATGACTAAGCGTCGGCCCGTGGAGATGATCGCGCCCGGCATTGCCGAGCGCCAGCCGGTAAATCAGCCGCTGCAGACCGGGATAAAGGCGATCGACTCCATGATTTCCATCGGCAGAGGTCAGCGGGAATTAATCATCGGTGATCGCAAGACGGGCAAAACCGCTATCGCCATCGACACCATCATCAATCAGAAAAACCAGGACGTTATCTGCGTATATGTTGCCATCGGCCAGAAAGAATCGACCGTCGCCCGGGTGGTGGAAATCCTGCGGGAGCATGGGGCGATGGATTATACGATTGTGGTCAACGCCTCCGCTGCGGACCCCGCCCCTTTGCAGTACCTTGCCCCTTACGCCGGGGTAAGCATGGCGGAGTACTTCATGTATGAGGAAAATCGCGACACCCTGTGCGTGTATGACGATTTAACCAAACAGTCGCAGGCTTACCGGCAGGTTTCTCTTTTGCTGCGCCGCCCGCCGGGAAGGGAAGCGTTTCCCGGAGACGTCTTCTACCTGCACAGCCGACTGCTGGAACGAGCCGTTAAGCTCAGCGACGAGCGGGGCGGCGGTTCTTTGACCGCCCTGCCCATCGTGGAGACCATGGAAGGAGAGATATCCTCCTATATTCCCACCAACGTGATATCGATTACCGACGGCCAGATCTATCTGCGCGCGGATTTATTCTTTGCCGGTGTTCGGCCGGCCATCGACGTGGGGATGAGCGTCAGCCGGGTGGGCGGCAAGGCCCAGATCAAGGCGATGAAGGACATCGCCGGTATGCTTCGGCTGGACCTGGCGGCCTTTCGCGAGCTGGAAGCCTTCGCCCAACTGGGCACCGACCTCGACAAAGCCACGCAAAGCCAGTTGGACCGCGGCTATCATATAGTGGAACTGCTTAAGCAGCCGCAATATCAACCCATGGATGTTATCGATCAGGTAATAAGCATTTATGCCGGGACCAGCGGGCAGCTCGATGATATCGAGCTGGTCAAAATATCCGATTTTGAGAAAAAACTGCACGACCATTTAAAGGCTAACCAGTCGGAGCTGCTGGAGGAGCTGCGTAATAAACGCGAAATGGATGACGATTTCAAAAAACGGCTGAGTAAGGTAATTAAAGCATTTAAAACCCAATACAGCCCTAAAAAAGAAAAAAAACTCGATCAATTAATGCATCCGCGATAATTTTCTCATGGCCAACAAACGGGAAATAACCAAGCGCCGCCGGACGGTGAATAACATCCACAAGATCACCAGGACTATGGAGATGATTGCCACCAGCCGCTTTAAGAAGGCCCATAATGCCGCGGTAGCCGCCAAACCCTATACACAAAAAATTTTCGAACTGGCGGGGATTATGGCGCATTGTGACAGAGAGGATATTGACCATCCGCTGCTGGAGGAAAACTCCGCTTCCAAACGGCAGGTGCTGCTGGTAATTGCCAGCAACCGGGGGCTGTGCGGCGGATATAACGGCAATATCATGCGACTGACGAATCAGCAGATCCACGAGATGCGGCAGGCCGGACTGACTATCGACCTGCGGGTTGCCGGCAAAAAAGCGATCCAGCATTTTAAATACGCTCACCAGCCGATCGACGCCGGCTATACCAACTTTGACGAAAAAACCACCTACCAGACCGTAGCGACCCTGGCGAACGAATTTATGAATCTTTACCGCCGACAAGAGATCGCCGGCGTGAAGGTCGTCTATACCTGCTTTCATTCGGCTGCCAGTTTTCATGCCGAGGTATTTAACCTGCTGCCTATCCAGACGCGAGAAAAAAACGAGGCGCCAGTAAAACCGCCGACAAAAACAGAATATTACCTTTTTTCGCCCTCAGCGGATGCTATTTTACGCTACCTGATCCCCATGTCGGTTCGTATTAGTTTATTTCAGTGTTTTCGGGATTCCCTGCTGAGCGAGCAAGCCGCCCGGATGCGCGCGATGAAAGCCGCTTCGGACAACGCCGAGCAGATGATCCACTCCCTCGCCCGCCAGTACAACCGCCTCCGCCAGACCCAGATCACCAGTGAGCTGCTGGACATCATCGGCGGTGCCCAGGCACTATAATTTATAAAAAAAGGATAAAAACCGTTGTGAAACATGAGCAGATGAATGAAAAATGACAAAAGATACCTTATCGTTGGTAATGAATGGGAGCCGGCTGATTTTTGAGGAGTAGAAATATGAACATGGGCAAGGTTACCCAGGTGATTGGCAGCACTTTCGACGCGGAATTTGCAGAAGCGAATATGCCCGCCATTTACAACGCCTTGAAAATAACCGGTGAAAACAAAGGTTATAAAATCGACCTTACCGGCGAAGTGCAGCAGCATCTCGGCGGCGGCCGGGTGCGGGCGGTAGCCCTGGGCTCTACCGACGGCCTGGTGCGGGGAATGCAGGTGTTAGATACCGAAGGACCCGTGCGGGTGCCGGTGGGCGAGGTTACTTTGGGCAGGGTGTTTAACCTGCTGGGTGAGCCGATTGATAATCGCGGCCCGATAGCGGCAGCCGAGACCCGCCCCATCCATCACGAGCCGCCGGCATTTACCGACCTGTCGCCCAAGACGGAGATGTTTGAGACGGGCATCAAGGTGATCGATCTTTTGTGCCCGCTGGTTCGCGGGGGCAAGTGCGGCCTATTCGGCGGGGCCGGCGTCGGAAAAACCGTGATTATCCAGGAGCTGATCGCCCGGCTGGCCCGCTTCCACAGCGGATACTCCTGCTTCGCCGGCGTCGGCGAAAGGACCCGCGAAGGCAACGACCTCTGGCTGGAAATGCAGCACGCCCAGATCGGCGATACAGGGAAATGCGTCCTCGATCAGACGGTGATGGTATTCGGGCAGATGAATGAGCCGCCCGGAGCCAGGCTGCGGGTGGCGCTTACCGCCCTGACGATGGCGGAATATTTCCGCGATCAGACAGGAAGGGATACCCTGCTGTTTATCGATAATATTTTTCGCTTCTCGCAGGCGGGTTCGGAGGTCTCGGCCCTGTTGGGTCGGATGCCGTCCGCGGTGGGCTATCAGCCGACGCTGGCCACCGAAATGGGTCAATTACAGGAGCGGATTACCTCCTCCAGCAAAGGGGCGGTAACCTCGATCCAGGCGGTGTACGTGCCCGCGGATGATTATACCGACCCAGCCCCGGCGGCGACCTTTACCCATCTGGATTCCTCCGTCAACCTGCAGCGGTCGATTTCGGAGAAGGGCATTTACCCGGCGGTGGACCCGCTGGAATCGACCAGCAGAATCCTGGACCCGAACTTTGTGGGCGAGCGTCATTACCAGGTGGCCCGGCGGGTACAGGAATACCTGCAGCGTTACCGCGATCTGCAGGATATTATCGCCATCCTGGGGGTGGATGAGCTTAGCGAGGAGGACAAAATAGCGGTGGCCCGCGCCCGCAAGATCGAGCGGTTCCTGTCGCAGCCCTTCCTGGTGGCAGAAGCGTTTACCGGCCAGCACGGCAAATATACCAAACTTGAAGATACCATCCGCAGCTTTGAAGAATTATGCGAAGGTAAATGGGATCAGCTGCCGGAATCAGCCTTCATGTACGTCGGCAATATTGAAGAAGCGGCGGAAAAGGCCAAAAGAATGGCGGCGGAAGTCGCCTAAACCTTAAGCAGTCCCAGGGCATAATATACTCAAGATAAAATTTATCGATAAGAAATGGCGAAATCAGCTAGATTACGTTGTATTATTGTGACCCCGCAAAAACCGATTATTGATACGGAAGTGGTGGACGTGGTTTTCCCCGCGCACGACGGTTTGCAGGGGATACTGCCCGGCCATACCCCGATGCTGTGCAATCTGGGCGTGGGCCTGCTGCAATTCCATGACGCTGATGAGAAAAAACATTACTGCATGATCGAAGGCGGCTTCGGCCATGTTTATGATGATGTGATAACCATTCTAACCAACGACGCCGCTGTCCAGGGCGAGATAACCACCGCCCAGGCGGAAGAGGAGCTGCTCCTGGCCAAAACTCTGCCCACACATACTCAAGAAGAAGCGGAAGCCCGCGCCGCCGCCCTTAAGCGCGCCCAATGTTTGATTCGACTGTCAAAAATGGAGTAACTATCAACTGCCGCGGGAACAAGGAACTGATTTTTTCTCCCTCAATCCACCCAAAGACGCGGCTGGTCGAGATTTTGCGTCTCAAATCCAGATCTCTATTCCTAAAAATCGGAACACCAGGAAAAACAAAACGCTTGCCAGAGCAATCTTCAGTTGTTTCTCCGAAAAGCAGTGGTTTAGCTTACTGCCAATCTGTCCACCAATTGTTCCACCAATAACGATGCTCAAGACTATCCATAAATCAGGGTAATAACCGATGAGTATATAGCCGGGAACCGCTGCGATAGTGCCTATGATAGAAGCAAACAGGGAAATTGGTACTACCAGATACATGGGAAGTCCCGCAAACATCGTCATAACCGGCACCAGGATAAAACCTCCTCCAATACCAAAAGCTGCGTTTACAACTCCGATAAATATTCCAATGAAGAAGAATAATACCAGATTGCATTTGAAATGTTGCCCCCAGAAAGTAAACCTGTAGTTAAATAAGCCGAATTTTACCGTTTTTATTTGCCCCATCTTGAGTTCTCGCCCTTCTTCTTTTGCTTTCTTGGCCTCCAAACTGTATGCTTCAGTTACTTTTCTAACAGATTCCCTTTTCTTCATTACTTTATGACTCAGCTCATACACAGTTCGTATGGCCATTATCAGCACAAAAACGCCGAGCCAGGGTTTATACACCGTTAAATTAAGATATTTTGCCGACAGTGGCGGGCCTATCCAGAAAGAGCCTATCAAGAGACCTGCCGCAAAAAACCAGGCGATGGGCATCACTAAACGACGTTCTTTGAACCAGTATCGATATAGTCCGGACAGGGGGGCAAAGAACATAAGTGGTAGATTAGATGGTTTAAGAACATTAGCTCCGTCAACTCCCATCGGACCTGCCGTTCCGATAAATATGACCTGAAGGGCAGCCATTATCAACCCGCCGGAGGCGCCCAGCATCGAATAAAGTGTGCCCGCTATAATAGCGCACAATACTATCAATAACGGATTCTTGTAGCGCCAGCCGCGTGAGAGCCAGAATCCGTCTGGTTCAACAATAAATTTACCCACCTGGGTTCCATTGGCGTAAACAATGAAACTGGTATTCGGAGCGGTGTGCCGGAAAGTCTGAAATGTCGCCGTATATTTGCCCGTTTTTTTGTCCAATTGTATTCGGGTCCCGAGGTTCCAGTAGTATGGATAGTCGCTGTAATCACTAACGACACAACGGGAAAAGATTACTTCCTTGCCCCGGCAGGTTCTTTCCTTTCCGATAGTATTGATACCATAGACATTCTCATGGGCATAACGAAGCAAATTCCATTGCTGTTGATTATTGATGACCACTGAATCTTTTTTGACCGATTCAGAGAGGTCCTGCCATTTTTTAAGCTCAAACATTTGGGTGCGGTAAAGCCCCTTGAAGAAAAAAGCCCCTCCATAGCGTTTGTCCTGTACGCTGCCGAAGCTGTGCGGATCCGACGTAATTATATAGTATAAATAGGGAATACACGTATCCTTCGTATAATCCCATTGCTCCGCCGCCTCAATCAGGTTGACTTTTTCTTTGGGGCCGGCTGCGTTTTCCGGGGAAAAGGTTGGTTCCGATGATATCACAATATTAAGCGGATCCCCCTCGTCAATGACGCCGCTTATGGTAATTATTTGTCCGGCTTTGACTTTATCATTTGATAAAACAGCTTTTGTTTCCGCGAAGCTTATAGGCGCCCCCAAAGAGAGTATTACCAGGATGGTTAAAGCAACAACTTTTCTCATGTGATATATCGCATCCTGCTTATAATAATTCGCTTAACCGCGTTGTCGTAAATTCAACTATGTCAGAACAGTATTCTCTTCTTTCCTGACTGTCGAAGTGATTGACATCCCGGAATTCCTTGGTCAGATCGTAGCAGCGCATACATCCGAATTCCTGCTGGAATTTGTCGTATAAATCAGCGGCTTTGCGGTTAATCGTGCTGGTATCATCTTTGTTATTGTCCCTGCCGTATTTGGCGCCGATAATCATCAATGCTCCTATAAGACAGCCGCACAAATCTCCTTTGGTTCCGCCGATACCGGATTTGAAAGCGGAAGCTGCTTTTAATAATTCAATCGGTACATCCATGACGCCGTTATCTTGGATAGTTTTAACTATAGCTTCACCGCAGGAGAATCCGCTTAAATAGATTTTGATACTGTTTTGACCTATGTCCATATTTGCTCCTTGAAAATTTACTATACACAAATTTCTTGGCGTTTGGCCTGCCGATTAAGCGACTTTGTTTTCCATTTTATCTACCATAAAGTCCGGTTTTTCCCAAGTTGGAGATACTTAATTATCGACCATATAAGTTATGCCCATCTTGGGGATTGTTCCAACTGTCGTGGAACAGAGATAAGCGTCTCGATAGTTTTAACTATCTTGGTTTTACGGATTCTACGATTTTAGAATGAGCCGCTCGGGGAAAAAACTTACCAAAAAATGGCCGCCCGGTCAAGGAGAAAATTGCATAATTTAGATCCCAACAATTTACATATCGCCGTTGTTTTTTACTGGGTTTTTGCCGGCGGGGATGCGATGACCTCCCGGCGGTCAAGGGCGGTAAAGACCCTTCTTGAGGATATAATCCTCCACGGCGAGCGGGATCAGGCCCTTTATCGATTTATCTTCTGCTATCGCTCGGCGAATATCAGTGGCACAGATGGCAATCAGCGGAGTTGGAATGACGTATTCCTTCAGGCGGGCGATTTGATCGTCGCGGAGCACCTTGCGCAAGGTGGAAAAATCCAGGGCATCAAATCCCGGTCGAAGGGCGGTGACAATAGTACATTCATCGGCAAGATGGCTGATCTGGTACCAGCTCGCCAGCTCCCGGACGGTGTCCGCTCCGATCAGCCAGTAGAGGATAACCCCCGGTCCCAGCTGCTGACGAAAATGTCTTACTGTATCTAATGTATAACTAGGTCCCTGCCGCTGCAATTCACAATCTGAGACTTCGAATAGTTCCTCACAAGCGACCGCCAGTTGAGTCATTTTAAACCGGTCCTGGGCGGCACTTAAGCTAACGTCCGGTTTATGGGGCGGCTGGGCGGAGGGGACAAGAATGACCTTTGAAACTCCCAACTGCCGAGAAACACTGCGGGCGATAATCAGATGACCGTTATGAATGGGGTCGAACGTGCCGCCGTACAGGATAATTCCGTTTTCATCGTTCATAACTGATAGTGTAACTGCTCCTCGCCTGCTGTCAATCCCCAGCATGATAATGATAATAATCGGCGATTTTAGCGAAAAGCGATCTCATTTTGTCGGCGTCTTTCCGGCCGGGGGTTTTTTCGATGCCGCTGCACAAGTCAACCGCGTAAGTTCCCGCGGCCAGGGCCTGGGTGATATTTTCTGGGCTGATGCCGCCGGCCAAAAATATCTTTTTATCGCCGGTGGGCCTGATCCAGCTCCAATCGAAGGCCTGGCCCGTGCCGCCGTAAAGCTGGGGGTAAAAGGCATCGAGCAGAATCATATCCAGATCGAACTGGTTCGCCTGCTCAATGTCGGCGGGCCGGCGTATCCGCAGGGCTTTTATCACCTTAACACCTAATTGGGCGACCTGGAGGCACTGGTGGCTGGTTTCATCGCCGTGCAACTGCGCCATTTGTAACGGGCAGCGGGCTAACACCTTTTTGATGGCCGCAACCGGCTCATTGACAAAAACACCCACGGTAATAATCCGCGGCGGCAGGAGGTCGATTATCGCGCGGGCCTGCTCCGGCTCGAGATAGCGGGGACTGGGCGGATAAAAATTAAAACCGAGAAAATCCGCACCCAACTGCACGGCCAATTGAGCGTCGGCGAGATTAGTTATGCCGCAGATCTTAATTTTTGCCGCCATATCGTATCAATAATACCGCTTAAGAATTAGAGATTTCCACCAATTTTTCCAGGGCCACCCGGGCGCTGCCGCTATCGATACTTTCGCGGGCGGCGTGAATCCCCTCGGCGAAACCCGCTGCTCTGCCGCTGATCATAATGGCGGCGGCGGCATTTAAAACCACCACTTCCCGCCGGGGACCGGTGATTTGCCCCTCGATAATCCCCCGCGTGATAGCGATATTTTCCTCCAGAGAGCGGCCCGTCAGATCCGTTAATTTGGCCTTAGCGATCCCATAATCACTGTAATCGACGGTATGGTGGGTTATCCGGCTTTTGCGGACCTCGGCGATATCGGTGGGGCCGCAGATGGTAAATTCATCCGTACCGTCGCCGTAAACCACCATCGCCCGGCTGACTCCCAGTTGTCTTAGGGCCTCGGCCATGACATCGAGCAAATGGGGGCTGGCTACCCCGATAATAATTATGGAAACACCCGCAGGATTGGCTAGGGGGCCGAGGATATTAAAGGCGGTGCGAAAACCCAGGGCCTTGCGGATCGGCTGGACGTATTTCATCGCGGGATGATGGCAGGGAGCAAACATGAAACCGATGTGGGCCTGATCGATACAACGAGCGATAATTTCGGGGTCGGCGTCAATCTTAACGCCAAGGCCGGCCAACAGGTCCGCCGAGCCGCATTTGCTGGTGATGGCGCGATTCCCGTGTTTGGCGACGTACACTCCAGCGCCGGCTGCGACCAGGGCCGCGGTGGTGCTGATATTGAAGGTGGATTGGCCGCCGCCGCCGGTGCCTACGATGTCGATTAGCGGACCCGCAGTGCAGCGGACCGGCACCGCGTGATCACGCATAGCCTGAGCCAGGCCGGCGATCTCGGCGGCCTTTTCCCCTTTGGCGGCCAGGGCGGTCAGGAAGGCGGCAATCTCGATCTCGCTACACCGGCCGGTGAGAACGTCGTTAAGGGCGGCGTGGGCCTGTTCAAAGGTAAGGTCACTTTTCTGCAATATTGTCTGCGTTAATTCTCGCAACATAACTTACTCCAGGGCTAAGTCAATAAATCAATCACATTGGATATTATCTTCAAACCGATGTCGTCTTCCAGGGTTAAAATGGATTCCGGATGAAACTGCACCGAGGCGACGGGCAGATGCCGGTGGGCCAGAGCCATGATTACGCCGTCGTCCGTGCGGGCGGTTACTTTCAGGCAATCGGGCACGCTGTCCGCCTTGACATACAAGCTATGATAGCGGCCGGCGGAAAACGGGTTGGGAATATTCTCAAAAATGCCTTCCTGATCGTGGTGGATGAGCGATTCTTTGCCGTGGACCGGCTCAGGCAAAACGCCCAGCTCAGCCCCGAAGTACAGGGCAATACCCTGATGGCCCAGGCAGACGCCGAAAACCGGCAAATGGCGTTTTACCGCCTGGTCAACCACAGCGGGGACGTTCATCTTTTGCGGGGTCAGTGGGCCGGGTGAGATAAAAATCATGTCCGGCTTGATCTGGTCGATCATAGCCTCGTCGAAACCCTTCCGCAGGGTAATCACCTCCACGCCGATCTGCCGAACGTAATTAGCCAGGGTATGCACGAAACTGTCCTGATTATCGACGAACAATATCCGGCGGGATTTTCTGGCCTTGATGGCGGGTACCCATTTTTCGGCGGCGGCATAATCCGGCTGGGTAACCGCCTGGATAAAGGCGGAGGCCTTGACGCGGGTCTCCTTTTCCTCCTCCACCGGATCGGAATCGAACAGTAAAGTCGCCCCGGCCCGCACTTTCGCCAGGCTGTTTTGGAGGTGGACCGTGCGAATGGTAATACCGGTATTCAATTGGCCGCTGAAGGTGAAGAATCCCACACAGCCGCCATACCAGCGGCGGGGGGTGTTTTCCAGGTCTTCAATGGTCTGCATGGCGATCGGCTTGGGGGCACCGGTAAGGGTGCAGGCCCACATGTGCGAGAGGAAGGCATCGAACATATCGCAATCATCCCGCAGCACGCCTTTAACGTGATCGACGGTATGGAAGAGGCGGGAATAACTTTCCACCAGCCGCCGGCCGATGAGCTTGACGGAGCCGGCGGTGCAGATGCGGGATTTGTCGTTGCGGTCCACGTCGGTACACATGGTCAGCTCCGACTCATCCTTTTTGGAGGTAAGCAGGGTGCGAATCTGCCGGGCATCCTCCATGGGACTGCCCCCCCGCTGGACGGTGCCGCTGATGGGGCAGGTCTCCACCTCCCGGCCGTCCACCCGGACAAACATCTCCGGCGACGCCCCGATAAGCTGCTCATCACCCAGATTGATGAGAAAATCATAGGGGCTGGGGTTTTTGGCCCGCAGCCGGGCGAAGATCTCCGAAGGGCGATAGCCGCATTTAACGCTGAACTCCTGGGAGAGCACCACCTCAAAAAAATCACCCGCCTGGCAGCGGCGCCGGATTTCCTCGACCTTGCCGGCGTATTCGCCCGGCTGGTGATCGCAGTTTATCTGCGGCGAGCTGAGCCGGCGGGGAATCTCCCGCCGCCGGCCCTCGACGGGAATACCCTCGGTAGTGGATTGACCAAGGCTAAATTCATAAGCGAGGGTGAAAGCGGTTTGTTTTTGATGATCTATCGCCCCGATGCGGTCGGCGAGAAATAAATGGCAATCGCTGCTGGGCCGGCTGCGGTCGTGCCGGAAGCGAATCGGCTCAAACTGAAATACCAGGTCGTAGCCAAAAGCGCCGAACATGGTCAGGTATTCATCGTCGCAGGCCAGCAGATCGTAGATGGCCCTGAGCACCGAGAAAATGCTGGGCTGTTTGCTCCTTTGCTCTTCGGGGAAACCAGCCGGCATGGGTAAGACCTTGCCGCTGATTTTATCCGGGCTGGCCTGAAAATTCTCCACGTGGGGATTATCCTTGATAGCGGGCAGCAGCATAGGCAAAATTATTTCGCCGCGGCGGTTAAGGGCCTGGAGGGTGAAACCGCGGCCTTTGCTGGTCATTTCCACCGGCGGATCGATAAAGCCGATGTCCCAGCGGGAATATCGGCCCGGATATTCATAATCGCTGGCGAAGATACAACCTTTGGCCTGGTCAATGTTCATGTAAACCTCCGCCAGAGCCTGATCTATGGCTACGTCCTCTTTGGCACAAAGTACCTTGATCCCGCCTTTGGTGGTATATGTAAATGTTTGCTCCATTGATTTCACTCCGAAAAAAAGCCGCGACCTCGAGTTTTCCCGGGGCCGCGGCTTTAAATCCCTTATAAATATGTAAATGGTGACTAATCGCCTGACCCGCGGTATCGATTATTACGCCACCACCAGAATTTACCCATTTTTCTATCCATATCAAACCTTTTCCCAAGTTCGATCAGTTTGTTTATTAGAATAATATATTAAATGATAATGAGTTAAATAAATCAAGTAAAATATTTACTTTCCGGATTGCCGATACTCAAGCAAAAATCGCCTTAGTCCGATAAGGTCATCTGCCCCGATGATATCCACGCCGTCATTAAGCAACTCCCGCCAGATTGCCGGCGAATCTTTCGTGCCCCAGAAGCGAACCTTCCGCCCTTTGGAATGGGCCTGGGCCACTATCTGCCTTAATTTATTCCGTTCAGCCGGCAGCATCGGCCGCGCGTTCTGCCATTCGGTGACCTTGTCGAATTTATCACTGATCCACGGCATAAAATGTACCGGCTCGTCACTGGCCAAATCTTCCAGGCGGCCGTCAAACGCAGCGTAACGGATTTGTTCCTCCAGCATCATCTGCCGCGGGCGATTGCCGCTGACAATCACCTGCACCGCCCTTTTTTCGACAACCCCAGCCCGCACGACCGTCAGGATATCAGCATATCTTTTTAAGACCTCACGCAGCACGGTATAAGTCTGCCGAGCGTCTGATTTTACATCGATCAGCAGGACAAACTCCCCAGCAGCGGGATAAACGTGACCTTCATTTGCCCTGATCCGCTCCCTCAATGGGTCGAGATACAGACGCTCGAGTGTATTGCCCGCTAAGACATCTTTTCCGTCATGGGCAACCAGCAGTTGGCCATCTATCAGGTGAATGTCCGCTTCCACACTGCAAAAACCATTAGCTAGTGCGTCATATAGCGGGCATTTGTGGGCGTAATCATTATGGGCATAGGCCCCGGTCAATGGCCGCGGCTCAACCATTTTTGTCGGACCGCAACCCAAAATAAAAAACAGCGTTATGAAAAATGAATATTTCACCCGCATTTCACTCGCTGTAGCTTGGTTATCCGGCAATCCCTCCCATTTGAATCCCGGCTGCATAACGATTATTCCGGCACCCGGAAATCCTCCGCGATCATCTCCACGGTGCAATTCCCGTTAAATCGATTGATCACCGGCTCAAATACCAGGTCGAAGCTATCGGCAGTCTGGAGTTTCTTCTGCCAGCGGGCCTTGCCAAAGGCCACCGCCCGCATCACGCCGCCGGGCGTCAGGTATGGGTTATCGTCGTCCTTTGCGGCTACCAAAAGCTGGAGGTGTTCGCCTTTTCGGCCCATGGTCCGCGGGGGTGAGACCAGCTTAAGGTTTTGGGCGAGAAGTTTTATCGGCGGATTACCCTGGCCAAAGGGTCCCAGCCGCTCTATCAACTCCACGACCGGAACAGTAAGCTCCTGCAGGGCAACCTGGGCATCAACGAACAAGCTTCTGGTAAGTTCCTGAATTTGGATGTTTTGCCGGGCATAATCATTGAAGGCCTGGCGGAAGGTGTCAATCTTATCTGGTTCGAGGCTCAGCCCCGCCGCCATCGCATGACCGCCGAAACTGAGCAAATGGCAGGCACAATTTTCCAGGGCCTGGCAGATATCGAAGCCGGGAATACTGCGGCAGGAGCCCTGCGATTTACCTTCCTGCAGGGAAATGACCACCGCTGGCCGATGGTACTTATCCACGATTCTGCTGGCGACAATCCCCACCACGCCGGCGTGCCAGTTTTCACCAGCCAATACCATACCGTACCAGTCGTCGGCTTCCATGCCCAGATGCAGCACCTGCTGGAGGGCCTGGTCGGTTATCTCCTTTTCAATTTTCTGCCGCAGGCGGTTTTGGCTTTCCAGATAGGCGGCGATCTCTTTTGCCCGGTCGGGGCTGCTCTTGGTGAATAGTTCCACCGCCAGTCGGGCATGGCCCATACGTCCGGCGGCGTTGAGCCGGGGTGCCAGCCGAAAACCGACGTCGCTGGATTGTAATTTCTCGCCCGTCAGACCTGCAGCCTCTATCAGGGCCTTGATCCCCTGATCGGTACTGCCGGACAGTCCCTGCATACCGAACCGGGCCAAGACGCGGTTCTCACCCAACAGCGGTACCACATCGGCAATCGTGCCCAGGCCCGCCAGGGCGGTAGCGGAGACCAAAAACTCACGAAACTCATCCGATACCTTTTGCGAGCCGGAAAACTCCTGGGCCAGGGCCCAGGCGAGCTTGAAAGCTACTCCCGCCCCGCATAAATCCTTATTGGGATAGTCCTGGCCGGGCAGGTCCGGGTGCAACACCGCCTGAGCGGGGACGATCTGCGCTTCAATTTTATGATGATCGGTGATAATCAGATCTACGCCGAGCCGGGCCGCTTCGCGGGCGGACTCGTGGGCGGTGATGCCGCAATCCACGGTAACGATCAGCCGAGCGCCCTTCCCGGCCAGCAGCCGAATCGCCTCGACGTTCAAGCCATAACCCTCGTCGATGCGGTGCGGCACATAATATTCAACCTGCCGGCCCGCCAGATGCAGGCAGCGCCATAAAATAGCCACCCCCGCGATGCCATCGACATCGTAATCGCCGTAGAGAACTATCTTTTCATTATCGGCCAGCGCCCGACGGATCCGCTGGACAGCCTTATCGATACCAGCCAGCCGCCGCGGCTCGATCAGGTCATTGAGCGAGGGCTGAAGAAACTGCTGCGCCTGCGGGAACTGATCGACGCCCCGATTGTATAAAAACTGGGCTATCAATTCGGGAATATGCAGTTGCCGGGCCAATTGGCTCCGTCCCGGCCAGATCGGATGTACCTGCCACTGCAACGGTGCCGCGGGACGATTTTTCTTATAAAACGATTTGGCCATTTCCTGCTCCAAAGCTGGGCTGATTTATGGGCTAGATTATATCAAACGATGGATTTTTTGCCAGGAATAAGCGGTAATATCATCTTTTTCGCGGCAATTTCAGCCAAAATATCGGACCGCATTGACGAAAATCGCCAGTCCGTCCGGCTGGCTAATCCGCCCCCTGGTCCAGCGGGGATGCTGCGTAGGATGTACGAATCGCTCGGGATGCGGCATCAGGCCGAGCACTCGGCCGGTGGTATCGCACAAACCGGCGATATGATCGACTGAGCCGTTGGGATTGACCGGATAGGCTCCGAATCGGCCGGCCTCGTCCACATAGCGAAAGGCTACTTGGCCTGCCTGCACCCGCTGTAAGATCGCTTCGTCAGCGAAACACACCTTGCCTTCGCCATGGGCGACCGGCAGATAAATCCGCCGCTCGGGATCGATGAATACGCATTTGTCCGTCGCCGGCTGCAGATAGGTCCAGCGATCCTCAAATTTGCCGCTGTCGTTATAGGTGATCGTCGCCTGCTGGAGCGTACCGTTATAAGATTCGCTTGTCGTGGCCGGCAACAGTCCCGCCTTGACCAGCACCTGAAAACCGTTACACACGCCCAGGACGAGCTTTTCATCATCGATAAACCGCTGCACCTGCCGGCGGAAATGATGCACCAGTTGATTAGCCAGGATTTTTCCCGCGGCAATATCGTCGCCGTAACTGAACCCGCCGGGCAGCGCCAGTATCTGATACCGCTCCAGCAGGCGAGGCTCTTCGATCATGCGATTGACATGGACCAGGTCCGGCTGGGCCCCCGCCAGCTCAAAGGCGTAGCACATCTCCAGATCGCAGTTTGTGCCCGCCGCCCGTAATACCAAAACCTTCGCCTGTGCCATTTTATTCCTGTTGATTAACCTTTCTTACCTTCTCACTTTCTTACTTTTCCACCTTCCCACCTTCTTACCTTCCCACTTTCTTACCTTCTCACTTTCTTACTTTCCCACCTTCCCACCTTCTTACCTTCTCACCTTCCCACCTTCTTATCTTCTTACCAGCGCAGCGGTTTTTGCCATGCCTCTTTAAGCTCTGCTACCTGGGCATCTATAACTATTCTGTTATTTTCATCTTTAACGGTAAGTTTGGCCTCTTCGATGACCCTTCCGATTTCGCCGAAGCGTACATTTTGGCAGATTTTCGCTAACCTGCCGAAATTTTCCGGGACAATCTCCACGATAAACCGGGTGGCTGATTCGCTGAAAAGAATCTGATCGCTGCGGGTAACGTCGTCGCTGGTGGGTACGCCCGCCAGATTGGCCTCGATGCCCAGTCCGCCCGCCAGTGCCATCTCCGCCAGGGCCACCGCCAGCCCGCCTTCGCTGCAATCATGGCAGGAAAGAACCAGCCCCTGCCGAATCGCCTCAGCTACCGCCGCGACTGTCCGCGGAGCGGTTTTAAGGTCCACCTTCGGCACGTTGCAGCCGATTTGGTTGTGCAGCATATAATAGTGCGAGCCGCCCAGCTCATTTTTCGTCAGCCCCACAATCAGCAGCATATTGCCCGCACCCTTCAGGTCCATGGTTACGCAGCGATTGATATCATCCACCAGGGCCATCGCGCTGATGAGCAAGGTGCCGGGAATATTGATGGTCTTACCGGAGTTGGTAACGAATTCGTTATTCAGAGAGTCCTTGCCGGAGATGAACGGGCTGCCGAATGCCTTCGCCCCGTCGTAGCAGCCCTGGGCCGCGCGGACCAGTCCGCCCAGCCGGTCCGGCTTGTCGCAGTTGCCCCAGCAAAAATTATCCAGGATGGCGATCCGCTGGCAGTTGCCCCCTACCGCAACGACGTTGCGAATCGCCTCGTCAATCGCCGCCAGCGCCATCCAGTAAGGATCAATATCGCTATACTGCGGGCAAATGCCGCAGCCGATCGCCAGTCCCCGCTCCTTATCCAGCCGAGGCCGAATCACCGCCGCGTCCGACGGGCCGTCTCCCGCGACCCCCACCAGCGGCTTGATTACCGACCCGCCCTGAACCTCATGATCGTACTGGCGGACCACCCATTCCTTGCTGGCCACGTTATAATGGGAAAGGATTCGCGTTAACTCTTCCGTATAATTATCCTTCGGTGATAAATCCGGCTCCTGCCTGTCGTTCGGCTGCCAGGTAGCCTGGCGGGTGTAGCGGGGAATGCCTTCGTGCAGAAACTCCATATTCATCCGCCCCACTGTTTGGCCGTTATAGCGCAGTTCCAATTGGCCGTCGCCGCCGAACCGGCCGATCACGGTAGCCTCCACGTCCTCGCCGGCGAATATCTCGCTGATCCGCGACAGGTTTTCCGGCGGGACGGCGATGACCATCCGCTCCTGCGCCTCGCTGATCCAGATTTCGGTGTAGTTTAGGCCCTGATACTTCAGGGGAACTTTTTCCAGGTCCACAACCGCGCCGAGGTCTTTGCCCATCTCGCCGACGGCACTGCTCAATCCGCCGGCCCCGCAATCCGTGATCGCGGCATACAGGCCCTCATCGCGGGCCTGCAGCAGGGTATCGAGCATCTTCTTTTCCGTAATCGCGTTGCCGATCTGCACCGCGTGTGAAAATAGCGCCTCATGCTCATGGGTCATTTCCCCGCTGCTGAACGTCGCCCCGTGAATCCCGTCCCTGCCCGTCCGCCCCCCCACCAGTATAATCAGATGGCCCGCCTGCGCCGCGCCGAAGCATTTATCCCGCGGCAGAATTCCGATATTGCCGCAGAAAACCAGCGGATTACCCAGGTAGCGCTCGTCGAAGAGCACCGCCCCGTTAATGGTGGGGATGCCCATCCGATTGCCGTAATCCCGCACCCCGCTTACCACCCCTTTCATCACCCGCCGGGGATGCAGCACCCCTGCCGGAAGCGCCTCCAGCGGCATATCCGGCGGGGCAAAACAGAATATGTCGGTATTGGCGATAGGCTTAGCCCCCAGCCCCGTTCCCATCGGATCGCGAATGCACCCGCCGATCCCCGTCGCCGCCCCGCCGTACGGCTCGATAGCCGAGGGATGGTTGTGCGTCTCCACCTTGAAGCAGACCGCATACTCCTCATCGAACTCCACCACCCCGGAGTTATCCTCGAATACCGAGATGCACCACGGCTGATTCAGCTCGCGGGTGGCCCGGACGATGGTCGATTTCAGAAGATTATCAATCACCTGACGATTCACTTCCCGACCATCTGCCGCCAATTCAATTAGCTCTATCCTGCCGCGGAAGGTCTTGTGCACACAGTGCTCGCTCCAGGTCTGGGCCAGCATTTCCAGCTCCACATCGGTTGGGTCCCTGCCCAGCGACTGGTAATAATCCTGAATCGCCCGCATCTCCGCCAGATTCAGGAAAAGGTCCCGCTGCTTACTTAGACTCAGCAAGGCTGATTCATCAAGCTCCCTGATCGGCAGGGTAATAATATTCAATTGATAGGGCTCGGTATGGGGGCTGGGCGGCTCGCGGTCGGCCCCGATTAAAACCTCTTCGATGCAGTCATTCGCCAGGATCTTCTGGGCGATCAGGCTTTTTTGTTTGTCACTTAAGCTGCCCAGAATAACATACTTGCGGGCGGTGCGGACGCTTTCGACGTCCAGGCCCATATCAGCGATCGCCATCCGGGCGGAGGCGGCCACCGGGTCGGTAACCCCGGGCAAAAGGTGCACCTCGAAGAGCGTCGCCTGGGCCAGCCCCGGCGGGGCAAAGGTACGGCCCAATTGATAATCCTCGGTTATGGGATCCGCCAGGAGCTGCCGGGCGATCTTCTCCAGGGCCGGCTTATCCAGATCACCCTCCAGCAAAAATACCCGTATCGCCTGGACCGCCTCCACACTTGTAATCCCCAACTGCCGGATATCCCCCGGCACCTCCGCACCATGGACATCGTCGTACGCCGCCTTACTGTATATCTCTACTCGATGTATCATCCCAATCTCAAAACTATCATTGCAAACACCACCCTCTTCTATTATTCATTCTCTTCCGCCCCCTTCTTCTCTTCCCCCAGCCCCTAGTCCCCAGCCCCCTCTTCTCTTCCCTTCTTACCTTCTTACTCTTCCCTTTCGTACTCTTCGCACCCTTCGCACCTTTCACACCTTCCTTCAGCCGGGCAGTTCCTTTCTCTTCATCTTTTTCTCCACCAGCTCATTTCGTCTAGCCTGGGCCTGAGTGAGCATAGCGACGAGTTTTTTTTCATCGCCGCCTTGCAAAGCCTGGCGCACCTGCGTAAGTTGCTTTATCAACCGGTCGATCGCCGCGGCGGTATTGCCGGGATTGGTCATGAGAATGTCCCGCCAGACGCCCGGCGGACCGGAGGCAATTCTGGAGGTATCCAGAAACCCTTTGCCGCAAAACAGCATCTCTGCCGGCTCGGTACAATTAATCAGCGACATGGCCAGCACATGCGGCAGATGGCTGATTCGTGCCAGGACCCGATCGTGCCGGGCCGGGCTCATCAAATAAATATGCATTCCCAAAGCTTGCCAGAATCGGCTTAAAAACTCGACGGTCGCGGCGTTGGTGCTCGCCGTCGGGGTCAGGATGCAGCAGGTGTCGTCAAAAAGATCGGCTCGGGCGAACTCCACCCCCCGCTGCTCCGAACCCGCCATCGGGTGCGAGCCGAGAAACTGGCTGGTTTTTGGTAGATATTTGCGGGCCAGCCGAACCGGCACTACCTTGGTACTGCCCACATCGGTAACAATGCAGTCCGCCGGCAGATGCGGCGCCATCTGCCGCATTATTTCCTCGAACGTTCCTATGGGGCTGGCCAGGACCACCAGTTGGGCGCAGCTTACCGCCTCCGCGATGCTATCGCAGGCGATATCGACCGCGCCGACCTTCAGCGCCTTCTGCCGGGTCATGGGCCGGTGGCTGTAGCCGAAACGTTTAACCGTTGATAAAGCCCGGCTCACCGCCATCCCCACCGAACCGCCCAACAGGCCCAGTCCAATAATGGATATATTCTTTAATTCTTTTATTTCCATCTCGTTATGTCGGTCAACCTCCCGCGATTAATAACTGTTTGAGGTTATCCGCCCGGCTCGCGAAAGTCAATTTTTTTCTTGAATCTTATCATTACTTCCGCTATCATTAAGGTTTGCTAAACGACCGTAAGGATGCGGAAATGACTTTAGCAAATACGCAAGGTAATGGTCTTTTATGTCCGCTGCCGGGATATACGGGGCCTAAAGATTGTTGTAAACGGGTAATATTAAGCCCCAGGTAGAATTAGTAATAACTTTTGCCGCCTGGGGATTGTTACTTTATGAGAGACAACTGATCGGATGAGTCAGATAAATATATCAGATGCCCCTGCCCTTGGGAAGCTTGACGGCAACGGCTGCCCCGTCGTGATGCGACGCGCCGAGCTGGATTTTGAAAAATCCATCGCCGATCTGGAAAGACAAATCGAAGAATTGCAGCGACTGCAAACTACCAAAGGCATCGATTACTCGCCGGAAATTCGCCAATTACGCCTGGAAGCGGTAAAGCTTACCACCAAGATATTCAACCATTTATCAGCCTGGGAAACGGTTCAGGTAGCCCGTCACCCCCAGCGGCCGTTGCTGGGCGATTATCTGCATTACCTGGCCAAGGATTTCTGTGAGCTGCGGGGTGATCGCTGCTTTAGCAACGACCCGGCGATAGTCACCGGTTTCGGCCGTATCGGCCGGGAAAAGGTCATGATCGTCGGCCATAATAAGGGCAGAACCACCAAAGACAGAATCACCTGCAACTTCGGCTGTGCCCACCCGGAGGGATATCGCAAGGCCCTGCACAAGATGAAGCTGGCGGAAAAATTCGATCTGCCGGTGGTCTGCCTCATCGACACCCCCGGCGCCTATCCGGGCATCGGGGCGGAAGAGCGTGGCCAGGCCCAGGCCATCGCCCGCAACATGATGGAGATGTCCCTCCTTCGCGTTCCCATTATTTGCGTCATCATCGGCGAGGGCGGCTCAGGCGGGGCGCTCGGCATCGGCGTGGGTGATCGACTGGCGATTATGCAATACGCTTATTATTCGGTAATCTCCCCGGAAGGCTGTGCCGCCATTCTGTTCAATGACGGCAGTCAGGCCCCCAAAGCCGCCGAGTCGCTTAAGCTCACCAGTAAAGACCTGCTCAAGCTCAACCTGGTTGACACTGTTATTGACGAGCCGCTGGGCGGCGCCCATCGTAATCCGCACGAAGCTGCCCACAACCTGGAAAGTTACATTGTCAAGACCATCCGCGACCTCCGGCGGTATAAGACGGAAAATCTGCTGGAGAACCGCTATCGCCGCCTCCGCCGCACCGGCGAGTTTTTCATTGGTGAAGAAGCCCCAGCCGCCGAGGTGGTAAAACTCGCGGCTCCTGCCGGCAACATCCTGGAACTCCCACCCACCAAAACTTCAACTCGCCGCAAAACCACCAAATCCTGATATTCCATCGCAATCATACCCCCGTCCGACGTGTTCGCATCTTCTTATTCTTACTCTTTCACCTGCTCACCTGCTCTACTGCTCACCTCTCTCCGCCGCTTCGGCGGCCCCCTCCCGCCGCAAAACCGCCCGCTCCTGACTACTTTTCCCTCACCTTCCACTGCTTCACAAAAATAACAACTAAAGTATTCTATAATCTTTTAGCACGACAGAATCTCTTTAACCTTTGAACGTTGAACCTTGAACATTGAACGTTTTTATTGCCCACACGGTCCTGCTAAAACTGCTTGATGACTGCCGGATTTATCGGCAGATTGATATCGTCTTCCGTGAATGGTTTTTGATCCACGCCGGGGCTGTAGATCAAGTTTCTTTCCCGGTCAATGATGTATTTGTCTGTGTATGCCCGTGCCGTAAGGTCAATTTTCCTTTTCCGTCTCGCTTTAATCACAATCTGCAGTAAATCATCCTGTACCTGAACCATTGTCCGAAACTCATGAATTCTTTCATATGGGTGTATATATGCCTGAAGCAAACGTACGCCAAGGTAATTGTATTTTTCGTAGTACCAGGGAAATTCCCCGTCTGAATTCATCGTTACTGGTCCCAGATCGGGATAAAAGTCCGGCCAGGGCGATAGTTTTTCGTGTTTCCTCTCCGATTCATTTTTATCTTGTTTTGCGAGATCAGGTTGATTGTTCATATCATTTCGGTAAACACGCAGAGTAGAGTTTCGCTTGAAAAACGATAAGTTCGGAAATTTTCCTATTAGACCAAGTTTTTGAGTAATATCTTTTTTTATCCCTTCTTTCAGGATAAGATAATCGTTGATGTATGGATTGCGCATACTGGTCAGTTCATCATCGAGAGGTATAAAATGTTCCGCCAGCAACTCCACATCCGCAACACTCGTTGCCGGATGGTTTATTATGTTATTTGCAGTGCATATATTACATTGCAGTATTTTCAAACCGGCTATTTTTCCTGATGAGCTGCGTACGTTCAGGCTCAGCTTTCTCACCACCGCGTCAAACTCAATTAGCGAAACGGTAATCTCGTGGTTCGTACCCCGCTCACTCGCCAATGGCGCATATAGCAGGTGAATCTTCGCCAAATCTTTCAACATGCTCAGGAAGGGAATAATGACGGTTAAGCTGGGTTCCGTCAAATCTGCGATTTGATCATACTTGTTTAAGTCGTGGACAATAGCTCTATAATTCTCACTGCCCTTCCAAATTCGGCTGATGCCTTCGGCTTGCGTCTTGGCAAGCTCTAAACTCTCCGCATAACCGAGAGTGTTTTTTTCTGTCAGCATCTTAATCGCTTTTGCCAAGGCATCCTCTTCTTCCGATATTGGTTCCTGGGTGCTATTATTTTTTATAGTTAATTCGGACGATTCTGACTTTTCCTGCCCTGCCGATTCGGTCGGTTTCTCACTTGGCCATTTTATGCCGTCGCCCTCTGCCAGACTGCCCAGTATCTCATAAGTTATGTTATACTCGCTCGGTGCCGATCTTAGATCAGCGATGGTGTAATCATCAGGTATGGCTGCGGCGTCAACACTCCACAAAAGACCCAACACCAAACAAAGGCACTGAAAGATATCTGCAATTGTCAATATTACCTTAGCTATCGGCCGAAGGTTACTTTTCTTTTGGCTCTTAATACATGTCCAGGTGTAAAAGATTATAAATCCGACTGCCAGGAAAGTTCCCACCGTGCTCAAACCGCTTAAAATAAGCATGACTGCAAAAACCAGTGCGAAACCGAAGGTGCGAATCAAAATGATTCTTAATTTTTTCTTTTCTTCTTTTTCCTTTTCGTCAACAAATTCATATCCGCAGAAGATGCAGCTTTTCCGACTCTCTGAATTTTCCATGCCGCACTTGGGACATTTCATTCCCGTTTTCCTTGAAATTCTTCTGTGCTTAACATTTTAAATGGCAGTGCAACATCTTTTCTGCGAATTAACATTTGTTTTGATCCGGGTTTTTGCAATCCTTGCCGCACCATCGTGCCGTTTATTTCCCTCCACCTCGCACAAAGGCGGGAGGTTAAATGGCGGGGTCTAAGGGGCAGCGCCCCTTTTTAAAATTTTTTTCTTACGCCTGCTCACCTTTCCAGCAAGGCTCCGTCTGCTGGTGATGCCTTAATATTACCCGATATTTTCGGGTAAAACCTGGTTTTTTAGGGCGAAAATGCCGCAATTTTTGCGCAAAAATGTCCGTTTCTGACGTAAATCCCCGTTTTTTCCGCGAAAACACCCCGCTTTTTAACAAAAACATTCACTTTTTTACCGGAAATGCTTGTTTTTTTTCGAAATTTGACTATTTCTTCAAGTAGCCTAAAAATATAGGTAAAACTAATTCTTTCTGGGAGCCAAAAATCATGAACCATGATAATAACCAAAAATTTTCTACCCCGTCGGACCAGTCCCCATCGAATCAGTCCCCACCAGCCCCGCCGACTTCGCCGCCCGCGCCTGCCGGCGGACGCAAAAGACAATGGCCGAAATTCGTTATCCTGGTAATCGCTTTTTTTCTATTCGTCGTATTAATGGGGCGGCGCTCGGACAACTCCCATTCGCCCTACGCCGCCGACTCCCCGGCGGTCGCCTGGAGCGAAGATTATGACAGCGCCGTTAAACAGGCCCGGCTGGAAAATAAGCCGGTGCTCATCGCCTTTCACGCCGGCTGGTGCCCCCCCTGCAACCAAATGAAACGCACCACCTATCACGATCCGCAGGTCATCAAAACGGCCGAGCAATTCATTACGATTATGGTCGATACCGACCGCCAGGGGACAATCGCCGAGCAATTCGGCGTCAGCGGCATCCCCGCCTATGTGATAACCGCCCCTGACGGTAAAATCATCGGCAGCTTCGTCGGATATTTTAATCCCGACGAATTTGTCAGCGAATTAACCGCAGCCTTGCGTAAAATCTAACCGCCGCTTTATCATCCTGCTGCTCGGCATAAAATTTAATCCCCGACCTGCGGGTCAGTAACTCACGTAATCAATAATTATTTTGGATGTGCATGTCCTTGTCGTACTTGATGGTGAAGCTGTAGTTGACCACGGTAGCCTTCTGCTTGAAGGTAGCGGGGGCGAGGTCCAGGTCCCAGCGGAGAATGCCTTTATCACGCAGGGTCCGCAGATATTCCGCGTCCTTACTGAGCGGGGTATCGGTCTTGAAGTCGCTGATATCCAGCCGGGCGTCCTCGGTGTAAGGCAGGCGGTCCAGCAGGCGTAATTTCGCCGGACTGCTGCGGTAATTGCTGATGGCGATGCGGTATTGGTAATCTTCCACGCGGTTGCCCCATAAAGTTTCGGCCTTCTTTTCCTTGAATTCGCGGGCGACCTGGATTTGAGAATCCACGCCGAAGCCGGCGGTGAACGTCTGGCCGATAGTCACCAGCGGCACCTCGCCCTGGCCGGCAAACTCGTCGCCGCGATACATATTGGCGGGACCGGCCAGCAGAATGGTCTTGCCGGTATTGGCGATATCCGCCTGCAGGTAAACGTAATCGGTCAGCAGCGGCGTTGCCAAGAGGTAAAAATCACCTTTGCCGGAGAAACTGTCGATAGCGACCAGTTGCTTATCACTGCGGCTGGGCAGGGAGAGTTTACCCGGCAGATTATAGGTAACACTTATCCCCTCGGTGCGGGCAATCTCTTTCGCCCGCTTCTGGATCATTTGGACCGCTTCCTTATCCGCCTGTAGCTCGAGCATCTGGCCGGTGTAGGCCAGGCGATTCAGGGCGATGGTTCCCGCCTTGCCCTTGCCGGATATTTCCCGGCGTGAGCTTTCCAGGGAGCTTAACTTCTGGGCTACGTTCATCGGACCCTGCTGGACAGCCTGTTGCTGTGAAACCGCGGCACCCGGCGGCAGGGGCTGTTGTTCCATTTTACTTATTACCGACGGTCCGGGGGCGACGCGGATCTGCATCGGCTCCAGGACCGGCGGGGCAGCGACCGTGGCCGGCTGGGCGGTCGATAAACTTACCGCCGCGTCGTTCCAGTCCTCGCCGGTGAGCTGGCGGACCAGGGCGCTATATTCCACGGTAACGCTTGCCTTGTCGGGATGAGCCCGGAGGTTGTACTGCGGCTGCCAGGAGGCCTCGTTCACCAGATAGCTCAGTTGGATAGCCGCTTTTTGCCCGCCGGTCGGTCGGACGTAGATCAGCGCCTCCCGCAGGGTGGTCGGCTGGCCCGCGGTCAGGTCGTTCCGCTGCCGCTGGAGCTGGTCCAGGTTCTTTTTCAAATCATCGATCTGGTCTTCCAGCTCCAGGGCGTTTTGGTGCAATTTATTAAATTTTTCCTCCAGGTAGCCGGTCATGTTTATCATCGGCTCCGCCTGCAGCAGGCCCCGATCAAAATCCTTATTCGTCGTATCTTTGGTCAAATTCCAAAAAGGTAAATAAAATCCCCATAGATTTCCACCGTGTTGACGATCTCTATCGGTGTGCTTTAGCTGTCTTTGAACCTCCGCAATCTGGTCATCCAGTTTTTTCACCTCTTCAGAGGCTTCTTTTTCGATGGGCCTTTCCCGGTAGCTGACGCTGAGGACCTCCACGCCGGCGGCGCCCTGGGCATAGAGGCTCTCCGGCACGATCTTCTCCGGCAGAGAGCCGGCGATGATCTGGCTCGTTTCCGCGGGCAGGTCCGTCTCGATGGTGCGGGTCACCTGGGCCTGGCCGCGATAGACGGTTACCTGGGAAATCACACCGGCGGTCTCCACAATCTGCCCCGCTAGCGCCGGGCAGGACGCTATACCGACAAAAAACATCGCAACTGCCGTCAGGGTAAAGAATTGCCTCTTCATCGTGTGTCTCCTAAAAAAAGGTGAATATGAAGATTATCGCTTAACTATTTAGACGCAAAATCCGCGATTCGGTTGCAGAAAAAAATAAAATTTAATAAAATTCGACGAAAAAACAGTATCGCATTATACATAATAAGGGCCTCTATCCTTACCGGCGGCGCATCAAAAACGCGCTAAATTTTTACCCGATTTTCGAGGTGTTGATAAACGTAACTTGCCCGTTATAAAAGAGATAAAATTTTTTAAAAAATTCGCATTTTTTGTTTTAGATAGTATCAAATATGCGCCAGGCATTGCCTGGACCACTCTCAGCAGAGCGAGTGCGAACGGTAGGTCTAAGTCGTAACTGCTGCATGTCTGGCTAGTTGAATTTTGACACGCCCATTTTACCAAGCGGAGCCTGGACCAGGGTGTTTAAGGCCGACACTTCCACGGTCAAAGTCGAGGGGAATTATTCTTATTCCCTTGACATCGTACCCCATTTCCATACTATGCATAGCGAGAACTATTATTAGAATGCTTAGATCAGGGCCATCTTGATAACTTGCGAATCGGTTTTGCGCAACTACTCTTTGAAATTTATAAGTTAGTCAGATAAATTTGTACGGGAGATATTCGATGATGCCCGTAAACCTGGGAATAAATGAAACAACGATTGCTGATTTCTGTCGTCGCTGGAAGATAAAAGAGTTGGCGGTGTTTGGCTCAGCAGTTCACGGCGGTCTGCGACCCGACAGCGATATCGACCTCTTGGTAACTTTCGACTCAGAGGCTAACTGGACGATGTTCGACCATTATCAAATGGAGAACGAACTGACGGGGCTGCTGGCCAGAGAAGTTGACCTGGTAAGCATTCGGGCGCTGGAAGAAAACCCTAACCCGGTTTACCGCGACCAAATCCTTCGCAGCGCCAAGGTGCTCTATGCAGCGTGACGCGACATTACTGACCGATATGGCCAATGCCGCCCGCCTGATTGTGCAATTCAGAGAACAAATGAATTACGAACAATTCCGGTCCGATTTGAAGACCCAATCCGCCTTAATTCACCAGTTTCTGATCATAGGTGAGGTGGCGAAACTCCTATCAGATGATTTCAGAAGGTCTAATCCGCAGGTTGCGTGGTCGGCAATGGCTCGTATGCGAGACAAACTTATCCATCATTATCGCGGCGTTGACCTTCAGGAGATATGGAACGCCGCAGAAATAGAGATACCGAAACTCCTTCGCTTTCTGGAAAAATATCTGCCGGATGCGCCGAGTTGAGGATATTTGCCGGCAGTAAAAAAAACGGCAAAATCACTATGGGAAGAGAGACGAATTACAGACATTAACTTGCCAAAAAATTAGTATGGTGTCCCCAGATTACCGTCAGATTACCGTGTCCCCAGATTACCGTCCCCAGATTACCTGCAGATTACCCCGGGGTAATAGATACTTATTTTTCCCGCCAAGGCGCTAAGCTCGCCAAGGAAGAAAAACATTTTACCACAAGGACTCGCAGAACACCGAGATTATTTTCAACCACGGATTTCACTGATTGCACGGATTAGGATAAAAGGCAAGGATATTTATAATTTAAGAATATAAAGATATATTTAAACCACGAAGGCCACGACCCGCTGCGTCCAGCGCCAGCGCGGCGAGAGAAACACGAAGAAGAAATGGGGACGAAGGATTTTACCCAATACAGACTTCCGCCGGGGCGGGTAATAGATACTTATTTTTTCCGCCAAGGCGCAAAGACGCCAAGGAAGAAAAACATTTTACCACAAGGTCTCGCAGAACACCGAGATTTTTTTCAACCACGGATTTCACTGATTGCACGGATTAGGATAAAAGGCAAGTATATTTATAATATAAGAATAAAAAGATATATTTAAACCACGCTCGTGCTTCGCAGCGAAGCGCTGCTTCGCAGAGTAGCAAAGACCGCGACCCGCTGCGCCAAGCGCTAGCGCGGCGAGAGAAGCACGAAGTTAAGAAACCCTGCCCCTGGCAATGGAAATTGAATTTACCCTGTTCTTCTCCCATTATATGGTGTCCCCAGATTACGAGATTACGGAAAGATATTCAGCCGTCGTACTACTCTCATATATTTATGATTTATCTTTATGTCAATTTATCCGCAACAAAAGCTGCTGCGATTGCTAAAATATGCATGACTATTAAAATTATAAGATACTTACCAAATTTTTCACGACAATTACCTACACCTAAAATAACTCCATATATTGAAAATTGAGTCATAACCAAAAAAGAACCACCGAAAATAGGACTTAAAAAGATCAAATAGGGAGATAAAATTATATACAAAGTATTACTGCCACCCTCCCAACTGCTTATAGCATGAAATACAAAAACAATATGGAATATTACACCTAAAATAATGCAATATATAAATGGCCTCAAAAATTTCGAATATTTCATCATTTTATATCCCAACAAGGATTCATACATCCTATAATATTCCAGCTCGTTATTGTTAAGATGTTCTCCTGGAAATCTGGGGACGTCATACCTATGTCATTCCATCCCTGATACCAGGATTCATGGCTATATACCGTACAGCCGTTGAAAGGTACTTATTATCCATGACAAAAGATGAAAATCGCCTTCGCCATAAATGGCCACGATAATCTTCTCGAAAATTTATCCGGCGAGTATAACGACGATGTGCCTCGCTGATAGCTGTGCGTAAGTAGTTTGGCGATACAGGAATATTACGATACCTACAATTCACTGTCAAGAAATAAGGTAAGCGTTCACGGAAAACTTTCGTTTTTGTCACTCGGAGCGTAGCGAAGCAGACTAATGCCTTCGGACGCTTGAGATTGCCGCGGCCTAAAGGCCTCGCAATGACATAAAAAGCGACATTTTCCACCGCGTGAACGCTTACGAAATTAGTATGGCGTTCCCGGATTAGCCAAATTATTTTGCGGAGGCGCAATTATTTCGGTGGAATCAGCAGGCTGAGAATGACCTCGGCGTAAAGGCGGTGGCCAAAATCGTTGGGGTGATTGACGCCGTTGCCGGTAAGGTCGGCGAATTTTTTGTGTCGCAGGACTTCTTCCCAGACCGAAGTCACATCGGCTAATATCACCGACGAATCACATAACTGCGCCAACATATCCCGATATTGATCGTAAAGCTCACCACCGAAAGCGGTCCACTGGGGGTTGGCGGTCATGGTGGCGACGAGAATAAACTCGGCCTGGGGACTTACGGCGCGGACGGCAGCGATCTGGGCCTGCATATTCGCTTTATAAACATCAGGGGGGATTCGGCCGGCGGCGTCGTTCATGCCCCAGGCAAAGATCACCAGGTCCGGTTTTTGGCCCGCTACCAGGTTGATGTTGTCTTTGCCCCAGCCGCTGTTCATGCCACCTTTGGAGAAATTTTCGAAGGTGATTTTCGCGGCATATTTTTTGGCCAAGATGTCGGCAACCATTTGGCCGAAGAATGGCTGAAAAGGGGCTACCCCCGTGATCCCGGAGGCGTTGGCGCCGGTAGAGATGCTGTCGCCGAAAAGGACCAGCTTGAGGTTTTCTTGCTTTAGCAGTTTTTCCCTGGTCCGCGGCAGAGACCGGCTGTCGTAATGCGGCAGACGGCCCGGCCAGCGGGCAGCTTTATGCTCGTAGGTGGCAACCACCTGCAGGTCATGGAAGACATGCCCCTCCGCCCAAAAAAGATTGCAATTTTTATCGCGGCAGGCAGGGATGGAGCCTTCTTTCCAAGGGCCGGCGGGCGGGTACATTTCAGCCAGGTCTTTGCGGGGGATGCGGGAGTCGGCGGTAAGAGTTATCGTACGGGAGCCGGGGGAGAAGATAAAGTCCCGGCCGGCGGTATATACCACGTCGCCCGTCGCCTTCTTGAGCGAAATCAGCCGGCTGGGCGTAAATAACAGATTGGCACTAGCGGGAGAATTGCCCTGCGGTAAAAACATCAGGCAGTCTTCATACATCAGGTCGCTATTCCAGAACCACTGGCCGCGGCATAAACGTTCTTGATAGTCGATCGCCTGGCTGCAACCGGTAAATACAAAAAACAGCGACAAAACAATGGCCTGATACTTTTTCATGCGATACTCCTGCGAAAAATAAGAAAACTACCAACATATATATATCAAAAATCAAAAATTAAAAATCAAAAACACATATAAAAAATCAAATATTATTTTCGTCCGAATACCGTTTTGCATGGGGGTAACAAGTATTTCTCGCAGGTTTTGAGATTGCCGCACCGCCCCGCTAGCGGGGCGGAGAACAGGAGAGCAGGGCCGCCTTCGGCGGAGATCAGGTGAACAGTTGAACAGGCGAACAGGTGAAAGATAAAAGACGCGTAAAGCAGGTGAGCAGGTGAAAGAAAAAGAAGATTGCCGCGTCGCTGCCCGTCGGGCGAGCGCCCGACGAGGCAAGCGCTCCTCGCAATGACATTTTTAGAGGTTGCCTTTTGTAAATAAGTGATAGGGGAGGGTTATTTTTTTCCGGCGGCGCGCCAGCGGAGGCACTCGTTGATAAATTCGTCGATTTCGCCGTCGAGCATGGCCTGGGGATTGCCCGTCTGGTAGTCGGTGCGATGGTCCTTGACCATCTGGTAAGGCTGCATGACGTAACTGCGAATCTGATGGCCCCAGGCGATCTCGCCCTTTTCGTCATACAGCCTAGCCCGCTCGTCGTCGCGCTTCTGCTGCTCCAGGCGTTCCAGTCTGGCCTTAAGTAACGCCAAAGCTAAGGCACGGTTCTGGTGCTGACTCCGCTCGGAGACGCACTCGACGACCAGGCCGGTGGGCTTGTGCAGGATGCGAACGGCGGTGGCGACTTTGTTGACGTTCTGTCCGCCGGCCCCGCTGGCCTTGCAGTACAATTCCATCTCGATGTCGTCCTTGTTGATATCGACTTCTTCCACCTCGCCGCGGTCAACGAGCACGTCCACGGCGGCGAAACTGGTGTGGCGACGCTTATTGGCGTCGAAAGGGCTGATCCGCACCAGCCGATGCACCCCCACCTCGCAGGAGAGGTAGCCGTAGGCATAAGGGCCTTTCACCCGCATAATCACCGAGCGGATGCCCGCCTCCTCGCCGAGGGTCAAGGCAAGCTGCTCGTATTTATAGCCGCTGCGGTCGAAATACCGGGTGTACATCCGCAGGAGCATACTGGCCCAGTCGCAGCTTTCCGTGCCGCCGGCACCGGCGTGGATGCTGAAAAAACAGTCGCAGGGGTCGTCCGGACCGTTTAAAAACGAGGCTAATTCCAGCTTATCGACCCGGCTGGCCAGGCTGGGCAGGTTCTGGGCTACCTCCAGCCGGGTCGCTTCGTCGTTCTCCTGCTGGGCGAGATCCCAAAGCAGGGAAATTTCCTGGGCGGCGGAAAAGGCCTGCTCCATGGGGTCGATAAGGGATTTGAGCGATTTTAGCTGCTGGACCGTCTGCTGGGCGGCGCCTGCATCATCCCAGAAGCCGGGCTGATTCATCCGCTGTTCCAGAATGGCGAGCTGGTCCTTTTTTGCGGGCAAGTCAAAGAGAATCCCGAATCTTTACAATCCGGGTGGTTAAATCGGATAAAGTTACCCCAATTTCCTGATTATTTATCATAACTGTATGCTCCCAACAGGTCCAGCCGACGTCAAAACATCACGATAACCTTTTTAAATTATATATGGTTACGCCAATCCTGTCAATTTGGAAACCACTTGACAATCCATTCGTAATAATATAGTCTCTTACTAAAGATGAAATACTTATTACTACTTACCAGGGCTTAATTAACACCCGCTGGGAAGGGGCCCGCAACACTATAATACGGAGTAAGATATGAATGCTTTTGTCCAACGGCTGGCTGGAATCGTATTGACGGGGGCCATCGGCGTCGCTTTAACCTTTAGCTGGCCCGCGCCCGCCGCCGCCCAGCAAACAGACCGGGAAATTGACCAGGTCCGCAAACTGAGCGTGCTGGGAGAGCAGCAACTGGAGGTGATTGATAATTTCGTCAAAACCCAGTTCGATGTGATCCTGCGAACCCGAGACGCCGCGAAACTGGCCGAGCCGCTGGATGAACTTTTAATCCGGACCCAGGTAACGGATAAACCGGCGGAGACGCAAAAAAAATACTCCGATCAATTCACCGGCGCCGTCAAAAAAAAATACCAGCAAGTCATGACTCAAGCCGGCTCGATGGAAGACAAGAAGCTGTCGCGGGAGATAAAATTAGCCGCGGCCATCATCCTGGCCAATTGCGACAATATCCTGATAATCGACGATTTATTAGCCCTGGCCAAGGATGAGCAGGATGATTTCCGATACTGGGCGATAAAAGGCCTGACGACGCCCATCATCCGGGCTTATCTAACCGCGCCGGACAATAGCGACACCTTGCGCAAGGTAATAACTGATCTGGACGGCGTGCTGGCGAAAGAAACCTCCGCAACGGTAATATCCCAAATCGCCGAGGTGGTGCCGGGCACTCTGGAGGAAGGGGCCCAGCTACTGCAAGATTGCATTAAGAAACGTCTGACGCAATATCAAAACTGGACGGTGGATAATGAATTGAACGATCTGGAAATCATGCAAAAAATATTTGCTCTCGTCAGCAGCCCGGAGCTGGCCGGTAATCAAAAAATAGTAAAAGACCTGGTCCGCAGCACCACGGAATTGTACTGTGCCGCCTATCAGCGGTATATCAAAGGTATGCAGGCTAAAGGCCCCGGCGACAAGAATCTGGTGGTATTATCCGATAGCAGCAGGCAAGACCTGGAAACGCTGCTGATCGAAGGTGAACTTGGATTTTTACGGATCTGTAAGAGGATGCAGCAGGGCCGATTCCTGCTGGCTCTGCAAAGCGCCCGCTGGGTGGAAATGAAGGTAATAATTAGCCAGCTTATCGGCCCGCAAGGCTGGGTCAATCTGGCTTTCGGTATTGCACCGGAATCGGCCAATCAGGAGTTGCCGGGGCCGCTAATACCCGATCCTCCCGACCTGCTCATTCAGCGAGCCTTTAATCTGCTTAGCGCTCAGGGTAATACGATCGGCAGCGATCAATACAGTCCCTTACCATGAGAAAATTATCGACTTGGGGGTAAATTGCACAATTAGCGGCTGAAGGGGCAGTTGCCGCTTCGGCAAGCGCCATCCCCAGCTAATCCGCAGGAATCAGCCCCGCTGCCGCAGGCAGGGGTATTACGGCGAGAATGGGCGGCAAAAATACTAAGCCGGCGTCTGGCGCGGCCCTGACATTTAGGGCATAAAGGGAGGGTGCGGTTATGCATGCCGGCGACTAACTGCTCAAACTTATAACCGCATTCCCGGCAGATATATTCGTAAACGGGCATGTTCACCAGCCTCACTTAACAGCCAAATAATCATTCCCTTAACATTTCATTAAGCACCTTCATTATAACCGATTTAAAAGATTACACCATAGGGAAAGGCATTAAGTCATAACATACCTTTTAACAAACAGTTATAACGGAGTACTTTCGTACTTTTTCTTGCGTAACATTGGGCCTGCCTGATAAACGTAAGATTTTATGGGCTATCCAGTTGATTATTTGAGGTCATAGTGGTAAAATAGATATATTAATCAATTATATTTCGAGTTAATATACACTAGCTAAAGCGGTACTAATCGTTATAATTTTCACTCAAACGCACATTTAGAGGAGTTTTATTTCTACCGGTCGTTGAGAATATTTTTGCCTTGGCGCAAAGAGGCTGCAATAATAATGCCATAATAAAAGGAGAAGACGATGGCCGGCAATTTTGATACTGAAAAAACAGCAGCATCAACCGCTGGTCCCCAGGTACCTTTGCATCGTCGAATCGCGGAAAATCTGCACCATCAGGTTAAAAGCGGCACCATCAAACCGGGCGATAAACTGCCTTCCGAGCGAAAAATCGCCCAGAAATTTCAGGCCTCGCGGGCTACGGTCCGCACGGCCCTGCAACACCTGGAGCAGGAAGGCATAATCACCCGCCGGGACCGCCGCAGCGCGGTAGTGGCTATTCGACGGAATATCGCGCCCTCCCTGCGTATCGCTTGCAGCCATCCCCGGCTGATAAACCTGATGCGCAGACTAGCGGATCTCCAAGTGCTGCCGCCGCGATGTCAATTGCATCTGCAGGACATTCAACAGCCGGATTCCATCAGAGAACTGTTGACTCAGCCCATCAGCGGGGCGGATTTACTGATCTGCGAGCTGGAATATGTCCGCAGCCTGATGGAGCAAAAGGATATTTTGCTGCCCCCGCCCACCTCGCTATTTGCCAATATTCATTTACCACCCTCCTTACAGGCGGTTTTTACCGGGGGCGATAAATACCTTGCGGTCCCTTTAGCCATTACCCCGATGGTAATGTATTATAATCGGGAGACTTTTCAGCATTACCGTCAGCCGGAACCTTCCCGCAGCGGGATATGGGAAAACCTCATAACCCCGGCCCATCTATTCCGCGAGGAAAAGCTATACGGTTTGCAGTTTCGTCCCACATTTTCCCATCTTTCCGCCCTGATGGTCAGCCTCGGCAGTCAAATCTATCAAAAGGATGGCGTAGTTACCGCCAGCAGCAGGATATCCACTCACGATGAGGTCGGCAGATTCGAACGTGCCCTGCGTTTCATCCATGATTTGCTGCATGTCAATAAGTTCAGCCCTATCCTGGCCAAAGCGGATCAAATCAATCTCTTCGCCCAGAAGCGCAGCGCCATGTCGCTGGATGGCTTTGAAATGTTTAACACCTATCGGGAAAAATTAGGCCATAACCTGGCGGTTACCACCTTGCCGGAAGGAATAAAGAATGTAACGGTATTTGGCGGTTTCGCCGCGGTAATCCTGGGGGAGCAGAAAAATCTTCAGCCGATCGAGGACCTGCTGCGGACGCTGCTGAATGTAAATAGTCAGCGTCTGCTGATTCAGACGTCGGCGTACCTGCCGGTTAATAGCTCTCTCTTAAACCAGGAATCCTTCCAGGCCAACGGCATCAGCCTGGAGATAACGCAGTGCTTCCTCCAGGAAATACAAAATCACAAGAATATGGTCAATTTAGCGATCTCGCTGGAGCATAAATATAACGTGGAGAATCTCCTGCTCGAACTGTGGCTGGGGCTGGACAATATCGACAGTATCTGCCGGAGATTCCGCGAGCTGTCCGTCGCTTAGCGTTAATTAACCTTCTGGTATTAAAGATATTACATCCCGGGGGACAACATTTTGTAAACGCAGAACGCAGCCGGTTTCAATAATTATCCCCTCGCATTACGCCTCGTTTTCAATTATACCTGCACCTTGCCGGCGGCATTAGATTGACAGTCAAAGGGCAGGCATTTATAATCGGCGAAATTATGGCAGGAGGGGAGACTTCTGCCTGGGCTTTGATAATCCAGCCGCCGGCAGATACCGGAAATAATCCACACTAAACGAATATCGCAGATGACAAATTCAGGAGAGGCGATTGATCCGGCCAGCGATGGGCAAGATATCAGGCCCATCGGGAGGGAAAGGTAATAATATTATGAAAAAAATGCTCTGCTTCACCATGGTCATGCTGCTGGTTCTACTCTGCGGTTTATCGCGGGCAGACAGGACCATAGTAGAGCTTCAGGTAAGCTACCCCGACGACAACAGCGGCGAAATTATCATCGAGCTATATGACGAGCAAGCCCCCATCACCGTGGAAAACTTCCTAAGTTACGTCGAAAGCGGCTTTTATGATGGATTGATCTTTCATCGTGTCATTGATGATTTCATGATTCAGACCGGCATTTACGATGCCAATCTTTACGAGGTAGATTTCTCCCAGGGTGAGCCTAACCTTTATGACTTCAAATACTATCATAAGCCCAACGCCCCCATCCCTGACGAGGTGAGTAATGGCCTGAAAAATGATCGGGCCACGGTAGCTATGGCGCTGGCCGGGCCAAATACCGGCACATCGCAGTTCTATATTAATCAGAACACCGACGGAAACCACCATCTCGACGGGACTTACACCGTCTTCGGCATGGTTACCCGCGGCATGGACGTGGTGGATGCTATCGCCAACCTTCCCATCCAGGCGGATAATCTGTATTTTGAGGCCCTGCCGCAGCAGCCGGTCATCATTACCCAGGCCAGTGTGCTGAGGAAATTCGACCCCAACAGCAGTGATTTCGGCGATATTCCTTTTCTTAACGCCGACGATGGTAACATCCGGAGCTATATCGGGCAGGGCGATTACGCGGGTGAAATCTATCACCAGGAATTTCACCAGGCCGAACTGCTCGGCGTAAATTGTCTTCAGTGGCAGCAAATTTCAACCTCACCGGAGGTTGACAGTTTTACCATGTACCTGGCCAAAGACACCAGCGGCGAGGGTTGGATATTAAAATATGTCATTAATGAGGGCCAGGCCGACGAGCAGGTCGTAATTGATGCGCAGGACCTTATCGACGCGGTCTCTTTCGATGATTTTGCTCAGGAAAATATGCTCTTCAAACTGATAACCGGCTCATACAACAGCGATAATCTGGCTGATCCCAACAATACGATTACCCGCGGCTCCGGCAGTGATATGGTGACCGAAACCATTGTCAGCGTCAGTGAGTCCCTGCCACCCCAATACCCAGCGGACGATCTCGTCCTGGTAAGACGGGCTACGGGACCAGCCGGCAGCGAAACCGATGTGGACTGGCAGTATTATGACGAAAATATCGGATTGGCGCTCGATCTGGAGGACGACGCCCAGCAGATAACCGGCACCGGCTGGCGGCTGGCGCCCATGGTGTTCGACAATAACAGTAATGATTTCAGCGCGGTGCCTTTTCTGAAGGTCCCCGCCGGCGGGCTGGTGCGGACTTTCGTCGGCAAGGGCGAGGATAACGGCCATAATTACACCCACACCTTCACGGTGCCCGCGGAAACCGCCCTGGGGGTAAAATATCTCATCTGGCAGCAGCAGTGGGCCGATTCCTCCACCCCGATAGGTGACATTGATACTTTTACCCTTCACCTGACCAAAGATATTGATGGGAAAATCTGGGTCTTCAAGTACGTGCTGAATGACCAGACCCTGCTGGACGCCAATTCCATCCTGGATGTGGCGCCCTTCAGCGATTTCGACGATAAGATGTACTTCCGCCTGATCAACGGCGATTACAACGGGCAAAACCTCGCTGACCCCAACAACACGATCGTCACCATCAGCGGATCTGAAACCATAACCCAAAAAATTGTCAGTCTCAACGCCTCGGTCGATTTTATTCCTCACTATCAGGATGAGATGATCCTGGTCAAACAATGGACCGGCCCCAATGAAACGGACGATAATTTATCCTACTACCACGAATCCGCCGGCCTGATACGCAACTTCCGGGAGAGTACCATAAGCCTGGATAGCGACGGCTGGATGCTGGCGTATTACGGCGGAACCTTCGACGCCGGCAGCAATGACCTTAGCGCGGTGGATTTCTTGCGCGCCCAAACCAACTCCGCCCGCAGCTATGTGGGCCAGGGCGCTTACCAGGGACACGACTGCACCCACAGTTTTACCGCGCAGACCCTCTATAATATCAACTGGCTGAAATGGAAGCAGGACCGCGATCAGACCTCAGCCGGGCAGTTGGATAATTTTTACATCTATCTCGCCCGCGACAGTCTGGGGACCTTATGGGTGCAAAGATATTATGTCAACGACAAACGCGTATTCTACGCGGATACCGCCTACGACGCCCGGCCCCTGAGCGATTTCGCCGATGAAAACCTGCACTTCAAGCTGATAATCGGCCAATACGATCCTGATAACCTTGCCGATCCCGATAATACCGCCGGCGGCACGATAGGCGGCCAGAACATATCGGACCGGATCGAGAGTTTCTCCGCGACCAATGAATATCTGCCCTTCTACGATGATCTGGTGCTCGTTAAACGGACCAAAGACCCCGCTGACCCCAATGTTGCCTGGCTGTACTACCACCCGTCGCTGGGGCTGATCCTGGATTTAGCGAACCGTTCGGATAATCCGCTGGACCCGAATTTCTTCGACCCCGATGATACCAGCGTAATTGATGAAAATACCGATGGATGGCTGTTGGGCTGGTTTGGCAATCCTCAGCCGACCTTTGCCGCCGATAGTTTCGACTTTAGTGTCGTGCCCTTCCTGCATGCCGACCTGGGCGAGATCAGGCTTTACCGGGGACAGGCGGATTTCGCCGGCAGTAGTTTCCGGATGGAATTTACCCGGGAAAAACTGCTGGATGTCGATACTTTGAAAATTGCGGAAACCGAGGCGGCCCCGTGGTCCCGGCCCGGCTCCACCTTGTACGCGGCTAAAGATTCCACCGGCAAATTATGGGTCTTCGACGCTCTTATCGATGGCGAGATATTCTACCAGGCGAATACCCTGGCCCGAATTGTACCTTTCGATAAATTCCCGGATATGCATCTAAGACTTATGGCGGATGAATACGACGCGACCACGACGATCACCGCCGGGGCCGGCGGTGAAACGCAAACGGAAAAAATCATCAATCTCCAGGAATCGCTGGACAATTGGCCCGATTTCGCTGATGAGCTGGTTTTGGTAAAACGCTCCCCGGGAACTACCCCACCCGCTGCCGACTGGAGTTATTACCACGAATTGACCGGCTTAGTGGAAGAGCTTTCCCAAAACATTACCGACCCCAATCTCATCGATCCCGAGGGCAATGGCTGGGTGTTGGCCCAGGCTGATCCCAATGACCTGACGGACGTGAAGATTAAATTCCAGGCGGGAAAATCCCGGCAGCAACCGACCGATGCCTTTAAACTCACCGGTAAATTCACCGCCCAGGCGGAAGATTTCAATCAGGGCGAGTTGGTAATTCGTGTCGGTACCTACCTGGCCAATATCAATACCAACGACCCTCAATTCCGCCGGGTCGGCGCCAAGCCGACTATCATTTATAAAGGCTCGCCCGACGGAGTGGCTCAACTTTATTTTGTCGCGGATCTGCGTAAAGGGACCTTCACTTTCCAGGGGAAAAACATCGATCTAACCGGCACTGGCAGCCCCGTAACCGTCCAGATCACCGCGGGAGAATACCTCGGCGAGGCTGTCGCCCAAATCGCGGGTAATAAACCGGCGCCTATTCTATTTCTCCAGGGTCAGGCGGATCAACTCCGCCAGAATAGTTTCCGCCTGGTTATCTGGAGTACCGGACCGGCAGACGATACTCTAGCGGTAAAAGGTGAAATGGCCACCCAATCTTACCCCCTGGACCTGACCGGCAAAAAGGTTACCGTCAGTTGGTCCACCAGCAATTTCACTATTCCCGCCCAGGGCGGTTTCGTCCAAAAAGGTGACAAACAAATATATATCTATCGAAATCCCGGCGGCTCTCTGAAGCAGGCGGAATTTAATCTGGAGAACGGCTCCTTTTATATCTATATCAAGAGTAGCAGCCTTAAAAGTACCCCCGCTGATCTGAAAATAAAAATTGAGGATGGTAGTACCGTACTTTTCGATCAAAAAATTACGCTTTCATAAAACGTTGGTATTTAAGAGCAAGGTTAAAGGTTATCGGTGTGATATCAGTTAAACAACAAGGTCGAACCACTCGACTGCCATATTATAAAAAACGATGAAGGATTTTTCCTGATGTCTGATTGCATAAATCTGTTTTTAAAGCTGATATTCCTAAGCTGCCTAACCCTGCAAACTACCCTGGCGGCAACGACTGATCCAAACCAGCCGTCGGATACTTTTGCCTATAAGGGAAAAATCGGCGACGCTGCCGATATCAGTCAAATTGATCAGCCGATTCTGGCAGACCCGAACCGCGTGAACGTGGACCTAAGCCTGCAGGATTGCATAAGACGGGCCATCGCCCATAATCTTGATCTTCGCATCAGCGGCCAGGATCCGGCGATCCGGGCCGCCGACGTGATTGAGGCGGAAGCCGCCTTTGACGCGGTACTCTTCAGCTCAGCGCAATTTGAGTTGACCGACCGGGTTAATTCAGACACCGGTTTTTACCTGGGTACGGTAACCACCGGAGGCGGCACCAGCACGATAAGGCGGCCTTCTGATCCCTTTGTTAATACTCACGATGACAATTATACGCTGGGGCTGCGAAAAAGGCTGCCCACCGGGGCCAGCCTGGAGCTGTCCCAGAATCTCCGGCGGTTTCGCGATCTGGAGCATAAGGATGCGTTGTTTTATGACCCCTTTTACGAATACGGTTTACAGGTACAATTACGCCAGCCGCTGCTGCGCGATTTCGGCATCGATGTGAATCTGGCTTCCATTCGGGCCTCACGCAACAACTTTCGCATTAGTCAACAGGAATTTAACGCCCAGGTAATCAGTACCGCCGAGCAGGTGGAAACCAATTACTGGCGACTGGTCTTCGCTCGGCAGCGGGTGAAAATATATGAAGGGCTGCGCGATCGCGCCCAGGAGACCCTGGAATTAATTAAAAAACGCCAGTATTATGACCTCCGCAGTCTGGCGCTGGCCCAGGTGCGCGGGGTTATCCAAAACGCCCAGGCCAATTTGATCGCTTCTCTCAATGCGGTCCTGCAGCAACAGGATATCCTGCTGGTATCCTTGAACGATCCCGAGCTTACCCTGCAAAAACGCTGGGAAATCATCCCCACCGATAAACCCGCGGCCCTGCCTTACCAGACCGATTACGCCCAGTTCATGCAAATCGCCCTGCAAAAACGGCCGGAAATTATCGAGCAGCGTTTACGCATTGAAACCGCGGATATCATTGAGGGGGTAGCGGAAAATCAGCGGCTGCCGCGACTGGACCTGGTATTACAACAGGAAGTAACCGGAAGCTCCGATACCGCCTCATCGGCCTGGAGCCGGCAGCGACAGAATGATTTTACCAACTCCCTGTTGGGCATGCTCTTTGAAGTTCCTTTGGGCAACCGCGCCGCGGAGGCTGTTTTAAACCGGGCCCGGCTGCAAAAACAACAGGAAAACCTCCGCTTACTCAGTGTTCGGGAACAGGTCCTGACGGATGTGAATATCGCCGTCAATAATTTGAATTATACTTTTCGGGAAATCGCCGAGCGGCAAAAAGCGGTAAACGCCGATCTGGATGAACTATTAAACTACCTGGCCCTGCAGGAATCCGGCCGGCGAGATACCATGACGCCGGAATTCCTCTACCTCAAGCTCAACGCTGACGAGCGGTTAGCCAATTCCCAGGTGGCCGCGGTCCAAACTCTGATTCAATATAACCTGGCCATTATGCAATTGTATCGTTCCCAGGGCACGTTATTGCGTTACAATAACATCAAACTGCCCGAACTAGCCGACAATAATGGATCAAGCCGGGAAAACACCCCCTAAAATAGCTTATTATCCTCTATAATCCGATCAACAACCCACGGCACTTAATCGATTCTGGCGATAAGAGTGCAATGCCAGCCCCGCAGCCCCGATAATGCCGGCGTCATTACCCAGCTTGGCCAGGCAGATATCCATCGGCTCAGGCTTGTTCGTCCATATCATTTTTTCGTAAAAGCTGCGGACCCGGGGCAGCAGAATATCGCCGGAGGCAATCATCCCCCCGGTAAGAACTACCTGCTGCGGTTCGGTGATATGACGCATATTGACGCACGCCTGCCCCAAAGCACAGGCGGTGCCGTCAACGGTCTCATTAGCCAGTTCGTCGCCGGCCCGGGCATGGTCAAAAACATCCTTGCAGGTTAATGTGCCGTTTTTCCGTCGCACAGCCTGCAGGGTGGAATCCCGGCCCTGGTCCAGGGCTTCAATAGCCCGCAAAGCGGTGTTATTGGCCGAGGCATACGCCTCCAGGCAGCCGTGCTGTCCGCAGTTGCACCGGCGGCCGTCCGGCTGGATTATCATATGCCCCAGTTCCGCCCCGTTGTCGTCACTGCCGTGAATCAGTTCGCCATCGTAAATAATCCCCCCGCCGATGCCCGTTCCCAGGGTAAACAGCACCATATGTTTAATCTCTTTGCCAGCCCCCAGCCAGAACTCGCCCCAGCAGGCGACGTTGGCGTCATTATCAAAAACCACCCCGATGCCCAGCCGGCGTGACAATTCCGCTCGAAAGCGAAAATTGCCAAAACCGGGGATATTACAGCTTTTGATAATCATACCCTCGGCCACGGAGAGCGGCCCGGGACTGCCCACCCCGGCCGCACACACCAATCGACTCTCCAGACGATTTTCCGCCAGTAAATCCTGATATGCCTCGGCTATGCGGTCCACCAGGGCGATTGGTCCCTTCTCCACCTCGGAGGGGATGCTCCGCCGAGCGATTATTTCACCCTGCTCGGTCAATATCCCCAGCTTGGTATTGGTCCCACCGAAATCAACGCCAAAAAAATATTCACTCATTTAGGTATTCTTTCCTGTAAACTCGGGAAGTTTGGGCAAAACTCTGCTAATCGAAGTCATAATCGCTTTTTCCAGGGACAAATCTCTCCCTAACGGCACCCACTGCCGCTGACGATAATCACCTCGTCCCTGCGGGCCAAGGGCGGGTGAGCCGCTAATCATATCGGAAAAAATATCCTCCGCTCGCGTCAGGCCGCCGGCGCTGGGCCGGCTGGCGGAGAGCCTTTCCACCGCCACCTGACATTGCAACCGGCTCCTATTACCCTCCGCCGGCTGAAGCTGTACGCTAACGATGCGGCGAACCGTATGCAAACTCGATTCCATCAGGGCGGCTTCACCAACTACATCCTGCCGCCAGAATTCAAACCATTGCCTGCTGGTCAGTGGAAAGGTTTCTATTGTCCCGCTGCGACGGTCCACCCGGTCCAGTTCAAAGCCCCTTTTTTTCAACTCCCTCTGACAGATTTGCCAGATAATCGCCGGATCCCCCGTGATATAATCGCACTGGCTTTCCTGTAGCTTTTGCGACAACGAACCACAACCAGCCAAAAATCCAACTAACAGAAGCAGTAAAACAAAAACCGCCTTATTCGGCCGATCTATATGGCTTAAAAGCGTTTTACCCATGCAGTTAAATATACCAGATGACTGCTTTATGTCAAACGGATAAACATCTCTTCTGAAAGCAGGGACAAAAAAACGGTGCAGCGCCGGTCGCTCATTACCGCACCAGGAAAGGCAAGGAATTTATTTATCGGTGAATTCCTCTTCCAATTGTTTCAGGTTCCGATGAATCGCTATCCGGGATAGGGTATTGAGCCGATCAATAAAAAGTTTGCCCTCCAGATGATCGCACTCGTGCTGAACGATCACCGCGACTAAATTAGCCGCGTCGATTTGGATATACCGGCCCTGTATATCCAGTGCTTTCACGATGCAGTTAGCGGCCCGGCGGACTTTGGCCCGAATCCCGGGAACCGACAAACACCCCTCCTCCATCTCCTGCCAGCCGGTAAAATCACTCAGTTCGGGATTGATTAGGGCCTGGGCATCCTCCTTTTTGCCCGAGGGACTAATCACCATAATCCGCAGGGGCACACCTAGCTGGGTAGCCGCCAAACCCACGCCGGAAGATCCTACCATAACATCCATCATCCGGTAAGTAATCGCGATTATCTCTTCTGTAATCCCACTAACCGGCTCTGCGGGCCGGCGTAAAAGGGGTTCTGGATAGGTTAATATCCTTAACTTATTTAAATCCAAAGACTTATTCAACATTCCACCATGCTCCGTCACTTTTTATCATTATCGTCTTTAAAATTATAGCAAATTATCCTGATACTATCCCCAAAAATATTCTAACACTATTAAATGGCAGGCTTTTAGGTTGACAAAAGCTATCCATTTGTTAGATTATTAAATTTTGGGTGATTTGAATAAGCGGCAAGAATCTAAACCCGGTTATACCCCCCACAGAAAAATCGAGCATAATGGCAGAGAATATAACAGAGCAGTTGGAATTTCCCGAGGAGTTGAAAAAGCGGGCCAGGGAGTTCTTCGCCAAAGGCAAGGAAGTAGCTTATACCCTCAACTATGACTATGCCTTAGAGTTATTTCTCGATGGACTGTCCTTCTGGCCGGATGCCGTCGAGGAAGGACATAAGCCCCTGCGGGACATAGCCTTAAGAAGACAGGCGGCCGGCGGGAAAAAAAGCGGCTTCGGCGACGGCTCAAAATACAAAAAAGCCTCCGGCAAAAACCCCAAAGACGCCATGCTCAAAGCGGAATACCTGCTCAGTAAGGACCCCAACAATTCCAGTCACATGACCGACATGGTCAAAGCCGCCCTGGAAAACAACTACCAGCAAACCGCGGTTTGGCTGGCGGATTTACTGCTTGAATTCAATCTGCACCGCAATAAACCATCCTTTCATGCCTATCTGCTCCTGCGCGATGTCTATTCCAAAACGCAGATGTATGAAAGGGCGATCCAGGTAACTCAACTGGCCCTGCAACTAAAACCGAATGACTCTGTTCTGGAAAACACTTTGCGTGATCTCTCGGCGCAAAATGTAATGCAGCAGGGTAAATATAATGGCAAAGGTGATTTCCGCGAAAGTATCAAAGACCGTGAAGCCCAGGCCAAATTGCAGGCCCAGGAGCAAATCGTCCGCACCAAAACCTCCCTGACCGATGCCATCGAACAGGCCCGACAGGAATACCAGGCCAACCCCCAGGTACCGGGAAAAATTGAAAAGCTGGTCAAGGCCCTCTGTGATACGGAAAAGACTGAAAACGAAAAAGAAGCCATAGACATCCTAGAAAAAGCATATGTCGAAACCAGCAATTTTAACCTGAAACAACGCAGCGGAGAGATCATCATCAAGCAGTTGAACCGCTGCGCGCGGGAGCTGCAGACCCGGCTCCAGCAGGAGCCGAACAACCCGCAGCTTAAGGAGCAGATTGCTCAGACCGCCCAAAAAGTATTGGAGGAAGAACTTAATCATTACCAGCTCTGCGTCGCCAATTACCCCACCGATATGAAATTAAAATTTGAATACGGCAAACGCCTGATAAAGGCCCGGCAGTATGACGAGGCTATCCCTATGTTCCAAGAGGCGAGGAACGACCCCCGGTACCGCATCTCGGCCCTCAACTTTATCGGCAGATGCTTCTATCATAAACAGTGGTACACCGACGCGGTGGAGACCTTCGAACAGGCCCTGGAATTGCTGGAAAATAAAGAGGATGCTTTAGGCAAGGAATTGCGTTATAATCTGGGCCGCTCCTTCGAAGCGGACGGCAAGATAGAAGACGCCCTGAACTGCTATCGCAAAGTAGCTCAGATTGATTTTAATTATCTCGACGTCAGGAATCGCGTCGATGCCTTACGCAAACACCAGGATGGTAATCCATAAACTATAACTGATATCGGCAAAGGAAAATTTTAGCTATCTAAAAGGAGACCTACGTGGCACATTCTCTCTCGGCCAAAAAAAGGGTACGGCAAAATAGCAAACGAAAAATGTTAAATCGCACCCGCAAAAGCACCGCTAAGACCCAGATCAAGAAATTCATCGATACCGCCCGGCAATCAACGGACCTCGAAGTGCTGGAAAACCAGCTAAAGATAACCCAGAAAAAAATCGACAAGCTCGCGGCTAAAGGCGTCATTCATCGCCACAACGCCGCCCGCAAAAAATCACAATTGGCCCGCCAACTGAATGCCGTCAAGGCCAAAATTAAAGCAACGTAACCGGATTATATTCCCGGCCGCCGGCGGTACCGCTGGGCGTAATGAGCTGATGGTTTTCGGCTAACTATTCCGAAACCAGGAACAACATGCCGTTCGGCGGGAAGCCGTTTTATGCGAGCGATTAAGTCGTCTTATAGTCTCCCTGACATGACCAAAACAAACCATGCCGATCGCAGCGCCATCTTTAGCCGCTTGTTTGGCAATAATATTGTACGGCTGCGCGAGCTGCTGGCCGGCGGGCTGATAAAGCTGGGCATAAAGCCCAACTCCCTTACCCTTTGGGGTATGGCGGCGACTATAGCGGCCGCCTATTTTTTGACCCGGGGTGCCGGCGACAAAATCGGCTCCGGCCCGGAAGGCAGAAGCTGGTATCCCTTGGCCGCCGCTGCCCTGCTGCTGCTGGCCGGCGCCTTTGACATTCTCGACGGCGCCGTCGCCCGCAACAAAGGACAAACCACTCGCCTGGGAGGGTTTCTGGATTCCTGCTGTGACCGCATCGCCGACGCCGCCATTTTTATCGGTATCACCATCTATTATTTTCACCACCCGCAAGCTCCGCATGCCCATATATTTGCCGCCTGTGCCATGATCACCCTGGCCAACGCCCAGATCATCAGCTACATCAAGGCGCGGGCGGAAAATTTCATCCCCGCCTGCCCGGTGGGATACTGGCAGCGGGGAGAACGACTCGCCGCCGTTATCATCGGTCTTTTTAGCGGCCATATCGGTACAGTCATGGTTATGTTGGCTATTTTGCCTGCTCTTACCGTTCTGCGCCGATTTACCTACGCCTGCCGACAGTTAAAAAAACTGGATAGCAACGCTCTCCTCAGCGATTCTTCCAACCAACTGACCGGCATAATGCGTTTGGCCCTCTGGCGATACCGCCGCGGCACCCTGCCCTATGATTTCGTAACCGCGTTTAATATCTGCCTGATTTTGTTTGTCGATCTGAGCCGGTTATAAACCGCCAAACCCGCATCTTCCGCCGCCGCCGTCGCAACCAAAGATTTTCCGCAAAACCTATAGCCGCTTTCTGCCTGACCGATGTAACATTAATAATCCGAGCCAGTTAGGTCATAAGCGACAAAAATCAGCCTCCGCCTGCCATCTTTCATCCAAAAATTGTTTTTACTTGCAAAAAGAGGTTGGGTTTGTTACATCTGTCTCAGGTGGGTGACGCCGCCGGAGCGGGCCAATCACCAGTGCCGGAGTTTGTTTCTCTAAACTCATATTTTACGGAGAACAGTCATGAGGACCTCTCAAATAATTTTAGTATTGGTATCTTGTGGTGTGTTACTGGCGATTGGTCAAGGCTGCGCCGTCAATCCCCTGGAGGCGGTCCGCTTAAATCAGCTCGCCCAGGTCTATATGAAGCACGGCGATTACGACACTGCGGAAGAGCTATTGTTGAAAAGCTTTAACATCGATCACGAAAATTCCGCCTCGCATTATTGGTTGGGCTGTTGTTACGAGGCTAAAAACCAGCCGGAAAAAGCCATCCAGGAATACATCCTGGCCGTTCGCTTCGATCCGATGCTGGAAATTGCCCAGTTAGCCCTGATCCAGGCTTATCAGCAAAATGGACAAACAGATCAATCCCTGGAGGCGACGAACGTTTTCTTAAAATACCAACAAGGCCGGGCCGCCGACCTGATGCGCCTGGCGGAATATTTTCTCCAGCAGCAGATGCCGCAGCAGGCGATCCTGGCCTACCAGGCCGCCGCCAAGGCCGAAGAGCATAACCCCCAACCCTTGCTGGCTATTGCCGATTATTACATCAATAATGGCCAAAAGGATTTAGGGGTTGATTATCTCACGCGGGCATTTATGGCGGATCCGGTTTACCCGGGACTGGCCAAACGCCTCGGTGAATATGGTATGCGGGTGGAAATCCCCCAGCCTAAACTCTTTGAGAAGCCTTCGCCGCTCGAAAAGGATATTTCAGATTTATATCACTAAGCTCATTAAAAGTGGTAAAAATCTCAAACTAACCGATTAGCGGTTGGAAATTGACGTAACTGTTTGCTTAACAAGGTGTCCTATAACGCAAAAAGACAAATAAAATTAGTTATCCGCCGAAGGCGGATTCCACATTTTTACATTTTGCATTTTGATTTTTGCATTCTCAAACTGGCCATCGGTCAGTTTGAGTATAAATCCTTATCGCTGGGTAAGGCCCACCACCAGGCCGTCCACTAAAAAGCGGGTTTTTTCATCATTATCATAAAGCCGGTCAATGTTGCGATAGGCATGCAGAACTGTCGTATGATCGCGTCCGCCAAAATAGCCCCCGATCTCCTCCAGACTATGCGCGGTTAGATCGCGGGCCAGATACATGCACACCTGGCGGGGAAAGGCGATGCTGCGACTGCGGCGTTTGCCCTGCAGGTCGCTCAGACGCACATTAAAACAGTTGCTCACCGCGTCAATAATCTGCGAGATGCTAATCTGCCTGCCGGGCGGGGTCGGCTCTTCCCCCAGAGCTTGACGGGCTAATTCGAGGGTGATTTTCCCATCGTACAGCATGGCCATACCATGAATCTTGGTCAAAGCGCCTTCCAGCTCTCTGGTGTTACGCTCAATTTTACGGGCGATGAAACAAATCACTTCTTCCGGCGGCTCAATGCCCCGCATCTGGGCCTTCTTGTGTAAAATGGCCATCCGCGTCTCGTAACAGGGCTTGTCAATCCGGGTAACCAGCCCCTGGTTAAACCGGCTGACCAGTCGCTCTTCCAATTTAGGTATCTCCGCCGGCGAACAATCCGCCGAAAGGATTATCTGTTTGCGAGACTGGTATAGGGTATTAAATGTGTGGAAAAACTCCTCCTGCGATCTTTCTCGCTCGGTGAGAAACTGCACGTCATCAATGACCAATACATCAACATGACGATAATTATAACGGAAATCGTAAAGTTTACCCTCCTCCACCGCGCGAATAAAGTCGTTGACAAATGTCTCACAGGACATGTACGTGATCCGCCGCTGCTTGTCTTGTTTGAGCAGAGACTGGCATGTCGCCTGCAGCAGATGGGTTTTTCCCAGTCCCACGCTGCCGTGAATAAATAGGGGATTATACGTGTGGCCGGGACTTTCGCTTACCGCTACGCAGGCCGCATGCGCCAAACGATTGCAGGGACCCACCACAAAATTGTCAAAGGTGTAATCCGGACTAAAATAAAAAATGCCCGTCTCGTCCCCCTGGTAATTGGCTAGATCCGATTCGAGGATATTCTCCTGGTCGGTATAGACATATTCCAGACTTATCAAGTGGCCGGTAATCTCCTGCACTGCCTCCTTAAGGCTTTCATTGCAGGTTTGCATCAGATATTGCTGCCAGGAACGCTCCGGCACCCCGATGCGCAACCAGCCGTTTTCCAGGCTTATCGGCTCGATCTGCTCGAACCAGCTCCGCCATATATTACTATGGTTTTTCTGCAGGGTACGCAGAACACGGTCCCAGATGTCAGCAAGAACATCCACCACCTATGTGCTATCCTTTCGCGGCCTACCTTCGCCCTAACACACTATTTAATTTTTACAACAAGAATACCCAAAACATGAAAAACAAAAAAACAAATGCCCTCCTTTCACGTGGCAGAAAAACGCCTTTCCGCTCCTTCTACCAAGAGGACAATAAGGCAAAAAACATAAGCCAAACAGGCTAAGATTATTGGCAAAATAACATGCAGCTACTACCGGGCTTTCTGCACAGGTATATTGCTGCGCATTACGTGTTACATTAATTTCATACTACATCAACAGAGTTCCAGTCTATAATCCGTAGGTCATCCTGTCAACCCAAAAGCTAAAATTTACTTCGTGCTTATGGTATTTTTCCCCGGGCCAGCCGGTTTAAATCTTCTATTTTTGCGATTTTTCTGAGGTTATAACAATAGACCTGGTAAGGACATGCCCATCCGACGGTACAGAGGATATATGGCAGGACGCAATCTACGTCACACCCAAAATATATAAGGCCTGGTTCACCCATAAAAAAAGCACCCATTAAGGTGCTTTTTTACACATCATTTAAGCTTTATATCCGCCTGCTGGCGAACAATAACATCCATCAATGAAAGAAGTTACTTACTCTCGCCCTCTTCCAGCATTTTTCGCAAATATGAATTTTCCCGCCGGGTAGCCTCCAGATCAAAAAGCAGATATTTAATACTCAGACGCAGATAATCCAGAGATTCCTGTAAGGAAGAGACACTTTTTTTCAATTCTTCATGGCGCTCCTTGGTCTGCTGGGCCAGCAGTTCCAGCTTTTTCCGCTGGGTAGCGGGCAGCGTCCCGATTTCCTTTACCAGTTCGCCTAGTTTCCTTTGGAAGGTCTCTTCATCCATTTTTTGCTCCTGGGCAAAAATGCAGGGTTATTTTATAATATATAATATATCCTTCTTCTATATTATTCTTACTATCATTAACTAAAGAAGCAAATTTTATGCCAGCTACAAATACCGCCTTATTATTGGCTTTTTGCCCTCTAATTCCCAATTTATTAGTATCTTACGAATAATCCCGCGGGTATGCTCAACCCGCCTTTTACTATGGGTTATAATGATTGTTGCCCCAAATAGACGCCCCAGCGGCAAAACACCGCCCTATTTACCTTTAATTGCTTTAATACAAGACTGTTATAGTAACTGTTGCATTCCCACAACGCTTTCCCTGCTGGTATTGCCGACAATACTTTCCGCTTTTTTAACCATTTGACAAATCGCCTCTACTTATACTAGCCTATAGAACATGACCGATATGTTAAGCAATATCCTTAAAGTAAAAAAAGCGGAAATCGCTGCCGCCCAGGAGGAACTGCCCCTGGAAGACCTGCGGGAAAAAGTCAAATCTCTGCCCCGGTGCCGTAATTTTTATTCGGCTTTGACTAAAAAGAACCCCCGCGGCATTAATGTCATTGCGGAAATCAAGCGGGCCTCGCCCTCCGCGGGGAACATCCGCGAGGATTTCGATGTTAGCTCGCTGGCCCGGATTCTTGAGTCCGCCGGCGCTGACGCCCTGAGCGTTTTAACCGACGAGCAGTTCTTTGCCGGCCGGCTCGAATATATTAATCAGGTCAAGCAGGCGGTGGCCCTGCCCATCCTGCGGAAGGATTTTATTATCGATCCTTACCAGCTTTACCAGTCGCGCTGGGCGGGAGCCGATGCCATTTTGCTCATTGCCGAAGCCCTCGAGCCGGGCCTGCTTATGGACCTGATGATTTTAGCCAGTTCTTTAACCCTGACGGTCCTGCTGGAAGTGCACGAACTTGACACCCTGATGCAGGTCCGCAGCTTGATCGGCTTTCCCCAGCAGCATTACAGTTTGCTGGGCATCAATAACCGCGATTTGAAGACTATGCAGGTCGATCTGAAAAACTCGCTGCGGATGAGTCAGTTTGTCGAGGACAAAAAAACGCTCATCAGTGAGAGCGGCATCCGCCGCCGCCGCGACGTCGAAAAACTCATCCAGGCGGGTTTTAACGGCCTGCTTATCGGCGAGACCCTCATGAAAAGCAGTGATATCCAGGCTAAATTCAACGAACTATTCAGCCCCTTCCCCTGAAAATCCCCTTAACCACGCCCCCGGCTAAACGCTTAATTACTCAAACTGAATAATAAAAACAGTCATCCGCCGCAGGCGGACACCACATTTTTGCATTTTGATTTTTGATTTTTGCATTCTCAAACTGACCTTCGGTCAGTTTGAATTTTAATCAGGCAACCTCATCCAGCGCCGCTTTAATCTCCTTCTTGCTCGTCAAGCCCACAAATGTTCGCACCACTTCTCCATTTTGAAATATGATTACCGTGGGGATGGACGTTATGCCGTATTTCATCGCGGCTGCCTGATTGCTGTCGGTATCCATCTTGCCGATCTTGACCTTGCCCACATATTCCTCCGCCAGTTCTTCTATAGTGGGCGCCAGCATCCGGCAGGGTCCGCACCACTCCGCCCAAAAGTCCACCAGCACAGGCAGGGGACTATTGATAACATCTGTCTCAAAGTTACTATCCGTAAAATGCAAAATATTTTTCGCCATTGCCATGCTCCTTTCGCCGAGGTAGGTATTTTTTGATAATTATTCAGTATCCGACTTAAGACTTAAAGATCATTCTATAATCCGAATACCTATATGTCAAATAGCGCCGGGTAAAATACTGCTTAACAGGTTCATTTTACCGTCAGGGTCATTGCCACTTCCACCGCCGCGTTCAGCGGCAATTCCGCCGCCCCCACCGCCACCCGCGCATGTCGGCCCATCGGCCCAAACAGCTCGTAAAGCAGCTCCGACGCCCCATTAGCCACCTGCGCCTGTTCCGTAAAACCCGCCGCGCTATTGACAAATACCTCCAGCCTGACGATCTGCTCGATATTCTCCAGCGACCCCAAATGGGCCTTTACCGCCGCCAGGGCATTGACCACGCAAAGCCGCGCCGCTTCTCTGGCCGCCGGCAGATCAACAGCGACCGGCGCCTTACCGGAATAGACTATTTTGCCCTGCTTCACCGGCAACTGCCCGGATACAAACAACAGCCCCCCTGCCTGCGCCACGGGAACATACGCCCCTACCGGCGTCGGCAACGCCGGCAGCGATATCCCTAACTCCTTCAGTTTTTTTTCGATATCAGCCGTCATTATCTTCGGGGGGAACATCCTTCTTCAAATGACCGGGCAGCCGCTCCAGATCGGCGGAAAGGGCATGGGCCACCGCCTGTTCCGCCGGCTCGTTTGTTAAAGCAAATATATATATGGGGCCAAATACCTTTTCCTGCTCGATACGTACCAGTTTCTGGCGGATCAGCTCCAACAGGGCCAGAAACAGCCCCACCATCTCGACCCGACTGCTCCGGCCGCGAAAGATCGTCTCGAAAGTCAGCGCCTTCTCCTGCTGCGCACGGTCTAAAATATCTGCCTCATAAATATCTATCGGGGTATCATCATGAATCACCTCATGCCCGCGCTGACCCGCCAGGGTAGCCTGCATCAGCCGGTTAAACGCCTCAAAAAGGTCCCAGATCTGCACATCTTCAATATCCCATTCCTGTTCCTGACGATACGCGTCGCGTAATCTTTCCAGATCAGCTATTGACCGTCCGTACCGCTGCGCCTGCTGCTCGGCCGATTCACCCAGGTCGCCCGCCGCGTCCTTGTACTTCTTATATTCCAGTAGCTGCCGTACCAGCTCCAGCCGCGGATCCGACAGATCCTCCTCACCCGCCCCTTCACCCAGCTCACGCGGCAACAGCATCGCCGATTTGATCTCCATCAACGTAGCCGCCATCACCAGAAACTCACCCGCCTGTTCGAGATCGAGTTGTTTAATCATCTCCACGTACGCCAGATACTGCTCCGTTATCCGGGCGATGGGGATATCGCTGATCTCCACCTCATCCCGCCGGATTAGATAGAGCAGCAGGTCCAACGGCCCGTTATACATATCCAGATTTACCCGATATTCCGTCATTTATTTATCGCTCTGACAGGTTGGTGTTTCCTGGGTAATGCCGCACCCGCTTTATCGTGCCTTCTTAGCGGGAGTTATCCCTGTTGCCCTGCGGACCCGTTCCATCATCTGCTCAGCCGCCGCCCGCGCCCGCCTGCCGCCTTCACGCAACACATCCTCGATATAAGCCGGATCCTTAGCTAACTGCTCATATCGCTCTCTAAACGGCTCCAGCATCTCGTTGATAAGCTGGGCGAGCCTCTTCTTAGCCTCGCCGTATCCCATGCCGCCCGCCCGATACCGCCGGGCCCACTCCTCGCTCTCGGCTGAGCTGGCCACCAGCCGTAATAAGGCAAAAACCGTGCACTTTTCCGGATCCTTAGGCTCTTCTACCGGCGTGGAATCGGTTACGATTCGCATAATCTTTTTCTTGACCGTCGCCGCCGGCTCGAACAGCTCTATCGTATTGTCATAGCTCTTGCTCATCTTCCGCCCGTCGATCCCCGGCACCACCGCCGCCTGCGACAGGATATAAGCCTCCGGCACCGTCAATATCTCACCATAGGCATTATTAAACTTGATCGCGATATCGCGGGTAACCTCCAGGTGCTGCTTCTGGTCCTGACCGACGGGCACCAGATGACTCTCGTAAATCAAAATATCCGCCGCCTGTAATACCGGATAGAAAAACAACCCGTGATTAGGCGCCAATCCCTGCTCGACCTTTTCCTTGTAGCTCACACACCGCTGCAACAGTCCCATCGGCGTCTGACAGGATAGAATCCACGCCAGCTCGCACACCTCCGGCACATCGGACTGTCGAAAGAACGTCGCCCGCGCCGGATCGATCCCCACCGCCAGATACCCCCGCGCGATTTCCGCCGTGTACTCCTGCAGCTTCGCCGCCTCGAATACACTGGTCAGGGCGTGGTAATTAGCGATGAAATAAAAGCAGTCCGCCCCTTCCTCCTGCAATTTCAAATATTGCCGCATCGCCCCGTAATAGTTGCCGATATGCAGCTTTCCCGACGGCTGAATTCCCGATAATACCCGCATCTGTTTGTTTTCCTATCTTTTGCTTTACTTTCGCAGTTTTTTTATCAAATCCCGCCCATTATGATTCCTTCTTACTTTCTCACTTTCCCACCTTCCCACCTTCTTACTTTCCCACTTCTTCCTTTTCACACCTTTCCCACTTTTCACACTTTTCACACTTTCTTATATCCCACCTTCTTACCTTCTCACCCCTGGATTGTCAAGTCCGCCCTTGCCCCCCGGAAATGCTCTTGACAGAAAAAACGGCATATTCTACCCTATCGTAGGGTGGGCAATTTATTGCCCACGCGGTCACTAACGAGAAAGTCTGTTATCATGAAAATTAATCGCCGAAAATTCTTCCAGCGCAGCGGCTGCGGCGCTCTGCTGTCCACCATCCTGGCTAACACCCCCGATACCGCACCTGCTGCCGCCCCCGCCGATCCTGCCCTTGCCCCAGCCCCCGGTGACAAACCCGGCTGCCAGCGCCTCTCCTTAAAGCAATTAGAAGCCTGGGAAAATCTGCATTTCGGAATGTTCATTCATTTCGGTATGAGTACCTTCGTCGGCAAGGAACTGCCCGACGGCAGTGACCCCGCCGCGATTTTCGCCCCTGATAAGCTGGACGTCGATCAATGGATTTCAGTCGCCCGCGACGCCGGTATGAAATACGCGATCTTAACCACTAAGCACGTAGCCGGCCATTGCCTCTGGCCCAGCCGATGCACCGATTACACCGTTCAAAACAGCGCCAATAAAACCGACGTCGTGGAAAATTTCGTCAACTCGTGTGCCAAACACCAGATTAAACCGGGCTTTTACTATTGTTCCTGGGACAACCATCATCGCTTTGGCAGTAAAACCCCCTCCGACGGCGGCTGGGAAGGAATGAACTCCTTTCCCCGTGATTTAACCAAACCGCTGTCCCCTTTTACCACCTCGCTTTACCAGTCTTTCCAGACCGCCCAAATCACCGAACTACTCCAGAACTACGGCCCGGTTTTCGAGATGTGGATTGACATTCCCGGCGTACTGGGTCCCGGCTATCGCACCTTCCTGTATAACCACATTGCCCAGCTCCAGCCGGAAACCGTAATCATGATGAACAGCGGCATTGGCGATGGGACCGCTTACAATATCAATTACGCCTGGCCTTCCGACCTGATCGCCATCGAACGGGCCCGTCCCCCGCAGGCCGGCCATCGAAAATGGCGGACTATCGAGAATAAGGAATACTATCTTCCCGCCGAGCATTGTGATCCCATCGGCAAGGATTGGTTTTTCGTCCCCGGCGATGTCCCCCGCGCGGGCGCCGAACTGCAAAAGCAGTACGAATTAACCCGCCAAAGCGGCGTGAATTTCCTCCTGGACGTCCCCCCCGATACGCATGGCCGGATCCCGCAGGAATACATCGCCTCCCTCATGCGCCTCCGTAAAAACCTTAACCTCTAACCCCCTTTTGTCCGACCTCCTTGCTTTCTTATTCAACTTTCTACTCTCAACTTTCTACTTTCTCGCGCAGCGCCGCCTTCTCACTTTCTTACTTTCCCACCTTCTTACCCTTTCACACCTTTCTCACTTTTCACACCTTTCTCACCTTCGTTTACCTGCTCTCACATCACGCCCATAATAAGCCCCAAAGATGTTTTGCTTTTATTTATCAAATCGGGTACCATTTCGTAGGTTTTTACAGGACTAGCTAAAGGAAAATATAATGACACCAGAAAAGAAATTTCTCGTTGATGTGGGTATGCAGGATTTACCTTTTCCCATGAAAGTAATATCCAAGGTTTCTCCGGATGGCCAGGATACCATAGCGAATATCTCTATTAGTGCCCGGATTATGCAGGAGTTTGAGGCCAGATGGATTGATACTTTTATTCAGATCGTGCATCAGCATCGAGACAACATCGGCACAAAGACGCTTAAGGTAAACATTCTTGACTATCTTAAACAACTGAATGCCTCCATGGTAAAGATCGATTTTGAATATCCCTTTTTCATCGAAAAACTCACTCCCGTCTCTAAAGAGAAATGTCTGGTTAGGTATTTATGCACCTATTCGGTAAAAGCTTTTGCCGCCCACCGGGATTCGACAATTTCCTTCCAGATTAAAGTGCCGATTATCACTACTTACCCCGGCTCAACGGATGAATCAAAAGGTTTATTTGGACAATTAAGTATTGTCAACATTGATATTGAATCGCAAAGTGATTTCTACCCGGAAGATATTGTAGAGCTGGTGGACAAACACGCCTTAGCCCCGGTTTACTCCTTCTTGACCGCCGAGGATCAGGCCTTTCTTATCGACAAGATTCACTCCGAGAAGAAAACCAGTGTTGTCGTTCTTGACGGAATAAAAAGTGCCCTGGCCCGCAACCGAAACATCGACCACTATTCCGTCAGTAGTGCCAATTTTGGGATGCTTCATTCCTACAGCACTCTTATTGGTACGGCCAAAAGCATGTGGGTCCCTTTCAGCGGCCATGAAGAATAATTTAATTAGAATTTAATTAGGAATTTAATTAGGGACGTTTACCTATTTATTGACGATAATTTAATTGGGGACGTTTACCTATTTAATTTAATAGAGGACATTAGAGTTGTTGAAAACAGTAGCATAAATTTTCTTAAGCGATTATTATCCAATTCCTTCCATTCAGATAACTTTCGCAGATTGTTTTGCCATAATTTGCACTTAAACAGGGCCTTACTGGCCATTGGTAATAAATTGTAACTTCGGTAAAACTACCTGCCGCGACGGGCGCTAGCACGGCGGGTCAAACATTGCAAAAAAACTACCAAACCAGCCCAAAAGGCCCGGCTCGACTGCCTTCGGCTCTGAGGCTCAGGCTCGAAGAGAGCTCGCCGAAGTCTGTCGGCTCATT
>Ga0068714_10000633_pt1 | contig 64616 bp, 56 predicted proteins | sample MTBNYHSulfiMetaG_FD_62988 | JGI IMG/M metagenome (GOLD analysis project Ga0068714, IMG submission 62988) | Enrichment culture microbial communities from rom New York Harbor, USA that are MTBE-degrading - MTBE-NYH (New York Harbor Sulfidogenic)... | ecosystem: Environmental > Aquatic > Marine >...
CAGTGGTACCTTACTATATGGCCGATTGGGCTACGTTCTGGTAAGATGATGTTCTTTAAACTGGCTTTTTGCAAGAGTTCATACACTCGAGACTCCAGGGTATAAGTCGGTTTTTGGCGAAACCAACTGCTTGACGATTTCTCAAAAGTCGATATTAATCAAAACAAGTTTGTTTTTCAAAGTTTTGATATAATTTTCAATATTTCACTCAAATCCGCTAAATTGCCATAAAGGTACTTAAGTTATTTTAAAATATAGAAATAAGTTAATTTTTTGGCCCTATTTCGGTTCTTTAATCGTCAACATTGGGGTACTAACCCCGGCAAAGCGGGATGGTCCCTGCGGGACAAAACAGGTGCTTATTGGCGTGGTATCTCTTTTAAATGAAGGAAGTTACGAAAATTATTGATTTTTCTGGCTTACTCGGCGAGGTGTTTGGCAACTCTGATGGGCTGCCGTTAATCGCCGCAGGGGTATAAGGGGACCCAGAATTTTTTTATGGACCATATTTTTTAAATTTCCGTTGACTCCACCCTGATAATTTTGTTGAATGGACATTAGGTTGTTACTATAATATATAATGGAGGTTGCGGTCCGGATAACAGGTTTACATTTTTTCATCGGTTTCTCAGCAAGCCCAAAAGGAGCTTACTATGACAAGAAAGAAATATTTAGGAAAGCAAAAAGGTTTTACCCTGATAGAGCTTTTGATAGTAGTGGGTATTATAGCGCTTCTGGTATCTATCCTGATGCCGGCACTGAGGGCGGCGAAGGAACGTTCCAAAAGGATATTATGCACCTCCCAGTTGCACCAGATGGGAGTGGTGTTTATCCAATACGCGCAGGATTTCGATGACTATTTCCCCTCTTTCTACTATAACAATACGGGATTTATGTTGTGGAATACCCCGGACAAATACTTGACATGGCTGGGAGATGGTTTTGGCAGCGAGATGTTTGCGCAGCTTGCCCCCGGTCATTATGGCCTGCCCCACAAAGTTTTTTACTGCCCCGGCATGCAACCGGATAAGTATCATGGTACTATGGTGGACGATTGGTGGTGGTATAAACCTAATAACGACGGAGGCCCTACCCACCAACCAAACCGAGATCTGCAATCCAACACTGACAAAGCTTGTACACCGGGTGGACCGTATGATGCTGTAAATTGGGGTTATGCATTATACGTTATAAGAAGAGAAAGTTGCAGCGAAACAGGTAAGCCGCACCCCTTTGATGCTAATTATGGCAACTGGCATCTTACCGCAGGCCGGGATTATACGGCACCCAGCAGGGCAAGCAGTCGCACAGCGCCGTTTAACCCGGTAGTGAGTGATCTGGTGTTGTGCTGGTGGGGTGCTTCGGCTTATTATGGAGCAGGGTTAAGCTCCACCCACGCCTCTCTTTTTACCCTTCCTTACGGAGGAGATAGAATAGCACTTACAGGTCTTGTAGGCCGTGAAAAGATACCATCACTGATTGATCAGAGTACTCACAAGTCCAATACCGGTCTGATAACCCAGTCAAACTCGCTTTATGCCGAAGGCCGGGTGGTGGAGAATCCCGGTGAAACAGTTGTGCCTTACTATGCCGGTTCTTGTGCTACGTTCTGGTGAGATGCTGTTCTTCTTTTTTTTGTAAAAGTTCATAATCTAGAAGGTGTTGAAGAAAGGGATTTGAAAAGGAGTTTACCATGACAAGGAAAAAATATATGAGAAAACCAAAAGGTTTTACCCTGATAGAGCTTTTGATAGTAGTGGGTATTATAGCGCTTCTGGTGTCTATCCTGATGCCGGCGCTGAGGGCAGCGAAGGAACGATCCAAAAGGATATTATGCAGCTCCCAGTTGCACCAGATGGGAGTGGTGTTTATGCAATACGCTCAGGATTTCAATGACTATTTCCCAATTTTCCATTATAACAATAGTTGTATGCTTATGTCGATTGTCGCTGACGATACGATGACGTGGCTGGGAGATGGTTTTGGCAGCGAGATGTTTTCTCAGCTTGCCCCCGGTCATTATGGCCTACCCCACAAAGTTTTCTACTGTCCCGGCATGCGTCCGGATAAGTATCATGGTTATATGGTGGATGATTGGTGGTGGTATAGATTTGATGAAAAAACCGGTACCCGAACGTATGAGTTGGCGAACGACGTAAGATCAGATGGAACCCCCAACAAAGGTTGTCAATATCCTGGTGGCGTGAATGATAATGTGTGGTGGGGTTATGCATATTATGTCCAGAGACGAGAAAGGTGCAGCGAAACAGCTACGCCGCACCCATTTGGTCCCGGTCAAGCTGTATGGCAACTTACCGCAGGCCGGGATTATCTGGCGCCCCTAAAGACAAGCGGTCGCACAGCGCCGTATAACCCGATAGTTACTGATACCGTGCACACCTGGAGGCAGGATACCAGTTATTACGGAACAGGGTTTCAGACTACATACGCCTCTATTGTGAATTGTCCTGGAGTCGGAGGAGATATAAAAGCGCTTACGGGTCTTCTAGCCCGTGAAAAGGTAAAACAACTGGATAACCGGAGTACTCACGTATCCAATACTGGTCTGTTAACCCAGACAAACTCGCTTTATGCCGACGGCCGGGTGGTGGAGAATCCCGGTGAAACAGTTGTGCCTTACTATGCCGGTGGCATATTTGTATTATGGTGAGATGATGGGTATTCTTTAATCTCGCTCGGTTGCAAAGTTCATACTTTATAATAAGGCGCTAAAGAGCAGGCTGTGAAAAGGTGAAAAATAACTCATAAGGGTGTGTAAAACCACACCCTTTTTTATTTGGTGCGCCAAATCAGCCGAAGCCATAGTAGTTGGGGTTGATCTTGACGAAGAGCTGATGCTTGTCAAGGTGCTTGTATGGTGGTGTGTGAAGCCGGCGGGAGCAATCCCGCTTTCTACCCGTTATGCCGCCTTAGCGCGATAATCTTCCGGGGGAAAAACCCCGGGAATTTAACCTTCGTTGCAGTTTATGACGATAGGTGAATACAAGGCTGTGGGTCTCCCCATAGATTCGGGGAACAGTCTGGCATGGAGGGTCCGAGTTACGGCGAGTTCGGACTCTCCTTTTTTCATTTCTTATTTTAAACCAATATGCTGGGCATTTATTTTCTTGTCTGATGGTGTATATAAATTGTCCACCATTTTTAAGATATAACTATTCGAATAAATTAAACGATATAATTCTTAGAGGACGCAATATCTGAATTCATGTGTTGAAGGGCAGCAACGGTCCGTTACTTAAGATAAAGATGTATAAGTATGGAATATTAAAGTAGTTATGATTTATTTGGTGGCAAAAGACATCGGGGTTGTTTTGTTATGTCAACATTTATTGATACCTGATTGTTTTAAACCACCTGTTATTTATTTGTTTGTATTTACGTAAAACTTTGGAAATAAAGTGCTTATAGGAATATGGGGAAAATCGTAACTGAGTAATTATTGAAATGGTATTATTTTTGCATAGTATAATAGTACACAATCAGATATGGAATAAGGGTTAATACCCACGATAAGCAGAGAGAGATTTTTGTTAAATAGGAGGTAGTTTCCCAGCTCTGGCGAAATCAGAGAGAGGAAAACGGCGAGAGAGGTCGACGGCATATCCATGTTGACAAATATTTAAAAGTATTATTATTTGCCGTTCCGAAGAATGAAAATAATTATATCTAACTTATGATTTGGTGGCAAGTTTTACAGGTAGATATAAAAAACTTAGTTGTTTGCTCTCTCTCTCCCTCCCGGGCTTTGACTGTCCTCACCGGACAGTCGAGCCTGGGACCAAAAATAATCGGTTTAGGCCGTTTATAAATAAAAATAGTTTTTGCGACGATTAATCAAAGCTTGAGCGCAAAAGCATAGACATTGTAGAATCAACCAATTCTGCAATGTCTTTTTTGTTAAAAAGACTTCCATCGGATATCAATCAATTAATCCCCCTTGCCTGGGCGGTTCGATTGGTTTATCATTAATCTGATTATTTATGAAAAATTTTCACGGGATATTTTTTTTCTTGGCTATATTCCTGGCGGGGTTTTTATGTCCTTCTGCCCTTGCCTTACAGCCTGATGAGATAGCGATTGTTGCCAATAGTACCTCCGGCGATTCCCAGGAGATAGCCGAATATTACTGCCAGCGGCGAAGAGTGCCGAAAAGTAATATCATATCGCTTGCCCTGCCGGATAAAGAGGCCGTCTCTCGGCGGGAATATCAGGAACAAATCGCCCCACAAATTAAAGAACGGCTTCTCCAGCCGGATATGAAAGATCGAATTAAGTGTCTTTTGACCGTCGCGGGCGTACCGTTAAAAATTGGTCCGTTCATTCCCACCGGCCGGTCAGCCGAGAACCTTAAGCTGGTGGTAAATTTAATCAATAAGTATTTTGACCAATTGCAGCAGACGACGGAGGAGTTGAGAAATCTTGCCGATATGAGCCATAGAGAGGATCCTAATAATGAAATAAAGGATAAAAAATTTTACATGCCTTATAATCTCCGCAACCGCCAGAGAAAAGCGGAAGAAATATTTCAAGCGGCAGCCGAAGCGGTTCAATTGGCGCAAAACTCTCTTGATTCCACGCCATCCAGTCAATTTGGCCAACAAAGCAAAATTCAACAGTTTAATGAGCTTACGCTTCGGTTATGGGGCCTGAATGGACGAGTAAAGATCCTCCTCCAAAAAATTGAGCAGATATCTTCACCGGAGATTAAAAAGCCATTCGAAGATCAGCTTAATGATGACAAAGCACAATTGCAGCAGTTAAGCGATCGCATTGCCCAGGTTTCGCAAGGATCACTCGACGCCAACGACCTGGAAAATCGCTACCAGTTGATAAACCAGGCGGTAGGGCTGCAGGGGCTGTGCAACATGCTTTTAAAGGATAGAATCTCTTTCGATGATGACGACAGTGCTTCTGCCTTTGATAGTGAGCTTTCGCTGATTCTGTGGGATTCATATAGGCTGAGCCTGTGGCAGCCGAACCCGTTGTGTGTTTATAATGAGCCGCAGCAGGCTCAAGCCAAATGTCCCTGGACGACCTTGATGGTCAGCCGGCTTGACGGCCCCGACAAAGAGATTGTTAAGGGTCTGGTGGATAAGGCTATTACCGCGGAGACGATGATCCTCCGCGGCAGTGCTTACCTTGATGCGCGGGGTATCCACCAGGAGATCGACACCTTCGGCAGTTATGGTAATTTCGATGAATCTCTCCGTAAGACCGCCGATTTGTTGCGGAAAAACACCGCTTTAAACGTGGTTTTGGATGACAATAAAACTTTATTCGGCCCAGGTCAGTGCCCCGATACCATAATTTATTGCGGCTGGTATAGCCTGCGTAACTACATTGATTCGTTCCAGTTTCAGGTTGGGGCGGTTGGTTATCATATAGCCAGTTTTGAGGCGGAAACTCTGCGTAAGGGTAATCCTGATAGTAACATCTGGTGCAAGCGGATGCTGGAAAACAATATTACCGCCACTTTGGGGGCGGCAGAAGAGCCGTATTTACCCGCTATACCCCAGCCGGAGCGGTTTTTTGCCGAGCTTATCAGTGATAAATATACCCTGGTGGAATGTTTTTATCGGACTAATCCATTCAATTCCTGGCGGATGATTTTGATTGGCGATCCCTTATACCATCCCCGTTATGCCCAAAATCGTGGGGGTTTTAAGCCTCGGTGGTGAAAATACCGTGTGGAATTTTTTCTGTTTTAACCGTTCGGGTAAAAAGTTATACTTAGAAAGTTATAAGGTTAATCCGGTCTAGTAAAGAAAAAGGAGCTTGTATATGGCGGTAAAAACATTTTTAGACGAAAAAGACATTCCGAAACAGTGGTATAATCTGGCGGCAGATCTGCCCAGTCCGTTGCAGCCGCCCTTGGGGCCGGACGGTAAACCGATAACTCCTGATATGCTCGCCCCGGTTTTTCCCATGAACCTGATTGAACAGGAAGTCAGCCAGCAGCGCTGGATCGATATTCCCGATGAGATACTGGATATATTATACCGTTGGCGGCCAAGCCCTCTGTATCGGGCCAAATATCTGGAAGAGGCCCTGGGCACTCCCGCACGAATTTACTATAAAAATGAAGGTGTCAGTCCGCCCGGCAGCCATAAGCCCAATACCGCGGTAGCCCAGGCCTGGTACAACAAAAAGTTTGGCATCAAGCGGCTAACCACCGAGACCGGAGCCGGCCAATGGGGCAGCGCGCTCTCTTTTGCCTGTGCCTTGCTGGGGTTGGAGTGCAAGGTATTTATGGTAAGGATAAGTTTCGATCAAAAGCCTTTCCGTCGCCTGATGATGGAGACGTGGGGGGCAAAATGTACGCCCAGCCCCAGCGACGAAACGCAGGCCGGCAGGAATATCTTGGCAAAGTATCCCGATACCCCCGGCAGTCTGGGTATAGCGATCAGCGAGGCGATTGAGGCGGCGGTTACCGATAAGTCGGGCCAAACGCGTTATTCCCTGGGAAGCGTTTTGAACCATGTTATGCTGCATCAGACCATCATCGGCCTGGAAGCGAAGAAACAACTGCAAAAGATAGGCGAAAAGAAAGTGGACGTGGTGATCGGCTGTGTGGGTGGGGGGAGTAATTTTGCCGGGATTTCTTTTCCCTTTGTAGCGGACAAGATAGCGGGGGCTAATATAAAGATAATTCCGGTGGAGCCTGCCTCTTGTCCGACGCTAACGCGGGCGCCGTTCAGCTACGATCATGGTGATACCGCCAGAATGACCCCGCTATTGCCCATGTATTCGCTGGGTCACACTTTTGTACCGCCGCCCATTCATGCCGGCGGATTACGTTATCACGGTATGTCGCCCCTGGTATCTCAGGCGGTGGTAGAGGGTTTGCTGGAGCCGATGGCTATGCATCAACTGGAATGCTATGAATCGGCTCTACTGTGGGCCCGAACGGAAGGATTTATCAGTGCTCCGGAGACCAGCCATGCCATAGCGGCGGTAATCCGCGAGGCCGAACTGGCCAAGGAAGAAGGCAAAGAAAGGGTTATTTTATTCAACTGGAGTGGCCATGGTTTGATGGATCTGACGGGATATCAGGCCTATCAGGAAGGCAAACTCACGGATTATGCATTGCCGGATGAAGAGTTGCAAAAGTCGATCGAGGTAATGGCCAATTTGCCCAAACCCAAAAAAGTCAAATCGGGTAAGTGGTGATGAGTACCGACGACGAGCATGATGGACGAGTGATCCGCTGCCGGATGCTCGGGCATGAGGTGAATTTCGGTTATTGCCGATGCGGGACGGGACAGATGCCCTGCCGGAAAATATTCGACTGCTGGTTCGAGATATTTGATGTAACTGGATTTATCAGCAGCCATTACAGTCAGGAGCAGATAGAAAAGATTCTAAATGCTCCTAAGCCGAAGTTAACTACAATTATTGAGTTGATTCAGCAGGCACAGAAAGAAAGCCCGCCAACTGAAAACGAATAGGTTTTCGGCAAAGACTAAACTGCCGTGCCGTTATAATTTTTTGCGACAAATCGCGCAGAATCAGGCGCGGATAGTTATATCTCGTTTATATATAAAGACTTATGGACTAGCAGGGGGATTGACTTCGAATTCGAAGCTTTTAGCCGGGGTGATTTTTTGCGCGATTTTATCCTCGAATTTAACCCGGATTTCATATTTTCCCGGGGCCAGGGCGGGCAAATCTAAATCACCCTGGAGGAAAAAATCACGCCGTTTATTATAAGTAGGTTTGTCCGCCACGTCGGCTCTACGCTGGGCAATGACGCGGTAGCTGGAATCATATAAGGCAATATCGGCAAAAAGGTGGGTAAGATACTGTCCCTCTCCATTCAGCTCACTCTGGAAGTTTTGCAGTTCACAGTAAACCAGCGCCCGGCGGGGCCTGCCGGTTTGTAGCTCTGACGGGGGGACGGTTTCATAAGAGCCAAAATTGTTTACCTTGTTGCATATCTTGAGGCAGGAGATGGTAAAGTCGGCTTTTTCCGCGATTTGATCGGTTAAATCCTGTAAAGCGTCAAGGGCGTGATTGGCTAAGATTGGGTCATTCTGGCTGGAAGACTTAGCCTGAGCAGCCAGAAGTGCGGCACGGGCGATGGATAGGGTCTGGGTTTGTTTATCGAGGGGCAGGCAGTCTAAAGGTTTGAGGGCATTTTCATCTTTTCCCTGGGCGGAGTATAAAAACCTAAGCGCTAACTGGACGTTGATATCATCAGGATTTTGAGAAGCAAACCTTTCCAATTGTTGAATATATGTGTCAATACTGAAAGCAGGTGGGGCGGATAGTTGCAGGTTTTGATTGACTGCGGGTTGGGCTAGGTTTGATGCGGCGTTGGTATTAAATTGCGGCCCTGCTGTAAAGACCCGAGGGGAGTTTTGGATCAATGGTTGAACAGGAGCGCTTGGAGTATCGGTCAGATTTGCCGATGGCATGAGTTCCCGGTGGGCAAGGTTCTGCGCAGATAGCGATGATGGCTGAGTGGCTTGACTGGCGGAGTTGGTTATCTCTGTTGAGGTGTTAGAGGAATAGCTGGTTTTTAAGGTATCAGCAGGGGGTAAGCTGGAAGGTATCGCAGGCGGCTCTACTGCAGCCGCTTCACTAACGGTTACACTGGTTACTACCGGGCCGGGGCCGGCAGAGGGCGATGAATTATAAGTGTTTGTATAAGGATTAGTTATACTTGTAGAGGTCGGATAAGAATTATTATAGTTTGGTTGGTTTTGGCCGGTATTATAGTTGGCACTGGCATCGGCTGGCGGGCTGGCGGATACCTGGGAAGGATATTGAGAACGATCCAGCCGAACCAGGCCTTGAGGATTCGCCAAAGGATGGGAAGGATTATAGATGTAAGTCTGGCCGATGGTCATGGCAGGGGTATTCGGATTGGCGATAGTTGGGACATAATTGTTCTGAGACATCTGATTCGTTTGACTAGCGCGATATTGATCGGAGGCAGATGGAGCGGGATTTCTTTGCGAAGCATCAATAATCACGGGCTGGCGCATATAATCAGTGAAGTAGGAACAGCCGCCCAGAAAGACCGCTGCCCCTATGCAGAAAAAAGTAATTGATAGAATTGTCCGCGACTTTCGCCAAAAGAACCTTCCCTGGTTAATTAAACTAGTCATGTAAATTAAGCCTCCATGCTTAAAGTAGGTGTTTTATGTCATATAGGTTAAAACCTGTTAATCTAGGCGGCGTGATGGTGTAAATGGGAAAAATTTATAATCAATTTTTCCAGTCCGATTTTGACGGAGCTGCCGCCGGTCTTGCTTTCGAGATCGATATTCAAAAGTTCCTGAATAACCGATGCGATCTGGGGGATAGTTATCTGCTTTACCTGTCGCATGAATTGATCGGGTTTCGACCAGATATGCAGTTGTTGCTTAATCTTTTCCTCTGTTACTTTCTGCTGCAACAACAAGCGGGCATTGTAAAGCCGGCGGAAATTCCAGGCAAAGGCCCCGACTGCGGTAAACTGGGCATTACGGTCCTGCTCGAGCATTCTATCCAGCCAACTTAGGGCCGCGGCGGTATCGTCGGCCAGCATAGCGTCAATAATATTAAAGACGTTGTATTGCCGATTGTTGGCGACCACCGACTCTACCACGGCAGGGGTAATTTTTCTTTTGTCTGCGGGAGCATCAGCCAGGTAGCTGATAATTTTATCGACTTCACCCAGACATAAATCGCAGTCATCTCCGGCTAGCTCTACCAGCAGCATGGCCCCCGGCTGGGTGAGGGTAAGCCGGCTGGTTTGGGCACTGTATTTTATTAAATAATTAACCAATTCGCGGGGTTTAAAAGGCTCAAAGGCCAGGGCTTGACCAATTTTTCCCACCAGCCGGGCCAAACGGGTATTCTTGGGGAAGCTCTCGGTCTGGAGCACTAAAACGCCCGTAGAGGAGGGATTTTCCAGGTAATTTTCCAATTGCTGGCGATATTTTGTTATAAAAGGATCCGCTTGCTTGATGACGACCACCCGGCGGGGGCTGAGAAAGGGTATGGTACGAAGCTCATCAAATATATCGCGGGCAGCGACATCGGGACCTTCATAGATGTTAAGCGAGGTTTGAGGATCAGCACCATCCAGGACATGATCGATTATTTCCTGCAGTTTATCGATTGACCGGCGGTGATCTTTGCCGAAAATTACATAAATCGGATATATGCTTTTCTCGGTTTTGGAGGTGTTATCTCGAACAGCCATAATATCGATGCCTTGTTTTTATTATTTATATGCGGCATTTTAGAATAAAACCAAATTAAATCAAGGCTGATAATTTTTAATCCGTTCTTGAGCGATACGTTTTATCGTAGGCAGATCACCATCAGCGGCTTTTTGCCAGCTATCCATAGCGGCCGTTGATTGACCAAGCTGTCTCTGAATATCACCGAGTATCAGCCAGGTCTGCCAGTCGCTGGGGTCCTGCTCCAATAAATTTCCAATGGTTTGTTGGGCCTGCGGGAACTGTTTCAGGGCGATCTGGGTTTGCGCCAGGCCAAACAGGGCGGCAGCTTGCTGGGGCGCATTCTGCGCACAGATTTCAAATTGTTTTTTGGACTCCTCGAATTTACCCATTTTATAGTAGGTGTTAGCCAGGTTGATTCGCGGCTGAATCCATTGGGGATCGCTATCCAGGGCCTGCTGGTATAATCGGGCAGCTTGCTGCCATTCCAGCCGCTGGCTGTGCAACTGGCCACGATTCCAGCAGTCGATAGCGCGGCTGTGATCGATCTTAATAGGCTGATTGTCAGGGGATGCAACCTTTGGTGGCAAAACCGAGACGTTATTCTGCCGGGAGATATCCTCATTTGCTGCGGGCAGGCTAGCGGCAGGCAGCGGAGATTCGTTAAGGTTATCATTGTTGGCGTTAATAATATTTATTGCTGCGGAGAGCTGCTCTGTGCTATTGCCAGCCTGGTCGGTATGGACGGTCTTCTGGGCAGGGGTAAAGTCAACAAAGGCTACCTGCTGGGCGGGAACATCGATGGGAATAACGCTATAACCTGGATTTAGATTGTTAGATTGGTTAATTTTGCATGACCGTCGGCCCCAGCGATCAACCGCTACGACCAAAAAGCGAAAAACACCTTCACTGGGTGCTAAAAACCGGATAGGGCTGATTTTATCATCGTCACAGCCATAAAACTGCCAATTGCCATAGTAATTTTGTCCATACCATAGCTCGACCCGATCAAGGTCGCGCCGGTCAACGCCTTCAATGTTGTAGTTGATATTCATCTGGGCGGTTCTTATCAGGCTAAGCTGGGGAGAAGGAGTTTGGGCCAGGGGAAGGGTTTGTAAGCTGGTTTTTTCCTGTTCAGCCTGCGATAAGGAAGAATAAGCCGTGATGATTACAAAAACGCATAACAGCAGCTTGATTTGAAACCAGACATATTTGAAACAGGTGTTATTCATAAAGCGAACCAGTGGTTCAGACAGTGTAACTTAGGTAATTCAAGCGCAGAATCACATTATCGAGGATTTCTCCAAGATTTATATCGGATTATCGGACATTGAGGCTTTAAATAAGGCGTCATTATATTTTGGGGCAGGGCGGATGGTTACGTTGCGGGTGATCAGATTTTTAGAGCGAAATTCTTTGACTTGACGGTCAGCGGAAAAGCCCTATAATGAATGTTGATCCAGTTCTTTCGTAAGGTGTTGATAATAAAGGATTACGGGTTGTAGTTGATAGTCCCGTCCAAATCGAAGCCCGGAAGCAACTGGTTCGAACCGCAATTTGTACGAGATCGCCAAAATGAGTATAGACGACAAAATGATTAAAGAAATCGTCGAGCGGATTCTGGCGGTGGCTCAGCCGGATAGGGTGATTTTGTTCGGCTCCGCCGCCACGGGCGAGATGACCCGCGACAGCGACATTGATCTACTGATTGTTGAGCCGCAGATCAATGATCGTCAGAAGGAATATGTCCGTATTCGGCGGGCTTTAGGCGGCATCAAGTATCCATTTGATATTCTACTGATCACAACCCAGTGGTTTGAGGAAAGCAAAGACGTCATCGGCGGCATTGCGTACCCAGCCAATAAGTATGGCAAGGTGATCTATGAAGCAGCCTGATAAGGTCAAATGTCAAATCCTGGCAGAATGGCTGCACAAAGCCGAAGCGGACATGGACTTGGCGGAGCATCTGGTCGCCGAGGAGACGCATTTTTACGATGCTGTTGCGTTTCATTGTCAGCAGGCGGCGGAAAAGTACCTCAAGGCTTTCCTTGTTTGGTATGAAATCGATTTTCCGAAGACGCATGATCTGGAGCAATTACTTGACTTGATTGCAGCGGTGAACGACTCTCTGATTACCGAGCTGCGAGACGTGATTGTTTTGACACCCTACGGTATTGAACTAAGGTATCCCGGAGACCGTCCCGAAGCTACGCCGAGCGAGGCTCGACAGGCCATAGAATTGGCCCGGCAGGTGCGCAGCGCTATTTTACCGCTGTTGTCGGATAAGTTAGACGGCTGCGAGTTTTGATAGTTAACATGTTGTTATTAAAAGGTTACGGGCGTGTTTGGAGTGTTAGGTGGATCGGCCTAAACGCTATTCGGTGGGATTAGATATGGATCCGATTGTAGTCATAGTCTTAGTGGGCTTTGCCCTGATGCTGCTTTCTCTGATATTGATGCGTCTTCCGTCTGCGCGCAAGCGCTACCAGCATATGGACGACCGGAAGCTGATCGGCACCCGTGTCCAAGCTCGCATGATGCGAGTTGTAATGTTGGGGATTGCTTTTCTTGGGCCTGTGCCTTTCGCCTTCATAGTTAGCATTATGAAAGATCCATCCACCAGGAAATATTTGCTCTGTCTCATGATCCTCGTGACCCTCGGCGGAGTCATGGGATTCTGGCTGTTTTTCGAGGTGGCACGTCTCGCCACTACGGAAATAGAATTAAGGAAGTTTCAAAAAGAAAAAGAGACCACCAAATCAGAGACTTGAAAATTTACTTTCTTACATCATCATAGGGTCTTTACTTGTCTTCGTTGCTGCTTGGCTTATCCTGCATCGAAAGCTATCAGTTATTGTAGGACAGGGATGGAGGTGGGGAGTGTGGAATCGGGAAGTGTGGTAGCTGCAGGTAAGTAGCCGTGGCTGGCACAGGCCAGGAGAATCCGCCGGGCGAGGGGGGCGGCGATGTCACTGCCGCTCGCCTCAACTTCCACCAGGACCGCCCAGGCCAGGCATCTACCGTCGGGGCAGCGGGCAAAACCCGCAAAAATCGAGTTCTCCGTCGAGCCGGTTTTGCCATGTAGGGTTACCACTTCCCGCGGCCAGGGCAGCAGATTCAGCTCCTCGTCGAAGGCACGGTGGGCTAGGCCGCCTATTTCATAGATAACCGCCTGCATGGCACGGGTCACCAGTTTGGCATTTTCGGGTGAGGCGATTGGTACGGTGGCGATCGAAACCGTCGGGGTAATGACTAAGAAGGGGCGGAGCAGAATACCGCCGCGAGCTATGGTGGCCATACTATTGGCAATCTGCAGGACAGAGCCGTCCAGGGCGCCCCGGCCAATACTCATGTAACGCAGGTCGAATAACGCGGGGGGCGCTGTTCTGCCTATAAGATTAATATCGCCGGCGGTTTCCGAAAAGGCTGATTCCGCCTGGTCGCAGGTATCGCTGGGCCAGGCTAACAAACCCCGGCCGAAACCGGTGTGTTTCAGCCAGGAGACCAGAGCTTGCGACCCCCAGTTTTCCGCGAGTTTAATAAAATAATTATTACAGCTTTGCTTTATCGCCAGGTAGTAGCCAACCTCGCCATGTCCGACCACTGACCAGCATTGCGGTCGATTCATGATAGTGGGATCGCGGCCCGGGCAATCGAATACGGTGTTCGGGGTAACAATTTTTTCCTGTAGTCCCCCCAGGAGTAAGGTCGGTTTGATGGTGGAGCCGGGCTGATAATTGTGGCTTATGGCTCGATTGGTCCAGTAAAGCCCCGGCTGATCATGGCGGATTAGTTTAAATTGATCCGTCTGGTAGTAGGTATTCAGATCGAAGGTGGGTACGGAGACCATGGCTCGGATCTGGCCGGTGGGCACATCGATAATAACCGCGGCGCCACGATAATTTTCCACCTGGTCGTTTTCTCCCTGTAAAATATGCTGGATGTCCTTCTGCAGCTCGATGTCGATGGTCAATTTGACGTTTTCACCGAGCTGGCGGGTGATACTGTCGATCCGATCACGATCGATATTATACTTAACCCAGCCGCGTCGGCCGCGAAGCCTTTCCTCAAATAGGCATTCCACCGCCCAATCGCCTTTGCGGTCGCCGGGGTAGTAGTCAGCTAGTTCTTCCAGAGTGGGTTTGTTTTTATTGCCGGGGTAATCGTGGAGTATATGCTCTGGAACAGGACCCAATTGACCTATCAGATGGCAGGCAACGTCCTGGTAAGGATAGATTCTTTCTTTGCCGGTGCGGATGACCACCGGCTGGATGCCATTAGAGTTATTGAGAAAGACACTGCCATACTTTTCTTCAATCAGTAGGGCGGTTTCCCGGGAGACAGGAAAAATACGTTGCGGCGTTTGCATGGCTGAGAGGTTGGTGGTAAAAATCAATTTCATCCGCTCGGCTTCATCGGGTACCTCGCGCGCAAAGTCCTCTTGCAGGGTGTCCGCGTGTGAAGGAACATATTGCTTATTATAATCGAGGTACCATTTTCGGCGGGCCCGGCTGGTTCGCCAGCGGAGGATATTTTCATTGATATCGGTGACGGCCTTTTGGATATCCTCGCGGGAGACCCGGCAGATTTCCGAGAGGTCATCGATTATCTCATGGGCCTGATCGAGCTGCAGGCCGAAATTTTTCTGCTGATATTCCTCTTCGCTGAGCGGATCGCTGGACGACGACTTAGAGTAAGTGAGATATTTGCTGTGTTGGTATTTCCAAAAAGCATCGTCATACAAACGGGTCAGTTGGTAGTTCAGACACAGATCGAAGGTGGGGCGATCGTCGGCCAAAACACGGTCTTTATAGTCGATTATGGAGCCGCGTGCTGTTTCCAGCCATTGGGGAGATTGTTCCAGAAGTTCACCGGCCTGACGTAAATAGCGGGAGGAATCGACTAATTGCAGCCAGGCCAGCCGGGTGATTAAAACCGCCAGCCCTAAAACCAGCAGGACAATGAAGATTATCAGCCTCCGCTGAAACATGGGCTATTTCCCTACAGCCGAGCCGCCGACAAAAGAACCGCTGTCAGGTCGTTAACTTTCGCAGATTTTTTATCGAATCGCGCCCATTATGATTCCTTCTTACCTTCTCACCTTCTTACTTTCACACCTTTCATACCGCATCAGGGCTAATGTTGCGCAAGGAAAAAGTACGAAAGTACTCAGGTCCTTGAGAAATCTTTAATAGGTGGAATATCGGCGTGGACGGAGCATTTAAAATCAAGGTAGCGGGGCGGGGTATTGGCGGGGTTGACGGGCCAGATAAAAAGCAGTTCAACCTGGGATGAGCTGCCGGCGGGGATACATCTACCTTCGTTCAGGGGTAGCGGTTCCAGGGTTTGTCCGTCACCGCTGAGGAAGCCGACGGGATACTGGTTGATGCCGCGCGAGGTGTGCTCAGCGGGATTGAAACCCGCCAATCTGAAGTTTCCCATGACGAAACGAATCAAGCCATCGGAGTCGGCAGCGCCGGTTTTATACTTGCCTCTTACACCCGGGTTGATAGATACGGTAACCACCAGCAGGGATTCATTGCTGTTGAGGACCAGAGGCTGGCGGGTTTTGGCATCGGCAACGGGATTTTTGATGAGCTGAGCGCTTTTAACGGAGATCGAGCCGGGTCCGGCTTCCCGCCGGCTGCCGGGGTCCAGGACCAGACGATTAAGATAAAGCTCTTTCAACAAATCGGGGTGATTTTGGCCGAATCCCTGGCGACCAGCAAAGCAGTATTTGCTGGCGTTACGCATTATGCCGAGAAGGAAACCGTCGCTGTTAGGAAAAAGATTTTTACGTTCTTCCATCTGGTTTAAATTGGGGAATCGATTGAAACCCAAAATTTTTGCCGGCAAGGGCATGGTTTGCACGCCGATGGCTATTATTCCGGTAACAACCAGGCTGGTAACCAGGCTGAAAAAACAGGCGCCACTGGTATCAATTAACCGGGGCAGGGCGATTTTTTGGGGTAAAATCAAATTGGCAACGATTCGCAGCACCAACAGAATTATGCTGAAAAGCCCGATTAGCGCTATTGCCCAGGGGCCAAAATGTCCCAGCCCAAAGTTATTGATAAGATTTCCCAGGATTTCAAAATAATTCAGCGCAATAACCGCTGAAGATACGGTCAGCACCGCCATTAACATACTGCCAAACAATCCCCCCCTTACCACCTGATAATAAGTAATGGCGGCGATAATTATCCAAAGAATAATATTGGCCAGCATGGCCTTTACCTCCCAGTTAACTTTCGCAGATTGTTTTATCGAAACTTATATTTACCCGGCTTAACGTTGAACTCTTGCCTTCCCACTTTCTTACTTTCCCACTTTCCCACCTTCTTACTTTCTTACCACATCAGGGCTAATGCTCCGCCAGAAAAAGTACGACAGTACACCTCCCACTGACCGTCTTCATTAGTTATTTATCAACATCGGCTTCCGAAGAAGAAGCTGAATTAGCTGAGGAATCTTTTGGCTTGGGTTCACTAGTGATACGCAATACTTCCTGGATGCTGGTTGTTCCGTTAATGACATACAAAAGAGCCTGTTCCTGCAGGAAGAGCATTTTTTCCTTGCGGCACTGGGTTCTGATTACATTGATAGGAGCGCCTTCGGCAATGAGTTTTTTGATTTCGTTGGAGACAAAAATAGTTTCTAACACAGCGATGCGGCCCAAATAACCCGTTCCCTGACATTGGGGACACAGAAGCGGACGATCGCGCTTGTCATATTCCGGCTCGACGGGAGGCCGATAAAAGGGTTTAATTTTTTCCGTGGGTAAATTTAATTTTTTTAGCAGAGTAGCGTCCGGGGTGTATGCCTGACGGCATTCGGGACAAAGCTTGCGCAGCAGTCTTTGATTGGTTATAAATAAGAGTGTTCGGGCGACAGCTTCATTATTATTGATCATCTTAAGCCAGTATTGCAGGGCATGAAAGGCGCTGAGGGCCTGCAGACCGTAGTATAGTTTCTTTCCATTCGAGGCTGCCTGTATGCCTGTCTGGGCCATTTCAGCAGAATCACAGAATCCCGCCAGAAGTATATCAGGGTCGGTCCGCAGTACGGTAAGTAATTGTCGAGCGGAAGAGGGTGAGCCGGCATCATCTTTAAACCGGTTTTGGGTGATATTATCCAGATCGACCAAAAAGGTTTTTTCGAAAGATTGAATATGCTGAATAAAGGCATCATGAGATCGGAGAATGGCATACAGGGTGGTGGTAACACCGGAACCCGGCGTGCCGCTGATCAAGATAATACCATCTTTTTTTTGCATTGATTTTTTAATGTTTTGCAGTTGTCCGCTATTAAAACCGATAGCGTCCAGAGTTAAGGATTGCATCTCCTCCACTCTGGATAAGGTCATGTGCTCGCCGCGTGTGCTGCCGGAGGTATTGACGCGCCAGCGAATGATATTTTTCCCGTCAATTTTGATAGTAAAGTTGCCATTCTGTGGTTTGCGGTGGTCGTTAACATCCATTCCGGCGACTTCTTTGATATAATTTATGGCATTGTCGGTAATCCCGCGACTGCGTTGTTGAATCGGGACGATAACCCCGTCGATGGTGTAATTGGTTTGAAAGTGTTCGCCGGTGGGGATTAAATCGCATTGACTGACCCGGCGATAGCACAAGTCTCCCAGTAGTTCTTCTGCCGCGATATAACCGCGGTATTCCGGATCTTGGCGCAGGGGCATGGGCAATTCGTTTTTATTCGCGGTGACAAAAATCACGTGCTGCTTTATCGTCTTTTGGCCCCGCAGGGACGAAAGCTGGGTTTTAATGTGATTTACCGTTAAAATCCTGTCGTAATCCGGTACACGGGCATTACGATATAAAAGATAAGAAATGAAAATCGTTGACCATACTACCAGCAGTAAGAGCAGCTCGACCACAAAAGGGGCGGGTAGGATAAACCAGAGCAGCAAAATCCCGGTCCCACTACCCAAATATATTTTATTCCAGAGAGTTCGATTGATTTCGACGATAGCGGCGTCCTTGTCCAGCCATAATTGAATCCAAAAACAAAGAACGATAATAGAAACAAAAACAATTACCTTGGGGATTGATATATATCCACCCAAGGTAATCGTCTGGGCTGCTAAAACGTATGCCATTTTTACTCCAGATCATGGATTGACATATTTAGGTTAATATTATGCTTTTGCTTTTTGTCGATATAACGGTAAACCATTGTCATGTCACGGAAAAATTTTCCATTTTTTGGCCTCGAAAGATCATCGGGTAAGACCTGCTCCGCCGGAACGGATACCTTTCAGGGCCATTTTAAGCTCTTCCGGCTTGAAAGCATATTCAAAGGCGGTTCGCATATCAATGAATTCATTCATAACCAATTGCCGCAGTGACTCGGTATAATCAATCATGCCCTCTTCATAGCATGATTTGATGATGGTAGGAATATCAACTTCGCGTTCTTCCGCTAATACTTTACAAATAGACGGATTGGCAAGCATAATTTCCACCATGGGCACTCGGGAAATGCCTTCCTTGACGGAAGGCAGCAATCGCTGGGAGATAACCGCATGGAGATTACCCACCAGCGCCTGCCGCACTATATGCCGTTCTAGTGGGGGGACCAGGTCCAGCATCCGCGTGATAGTCTGGTAGGCATCGACGCTATGCAGCGTACCGAAGACCAGGTGGCCGGTTTCCGCCGCCTTTAAGCCGGCCGAGATAGTCGGATAATCCCGCATTTCGCCGATCAGCACCACATCAGGGTCTTCTCGCATCATGGAGCGAAGGGCCTCCGTGTAGCTGGGCACGTCGATACCGACTTCACGCTGGCTGATTAGGGCCTTGGCGTCATGATAAACGAATTCAATGGGGTCTTCGATGGTGATTATGTGGCAGGGGCGGGTGCGGTTGATATAATCGATCATGGCAGCGATGGTGGTGCTTTTGCCGCAGCCGGTAACACCGGTAACCAGGATCAGACCCTGATGAACATCTGAGATTTTTTCGATTATCGGCGGTAAATTGAGACTCGCGAAAGGCGGGATGACGCTATCAACCCGCCGGGCAGCCAGGGCGATATTGCCCCGGCAGCGATAGATATTTATCCGAAACCTGTCCGTTCCGCCCATGTCATAGGCAAAATCCAGCACGCCGTGTTCTATAAAGTATTCTTTTTGTTCGGGAGATAATATTTCGAAGATCATTTTTTCCAGATGTTCTTCGGATATCGGTTCTGATTTAACATGCTGTAATATGCCGTCCGTGCGTATGCGTGGCGTCTCGTCCCCTTTGAAATGAAGATCGGAAGCCTTCATTTTGATAACCGCCAGGAAGTACCTATTTAATTCCGCCGATTTAATGCCTGGAGATTTCTTCGCTATAGGCTGATTATCCAATGAATCCGCTCCTTAATAGCTTTTCTCGAAATCTATAAAAATAACTAATTCTTCGATTCCCGATATAAGCGTACCGGTACTCCTTTATTATGCAGGTAGTCCTTTACCTGACCAATGCTATATTCCTCAAAATGGAAAATGCTGGCTGCCAGAGCGGCATCCGCTCTGCCTTCGGTCAGGACATTATAAATATCTTCCAGCCGGCCGGCACCCCCGCTGGCTACCACGGGGATATTAACCGCGCTGCTGACTGCCGCGGTCATTTCCAGATCAAATCCCTCCCTGGTGCCATCAGCGTTCATGACGTTTAGCACGATCTCACCAGCCCCGTCAAGTTGGCCTTTGCGTACCCAGTCCATAACCTTTATGCCGGTAGGTTGCCGCCCGCCGTTGATATATACCTCCCATATTTCAATGCCGTCTTTGAGCACTCGATTGGCGTCAATAGCTAAAACTATACATTGACTGCCGAAACGCAAGGCGGATTTTTTGATTAAATCTTGATCGAGTACCGCGGCGGTATTGATGCTAACCTTGTCGGCTCCGCTTGTTAGCATCAGTCTTATATCTTCAATGGTCCGAATGCCGCCGCCGGCGGTTAAAGGCATAAATACTCTTTCCGAGGCCCGGCGGAGCACATCGAGGGTTAGATTTCTTGCTTCATGGCTGGCGGTTATATCATAGAAAACCAACTCGTCCGCTCCCTGTTTTTCATAGCGCTGGGCGCACTCGGCAACGTCACCCGCATCGCGATGTTCGAAGAATTTGACGCCTTTTACCACGCGCGCTTTATCAACATCCAGGCACGGAATTATTCTTTTAGTCAGCATTCTTGAAAAACTTACAATCCTTCAATGCATCTTGTATTACCTGTAATCATACCCGTTCTTAACCTTAAAAACATGGTATAACCTAATCATTATGTTAACTTTCGCAGATTTTTTATCGAATCTCGCCCATTATGATTCCTTCTCACTTTCTTACCTTCTTACTTTCCCACCCCCTTACTGTATCAGGGCTAATGATGCGCAAGAAAAAAGTACGAAAGTACTTATTATAAATGTTTATAATATATCCGGCAACCAGAATTTCAGTCGCAATGGCAGTTGCGATGGGGGTAAAATTATAGGGAAATGGACCCTAAGTCCATATTTTACATTGACAAAAGCATGGGAGTGATTTATCATTCAAACTTTTCGCTGGGTTGATTTTCCCGGCGAAAACCGTTGAAAGACTGGAAAAAACAATGAAATCCAGGAATTATTTGCATAGGAGTGAAAAAAATATGGCTAAGAAGATGGTGTATTTCTTCGGGAACGGCAAGGCTGAGGGAAAGGCACAGATGAAGGAGCTGCTGGGGGGCAAGGGTGCCAATCTGGCGGAGATGACCAATCTGGCAGTACCGGTGCCGCCGGGATTTACGATTACTACCGATACCTGCCAGGCTTATGAACAATCAGGCGGGAAATGGCCGGCGGGCCTGAAAAAGCAGGTTCAGGATAATCTGACAAAGTTAGCCAGGGTCATGAAGGCAGTACCCGGCGATCCGGACAGGCCTTTGCTGGTCTCAGTGCGTAGCGGGGCGGCAAGGTCCATGCCCGGAATGATGGATACGGTGTTGAATCTGGGGTTAAATGATGAGGTAATCAAGGGAATAATAGCCAAAACCGGTAATGCACGTTTTGCCTACGATTCATATCGGCGTTTTATTGATATGTTTGGCGATGTCGTCATGGAATGCGGCCACGAGCCGTTCGAGCACGTCCTGGAAAACCTTAAAAAGCAGCGCAAAGCTAAGCTGGATACCGACTTAACTGCCGACGACCTCAAAGAGCTGGTTGATCGTTATAAGGCGGTTTATAAGAAACAAGTCGGGAAAAACTTCCCCCAGGATCCGCAGACTCAATTGGATTTATCAATTAACGCCGTTTTTCGCTCGTGGAACTCCGACCGGGCGATTCGGTATCGACAGTTAAATAATATTACCGGCCTGAGGGGTACCGCGGTAAATGTCCAGGCGATGGTATTTGGCAATATGGGCTATGATTGCGGAACGGGCGTTTGCTTTACCCGCAATCCCAGCACCGGCCAAAGAGAATACTACGGCGAATTTCTCATGAACGCCCAGGGCGAGGACGTGGTGGCCGGCATTCGCACGCCCAGGCCGATGATTCAGCTCAAGAAAGTTAATAAAAAAATCTACCAACAGCTTACCGGCTTGATGGATAAACTCGAACGGCATTACAAGGATATGCAGGATATCGAATTTACGATTCAGCAAAATAAACTCTACATCCTGCAGACCCGCAGCGGCAAGCGAACCGCTGCCGCGGCTATAAACGTTGCTGTGGATATGGTAAATGAAAGACTCATCAGCAGGGAGCAGGCTATTGCCCGGGTGGAAACGGAGCAGATAGATCACCTGCTGCATCCGAGCTTTACCGCGGGCGCCAAACGCCAGGTGGTTGCCAGGGGCCTGCCCGCCTCGCCGGGTGCTGCGGTAGGTCAGGTGGTCTTTAATGCCGAAGATGCCGAGTCTTGGAAGAAGAAAGGCAAAGATGTCATTCTGGTCCGCATTGAGACCAGCCCGGAGGATATCGGCGGCATGGACGCCGCTAAGGGGATTTTAACCCAGCGGGGTGGTATGACCAGCCATGCCGCGGTGGTAGCCCGCGGGATGGGCCGGTGCTGCGTGGCGGGCGTTTCCGAGCTGGATATCAGTTATGCCAAAAAACAGATTAAGGTGGGCAAAAGGACCATCAAAGAGGGCGACTGGATCAGTCTCGACGGGACAAAAGGTGAAGTGCTGCTGGGCCAACTGCCCCTGGAAGAGCCTAAAATGGGCGGAAAATTCGGCAAATTTATCCAGTGGGCGGATGAGATAAGTAAACTGGGGGTTCGAACCAACGCTGATACGCCGGAAGACGCCCAGCGGGCCCGCAAGTTTGGCGCGGAGGGCATTGGATTATGCCGCACGGAACACATGTTCTTCGAGTATGATCGCATCTGGGCGGTACGGCAGATGATTTTATCAGCGGATGATTATACGGAACTGCGCAGCCGGATCGCTGCCCTGGAGGGTCAGTCGCGTCTTTCCGCCGACCAGAAAAAGGAGCTAGCCGCTCTCCAGAAACAGTTCAAGACCCCCAAAGCCCAGTTTGAAGGGTCGCTGAAGAAATTACTGCCGTATCAAAGGAATGACTTTGTGGGTATATTTGCCGCGATGGCGGGTTTGCCGGTGACGATTCGCCTGCTGGACCCGCCGCTGCATGAGTTCCTGCCGCAGGATGACAAGTCGCAGGTGGAGATGGCCCGCCGGTTAAAAGTTAAGCCGGAGGTGGTAAAGGCCAAGGTGGAAGAACTGCACGAATTCAACCCGATGCTGGGCCATCGCGGCTGCCGGCTGTCGGTAAGCTACCCGGAAATCGCCCGTATGCAGGCCAGGGCGATTATGGAAGCGGCCATCATCGTCTCCCGCAGGCGGATGAAGGTGCACCCGGAGATTATGATTCCGCTGGTCGGCACGATTAAGGAGCTGACCTTTGTCAAGCAGCATATTATCGACGAGATTAATAAGGTGTTTAAAGAGAAAAAGACCAAGCTGGGCTATATGATCGGCACCATGATTGAGGTGCCGCGAGCCGCCCTGACCGCCGATGAAATCGCCCGCGAAGCGGAGTTCTTCAGCTTCGGCACGAATGACCTTACGCAGATGGGGATGGGCTTCAGCCGGGACGACGCCGGCAGATTCCTGGGAGAATATACTCGGCTGGGGATTTACGAGGACGATCCCTTCCAGAGCCTGGACCAGACGGGCATTGGCAAGCTGGTGGAGATGGGTATCAAGCTGGGCCGGAGCACCCGCAAGAACCTTAAAGTCGGCATCTGCGGTGAGCACGGCGGCGATCCCAAGAGCATCGCCTTCTGCCATCGGGTGGGCATGAATTACGTTTCCTGCTCGCCGTTTAGGGTACCGGTCGCTCGGCTGGCAGCCGCCCAGGCGGCCCTGGCTAATAAGAAGTAATAGAAAAAAAATTACAAAATTGTCATTTTGTAAGCGTTCACAGGCGAAATAAAGTGGTTTTTTTGGGCAAAAATTGGCATTTGAGGGTACAAAACTGGTAAATTTTGCGCAATTTTGACGCAAACCGACCGTTTTTATGCTGAAAAACCCTATTTTCGCGGAAATATTTGCGATTTTTCTTATAAAAAGCCCCTGAACAATAAATTCCGGGGCTTTTTTATCATATATCAGGGCAAATTTTTGTTGGGATTTATTTTGCTCGGAAAAACCGGCTATCAATACCCCCGGTCCCGATCCGAACCCTGACTTTTCGCAGGCAGCGGGGGCAGTGGCCCTCATAAGCGGTGGCGGAGCGGTTGCGGTAAATCCGCTGGTAAACCTGACAGCATTCGAAGAGCACGCTGATGTAACGGCGATTGCGGGCCTGGCTGGAGCTTATCTCGGCCTCGGTTATATCACCCTCGCCGCTGGGGCCTTCGATCCGCTGATTACCAATCTCTAAAATGTAGTCCGGCTCGGTATCCATTACGGAGCTAAATATAACTCATTTGTGAGATGTTCGTCAACTATCGAGGCAAATGTTTCTGAAAGAATAGCGTTTATAATATTATTAACAATAAGAAGTTATGGCATTTATGGTATTTTGTCGGTATCGATTAAAGATATTGTTTTTGCCGGCTGGGCTGTTTACCATTTATCTTTGCAGAGATATAATACAGATGTTACAATCCCAACGAGAGACTATAGAAGAAGGGTTATATATTTCATGGCAGGAAGCATAATAATCGACGCGGAGCGCTGCAAAGGTTGCGGCTTATGCGTCGCGGTATGCCCGAATAAATGTATCGTCATTTCCGATCGCTCCAACAAGATGAGCTATTTCCCGGCAGAAACGAATAATAACGGCTGCACCGGCTGCGCTTTGTGCGGGGTGATTTGTCCGGACGCGGCGATTGAGGTTCAGCGTGATAAAAGTAAGGCGACGGATGCTGATAAAAAAATCGGGAGCGTTAGCATTAAGGAAAAAACGTGAGCGACAAGATACTGATGTGCGGCAATGAGGCGCTGGCAGAGGCGGCGATCCAGGCGGGATTGGATGCCTATTTCGGCTATCCCATCACCCCACAAAATGAAGTGCCCGCCTATATGGCTAAGCGAATGCCAGAGGAAAATCGGGTCTTTGTCCAGAGCGAAAGCGAGCTGGCCGCTATCAATATGGTACTCGGCGCCGCGGCCGCCGGGGCCAGGTCGATGACCAGCTCGTCCAGTCCCGGCATCAGTTTAATGCAGGAAGGAATCAGCTACCTGGCGGGCTGCGAACTGCCGGCGGTGATCGTCAATATCGTACGCGGGGGACCGGGGCTGGGCAGTATCGCACCGGCACAATCGGATTATTTTCAGGCGACCCGCGGGGGCGGGCACGGCGATTATCGCACCATCGTGCTGGCCCCGGCCAGCGTGCAGGAGATAGCGGACCTGATGCATCTGGCGTTTGATTTAGCCGATCAGTACCGAACCCCGGTGGTCGTCCTGGGAGACGGAATCCTGGGACAAATGATGGAGCCGGTGGTACTGGGAAAAAAGCCACACCGCAGGCTATCCCCCAAAGATTGGGCCCTTACCGGGAAAAACGGCAGAGAACAGAATATTATCCGCTCGCTATATATGGATGACGGGGTGCTGGAGGCGCTCAATCAAAGGCTGCAAGCCAAGTATGATATTATAGAAAAGGAGGAGGTACTTTGCGAGCAGCATCAACTTGACGACGCGGAGGTTGTGCTGGTGGCTTATGGTATCTGTGCCCGGATTGTTCGCTCCGTGGTAAGGATAGCCCGGCAGGAAGGTATCAAGGCAGGCTGGATTCGGCCGATAACTTTATGGCCATTCCCCAGCGAGGTAGTAAAATCGGCGGCTCGGCCGGGCCGGGTGTTCCTCGCGGTGGAGATGAGCCTGGGGCAGATGGTGGAAGATGTCCGGCTGGCGGTGGAAGGAAAGGCGCCGGTTATGTTTTACGGCCGGACCGGCGGCAGTGTGCCGACCGTCGAGGCGGTGCTTGAGGTTATTAAAAAAAGTGTGAAGGTAAGAAGGTAAGAAGGTGGGAAAGTGGGAAAGGGAAGAATAAGAAAGTGTGAAAGGTGTGAAAAGTGTGAAAAGTGTGAAAGGGAAGAATAAGAAGGTAAGAAAGTAAGAAGGAATTATAATATGCGAGATGAGATAAATAATCTGCGATAGTTAACTGAATGAGTATAAATCAAAATACCAATATGATGGAAACAGTTTTTAGCCGCACACCCAGTTTGAAGGAGCGACCGACGCATTATTGTCCCGGCTGCGGGCACGGGATCGCCCATCGGCTGGTAGCGGAGGTTATCGACGAACTGGGGATTCAGGGGCGGACCATCGGTATCGCACCGGTGGGCTGCGCGGTGTATGCCTATTACTATTGGGATGTGGATATGGTGGAGGTAGCACACGGCAGGGCGCCGGCGGTGGCGACGGGATTGAAAAGGGTCCGGCCGGACAGGATTATTTTTTCCTATCAGGGCGACGGTGATCTGGCGTCGATCGGAGCAGCAGAGATTCTCCATGCCGCCAATCGCGGGGAACAAATAACGGTAATATTTATTAATAACGCGGTTTACGGGATGACCGGCGGGCAGATGGCGCCGACCACCCTGGAAAAGCAGGTAACCACAACCACCCCCCGCGGCCGCGACCGGCTGAAAGATGGGTATCCGCTGCCGGTATCGGAACTGCTGGCGGTGCTGCCGGGGGCGATTTACGTCGAACGCTGCTCACTGCATAATCCAGCCCATATATTGAAAACCAAAAAAGCGATCAAACGGGCATTTCAACTGCAGGTGGATGGAGCTGAGGGCCTGTCGCTGGTGGAAGTGCTCTCGCCGTGTCCGACGTACTGGCATAAGACGCCCGCGAAGGCAATGAAGTGGATTGAAGAAGAAATGATTAAATGTTTCCCGCTGGGTCGGCTGAAGGGATAGTCAGGTGGCGGCAAAAGAATTTCAGGAAGAATTGATAATAGCCGGTTTCGGCGGTCAGGGGGTCATTCTGATCGGCAAATTGCTGACCTATACATCGATGAAAGAAGGTTACGAGGTTACCTATATGCCGTCCTACGGGGCAGAGGTCCGCGGCGGGACGGCAAATTGTATGGTAGTTATCTCGCGGGAACCGGTGGCGTGCCCGCTGGTAAATAAACCTGAAGCCTTAATCGTGATGAATAAAGCATCCATGATTAAATTTACCCCTAATCTTAAACGCGGCGGCTTATTGGTTTTCAATCGTTCGCTGATCGAGGAAGAACCGGCACGCGACGATATCGAAATCCTGGCGGTACCGGCGGATGAAATTGCCGAAGGTATTAATAGTCCCAAAAGTGCCAATATGGTGGCTCTGGGGGCATATATGCAAAAGAGGGGATTTATCGATCCGGAAAAAGCCGTTGCATGTCTGCCGGATATTTTAGCCCGGCGGTATCACCAGACGATACCCCTTAATGGTCAGGCGATTCGCAGCGGGGCGGAATTTGCCCGGGAAAAAGAAACAGCTTATATAAATCAAAAATCAAAAATTAAAAATCAAAAACACATATAAAAAATCAAATATTATTTCTTTTGTGTGGCTTAGTATATGGTCTATCAGCCAGGGGAAGTACCACGTTTATGCCGACTTAAGATATTTCGGAGGACGAGATTGTAGTATTGGCAAAATCGCCCTGATGCAGAGTGAATCTGACGATCTCGGCGGGGCAGAAAATCCGCATGGGGAACATGGTATAGCCGGTGCCGCGGTGGGTGTAACTGTAACTGTTGATGATTCGCTCCAGCCCGACGGCATATTTTATCCCGGTGTAGGTATGGGTAGTTAAAGGTCGGCCGCCCGGTAAACGCAGTTGGCCGCCGTGGGTATGACCCAATAATACCAGATCCACTCCCGCTGCTGCCAGCGATTCAGTAGCTTCCGGGTAATGACTGAGAGCTATGGTAAAAAGCAGCGGATCCATCTGCAGCAGGGCCTGGGGGATGTCGATCGCCGACCGGCCGTAGCCGCGCAGGCCCATGATGTTAAATTGACAGTCACCCAGGCCAATTTGCCGGGTTTGATTATTCAGCACCGTAACGCCCAGTTCAGGTAACCCAGCCATAAACTCATTGGAATCGTGGTTGCCCTGCACGGCGAAAGCACCCAGAGGAAAGGTAATATCGGCCAGCAGCCGGCGAAAAACCGCCAGGGCTGTATCGGTATGGACGGGACCGACCAGTCCGTATCGGCTGACGCCGATGGGGGCGGGAGTCTGGCGGTGGCCGCTTTCGCGGAAAGGTTCGCCCAGGCACAATTGGTAGCAGCTATCGCCGGTGCAGACTAACATATCGAAGCCCTGGCGGATGACCTGGCGAATTTTTTGTTCCTTGGACCTAAAACCGCGGGTATGCAGGTCGCTGATATGCAGGATGCGGATATTTTCCAGGGCCTGGGGTAGTTGGGGGAAATATAAAGACAACTCCGTAAGTTTCGTCATTTCGTGTAAATCCGATCTGGGGATTCAGCAAAGCTATTCATCCAAGGCATTATTTTCCCGGAGGTCTTTGATGAGTGGTGTTTGGAAGAATTTTCTTAATTTTCGCTCTACTTTTTTCTGGGCGCGCCAATGGTTAAGGTGCCTTTGCTGGGGTCTTAGGCCCGCGGTGGCATGAGCGATATGCTCCATATACCGCATCATTTCTCTCGTGGGCAGGGTGTTAGCGGAATAACCATGTTCTTTGAGTTGATAATACATTCGTTCCGCGGCGGTGTAGCCGCGCCATTTGCTGCCTTCATCGTCGAAGCGCAAACCAAAGCGGCGGATCGGCTCACCGCGATAAAGGGCGCAATAATCCCGAGGGCAGAGTTCGCGTTTTCTCTGACGGGCATGGGAATCTCTCAGAAAGACGCGTCGCAGCCATAACCGGGCTTTTTTGGTGTCGGTAGCTTTTTTGATAAGGGTATATATGGGCCGATCTTTCTCCAGTTTCCAGGCGCCGGCTGCGGCACATTGGGGATCATCGCCCAGGCCGGCGATTAACCGCTCCAGCCAGTCGGGGCGCTTTATTATCGTATCCGTGTGCATGATAACGTAGTATTCTCCCCGGCTGTTTTCCAAACCGATGTCCAGGGCGGTGATGAAGGCCTTGACCCAGTTTTTCGGCGTTTGGCTGCCCCGCTCGATAAGCCTGATCCAGGAAAGCTTTCGCAGGTACTCCAGGGAATCATCCTGGGAGCCGTTGTCAACCACGATGATTTCGATGGGAATGGAAGGGGTGTATTTACGAATAGCCCGCAGGCAGATGGTAATCATTTCCCGCACCTGCCAGTGAGGAATGCAAATACTAACCAGAGGATTATCAGTTACAGGTGACATATCTACTCAAATTATAGCATACCAAATTCCACGGCGGTATTATAAGGGCAGCGTGTTTTTAAGCAATGAGAATTTTGCTTGAACATATACTTAACTACCTTTAGAATAAGCAAATAAAGTGAGAAAGTAAGAAAGTAAGAAGGAATTATAATGGGCGAGATTCGATAAAAAATCTGCGCAAGTTAACTTTATGAAGGTATTGATTATCGGTCTGGACGGGGCGTCATGGCGGGTGCTGGATGATGTTGTTTTAGCAGAGCACATGCCTAACTTGAACCGTCTGCGAAAAGAAGGCGCATCCGGCGTTCTGGAATCCACCTTTCCGGCAATAACGCCGGCGGCATGGACTACGTGTATAACCGGCTGTCATCCGCAGAATCACGGCTTATTGGATTTCAGGAGATATTCCTTTAAGGATAACTGTTTCCATATCACGAATTCCACGGTAGTCGAAGTGCCCAGTATGTGGCACTATTTGAGCGAGCGGTATCGGGTAACGTGCCTTAATGTTCCGTTCACCTATCCGCCGTATCCGGTTAACGGCATCATGGTATCGGGCCTGGGCTGTCCGGGGACGTCGTGCGAATTTGCCTATCCGCCGGAATTTAAGCGAAAAATTCTTGCGGCAATCAGCGATTACGGATTTGCCTTAAGTAAGGAAGGCATAAATAAGCACCAGGACGATCCGGAAAAAAGTAAATTTGAATTCCAGACGATTATATCGGATATGGCCCGGCGATTTGAGCAGCGTCTGGAACTGGTTGAGCTGGCGCAAAAAGAGCAGCCAGCGGATGTAACGATGGTTCAGTTTCAACAGTTGGATTTGCTGCAGCATATTTTTTGGACATACGTTTGTCCCGCGACCCGTGATAAATACCCTTGGCATCGGGATCAGATATTCGGTCTATATGAAAAACTGGACAAAATTATCGGCAGGCTGCTGGGAATGATAGATTTGAGCACCGGATTAGCAGTTGTTGCCAGTGATCATGGTTTGGGAGAGGTAAATTTTACCGTCCATGCCAATATGTTGCTGGAAAGCTGGGGTTATATCAAACGGTCCGGAATTTTCAGCAGAATGGTCCGACGCACGCGGCGCAACTTGATGAAATTGCAGAAAAAATCCGACGGCTATATGACTTTAAAACTGAAAGAACCGGTCAACTGGGCCAGGACCAAGGCGATGGTCCTGCGCAGGCCGGTTTATGGGGCATTATATGTTAATGTCAAAGGCAGGATGCCTAACGGTTGTATATCACCCGGCAAAGAGTATGATCAAATAATAGATGAGTTGCAAGAACTGTTTGAATCCGTGGTAAATCCTCATAACAACGAGAAGGTATTCAGCAGCGTAATTACACCCAAACAGATGTTCGGCAGAAAAGATGACGCTACATTGGAGCGATTCGGCGACCTGATGCTGCTGCAGCGGGGCGATTATCGGATGAGCACCTCGATGAAGAAAAGAATTGATATCTTCGAAGCTGCTTCGCCTGATTCTCTGTCATCTTCGTGGCATCGCCCGGATGGAATTTTCGTTTTGCATGGTCCAGGGGTGAAAAAGCAAGCTGCAGTTGACGCCGACATAGCGGATATAGCGCCGACCATTTATTCCTGGCTGAATATGAGCATTCCCGCGGAAGTGGACGGCAAACCGATGGTTGACGCTTTCGAGAACGGCTATCTTAAACCCCGTAAAGCAGAACAAAAGCGATTCCCGCAATCTTTTACGGTGCAGCAGGTTTCAGAAGAAGCAGATGAAGAGGAGCAGAAGCGATTTATGGAGCAATTGAAATCACTGGGTTATCTAGAATGAAAACCACAGGAGCAAGGTTTTAACTTCCCAACTAAATCACTTCACACCACGGCGCATCATATTTACCCGTGGTTACTAAATCAATTATATGCTTCGCTAACTTCGTACCATTAAACATCTCATGCGCTCGTCGCATACCTTCCAGTCCGATGGTTTTCCGCTGGGCTGTTCTATCGATGTAGAAATCAATCAGCTCCAGACATTCTTCCAGCGAATCGAAATAACATAAATGCCGTTTATCTTCAAAAAGCAGGTTACTATCAGGTACGCGCTTGGCCAGCACGAAAGCCCCGTTGCTGAGGTAATTTATAAAGCGGTCAGAATGATAAAACCTGACGTCGTTAAAAGCGTTGATGCTAATTGCGATTTTCGTCCCGCAAATCGCATTTATGTAATCGAGGCCTCTCACGTCTGGATGACTGAAACTGCCCCAAACCGTCAGATTTTTATGTTTGACCAAATAATCAATCAGCTCCCATCGCAGCGGGTCCTGGCCGCCTTGGGAATGCTGCAATTTCCCGGTAAAGAGAAGTTCGCTATGCCACCGCGACTCAACTTCCCGCTGGTAATGTAAATCCGGATCACACGGATTAGGCATGAATGCGCAGTTAGGCACGCCGGCATTTTTATAATTCCGCAAGGTCGTCCCGCCACTGGTTGCCATAAACCAGTCGCATAATTTAGCGATCGGCTCAATCTTCGGATCCACTCCCTCAAACATATCACCATACCAGCTCATCACCGGCGCATGGGCACAGCATTCTTTCAATTTATAAAATATCTCGGCGTCAATAAATTTAATCGCCCCGATCAGAATAATATCCGGCTGATAATGACCTGCCAGCTCGATGAGCAAATTATCGGTTTTTTTCTTAGCCAGTTTAATGGCCCATTTTCGACTTTTTAGGGGGCTTAAAGCAAACAATAGGTCGCGGTAGCTGAATTCCAGTACGTCATGCCCATTGCGCACGAACCCCTTGCTGAATATCCGAGGTTTATTCGTCAAAAATCTCGGCGAGTCCTGGCGAAAATCAGAAATAAAAAGTATCTTCATGGTCAATAGTGTTTTTAATTATACGGCATAATTGCCTGCCCAGGCAGGATATATCGAAGTTTTTTCCAACCGCCTCTTGTCCTGCCTGCCCCATATTTTTTCGCAAGTCGGGATTCTCAATCAAAAGACTGATTTTGTCAATCCAAATATTTTTATCCTGAGCCAGAAAGCCGGTAATACCTTCCTGCACGAGGGTGCGGTTGACACCCACAGGAGAAGCTACGACCGGCAAGCCGGCAGCGGCATACTGCAAAATTTTAAATCCGCATTTGCCGCGGGTGTAAGGATCATCCGGCAAAGGCGCCAGACCGATATCGCCCTGCCCCAGCACCTCTCCCTGCGTCGCCAATGACCAGGGCATCTTTTCCACCGACAGATACCGCAGATCAAAAAATTCATCGGCGATTATTCTCAGGACGGCCCGGGGAAATCTTCGACCTATTTCCTCCAGGGCGTCAGCTATGTGATATAAATAACGCAGGGTGCTTTTACTGCCGATCCAGACCAGCCTGATTTTACCGTCGTTTTCTTTTTGAGTATCGGCCGGATAGTCTTTTACCTGCAAACCCGTGGGCAGCACCACAACGTTTTGGTTGTGCGGGCGGACGTGGTCAGCTAAATATTCATTGCCCGCAATCACCAGATCCGCAAGTTTAATGGTGCGGACAAATAACCGCCGGCGGGAGGGACTGTTAATATCAGGGCGGCGTTCATCATACATTACCGCGTCATCAAAGTCGTAGATTAACTTACGAGGGTAGCGTTTTAGCCAATAAGCATCGAAAATATTTAATCTTTTTTTATGTAAAATGACCGCGTCGAATTCAGCGCATCGCTTAAATAATTTTCGCCGGGCCCAGCCGCCTCGCGGCAAAGGACAAACCTCGCAAAAAATACCATGATCAAGCAGATAATCGAGGTAAATCCCTATTCTTTGCCGGAAACCGGCTCGCTGGGGATTGTTGGTTAAAACCAGCAGATTCATGGGCTATGCTTTCGGCGGTTGAAGATTCACTCCCTGCGGCTGGAAAATATGACAGTTTAAATAACGAGCTATTCATCAATGGTTTTATGAGCGATGTTTATTGGGGCTGATCCTGGGTGGTGGAGATTAATTTTTGGGTTTCAAAGGTCGATCCGGTTAAAGCATCCTTAAAAACTACGCTCAAGGTTAAATTTTCATGCGCCGGTCGAACCCCTCGCGGCCAGCCCAGGGAAAATTTATAATGATCCGCCAAAAACCCACCCAGCCAGTGGCGGGGAAGCTCGTTAAGATCAAAATGCCAGCTTCCCAGCCGGTGTTTTCCTTCCGCTGCCTGCAAATCCCATAATTCGATCGCGACGTCACCGCCCGCTTTGACCTTACTGCCATTCTGATCGAGCATCGCCAGATAAACTATAACTCCGCCGTGGGGAGGAATGGTTTTATCATCAGCGACGCGGGTAAAATGGCCGAATTCTATTCGGCTAACGTGGGGTATATAATCCAGTCGCTCAGCGGGAAAACCACGCAGCACGGCTAACTGTTCAGTAAGGCTGACAATCTCTTTTTGTTGATTATTTACTTCTTGTTGTAATTGCTCGTTTTTCGCCGTTAAGGTCTTGAGAGCAGGTTTTTCCCCAGCGATTGAGCTGCAACCTGCTATAATGCCCGCCATGATAAAGCACAATAATAGAACAGCAGCCTTGGCCATAGATTACCCAGCATTAAAGTAAGGAGTGGATGACTAGCTCGGCTCTCCTTTATCTTTTTCCTTTTTCGGGGCGTCCAGCATTTTCTCCAGGATTTTATCGACTATTCCGTATTCAACCGCTTGCTCGGCGCTCATCCAGTAGTTGCGGTCGCAGTCTTTTTCAATGGTTTTGACATCTTTACTGGTATGGTGGCCGATAATCCGGTATAACCGGTCCCGCACCCGGATCATTTCTTCCGCCTCAATCTGCAAGTCGGTAGCTGGGCCTATGACTTGACTATGTATCAGGGGTTGATGCAGCATCACGCTGGAATTGGGCAGGATATAGCGTTTGTTTTTGGCGCCGCCCAAAAGCAGGACCGCCCCCATGCTCGCCGCCAGACCGACGCAATAGGTACAGACGTCACACCGCAAATAGCGCATGGTATCATAAATGGCCAGCCCCGATGTTATCGAGCCGCCCGGTGAATTTATATAAAAATGAATGTCATTTTTCGCGTCCTCGTTGCTGAGAAAAAGCATCTGGGCGATGACGAGATTGGCGGCATCGTCATCAACAACTCCGCCGAGGAATATCACCCGGTCGCGGAGCAATCGTGAGTAGATATCATACGCTCGCTCTCCCCGGCCGGTGGTTTCGATTACTATGGGTACCAGATTCGTCATTTTTTAGACTCACTTTTCCTATAAAATAAGTTATTTTGCTGGTTTTTCTTCCGCGTAGAGCACCTCATCAACGAGGCCGTATTCTTTCGCTTCTTCCGCGGTCATATAGCGGTCGCGTTCGGTTTCCGCCTCAATTTGCTCGATAGGTTTACCTGTATGCTGGGCTAAGATGCGGTTGACTAATTTTTTTGCCTTAATGATTTCTTCCGCTTGAATTTTGATGTCCGCCGCCTGGCCGGATACCCCGCCCCAGGGCTGATGGAGCATGATTTTCGCGTGGGGCAGGGCGTAGCGCTTGCCTTTGGTCCCCGCGGTCAGGATTATCGCCGCACCACTGGCGGCATGACCAATGCAGTAGGTACAAACATCGGAACTGAGAAAGTTCATCGTATCATAAATGGCCATCGTATCATCGACGCTGCCGCCCGGACAGTTGATATATAAATGAATGTCGCTGCCGCGCTTGAGATTATCCAGATACAGCATCGACTTGATGACCACCGAGGAAATTGTACCCTGTACGGTTATATACGAAGGGTCCAGCGGCATATCCAGAAAAATAATTCGGTTCTCCAGCAGCATTTCGTTTAATCCCATCTCACGATATCGCTGATAACCACTGGGTCCGGCCAAATTAATGGCTTGATAAATCATTTTCGCACGATTGAAGTCCATGTTTTTCCTCAATTTAATTATTTTTACTTAACTTTCGGTGTACTTTCGTACTTTTTCTTGCTCAACATTAGCCTTAATGAATCGGCAGACTTCGGCGAGCTCAGTCGAGCCGGGCCTTAGGGCTTTTTTGATAATTTTTTATGAAGTACGATAGTTTTTTTGAACTTATAAAATATTGAAATTATATCATAAGGCCCTGTTTAAGTGCAAATTTTGGTAAAATAATCTGCGGAAGTTAACTTTCGGTTTCTTTTCCCTTTGCTTTCGGCGGTTTACGAGTTACTTGGGCACGTTTTTTCGGTTTCGCTGTTTTAGGTTCTGCTTCCGTTTTGGCTTCTGTTTTCTTGGCGGCGGGCTGCTTTTTAGGTTTGGCGGTCTCTTTTTTCACTGGGGCATCGATAACCTCAGCCATTTCCAATATTCGATCGACGGCTTTTTCATCGCGAATCATGTTCTTTAATTCGTCCAGCCGGCCTTCTCGCTGCATCTCTTCCCGTACTCTTTCCGGTCTCCGCTGATGCATCGCGGCGAACTGGGCAATCGCACCGTTGATTTCTTCTTCCGTAACTTCCAGGTTAAGTTTTTCCGCCACTTTTTCCATGATGAAGCTCATTTTGAGCTGACCAGCGGCCTGCTTGCTGGTGGAAGCCTTTAGTTGCTCTATATTTTCGCTGATTTTCTCTTCCGGCACACCATCTCGTAATAGCTCATAGTAGCGCCGCGTCAGCAAGCCGTCGGCATGTCTGGATGCCACTCCGGTCGGCAGTTCAAAAGCAACATTTTTGTCCAGGTATCCGTACACCTGGTTGGTCATCAATTTGTGGATTTCCCGGTCTGCTTGATTTTCCAGGTTTTCGGCGATCCTCTTTTTCAGGTCAGCCTCATCCGCAACTCCCAGGGCGGTGAAGAATTCTTCATTCAGCTCTGCCGGGTGGAAGCGACGTATGGTTTTAACCTTGATAGAGAATTCCGCTTCCTTGCCGCGATAGTCTTTTTTGGGGTGTTCTTCCGGCACCTTGGCGGTGCAGGTTTTCACCTCGCTGATTTTCACACCCATCAGCAGCTTAGCCAGACCGTCGATGGGTATTCCACTGATTTCCTCGCTGCCGACCGACAGGAGAAAATCGTCCATCTTTTCCGGCTCTTCAACATCGGCGAGTTTCATGATGATATCAGCTTTAATAAAATCATTTTCCTTGGCCGTCTCGTCGGTAATATCTTCTAGTCTGCCGTAACGCTGGCGGAGCTGTTCGAGGGCCTCATTAATCCGCTCTTCATTAATTTCTAATATCGGCTTTTCCACCCGGACGCCTTCCAGATTGGGCAGCTCGAATTTTGGCTTGACTTCCACATCATACTCGAATTTAAGGTCTCCGGTCTGGGGCAGCTCGATCTTGGTCGGGTCGAAATCCGGTTCGCCCAGCACCTCAAAGTCCTGTTCTCCCTCGATTTGTTCCAGTGCCTGGGCGAGAAGCCCCAGTTTGGTTCGATCACTGACGTCATCGCCGTAGCGTTTTTCAATCAGTCGGCGAGGCGCCCGCCCCTTGCGAAAGCCGGGAATGTCCGCGGTATGCTGCAAGTCGCCGTATTGCTTATCCAGCTCCTTGTCGATCTCCTGCCGGGGGATTAATACGGAAACTTTCTTTTTCCAGGGGCCGTTGTCATCGATCGTTACCGTACATTGCAGTTTTGTTTCCTGCTCGGGCTTATCAACATTGGTTTCGGCATCTGCCATCTTTATTAACTCCCTAAATCAATATTACAATATTCTATTTATATAGTTGTACCCTAAAACTCAAAAAAGCCTAACGGACGGATCCATTTTTCTTTTTTGGGGTAGCGTCGTGACTGCGACAATCAATGGCACCGGACCGGCGCCATTTGGAACGGTCAATTCAGGGCAGAAGCTATAAATCCGCCCTGCGCGACGCGACCACGACCAACGCCAGGCTTCACCGGACCGGAGGGTATAGTTTCGCCTGTTAACAACCGCCTTTTCTCGACCGGCAGCCTGATAACTCGTTGCCGCTATTAAGCATAAAAGCGGGCGATGAGGCTCGAACTCACGACATTCACGTTGGCAACGTGACGCTCTACCACTGAGCTACGCCCGCGTCCATTTTACTACAAGTTCATCTGCCCCTTAATCTTAATCATACAGTCGGTATCTGCAATAAAATTTTTTTAAAAGATAGTTATTTCTCTTGGATTAATCCCATTAATAATTCGAGGACCTCACCTGCGTCAGGCCAGGTGTCGGCTGGCTGGCTGGACACTCTGAAATCATCGCTGGCGAATGGTTTATGGGCGAGTTTGACCTTTTGCCCCAACGGCTGCCAATGCCTGGGGTTAGATGGACCAAATATTGCTACGGCAGGAGCACCTACCGCCCCCGCCAGGTGGGTAATACCGCTGTCATTGCCCACGTATCCGCTGCAGCAGCTAAGTACTTGTGTTACCTGCTCTAATGATAAATTGTGCAGAAGGGGGGTTTGAGAGTTTAACTCTTCCAAGGTCTGGGCCACCCAGGTATCCTGCTCGACAGGCCCCAGGAGGAAAACCGGCTGATATTCCAAGCGGCTTAGCATAGAAACTAGGGATTGGAATTCTTTTAATGGCCAACACTTATGAACACCGCCGCTGCCGGGGTGCAGTACGATGAGATTGCCGGCGGATTCTATGCCGAAACCGCGAAGGACCGACCGGCCAGCTTCGATTTCCAAAGCGGTCGTTCGGATTAGGGGAGTTTTTATAACTTCATCTATTAGGGATACTTGCGCCGTGAAAAGGCCGGGAAAGGCTCGCTTTGCACCTCGACCATAGATTCGACCATATATATCCGCCGGTGCATGTTCATCAAAAATAATGCCCGGTAGTATTTGATTTATGCATTGCTCCAGAAAAAAACGGGCGGCATGGCCGGGGTAGTCAGCCGGCGGTTTTATCGGCAGCATGATTACATCCGCGGTATGGGTAAATGCCGTGGTAAATATCAGGTTTTTCTCGAAATGGCCCTCTTCATCACCGAGAAAACTGATAATTACGTCGTAAGGACGCAACAATTCAATTAGTTCGTCACCCTCTGATAAATCGAAGGTGTTGCTATCAGTAAACAATCGATGGAGGGGGACCGCTTCGAGCGAAATAACCTCGTCCAGCTCGGTTCGCCCCTTTAAATAGGCCAGTTTTTCCGGATGGCCCATAATGTCGATGCTGTCAATCCCGGCATATTGCCGCAATAGCCTGGCCAGCGGAATGGTCAATATCCCATCACCAACCGCCCCCGGTTGAATGATAAGGGCCTGTTTTTCAATCTTCCGCTTTATCAATCCAACCTCCGCCCAGCACCACCTCTCCGTCGTAAAAAACAGCCGCCTGACCGGGTGTAATAGCGCTTATCGGCTCTTCGAAATCGACCTTCACCAAGGTAAATTTACCCTGTTGGTCAGGCAAAGGCGTAACCTGGCCCTCCTGTCCCCGATGATTATATCTTATCTGCACGATAGCGGTAAATGGTTCCGATGGGCCGGGGTCAAGTAGCCACTGTACCCTGCTGGCGTATAAACGCTTATGCAGTAAGGCGCTGCGATATCCTAAAACGACCTCGTTTTTTTCCGCGTCGAGCCTGACCACATAAGCGGGCTCACCCAGAGCGATTCCCAGACCCCGCCTTTGCCCGATGGTATAGCGAAAAATACCGTTATGCTCGCCCAGCACCTTGCCTTCGGTATCCACCACCTTGCCCGGCTGGGCCAGCTCAGGTGCTCGATCCAGTAAAAACCGGGCGTAATCGTCGTCGCTGACAAAGCATATCTCCTGCGATTCCGCCTTGTCTTTTATGTCCAGATTCATCTCTTGGGCTAGTTGGCGGACCTGGGTTTTGGTATATTGCCCGATAGGCAGCAGCACCTTACCAAGATTTTCCCTGCCGATGGCGAATAGGGCATAAGACTGGTCTTTTTGGTCATCTACCGCCCGGCACAGGCACATCCGCCCATTAATCGCTTCCAGCCGGGCGTAGTGACCGGTAGCGACGTAATCCGCCCCGATCAGGCGGGCGTAGTCGATGAGTTTGCCAAATTTCAGCCTTTGATTGCACAAGATGCAGGGATTGGGCGTGCGACCGCGGCGGTATTCGTCGAGGAAATACTGGATAATTTCTTCCAGCTCTCGCTGAAAATTTAATACCTGGAATTTAAATCCCAGCCGGTCAGCGACTTTTCTGGCGTCGTTTCCATCTTCGGGCCGGCAGCAGCCGGCGTGCCCCGCCTTTTTCCCATCCGGCTGGCCCAGACACATAAATACTCCGACGACCTCGTAGCCCTGCTGATGGAGCAGCCCAGCCGCTACGCTGCTGTCCACTCCGCCGCTCATCGCTACCAACACTTTTTTTCCGTTAGACATTGCCATAAAGCTCTATGATTTTATCATATTTTTATAAATTCTACCGCGCTTATTTAAAATCGGGGAGAATCTGGTATTGGTAAATTAAGGACTGAATACTATTTACAAAACAGCGTTTTCCCGTTTATATATAAAAGACGAGGACAAGGAATCAAAACGGAGGCAGATCATGGTAGCGATGGTATTGACGGTACTGGCGATTGTTTTTCCCCAGCAGGCTACTTATCCGGAGCATCTAGCGGCTCAGGAGGTAAGGCGGTATCTGTATCTGCGGACGGAGCAACTGGTTCCGCTGGCTAGTGACGCGGGAAAACTTGCGGAAAATGGTGATTTGATTGTAATCGGCAGGAAAGACCGTGACATAGTAAAAAAATATCTCAGCGATGAGTTAAAACTGGCGGTAGCGGGATTACAGCCGCAGCAGTATCTGCTGAAGACGATAAAATATGAAAAACGCCGGGTTTTGCTGATAGTAGGGGGGGACGATATAGGAACTCTCTATGGAGCCTATCGTTTCGCCGAGCATCTGGGGGTAAGATTTTACTTGCATGGCGAGACCATACCCGATGAAAAAATCTCACTCGAACTGCCGCAACTGGACGAGGTAGGCAAGCCGTTATTTGAGCTGCGGGGTATTCAGCCCTTTCATGATTTTCCCGAAGGGCCGGACTGGTGGAATACAGAGAATTACAAAGCCATCATCGGTCAACTGCCGAAATTACGCATGAATTTCTTCGGGTTGCATACCTATCCGGAAAGTCATATCGGGCCGGAGCCGACGGTTTGGATTGGTCTGCCGGAGGATGCTGACCCGGACGGCAAGGTAAAGAGCAGCTATCCCTCAAATTACTATAATACCCAGCGGGGCAACTGGGGATACGCCGCGAAAAAGACCAGCGACTTTAGTTACGGGGCCAGTGAGCTTTTTGACAGCGATGACTTTGGCAACGACGTGCAGGCGGGGATGATACCCTGGCCCAAGACCCTCCAGGAAAATAATGAAGTTTTTAACCGCACCGCCGGGATGCTGAAAGAGGCATTTGAATTGGCGCACCATCTGGGGATAAAGACCTGCGTGGGTACGGAAACGCCGCTGGTAATCCCCCAGCTCGTAAAAGATCGGCTAATAAGCATGGGAAAGGACCCCAACGACCCCGCTGTGGTCCAGCAGCTTTACGAAGGGATGTTCCAGCGGATAACGCGGGCGTATCCACTGGATTATTACTGGCTGTGGACGCCGGAGCGGTGGAACTGGCAAGGGGCAACCGATAAACAAGTACAAGATACCCAGGACGATATTCTGACCGCCTGGCAGGCGCTGAAAAAAGCCGAGGCTCCATTTACCCTGGCTACCTGCGGCTGGGTGCTTGGTCCGCCAAAGGATAGGGCCCAGTTTGACAGGGTTTTACCCAAACAGATGCCCTTTAGCTGTATTAACCGCCGGGTGGGTAAAGAACCGGTTGAACCCACTTTTACTGAGATTGCGGGGCGCGGTAAATGGGCAATCCCCTGGCTGGAGGACGATGGGGCGATGATCAGTCCGCAGCTATGGGCGGGGAGGATGCGAAAAGACGCGGTTGATGCCCTTAAATATGGTTGTACCGGGCTGATGGGGATTCATTGGCGGACGCGGATCGTAGGGCCGAATATCGCCGCCCTGGCCCAGGCTGCCTGGCAGCAGGGCTCGTGGAAGGATCAGCCGGTTCAGCAACAAGGGGCCCCGGAAGATTTCTCGGCCAGCGGTGGTTTGCCGCGGGCGAGTTACGATCACCTGATCAGCGGAACGGAAGACGGGGTGGTTTATCAAAGTATGCGCAATAATGTAAAGGATTATCGCATCAAACTGCCGAACGATAAATATCGCCTGACGCTGAAATTTTGTGAGACCATTTATAATAAACCCGGCCAAAGGGTTTTTGGCGTCAATATTCAAGACAGGCCGCTTATCGATAAGCTCGATATGTTTGCCCAGTTCGGAAAGGATCGGGCGATTGATTATACTTTTGAGGATGTGGAGGTTAATAATGGTATTTTGGCGATAGATTTTGTTCCTATGGCTGGATTGCCCTGCATCTCGGCGATAGTGATTGAGGGCGCCGGCGGCACCAAAAAGATCAACTGCGGGGGGGAAGCGTACCAGGATTACGTTGCCGACGTGAAAATAGATCAGCCGCCGCGTTATTTATCCGCAGAAGATTTTTATCAGGATTGGGCTTTGCACCAGTTCGGACCGGAAGCATCTAATCAGGTTGCGGCGATATTTAACCAGATTGACGGAATTTTGCCGGAGACTTCGCGGTGGATTGATGGTCCGGGCAATATTTTCGCGGATTCCCGGCCGTGGGACAGCATAGCCCACAAATATGCGTTCGTTGACGAGCTGGCCCGTCTTCAACCCCGGATCAAAGGTAATGGTAATCGTGAAAGGTTTGCCTATTGGCTTAATATATTCAGTTATATGAGGCAGATGGCACAAGTCAGTTGTAGTTTGGGCGAGTTAAATCGGCTGATGAAAAATATAAGTGAAGCACCGTCCGCAGAGCAGAAAAAAAAGATAGCGATGGAAGAGGCACTTCCCCGGCGTAAGGACCTGGCGGCGCATTGGGCGGATATGATGGTTTATTTGCTGGCGGCGGTGAGCACTACGGGAGAGCTGGGAAATATTGCCAATATCGAGCAGCATACCCTGAAGAATTCCAAAATGCTGTTTAAACAGGACCAGGAATTGGCGGAGCTTCTGGGCGGGACCTTGCCGGAAGATACCCAGCCCCGGCCGGATTATCGCGGGCCGGTGCGGATTATCGTGCCGGCGGTGCGGACCAGTATAAGCAGCGGTGAGGACCTTAAGCTAAAGGTGATTATCCTGGGCCATAGTACCGTAAAATCAGCTAATCTTTATTGGCGGCTGATGGGGCAAGGTAAATTTGCATCCATACCGCTTGCCCAGATAGCCCGCGGGGTACATACGGTCGGAATCCCGGCCCGGATGATCAAAAACGGGGATTTTGAGTACCATGTTAAGCTGGTTACCAAGGGCGGCGAGGAAATATATTTCCCGGCGACCGCGCCGCAGATAAATCAAACCATAGTGGTAACTCTCGAAAAATAAGCTAGTCCGATCGGTCGGTGCGGTCCTCATATTGGATGATGCTTTCGATGAGGCGGGTAGCTTCATCCGGGCCGTATTTGCGGGCGATGGTATGAAAATTATTGATCAGGCGATGGAGCAGTTTGTCCACGGTGCGGTTAACCGCAGCCTCCATCTTTTGCTTTTGCAGGGCGGTTATATTATCCTCGTTGGCGAAAAAGTGTTCCAGCTCATTTTTATTAATCTGGTGGAATTTTCTGCGCAGGCGACCGATTAGAGGGCCGATGTCCATCACCCCGAACCAATCCATAAAACTATCAACATTATCGGTTATGATTTCCCGGGCCTGGCCGATATCATCCTGACGAGCCTGGAGATTCTCATGGATGATCCGGCCGAGATCGTCGATGCTGTAAAGATAAACATCTTCAATTTCATTTAACGCAGGATCGAAGTTGCGCGGTACCGCAATGTCGATAATCAGCAAAGATTTACCCTGGCGTTTATCTATATATGATTTGTCGAACAAATAATCCTCTGCCATAGCGGCGGCAATGACAATATCGGTGTGGCGCAGGCTGGGGCGCAAGAGCTGCCAGTCGCCGGTGGCGATGTCATATTGAGAAGCGATCCTTTGGGCCCGCTGCAAATGGCGGTTAAATATGGTTATATCATTACAGCCGATATCGCGGAGATGGCGGATAAGCAGCTCGCCCATCTCGCCAGCCCCAATGACCGTAATCTTTGCCTGGGTTATGTCCGCAAATAGCTGCCGGGCCAGCTCAACCGCCACCCCGGCGATGCTGACCCGCCTTTGGGCGATCGAGGTAACGGTGTAAACCTCTTTACTGGTGGCAAAGGCGCAGTGAAAGAGACGATTAAGCACCTTGCCCGTACAACTGCATTCAGCAGCCAAACGATAGCTTTCTTTCACCTGCGCGATAATCTGGGCTTCACCGACCACAAGACTATCAAGGCTGGCGGCAACCGTAAGCAGGTGTCTGACGGCATCCTGATCGTGATAAAAATATAAACTGTTTTTGAATTTATCCAGCTCCAGGCCGGATAATTCACCCAGGAATTGGCTCAGGTAGTCGTGTTCGGGGCTTTGGCGGCGCCTGGCGGAGTAATAAAGCTCAGTCCGGTTGCAGGTAGAAAGCAGGACAAATTCGGTTTCCGGGAATTTTTCTTTGAGCCGGCGCAGGGCATCGTTAACCTGCGGGGGGGAGAAAGTGAGTTTTTCCCGTATCGCAACCGAAGCGGTTTTATGATTGATACCTATAACTGAAATTTTCATTGCAATTCTCTTAACTGGGTCTGTCGGGGCGGATTAGTAATGGCAAAGTTGTGCCGGCTTTTAAATATTATAGTACCAGCGATAAAGGCAAACAATACCAGGGAGAATATCAGTATCGTAACATAGGCGATATTTTTCCCCTGCAGGAGGTGCAGCCGATAGGCGATCAAAACCAATCCTAAAATCAGCCAACTGATTGTAATGGCGATAATTTTGGGATCAAAGATCATATGGGCGGGGCTTTTTCCGAGCATTTCCGATCCCCACCAAAGACCACCAATACCGCTTATCAGTCCAATAGTGATAAATATAAAGGAGGTTTTCAAGCCGAACAGATTCAGCCGTTCGAGTTTTTGAATATTGGGTACAGAGCCGATTAATTGGGAAGTCTGCTTTTGTTTGAGCCGGCGGCGGCCCAGCAGATAGAGATACGCGGCTACCGCCGCCAAAAGGATCATAGCCAGGCCAAATATCATAGCCATGCCATGGGCAATAGCCCAGGGCATGGCGGCGATTGCATGAGGCTCACTAGCGGGCTGGGCAATAATCGCAGTTAGCACGGTCATTAGCAAAATGCACCAGGCCATTACGGAGCCAAACCAAACCTGGCGGATAACCATCCCCAAAATCAGGTAGATAGCTCCGAGGGACATAGACAGTACTATCATGGATTCGAACAAGCCGGTCAGAGGCACACCTTTTATGGCAATAGCGCGAAAAATGAGGATAACCGCCTCTAACAATACGGCCAGGCCGATAAGATGAGTAAGAACAGGTTTGTATCTGACGCCGCCGGCTGATATCTGCACGATGCCCACGATCGCCGCTGTCAGGTACAGGCTTATAACCAAAATAAAGAGGACCAGTTCAATTTGGGGCAATTCAAGCATTTTCGTTTTTCCTTAACGAATGGAACCACAATCAAATAATAAAAAGTAAAAAATGGCAGAATCCATTAGTTAAAAAAATTCCTTTTTATCAAGGTATAATTATGCAGCATAGCTGTGCAGTCCGGCAAATAAATTCGATAAATTAACCCATAACAGGGTGATGATAACCGCAATTAACCCCGCGATAACCCATAAACAATTGAGTCGGGGATATTTTTTGCCAAACAAATAGCGAAAATGCAAATAACCCAGATAAATGAGCCAGGCGGCCAGCGACCACAATTCCTTGGGGTCCCAGCCCCAATAATCGCCCCAGGCTAAGTGCCCCCACCAACTGCCCAGAAGAAGCCCCAAACTCATTAGCGGAAAACCCAAACAGACCATCCGGTAGGCGCCGGATTCATAATCGCATAGTCGAGCATTGGGAGAGGTATTTAAAATCAGCAGGGCGGAGGCCTGGACGGCCGCCTTGGCCATCAGGACGTAGGAGATCATATATACCGCAACGTGAGGCGCGAATAACCAGCATTGCAGGGCAGGTGGTAGCTGCTGAGGTTGGGCCGCGAAGAAAAATCCCGCGGGAATCAAAATGACAATCCCTATTAACATATCGGCGCCTTCCGCGCCGACGCAAAGGATATTACGGCAAAATAGCGATAAGGGAAAAAGCAGCACTCCCATAAGCAGAAATACTTCAAAAAGGTTCTGCATGGGAATATGTGCCACGTGTAACCAGCGATAGACGAACGCAAATACCGCCAGGGCAAAGCCGATGCCGTAGAGAGGCCAGGCTATTTTGGCGCGGCCTGCCAGGCGCAGGAAAAACGCCAGCAGGTATCCCGCCATCGCCATGTAAATCAGGAAACCCTGGATAGTGTATTTAATCGCCATATTCGTTTTTAGTCCTGGTTTTTGATGGTTTTACGCAGTAAGTTATTAAGTGTCTTAGCCATAACTGCCAGAAGAGGCCGATGCATAGCAGTACGCAGCCAGTGAAGATCAGCTTCAGGCCGGTGTCAGAGGTTATGGATAAAATGGTATATCGGCCGTGCTGGAGATCATACGACGACTGATAAAAATAGTATCCGCCGTAATGCAGTGGTTTATTTACCTCGATGATCTGGTGCTTGATGGTCTGGTCGCCCTGCTTAACTTCCACCTCGCTTAAATAATCGCGGACCATGAGGGCATAAGTCAATTTTAAGTTGTTATTGATGAAGCCGAATTCCGGGAATTGGGCAAATATATAGCGATTTTCCGCTTTTCCGTCCGGCCAGGTCAATTCAATCTCCAGGGCGGGATTTTCGCCGGTTTGGGGCTGGTCGGTGATGATTTTTTTGCCGTTTTCAAGGGAGATTTGCAGGTTTTGGAATAGCCGCAGGATTTTTATCTTTGGCATTTCCGGGCCGGGAAGAAGCTCCTCGCCCGGCTGGGCGGAGGCCAATTTTTTGCTGCTGTCCGCGAGCTGGGCGATTAGCTTGCCCGGCTGATTATGGTAGTATTCGATGCGGAAATCCTGCAGGTAGAGGCTGAAAGGCAGGTTCACCAGCGGCTGCTGATTTTCAGAGACGATGGTGTGATCGCTGCCGCCTTGCTGGATTATCATAAAACCGCGGGGTACTTTTGTACTGCCGAAAAGCGATTTCTGGAGCAGGTGGCCTTGCTGCGAACCCCATATAGCCCCGAACAGCAGCAGGACGCAGCCGAGGTGCATAGCCAGCAGACCGAATTTGCCCCGCAGCCGGGGAAAAGCCAGGATGGCGGCGATCAGCAGAATGGTCAGTAGCAACCAGAAGGCCACCAGCGGCGGGGAATTGAAAAACCATTGGGACCAGCCGGCTCCCTTAAAGGCGCCCCAAATCGAAAGAATCGCCAACAGGATTATCAGCGCCAGGGCCAGCCACATCAGCAAGCGGCGGATTTCATTTATAGAACGGTTTGGAGTGACCATTTTCAGTAGTTTTTATCTCGGCTTGGTAATATCAATTGGAATGATCCTTCCTCCTTGATTTTACAAATTGGTATATTTTGTCGTAGTAACAGACCATCTCAGGTCTGGTCGCCATTTCATAAATGGTCCAGCACCCCTGGTAGCAGCCCATGGGTACCTCATTCCAGTGAGGATGAAGCGTCGGAGGGGCGGCCAGGTAATCCAGCAGTTTTTGCTGCTGATTGGGGTCATCGAACAGGGTGTCGTTACACTCGATTTCGATACCGCTGCCGACCGAGCCGGCATTGCGGCAAATTTTATGCAGGTCGTCTTTGGATAATTTAAAGCGGGGGAAGAAATAATTGGGCTGAATCATCAGGTAATCGATACGCTGGGCCGGTTCATCCTCCATCAGCTCTTTTACGACGGGGAGATAATAATCGCCGAAAGGACGGCAGGGGATCCAGGTGAGGGTAAGCGGATGGCCGTTGACCTTAAGCGAGTGGATATAGCGGGCGGTGTCCCGCATCAAATTTAAGTTATTGCGGTCTTTTTTATCGGGGAAATCTTTAGCCGGACGCTTATTGGTATGGGTTTCCGCGAACCAATAAAACCCCAGCAGTTCCAGATGCTTGAATCCCGCCTGGTTCCATCTGTCAAGGGCCTGGGTGATAAACCACTTAATGGCAAAGAAGCGATGCTCGTCATAAAGATAAAAATTCCAGGAATTTTCGTCGCTATCCTCGCTCCAGTCGGTTATTTGCGGGCTGGGATAGGGTAAAGTCAAGATCACGTTAATTTTCATAGGACGGTGCAGTTCGGTTTCCAGGTCAGCCGTGGTTTTTTCCAGGGCGTTCAATTGTCGGTCGGGTAAAAAAAGCCGATCCAGGCATTCCTGCCAGTCCGGCTGGGCGGACGCCGTTGTTGGGGTGCCCTCCTCGAAGGTTCGGCCGCGGGAACTACGCAGGTACATGCAGAGGACGGTGTCGAAAAAAGTATCCATCGGCTGGGGCCGGCCATCGACCGTCTGGTAATAAGCTAAATAATACTTCAGTTTCTCCTCGCTCCAGTCGCGGGGTCCCTCGGGCCAAACACCGTAATATAACAAAACAATATTGGGCGCCTGGGGCAAATGGTAATTTTTTCCGGCTAAATTTTCTGTACCAGAACAATACTTTTTACTGGATTCGCAGCCATAAATCAGGCTGACAATGATAAACAGGGTGATGAAAATACTTTTCGTTATTCTCATCATTGGCAAAGCTCCTTTATTTAGTTAAGGAGTAAAAATTTAGTTTCTGCTCGACCTTCCAGCCGTTAACACCGGTATATCAGATGATAAAATATTATTTCTACGAAACTACATATTTTTCTAAAAGAGTGGTTTTCCCTGATTAAGCTCCTCGTAGGCGGTGATATAGCCGGCGACCATATTTTCCAGGCTCCAATTTTTTTTCGCCTCTCTCATAAATCTTTTAGCCTGTTTATTCCACTCGTTGGGATTTTTTTGGAAATAACGGTGATGTTCCACAGTGTTTACCAAACCCCACCAAAGTCCGCCCGGGTCATAATTTTTGAAAAGAACACCGTTGCCACGGTCCTGGGGTGCGCCCCAGGCCTTGATGCTCAGTGGAATAATTTTATCGCTGTACCCGCCGGTATCCCTATTGGTAGCGGTAGCGCCATACAAGTTGCCGAGCACATCGATCTGTCCGAACGGCTCATACAATGACGCGCCAAAAACATCACCGGCCGCAGCGTAGCCCAGGATGCTCAGGTCTTCATCGAAGTGGTGGTAAGCGATCCTGCCCTGCGAGGCGCAGGCGATTCTGCCCATGATATCAGCGTGGGTCCGGTCGCTGCCGACGGGATTACCGACGACGGCGATCTGAACGTCGGGGTGGGCATTAACAAAATTCTGGGCAATAGCCTCCAGCAGCTCAATTCCCTTTTGGGTGGGATCCAGCCGGCTGGGCCAGTATAACAGGATCGCCTGGGGGTTAATCGCCAGGCCGATTTTATGCTGAAATTTGGCCAGATTGGCTCTTTTAGCCTCGATGACATTACCATTGTCACGAAATATTTTAGCCAGTCCGGGTTTATCAAAGGAGGCATCTTCCAGTTGATTTTCGGGGTATAATTCAGGTGATATACCGTTGGGTATTACTAAAGCCAAACCAGAGAGATATTTTACCTTGGTTTCCTGCCGCACACTCCAGGAGATTATGGGACGATCCATAAAATAATCTTCCACAATTTCCTTGAGAAATCTTTTGCCCACATAGGAGATTTTGGTAGCGTTTTTCAAAGCGGTGGCCTGGGCATCCAGGCACTGTTTGCCATGGTCCAGGGAGATAAACAAATTTCGCCACAGTTTATCGAGGCTGACGCCGCGGAGCAGCTCAATGGGGATATGAGCAGTATGGGTATTATGCACGGTGTGCAGCGAAGGGATGTCCCGCATTTTAGCGTAAGCTGATATCGCACCTCCCGCCATCCAGTCATGAGTATGAACGATGGCCCGGCCCTCATATTTGGTCTGGATATTTTTGATATAGGTATTGATGACCTGGGTTTGAAATTCCGCGGCGGTCAGCAGAGGGTCGCCGTCATAGGCGGTATAATTGTTGGAAAAGATAGCGGAGGTAACCAGGTGGACGTTTTCCGGGTCCAGCTTGTGACGCTGTATGACCCATTCATCTTCACTGAGATGGGATTCTTCACGGAATCTGCGAGCTAAATTCAAGGTGATTAAATGGGCGGCGAATTTGCGCTCGACCAGGCCCTTGCACAGGGCCGAAACAACTTCCCCCAGTCCGCCGCTTTTGCCGGAGACGTATTGGGCAAACTGGCCCATTCCTTCCGAGGGCAGCCGGGCGGTTTCCGGGGTGATGATGATTACCGGCGTAATATCCGTTTTCTTGCGGATATTAAAGTTTTTGACCGCGAAGTGTAACTTATCCAGGTTGTGCGTCAGCAGATACGTCGCCATCGCGGTGGAGCCGTAAGGACTGAAATAGTCGTGCACCGTGCGGTCGGCACCTTTGCCTTCATGCAGATAATAAAGATGATCGGAGGTGGTCAGTTGCCGCCAGCGTTTGAAGAGCTCACCGCCGGCGGTGCGGGCTTCTTCTTCCATTATCTGGATATTTTTGAACAGTTGGTATTGGGTTTGGTTGCCCAGCCAGCCAAAAGTATTACGCTCGATATCCGCCCAGGAAGAAGTAGCTAAGGGGTGAATATCCACCACGGGACATTGGGCAAGTTTAAAGCGTTCAGCAATTTCCGAGGGATTCGCTACGATGATGCTGGAATAACGCGGCAGCACCTCGGCCACACCTCTCCAGAAGTCAAATATACCCTTATCCACCCAGATATGCTCGCCGATGTGTTCGTAATCGTATCCCAGCAAGACCGCCTCGCCGTCGATTTTGGCGATATTCTCGACATATTGATCGGCGCTGAGATAGGTATGAGTGAATCTAAAGGCGACGTCATCGCTTAAATCACGGTTTCGCGGAATGACGACCAAATCGCGGGGATAATTGTTTCTGCCGATGGCACGGAATACGGCATTAGGGGAGATCGCCTTGCCATCCTGCGGATTGAACATGTCGTCTCTTTTCTCGCAGAGGATGGCCCGAAAACCCATATCCGCCACAATGTGGGCCAGGTCATTGTTGTACATAAGCTCCGTGTTGCGAAAGGCGGTGGGCTTTATCTCGAAAAGCTCTTTCATTTTCTGGCGATGTAATGAGACCTGATCCCTGAATTCCTTTTTAACGGAATCGTCAAACAGGCTGGTCAGGGAATGGTAATATGTCTCCTCGAGAAACTCCACCTGATTATTCTGCCGGCCGGCATCGTATAATGCCTGCAGGTTTTTGATGACTTCAGGCTGATACAGCTCCGCCTGTTCCAGAAAAGTACCCGACATGCTCAAGGTAAGCTTGAAATGAGGGTATTTTTCCACCAATTCCTTGAACATCCAGGTAGCCGGCAGGTAACATTTATGAGAGACCTTTTGAAAGATGTTACGATTATTATCTTCCCAAAAAAGCGTATCACCCCCCGGATGCAGCCGAAAAGGTTGATGCATTTGAAAATAAAAAGTAACCAAAGGCATTTGTAATTATCCTTTCTGAACCTGATTTTTCGCCGCGGCTGTCGGATTATCCCTATAAAATCTTTTGCCAGACTAATCGGAGCAGATTCTCTTGGTTTTTGTAAATATATATAAATGAAAGTATTATATCACAATTCATTCAACATGCCAGCAGACAAGTTTGTTTTTTTATTATTATAGACGGTTATCATTTATTATTTCGCCCTAATTCACCGCTGCCCGCGGGGAAGTTATTATGGTTTTTGCCGGTGCGGACGCTGGAGTTTTTTATCTTTGCAATCTATGGGATAGATTGTTAACCTTAGGGTAAAGAATTGAACCGTAATTTTGCTAAAAACAACCATATATCATAATAATTAGGCATATTGAATATGGCAAGTGGTTGCCCGCAAGGGCAAAATAACTTTCGGGATTATGATACATCCATAATTCGGCCTCAGATCCATATTGCCGATATCCGCGTGCGCGGTGAAGGTGAATACTCCTCCAGGATCAGGCAAATCCGGCGCGGTCTTCTTACTTTACATAAGCTGGAAATGATGGCGGTTAACATTTACCGGTTTCAGATCACCGGCAAAACCAACAATCTCAATTTTAATTTAATTACCGCGATGTGTAATGAGATAACTCATCTGCAGGATTTTCTGGTCAAACTATATGAGTATGGTTTCCGGCCCTGCAAATTCCGCGGGATATACTGGGTTGTCGGTATGGTGCTGGGATTATACTCCCGATTAAGAGGGCCTCAAGGGATTCTTAATATGGGGATATGGGTCGAAACCAAGGCGGTTAAACATTATGAGAAGCTTCTTGAGTTGGTGGACTGGGATGAGGATACCCGCCGGATTATCGAAAAGAATCAGGCCGATGAATATAGCCATGTCGCTCGCTGGAGAACACTGCTGCAATCAAAAGAATTGGTCAATATCACGGCACCAACCTCTTCTTTACCAAGGTAAGTCAGTTAAAGTGAAAAGAAAGGTTTTGTTTTTATGTACGGGTAATTCCTGTCGCAGCCAGATAGCCGAGGGGCTGCTCAATCATCTTTATCCGAATCGTTACCAAGCCTTTAGTGCCGGGGTTAATCCCGCAACCGTTCATCCTAAAGCCATTGCAGTGATGGATGAAATTGGGATAGATATTTCAAGACAAATCTCTAAGCCGATAGATGGTTTTTTAAATCGACGTTTCGATATGATAATCACGCTTTGCGATCATGCTAAAGAAGTCTGTCCGATATTTCCCGGCTGTCCCGTACAAATTCATTGGAATATAGAAGACCCCGCTGACGCCACAGGCAGTCCAGAGGAAGTGATGGGGGTATTCAGAGCTGTCAGAGAGACGATACGCAAGAAGATAGAGAATGAACTTGTTTGAGAATACTGTTGTAAAATCTGTTGGTAACCAGTAAACTGCTGGACCGAATTTTCTCATGATTCCAGTGCGATGAGTGATATAAAATGCCTAAACGCAAGGATATACATAAGATACTGATTATCGGCTCCGGGCCGATTGTTATCGGTCAGGCGTGCGAATTCGATTATTCCGGCGCCCAGGCGTGCAAGGCTCTGCGGAAAGAGGGCTTTAAAGTGGTTCTGGTCAATAGCAACCCAGCAACCATCATGACCGACCCGGAAATGGCGGATCGGACATATATTGAACCGATCACTCCCGAAATATTGGAAAAAATCATTCAACAGGAAAAACCCGACGCTATTTTGCCTACCTTGGGGGGCCAGACCGGACTAAATACCGCGGTAGAACTGGCAAAAAAAGGGATTTTGAAAAAATACGGCGTCAAAATGCTGGGGGCGAAATTAAAAACCATCGAAAGAGCGGAAGAACGTAACCTATTCAAAAAAACTATCCAGAAAATCGGACTGGAACTGCCTAAAAGCGGGTATGCCAATTCTCTGAAAGAAGCTCAGGCCATTATTGGGGATATCGGCTTCCCCGCGATCATCAGGCCTTCCTACACCCTGGGAGGCACAGGAGGTAACGTCGCCTACAACCGGGAAGAATTCTCGGAATATGTTAAATGGGGTCTGGATGTCAGCCCCGTCCACCAGATACTCGTCGAAGAATCAGTCATCGGCTGGAAAGAGTACGAACTGGAGGTAATGAGAGATAAAAAAGATAATGTAGTCATTGTCTGCTCCATCGAGAATCTTGATCCCATGGGTATTCATACCGGTGATAGCATTACGGTGGCTCCTGCCCAGACGCTGACCGACAAGGAATATCAACTGATGCGGGACGCGGCCATTAAAATAATCCGGGCGATCGAGGTGGAAACGGGTGGCTCGAATATCCAATTTGCCATAAATCCCGATAATGGCAAGCTTTACGTCATCGAGATGAATCCCAGGGTCTCCCGGAGTTCCGCCTTGGCCTCGAAAGCTACCGGATTTCCTATAGCCAAGATCGCCTCCCTTCTGGCGGTTGGTTATACCCTGGATGAGATACCCAATGACATAACGAAAAAGACCCCTGCCTGCTTTGAGCCGACAATTGATTATTGCGTGGTCAAGTGGCCGCGGTTTACCTTCGAAAAATTTTCCAAGACCAAGCCGGAACTTACCATTCAAATGAAGTCGGTGGGCGAGGCGATGGCCATTGGCAGGACCTTTAAAGAGGCCTTGCAGAAAGCGATCCGCTCCCTGGAAATCAGCAGGTATTCGCTGGATAACACTTATATTAACAAGACCATCTCACTGGGGCAATTGAAGGAAAAACTCCGGATCAATTGTTGGGACAAACTCTGGTATGTCGCCGAGGCGATAAGAAGAAATATGACCACCCGGGAGGTTTATGAGCTGACCAAAATCGATCCTTGGTTCCTGGACAACATCCGGGATATCGTCGATCTGGAAAAAAAGATAAAATCTTCGACTCTCGAAAAAATAACCCCGGAATTACTGCGCCAGGCGAAGGAATACGGTTTCAGCGATAAATATCTGGCGGGATTGTGGAAAGTAAATGAGCTGGATTTCCGTCGGCATCGCCAGAAGTTTGATATTGACGCGGTGTATAAAACGGTCGATACCTGCGGGGCGGAGTTCGAGGCTTACACCCCTTATCTGTATTCGACCTATGAGCAGGAGTGCGAGGCGAATCCCAGTAAAAGGAAAAAAGTCGTCATTCTCGGAGGTGGGCCGAACCGCATCGGCCAGGGGATCGAGTTTGATTACTGCTGCGTTCATGCGGCCCAGGGCCTGCGCGAGATCGGCGTCGAGTCGATAATGGTCAATTGCAATCCCGAAACCGTAAGTACCGATTATGATACCTCGGACAAGCTGTATTTTGAACCGCTGACTTTTGAAGAGGTAATGACCGTCGTGGAAAGAGAAAAACCCGATGGTATAATCGTACAGTTCGGCGGCCAGACCCCGCTGAATCTGGCGACGAGCCTGCAAAAGGCGGGGGTAAAAATAATCGGCACCAGTCCTCGCAGTATCGCTCTGGCCGAGGATCGCCGTCTTTTCAGCAGGATAGTGCAAAAGCTGGGGCTTCTGCAACCTTTCAGCGGCACCGCCCGCACCCTGGAGCAGGCAATAAAGTTGGCCAGAAGGCTCGATTTTCCTCTATTGGTTCGACCGTCTTTTGTCCTGGGCGGCCGGGCAATGGAGATCGTTCACAACGAAGCTGATCTCAAAGAATGTTTTGCCAAGGCATATGAGGCATCACCGGAACATCCGATTTTAATCGATAAGTTCCTGGACGACGCCGCGGAATTGGACGTCGATGCCATTTGCGACGGTGAGAGGGTGGTAATCGGCGGTATCATGGAACACATCGAGGAGGCAGGAGTGCATTCGGGTGACAGCGCCTGTTCGCTGCCGCCCACGTCTTTGGCTCCGCGGATCATAGAACTGATTAAAGAGCAGACGAAAAAGCTGGCGCTGGAATTAAAAGTCAAAGGATTGATCAACATACAGTTTGCTGTTAAAGACGACCAGGTATATGTTTTGGAGGTCAACCCACGGGCCTCCCGAACGATCCCCTTCGTAAGTAAGGCCATTGGCGTACCATTGGCCCGGCTGGCGGCGAAAGTAATGGCGGGCAAAACGCTTGCTGAGCTGAATTTTACCCGGGAGATCAATAAAAATTACTTTGCGGTCAAAGAGGCGGTATTTCCCTTTCTTAAATTTCCCGGCGTGGATGTGATTCTGGGGCCGGAAATGCTCTCCACCGGCGAAGTGATGGGATTGTCGGGCGATTTCGGCCTGGCTTATGCCAAATCGCAGATAGCGGCGGGAAATTCTCTGCCTACTTCAGGAACGGTTTTTATCAGCGTGAAAGACAGCGACAAATCACGCGCCGTCGAGGTGGCTTTGAAGCTGCATCAAATGAATTTCAAGATTGTCGCTACCAAAGGCACTTGTATTGAGCTGATCAATCACAATATCCCCTCGGAATTTGTCTTGAAGCTCACGCAAGGTCGTCCCAACATTGTTGACGCCATAATCAACGGGGAAATCGACCTTATTATTAACACCACGGTCGGCAAGCAGACCATAAAGGATTCCTTTTCCATTCGCCGAACCGCGGTGGAGAAGCAGATTCCCTATGTGACCACCATCCGAGGAGCTATTGCCGTAGTGAAGGCCGTTCAGGCGTTAAAAGAAAAAAAGCTAAACGTCCGGCCGATTCAGGCCTATTATCAGGATCGAGGATGAAGATGGGCAAGGCTATCTTATTACTGGAAGATGGAACGGTTTTCCGGGGCCGGGCCTTCGGTGCTCAAGGAAAGGCGTGCGGCGAGGTCGTATTCAATACCAGTATGGCCGGCTACCAGGAGATTCTAACCGATCCTTCGTACCACGAGCAGATTGTCACTATGACTTATCCTCTGATCGGCAATTATGGCACGAATCAGGAGGATGTCGAGTCGCAAAAAGTCTATGCCCGTGGTTTTATCGTTAAGGAAAACTGTTCTTACGCCAGCAACTGGCGGTCGCAGAAATCGCTGAATGATTTTCTGCTCCAGCACCATGTCGTAGGGTTAGAAGGCATCGATACCCGAATGCTGGTGCGGCATATTCGGGAAAAGGGGGCGATGAAGGGTATTATTTCTTCTGCGGAATTGCGGATTCCGGCCCTGAAAAAACAGCTCGATCAATACCCCGGCCTCGTCGGCAGAGACATTGTCAAAGACGTTACGAGCAAAAAACCTTTTGATTGGAAAGAAGGGGTCATTGATATATTTGATAAATCTCCGGGGCAGGTAGAGCATAGATATAAAGTGGTTGCCTTCGACTTCGGAATCAAAACGAATATCCTGCGTTTGCTTTATTCGTTCGGCTGTGATTTGCGGGTGGTCCCCGCCGCCACCGATGCCAAAGTGGTCTTAGCCCTGAAACCTGACGGGGTATTTTTAAGTAACGGTCCGGGCGATCCTGATGGCGTGGATTACGCGATAAAAACGACTCGCGGACTCCTGGGTAAAGTTCCCATTTTCGGCATCTGTCTGGGCCAGCAGATTCTGGCCCTGGCCCTGGGCGGCAGGACCTACAAGCTCAAATTCGGTCATCACGGCGCCAACCACCCGGTTAAAAACCTGCTGAATAAGGGCAAAATCGAGATAACCGCCCAGAACCACGGATTCTGTGTCGATATCGAGACCCTGAAGGATAAAGACGTTGAGATTACCCATATTAATCTGAACGATCAGACGTTGGAGGGTTTTCGCTGTAAAAATCTTCCTGCCTTTTGCGTCCAGTATCATCCGGAAGCCTCTCCGGGACCGCACGACTCGATTTATCTGTTCGAGGAATTCCTGCAATTAATGCGGCACAATAAGTCCTGATCTTGCCCTTTGGACTATTGACTATCTGCCGGAATACGGATGGATTTTTCCATATTCTTTTCCGAAGTGAAATGGTACGCCTTCTGCGCCTGAAGGATAACATTACTATTATTTGTGGTCAAGATTATGTCCTGTTGCGGAGTTTTTTGTCGGATAACATTAGCCAGGAGAAAGGCTTTTTCGATGCCGTCTCCCGTTTGATAATTCGCCACCTCATCCGGCTGGGCCAGCCGCGGGCCTTCATAGATCGAGACATTCGGCATATCCCTCAGCCAGGTATAAACCTCATCCAGCGACTTCGATGCCGCTTTTTCCCGCGAAACCGGATTGCGGTCCATCGCCGCCCTGACGAACGGCTCCCAATGACAACTGGTCATGTCACGATAGGCATAGAAGGCCAGGTCCGCTGTTTGGTTTACGGCCCGCATACGCTGCAGATAATCTATAATTTGCTCTCGGCTGGCCTGCACGTCGATATGTAGCGGTTCGGTTGGTACAAAACGTTTCTCCCATGGGGGCAGCTTCGGTTTGATGTGAATAAAATCCGCCAGCTTCTCGACCAGTTGCTCGGCTTGAGGGATTTGCCGGCTTAAAAATTCACTTAAATTGCTTCTGTCCTCCGGTTTTTGCAGATCGGGTTTGTTTTGGCCCAGGTATTCATTCAAAGCGTCACAACGGATTCTGCCCGGCAGTTGGTAGGAAACAAAATCCTCATCGGAGACTTCCGCCAGTAATTTTTCGTGGGTATTATCCGCCACCCGGTAATGGCTGCCGTGCTCGTAGTGAAAAAGCAGCTCCGCTTTAATGAACTGGGCCTGACCGTGACAATCCCGGCAAACCTGGAAGTATTTTTGATATTCGCTGTTGCCTCTTAAAAAATTGGCAAAGACCGGCAGGTTTAATTCCGCGGTTAGATAGGAATCGAGTTTGGCGGCAAAATTATGATAAATATCCCGATCGATGGTCGCTTCTTCGTACAGGCAATGAATATGGCCGGACGAATGGGCCACAATGGTGACGTTTTCATTACGCAGGGCCCGCTGGGCTTTATTGGAAATCTCCGTACCGTTGAACCACATGCTTTTGGTAACCAGCCGGCGATTATTCGTCAACATCCCGTCCTGGATATCGATAAAATTCTGCGAGTGCAGCGGCGTCAGGATCATATAGATATCTTCCAGCGGTATCCCGCAGACGATAAAAGCCGCCGCCGCGTAAAGCGTGGAAAGGGAAACGCATTCACCCGCGCCCACCGAATAACCCGGCTTTAAATGAAAGGCGGCCATCGCCTCCACCGTCTCGGTCTTCCAGTAGGGGATCACGTCACTGTCATATTTATCCAGCCCGAAGTGCTTGCGGATATCCACGTCGAAATAATATTTGTCGCCCTCGTAGCCGAACAGGGCGTTGCTGGCGGCTATCGCCTCCGGAGCGATAAAGTTTTCGAATCGCCCGCGCTCCTTGTCCTTGCGGGTCAGGCCCCAGGTCTCCAGGTCGAGATTAAACTCGAACTCATCCATGATAAATTGTCGCAAACGCAGTAATTTCTTATAACCGTTCTTTTTTTCCAGCTTCTTGAAGCAGTCCAGCTCCCGCCACCGCCAGATAATCGGGCTCATGATATTGGCCAGCACCAGCGAATACATCAGCTCCGGGAAAACAAATACTTCCATGTCCGACATAGTTATCGCGGAAGAATATCTTTCCAGCTCTTTTTGGTTCATCTGGATGTTTCTCCAATTTTAAACCGCGCCATAAAGTTACGCAATTTATCCACGTCCGGCTGGTGCTGATATAAAGGCTGATGACTTTCCCCGCCGGCGGTGATACTTTCCTCGAACGTAGCCTTATTAGGATTTATATAGAATACGCCCAGCGGCAATTTGTTCGTCTCCGTAGCTCGTTTGAAAGCCTCATTTCTATTATATGGATCGTAGCTATCTTCCAGATAATAGGTTTTTTCCTGAAACCATTGAAAGGTATTGATTTTGTTGAAGGTAACACACGGTTGAAATATATCCACTAGGGCGTAGCCTTTGTGACTTATCGCTTTTTTGATTATTTCTTTAGTCTGCTCCGCGTGGCCGGAAAAAGCCCGGGCGACAAAACCCCCGTCCAGCGCTATGGCTACCGCCAGGGGATTGAACGGCGCGAGAATCACCCCGCCTACCTGTACCGGTGTTTTGAAACCCAACTGGCTGGTCGGTGAAGCCTGACCTTTGGTCAGGCCGTAAACCATATTGTTATGCACGATGTTGGTGATATCAGGATTACGGCGGATCGTATGCAAAAAATGATTGCCCCCTTCGCCGTACATATCCCCATCGCCGCTTTCCGCTATAACGGTAAGCTGCTGATTCGCCGCCTTTATCGCGGTAGCCGCCGGCAAGGCCCGGCCATGCAGGCCGTTGAAGATGTGGGTCTTGAAATAATGGGGGATTTTGGCCGCCTGTCCGATTCCGCTGACGACCACCAGCCTGGTCGCGGCGATTTCCAGCTCCGCCAGCGCCTCTTTTAATATCTTAAGAATGGGAAAATTGCCGCACCCCGGGCACCATGCAATATCGATGTTCTCGTAGTCAAATACCTTGGCGTCCATCATTTGCTTCCTAATCTAATATCGACTTCAATCTTGCAATGACCTCTTCCACCGAAAAGCTCATCCCGTTATATTTTAGTATCTTCTGATTTATTTCCATGCCGGTGTGTATTTTTATCAGCCGGGCAAATTGCCCCGTGGCGTTGTTTTCCACGACGATGGTTTTTGCCGCCTTTTTGAGGTAGTCGCCCGCCCGCGGATGCAGGGGAAAGACCTGCGCGAAGTGCAATGATGCGATATCATTCCTGCCTAATATAGATATCGCCTCATTAATTATTTCGCAGGTGGAGCCCCAGCTTACTACCAGGTATTTATAATCTTCTGGTCCTGATAATTCCGGCAAAATAGCGGCTTCTTTGAGCAGTGCCATTTTCTTCAGCCTTTTATCCACCATTTTGACCCGCAGATCAAGGTCTTCGGTGATATGGCCTGCTATATCGTGCTCATCGCTGTCAAGGCACACCAGGCCCTCGCCCAGGCCGGGTATCCCGCGCGGCGATATGCCGTTTTCCGTGAGTTGATACCGTTTGTAATCCTGGGTGGTGGTAATAATATGTTTTTCTATTTTAGCATCGGAGAGATCAACGCCGGCAGTGCTATAGTAGGAATCCGTCAGGTATTGATCGGTCAAAATAAAAACGGGCACCTGGTATTTATCGGCCAGATTGAACGCCCGGCGGGCCAAATCATAGGCCTCCTCGATGTTCCCCGGAGCCAGAATTACCCGGGGAAATTCGCCATGGCCGGCATAAAGGGCGAGTTCCAGGTCAGCCTGTTCCGTCCGCGTGGGCAGCCCCGTTGCTGGTGCCGGCCTTTGACTGAGGTGAATCACCACCGGTAATTCCAGCATACCTGCCAGACTCAATCCCTCCGTCATCAGGGCAAAGCCGCCTCCGGAGGTGGTAACCATCGCTCTGCCCCCGGCGTACCATGCGCCCAGGGCCATATTAATCGCGGCGATTTCATCCTCCGCCTGTTCCGCGATAACCCCAAAATCCCTGCCATGCTGCGCCAGAAACACCAGCACCCCCGTCCCCGGCGTCATAGGATAGGCGGATATAAAATTACAGCCGCCCGCTATCGCCCCCAGAGCTATTGCTTCGCTGCCGTTTAGCAGCATTTGATCTTTAACGTTGGTATTTTTATTTACCTTTATATTTATCTTGCCGTTTTTTACCAAACCCAACCCCAGTTCGTAGCCCGCCTGTATCGCAGCAAGATTTTTCTCGATAATATCCCCTGCTTTGGCGGAAAAATATTTTTGGACATAGTCTTTTATTACAGATAAATCAATGGAGAATAAAGCGCAGACCGCCCCGACGGCGACGATATTGGAATAGATCTTACTGCCGATTTTTGTGGCTATATCCGTAAATGGAATGTCGATATACGACGGGTCCTGCTCTTTAAAATCCTCTGCCAGGACGTTTTTTTCCGCTAAAATAACGGTCTGCGGGGAGATTCTGCTGCTTACGTGGCCGATAGCGCCGCGATTAAGAGGTATCAGGATATTTATTTGCTCAACCATGGCTCGCACCGGCTCGGAGCCGACACGTATCTCGGTGGAATTCATACCGCCGCGGACTCGCGACATGTATTCTTTAGTGGCGAATACGTGGTATCCGCTCTGCCATAAGATGCGTGTCAGCAGATTTTCCACCGTTTGGATGCCTTGTCCCGCCTGACCGCATAATACGATAGAAATTCCTGCGGGAATTTCCGTTGATGCGTTGTTACTCATGGATCTTGGCTTTCGTCATAAAAAATCGCCGCCTGCCCAACTCTAGTTGTTGTAACTTGGGTAATTTTATTGATTACATTTTCGTTCTTAGCCGTTGGAATTGGTTTTTTAATACTCGTCCAGATGGTAAAACTCCGACGTTTCCAGCCAGGTTTGCGGCCGAGAGACAAACTCAATCAGATTATCTAAGAGAAAGTAATGCCTTTTTTCTTCCTCCGCCAACTGCAGGAAAAGCTCTTTTTCCCGAGGTTTTTGCGTCTTCTGGGCGTTATCTTGGTAAAAATCCTCACTTTTTTTCTCGATGTCCTGTGCTTTTCGGTACAGTTTAATCTGAGCCGCCTCTGGATTAAAAACGTCGTTTGCTTCTTTCATCTGCGCAAAAACATTTTTAACGTCACTTAAGATGGTTGTCTGCTTATACTCTGGCTTATCCTGCGGTAATGCTTTTAAATAGTTATAGTGCTTAACTTCCTCATCTGCCAGCAGGGTAAAGATAGCTTTTACTCCCTTATTGTTCGATTGCTCGGCAAGCCGGCGATAAAAATTCTCGCCGTCCTTTTCCATTTGCAGGGCGAATTCTAAAATATTCATTATTTTGACTACCTCATAATATCACCGCGAAATATCACCGCAGAATATTCGCATCAACCCTGCGGCGTATTCGCTGGACCCGCCGCCGGCGGGGTAAATACCCTGGCGGCCAGTTCCTTATCCAGCATAAACAGGCTGGGTGAGTCTTTTCCGATCAGCTTAAGTTTTTTTAATATCTCATCCGCTGATTTTTCCTCCTCGACCTGTTCGGTAACGAACCATTGTAAAAACGCATTGCCGGCGTGATCTTTTTCCTGCAACGCCAGGTCCACCAGGTTATTTATCAGGGCGGTAACCTTTTGCTCGTGCTTTAAGGTATCCTCGAACATCGCCGCTGCGCTGTTCCATTTACTGGGCGGCTCTTCTATCGCTTTTAAGGTTACCGTACCACCGCGCTCGATGATGTGAGTGTAAAATTTAAGCGCATGCACCATCTCTTCCTGGGCCTGCACCCGCATCCAGTTGGCAAAACCGGGCAAATTCATCGCTTCCAGGCCCGCCGACATCGACCAATAAAGATATGCTGAGTAGGTCTCCGCATTAATTTGTTTGATAAAAGCGTCCTGTATTTTTTTGCCGATCATGTTTATTTTCCTTTCCATAATCCATGCAGATTGCAGTACTCTCGGGCACTTACTGAATCACCATCGACGTTAAATATCGCCTCCGGAGCCGATCCGGGACGTAAAAACTGCCGATATGCCTTGCCGTCCGCCAGCAGCTCGATCCACTCGATGTAATGCTTTTCTTCCATTGGATGAGCTATGCTGCCGACCTTTACTTTATAACCACCCTTGATTTTTTCGATTACCGGGACATGCTTTTCCCGGGCGGCATCGACGGAATTTTCCGCCATCAGTTTCATCGGCTCTCCGCAGCAGACTAATTCACCTTTTCCGCCGTGCAGTACTTCAACGATATTACCACATATGTTGCATTTATAGACCTGTAATTTTTCCGCCATAATTTTTCTCCTTTATCAAATAATTAATAAACTTATGTTTCCTCTTGTCGATAACATGCGCTAATCCTACACCAATTTTCTTGTCGCTTGTAAAACAGCCTCGTAATCAGGTTCATGGGTCAGCTCTTTAACCAGCTCCATATATCTCACTACCGCGGCTTTATCGAGTACAAAAACCGCGCGGGCTAATAAGCGCAGTTCTTTTATTAACACCCCGTAATTTTTGCCAAACGATCCCTGGCGGTAATCCGAAAGCGTCTGCACGTTTCTCACCCCCGCCGCCCCGCACCATCTTTTTTGGGCAAAGGGCAGGTCCATGCTGATGGTCAGCACCACGATATCCTTGCCCAGCGTGCCCGCCTCCTGATTGAAACGCCGCGTCATGGTATCGCAAACGGAGGTATCCAGCGAGGGCACCGACGAGATTATACATACTTTTCCGTAAAAGGATGATAATTTTATCGACGACAAATCGTTAGCGATTAATTCGCAGTCCCGGGCTTTTTCCCCTGGCCGCATCTCATCACCCACCAGGGTAAGCGCCGCCCCTTTCATCGTGATTAAGCCGTTTCTTTCTTGCATAAAACACTCCCTTTAATAGTTAAATTTATTAATTATAGCGTCGAAAGTTACTTGTTGGTGAAATCATTTTATTTTTTTGCGAGTTGTTTAATTAAACTTCCCATTTAGCGTTTCCACTTGATGTTGCATCCCATACTGGGGATTTGCTTAGAATTTACTTTTTTATCCGCCAGCACCGCATCCATTGCCGCTTTTAAGTCGATGCCGGTCACCGCTATGTTATTGCCGGGGCGACTGGCATCCATCTGTCCGCGATAGACCAGACGTCGGTTTTTATCGAACAGAAAGAAATCCGGCGTGCAGGCTGCCTGATAAGCTCTGGCGGTTTCCTGGGTCTCGTCGTAAAGATAAGGAAAGGTAAATCCCGCCTTTTGCGCCAGATCAGCCATGTTTTCCGGTGAATCTTCCGGAAAACTAGCCACATCATTGGAATTTATTCCCACCACCGCCGCCCCTTTAACCTGGTATTTTTTCGCCAGGTCCACCAGAACCGATAAAACATGCTTTACATAGGGGCAGTGGTTGCACATGAAGATCACTAATAAGGCTGGTGCTTCCTGGTAGTCAGTCAGTGTGACGATATTGCCCTTGGTGTCCGGCAACCTGAAATCCGCCGCCGCCGTCCCCAACGGTACCATTGTCGATGGCGTGGCAGCCATTACTGTAATACCTCCTTAGCCGATAAATATTTATTATTTTAGAATGATATAAAGTAATTTCAGCGAAATTTTCACCTTAGCCAATCTTGAAAGTATATACGGACAATTGTTTCAAATATAATAGACTCAATTGGTGCATTTTTCCGGTAAAAAATCAAGAAATGACCAAAAAATCAATATTTCAATACTAAAAACATTTCTTATTATTGATATGACCTTTTCACCAAATCTAAAACCAACCAAAAGTCAGTCATAAACTTACATTTTACCGACCTTTATGTTGTTCGGAAATAAACTAACTTAAGCCGATTGTTATCGAATGAAATACATAAAATTTAAAAATAATCCATTGACTTTTTAATAATAATGAATTATTATAAGGAGTAGCTTGCAGAGTTTGAGAGTCTAATCATAATGTAACTTTGCAAAAGACAAGGGACAAAGAAGGAGGTGAATGTATGAGGAAAATGTTTTCCCTGTCTGTTTTGGCTTTTTGTCTGATCGTATTTTTTCTAATGACAGCTCATGCCTTGGCTCACGATGGATCCTGGAATGTAAGTATTACTAGTTGGGATCCTAACTCATCGGGACCGGATTTGGGTCATGGCGACGCTGATCCGTTCAAGGGTTGGGCTAGGCTGACGGTTACCAACAGCATGTTGGATGATTGGGGTGATTTCCATTTTCAGATTTATGAACCCCTCACTTATAGCGTTATCTTTTCCAGCGCGGAAACTTTTCTCATGAAGGATAGCGGTGGGAATCCCTACTCCGGTTATTCTTATGCTATTGATGGTACAGGAAAGCAGGTTGATTTCACTTTTTATGGCAACCCTGTCCAGCCGTCTGAAACAGTAACTTTCGAAGTATATACCGACAACACCGCCAACTCACATGCGTGGTTTGGCTTAACGGTATATCCCACTCCTGTTCCGGAGCCGGCGACACTTTGCCTGCTGGGTCTGTCAGGATTGGCATTACTGCGAAAACGTAAAAGCTAGATAAAATACGATCAACTGGAA
>Ga0068714_10000634_pt1 | contig 64537 bp, 64 predicted proteins | sample MTBNYHSulfiMetaG_FD_62988 | JGI IMG/M metagenome (GOLD analysis project Ga0068714, IMG submission 62988) | Enrichment culture microbial communities from rom New York Harbor, USA that are MTBE-degrading - MTBE-NYH (New York Harbor Sulfidogenic)... | ecosystem: Environmental > Aquatic > Marine >...
AAATATCTCTGAGAATTTTTCAGCGAATTCTCTGCTGAGTCTCATGGGGTTTATCCCTTCCTCTCCTTCTCCTTCGTAGTGTAAATCGTTGGTTTGTATAAATAATTTACTTTCAGACGAGTTGTTCCGAAAGTAAATATCTATGAGGGAAAAAAGTTTTTATAAGGAGAAAGGCGCCTTTAAAAAAATGTATTTTTATGTGAGTATCAGGAGGGGAGATCTAATAAAAATTGAAAAATACGCGTTTATCTATATTTTAAAAGGTTTCTTTTTTTTTCCCTCCTGTTTTTCCCTGGAATAAAAATATCTATCAGTTCACGATACTTCTTATCACTAATCATTCTAGTTTTGTTTATTTGTTCTAAAACCACCCACATCGCCTCAATTCCTCTTTCTTCGAGAAAAACAATTGTTAGATATTTATTTCCCCAATGGATCACTCTTTTTTGAACTGTAGGGAAGTATTTTCGTAAAGTTGTATTATGACTTTTGTTAAACTTGTTATATGTAGGCAGAATAATATATCCATTCTTTACCACCTGTTGAATGATTTCTAAGGTTTTTCCTCTTAAACCCGGCCATCCCAGTGATAAAAACGGCAAATCAGCGGTTATTCTTTTGATAGTACCAAAAGAAACATTTGTCTCTTGCATCATCTGATATCTTGATTTTCCTTCCTTTACGCTTTCCCTTATATGTTGAATAATTTCATCTGTTAGGAGACAACGAGAAGATTTTGATGATTTTTCTAAAGAATCATTAGAAGATTTTATTAAGTGTTTCCTTGAGTGGCTCGGTATAAGCATGGTATAATATCGTAAGGTGGGATATGGTATCTGCATTTCAAGTGCAACTTGTCGTTTAGTTTTTCCATTTTGCACTTCAGTTCTCATTTTTTCTATCAATTGTTTTGATGGTGAATTCCTTGGTCGGGAGAGATCTTTTGTATGGAATAGTACGTTATCATAAGATATATTATAACCCTCAGAAATTAATTCCTTTGTAATTTCAATTTTTGTTTTGTCACCTTTTTTGTATAAAGAACGGATTAATTCTCTCAGTTCATCTGGAATCCTCTTTTTCCATTTTTTTTCAGTGTATTTCTGCACAATACATATGGGGATAACAAGTGCCTCTGAGATTCGTCTCTTCGACATTCCAGTTTTTTCCAATTCTTTAATCTTTGCGATTGTTTCTTCTGATATTTGGTATTTCATCGGTTGATAAAGCCAAATTTAACCTATATATACCTTAAGAAAAAGGGATTAATTTTACCCATATTTCTATGAAAGAATGATAAAAAGACTATACTGATTGAAGAGTCATAAAGTAATGATATTTATCATTTTTTCTCATTTTTATATTTTCCAAAACATTTAAATTAAATCATTGGATAACAAATTTACCTGTTTTTACAGGGGAGGAATACAAATATGAGAAAAATAGCACTATTTATCGCATTTATAATGCTGATGATAACAATTTTAGGTATTTTTTATATAGATACAGCTGCTGCAGATCCAACAACACGTTATGTTTATCCTTACGATAAAATCCAGCATGTTATCAACGGGGCATCTCTTGGTGATACAATTTATGTTTACAATGGGACCTATCGAGAACAGATAAATGTCACTCAGTCAGTTATCTTGGTTGGCCAGAGCAATACTAGCACGGTCATTATTGGTGGTTTTAAAGTTACAGAAAATAATACTATAATTAAAAATTTTAGAATTACCGGTGGTTATGAATGGGATCCTGATGGACCAGGGGGGGATGGAGCCAACAAATCGGGTATCTATGTGGAGTCTGCTTCAAATTGTAACTTTTCTCAAAATATCATCGTAGATATTATTGGTCAAAAGGGTTTGTATTCTGAGCTTGGTGATGATGGGAACCAAAGTAGTGCTGGAGATGTTACAGGTATCTATCTGAATGCTTCAATATCTTGTAATATCTCTCAAAATATCTTTAGTTATTTATTTGGTGGCGAAGGAGTAATTTATGATGGTATCGGTAAAAGTGGAATAGGTGTTTACCTTCAATTTTCTGATAATATCGTTATCGCTCATAATACATTCTTATGCATTGCAGGAGGAAACGGAGCATTCTATACTGGATCAGGTGGTTTTGCAGGCGGTATTTATGCGAATTCTTCGAATAATTGTAATATTAGCTATAATATTTTTTCAAATATTGCTGGTGGAAGTGCCGGACAGGAATTAATCCAAGGGGTTAGTGGTGATGGAATCGGTATAACTCTAAGATCTTCTTCACTAAGCCAGATTTCATCTAATACTTTTTCAAATATAAGGGGGGGCGGTAAACCAGTATTTAAATATCTAGATGATCCTGGAACTGGAGACGGAATCGCCATCGCTCTCTATTCTTCCACATTAAATATCATTACTCTGAATTCCATCGACAACATGAAGGGTGGAGTAGGAAGATATGGTTCTGGAAAAGGTATCCAACTATCATCATCATCACAAAATGAGATTAACAGAAATATAATCCAAAATCTTGTTGGAGAAGTAAGTGGTGGAAACGGAGTGGGAGTTGACATCGAAAATTCTGCATCGAATAACATAACTTTGAATACAATTCAAAACATAATAGGTGCAAATGGTACCGAAGGACGTGCTGCATTTGGTGGTGATGGTTTAGGCATCTCATTAACTTCTTCTTCAAATAACTTTATCTCTCAGAATAATATCAGTAATTTATCTGGTGGAAATGGACATAGTTGGGGTGAAGGTGGCGATGGTGGCGATGGTGCAGGAATTTATCTTTGGCAAGAATCCAATGATAATAATATCACACAAAATATAATTCATAATTGTACTGGAGGGATAGAAGGATTATCAACTGAAGGATGGGAAACACATAATGGAACAGGAGTTTGTATTTTATTTTATTGGTATGGACCCTCGACGAATAATCTGATTTATAATAACTTTTTCAGTAACAATGGATCGAATTTTAATGATACATCCGGGGGTAATACATGGAATATCACGAAAACACTTGGGACCAATATTATTGGTGGACCATATCTTGGAGGTAACTTCTGGGATGACTATGATGGCACAGATATTGATGGAGATGGTCTAGGTGATACAAATCTCCCCTATGGACCTGGTGATTATCATCCCCTAACGAAAACAATAGCCCCCTCTGTTGTCTGGATTGACGATGACTACTCTCAGTCAACACCCGGGTGGGGTTATGATCATTTTGATTGCATTCGGAATGGAATCAATGGTGTAGCTGTACATGGAACTGTGTATGTGTATAATGGAACGTATGAAGAGCAGATAAATGTCATCAAATCTGTGATATTGGAAGGTGAAAATAACACAGAGACTATTGTCATTGGTGGATTCAATGTTACTGAAGATAATACTTCTATTCAGAATTTTACTATCAGCAGCGGATACGAATGGGACCCAGATGAATCAGGATTAAATGGAACCTATAGAAGTGGTATCCTCATATTTTCTTCAAATAATACGTTTTGTAATAATAAAATACAGAATATTACAGGAGGCCAAGGAGGTTATGATTCTCATCTAGCAGGAACTGGAGGATTTGCTTCTGCATTGTTCATAAAGAGCTCGAATTATAACAATATAATTGGTAATATTTTTTCTTATATACAAGGTGGACAAGGAGGGAGTGATGATAGCTATGCACATGAAGGCGGAGATGGAGGCTTTGGTATCGGTATTTATTCAGAGAATTTGGGCTATAGTATTTTCTCAGAAAATGAATTTTTTAATATTACTGGTGGCAAAGGTGGAGTTGGATATGGTGGAAGCGGGGGCATCGGAAGTGGAATATATGGTTTATGGTCAACATTAAATGAGATTACGAACAACTCTTTTTCAAATATTTCCGGGGGTAAAGGAGGAAATGATAATTATGATGCTGATTATAGTCTAGGGGGTCCAGCGGAAGGCATCCACCTTCAATTCTCTTCACAGAATTATATTATGTCAAATATGCTCAATAATATCGTAGGTAATCGTGGGGGTGGTAGTTTATCAAGAAGTGGTTCTGGTGGTAACGGAACTGGGATATTCTTACACTCATGTTTTGTAAATTATATTGGTCATAACACAATAGGTAACATTTTTGGTGGTACTGGAACCCAGGGTAATTCACGGAGCGGTTTTGGTGGTAACGGAACAGGAATATATCTAAACAATTCTTCAGCGAATATTATCTTTCAAAATGCAATTATTAATTTACACGGCGGAAATGCAGAAGAATCTTTTGCTCATCCGGGTCAGGGTGGTATTGCAACTGGGATATACCTCCAATCATCGACTACTAATAACATTACCTATAACATTTTATCTGATATTTTTGGTGGAAAAGGAGGAGATGGACGGGATACAACAGAAGGTGGCCATGGTGGTACAAGCAATGGTGTCTTCCTAAATTATTCTCCATCAAACAATATTGTAACAAACAATATATCAACTATTGTTGGTGGTAAGGGCGGTTCTGCTATTAGCATTATCTCTGTGGGATTTAATGGGAGTTCTGGTGGAAATGGGTTTGGGTTCTGTTTACATTCATCAAATGGGAGTATAATAACCGATAATAAAATCTTCACTGTCCTAGGCGGCAATGGTGGTGAATCTATTTCAGATGGCGGTAGTGGTATTGGTGGTGCTGGAGGAAATGGAATCGGTATATATTTATATAAATCAAATTATAAAAACTTAACCCAGAACATTATTTCCAATATCTCTGGTGGAATCGGTGGACAAGGATTTTCTGATGGCGGTCCAGGTGGAAATGGAACAGGAATGTATCTCTATTTCACTTTATTCTGTAATTTCTCTCATAACAACATCAACCATGTTTCTGGTGGTGATGGTGAAACAGATTTTTCTGGGGGTGATAGTGGAGATGGCGGAGTAGGTACAGGTATATATCTTCAATTTTCAAATTTTAGTAATATTACAAATAATAACCTTTCATATATTTCAGGTGGAAGCGGACGTGGTAGCGATGAAACGAGAGGTGGAGGAGCAGGAGGTTCCGGAATAGGAATCATCATTAAAAATACAAGCAATAGTAAAATATTAGATAATCATTTTTTCAATATTACTGGGGGTAATGGTGGAGTCGGATATTTTGGAAATGGTGGTTTTGGGGAAGGTATCTATGGAACATCATCGCTATCAAATATAATTATAAACAATACATTTTCGAATATTTCAGGAGGTACAGGCGGATCTGGGCATACCATGGGGAATCTAGGGGGCCAAGCAGCAGGTATCTATCTCCAATACTCATCACAAAATTATATTGAAACAAATATTTTTCAATGTATTAAGGGGAATAATGGGGGAGGCAGTTTTACCTGGGGTGGCCCCGGTGGTCTTGGAACAGGAATAACTTTCCAATTATGTGCGATGAATTACATTAAATTTAACACAATAAAAAATATATCTGGTGGCAATGGATGGGATGCGGGTTCTGGTGGTAATGCAACAGGAATTTTTATAGATCATTCTTCCGCGTATGATATCCTACAGAATACAATTAATGGTATTTGCGGTGGATCTGGTGAATTTGGAATAGCTGGTACCTGGTTGGGTTCAGGTGGAATATCAAGGGGAATCTATCTTGAATCGTCGTCAGTTGATAACATTTCTCATAATACCATTAAAAATATGACTGGTGGAAAAGGTCAGGATGTATCTGAACCATCAGTTGGTGGACCTGGTGGTTTTTGCAGTGGTATTTTCTTACAATCTTCATCATCAAATGATATTGAATCAAATAATATTCTTAGTATTGTTGGAGGAGATGGTGGCTCGGTATTGTACGAATATGCTGATTTTCCTGGTGGTGTTGGTGCTCATGGATATGGAATTAATTTAATTAATTCCTCATTAATCAATATCAGTAGTAACATTGTAGCTAACATAACTGGGGGAGTAGGCGGTGAAGGAAGTGGATCAAGCCCAAATGGATCTGATGGTATCGGAATCGGAATATCGTTCAATTCTTCTTCTAATAATCTCTGTTATAATAATCTGATACGCAACAACACGATTAATGCTTATGATAATGGAAACAATACCTGGAACATCACGAAAACACCAGGAACAAATATCATCGGTGGCCCCTATCTTGGTGGAAATTATTGGGATGATTACGATGGTGCGGATACGGATGGAGATGGCCTTGGTGACACAAATCTCCCCTATGGACCTGGTGATTACCATCCCCTTGTCGTTCAAGAATCCATCGAGCAACTCGACCAGCAGCAGACCCAGATGAACACCGATATCACAGTGTATGCTCATCGCTGGGGCGGGCAATCATTCAAACCAAGTGTTAATTCATTGACTCGTGCAGAGGTGTATATCCGTAAAATTGGATCTCCGCCAAGTAACGTCATTTTATCTGTCCGGAGTTCTCTCACTGGCACTGACCTTGCAAGTCTGTCAAAACCTGCATCTCAGATACCAACAAGCACCGACTGGATAGAATTTGATTTCAATGATATTGCAGTCACACCTGGTTCTACTTATTATCTCGTTCTCAGGACATCGAGTGGAACAAGTAGTAATTGCTATTGCTGGGCCTATGGCTCTGGCACACCATATACAAACGGAGCACTTTGGTTCAGTACATCAAGTGGTGGCAGTTGGTCAGAGTTCCCTGCATATGATTTCTGTTTCAAAACCTACGGAATGTCCGGATCCACAAACCCAGTGCTCTCGTACAACCCAACATCGCATGATTTCGGCTCTGTCACAGCGGGTATTACAGGTTCCACGGGTTTCGAGATCTGGAACATTGGCACGGGAACCCTCACCTACAGCCTTAGCGAATCAGCCAGCTGGGTGATGGTTACGCCAACAGGAGGGAGTTCTACCGGTGAACACGACACTATCACAATCGATATCGATACCACTGGTTTAAGCCCAGGACCCTACAATTGCCCTATAGATATCATCTCTAACGGTGGGTCCGGCACCTATATAGTCTCTATAACAGTGGTTGAAGAAACCACTGAGGTGCTTGATCAGCAGCAGACCCTGATGAACACCGATATAACGGTGTATTCTAATCGCTGGGGTGGTCAATCGTTTATACCAACAGTTACGTCGTTGACTCGTGTGGAGGTGCTGATGCGCAAGATCGGGTCACCCCCGAGCAATGCCGTCCTTTCTGTACGTAGTTCTCTGACCGGAGCTGACCTCGTGAGCCTCTCTAAGCCTGCGTCTGAGATCTCGTCAAGCAGCGGGTGGGTGGAGTTTGATTTCAGTGATCTTCCGGTGATTCCTGGTGAGACGTATTATCTTGTCCTGAGGACCGGCAGTGGGACAAGCAGTAGTTGTTATGCGTGGGGGTATGGTTCGACAACACCATATGCGGATGGTGTGCTCTGGTTCAGTACTTCGAGCGGTGGGAGTTGGTCAGAGTTCCTATGGTACGATTTCTGCTTCAAGACCTACGGGTTTAGTTAACCTGCGATATAAACTCCATCTCCTTCTTTTTCCTTTAGTTAACCGTTTCACTGCTCCCCCGCCCATTTTTATTTTTTAGATATATTTAAATAAATCCAGAGGATAACAAATCTGCCTGTTTTAACAGGGAGGAATAAACATGAACAAGGGGAACAAAAAAAAAGGCCTAGTTTTAGGAATTTTTGAACGAACATAATGCGCTTGTTGAAGGATGGGCAGAATTTTTGCCCAATATCGTTCAAAAAAATGATTATTATAGTTGGGGTATTTCATCAAGCCAAAATGTAGAAACTCAGAATCAATATCAAAGAAATCGAGAAGATTATCCAAATACTGAACCTTGGCAAGGTAATAGAATAGAAGGAGCAGTTCTTAATGTTTTATACGATATCTCTGATGATTCTTCCTTTGTCGACCTAAATTCAGGTGTAGATGACGATGGTATTCCAGGTGAGTTTGTTAAAGTCTGGAATATTATGAGAGATTACCACCCTGGTACGTTGCATCAACAATCAAGTCGGCTTTTTGAAGCTCATGAAATTCGAACTTTTTTTGCATATTTCCAATTTGCACTTTATTGAAAACTTATTTTTTTGATTCGATTTTCTCTTTTAACAATAATATAGCTTGTTCAACAAGATCTGAAATTGATCTAAAAGGCTTGTTTTCGACAGCTGAACCAACATTTTTCTCTACCCAATTTAAAAGAGTAGGATGGATTGTAATTGATAAGCGTTCTTTTTTTGGTTCTGTTTTTTTTGGTCTCGCCATAATTACATATGAATACATATCGAAACATATAAATATTATTATCATTATTACGTATAATTACATACAAAAACATAAGTTATGTATGGGGGAATAAAAAATGAAACAACGAGAAGAAAAATACATATCAAAAAATAAAGAAAAAAAGAATGTAAGTTACGACGTTAGTCATTGTACGATTCATGTCGTTGACGGAGCGGTGATAAATATCAATGAAAGGGAAGGTCGTATCTTATTTTTTAACGTCCCCATGTTGAATGCATCAGATGGCTCTATCACCTGTCAGTGTCCCGTTGAGATTCGGATGTCAAAGAAAGTGCTATTGGAGATCGTAGATGATCTGACGTCAGAGACAGTGAAATCCTTGATGAATATAAAAGAAGAAATTCCGGAAATAATGTTCGCTTAGTGTAAGAAGGAGGAGACGAAAATGGATATTGATGAAAAAATCAAAATGTTGAAAAGTTTTGTAGGCAAGTGGATGGTGCTCGGTTTATGGGAGTTTACCTCTGTAGGAGAAAATGGGATTTCCGGGTTTTGTTTCAAGACGATGTTCAAGATTGACAGGGTTGTCAAAGAAAATGGGCGGATAAAAATCTCTGTTTGTGTTGAACTTTTTGATAGCTGGGAGTTGTTTGAAAAATCAGCTGAAAAAATTCTGATGAGTATCATAAAAGGGCAACTGACCGAGAAAATTCAGGGGGTCGATGACCTTTTGGATATTGTCATTGTGGATAATTAAAGGGTGAAGTAAATGTATAGTGTTTCTCCATCTACTCTAAACTTGCTTGAGAATTGCCCGAGGTGTTTCTGGTTGTCGGTCGTCAAAAATCTCAGAAGGCCCTCTTTTTCAATGCCTTCAATCATTAACAAATTCGATAGTATCGTTAAAAATTATTTCGATAAATACCGAATGTTAGGGGAGCTTCCACCGATTATCGCAAGTCAGATAAAAGGTAGATTATCACAAGACATGCCAAAATTCCTTAGATACGAAGAAGATGGGATTGTCGTATGGGGACGGCCGGATGACTATCTTGATCTTGAAGATGGGGCGACGGTGGTGTACGACCATAAGACCCGAGCGGAACCACCGACGGAAATCCATCCCTCATATCGGTTACAGATGGATGTCTATTCGTATTTGCTTCAAATGAATAATTTTCGGACAACGAACAAGGCGTTAATTGGTTATTATTTCCCTGCAGATTGTGATTTACATAACGGTTTACCTATTTCTTGTAAAGTTGTTGAAGTTACTACAAATCCAAAGGAAGTAAAAATTCTCCTGGCGAGGGCAAGAAATATTTTGGATGGATCAATACCTGCATCAGCAGAAAATTGCAAATATTGTCAGTGGGGGGACCAAATAATTCATATGGAATAGTAGGGAAATGCTTTCCGTTATGAGTTCTTCTTAACCACTTCTATTCCAAACAGGCAATTGATGATATTTGTCTTCAAAACTGCGCAACAACTCGGCCTCTAGTTTTCTACTGCTCGATGACCCATGCCAACTCACATTAATTTTATTTAAATAGTGTTTACCAATTAAATTTTGGTATATCCGTTGGGTTGTTTTCCCACCTTGACCTCCTAAATAATTTCTTATAAATCGTTTATTAATATCTAATGAATGGCCAATGTAAATTATATCAGTTTTTTCTCCAGATATGGTTTCAATTTCTTTATTAAATCTAAAAAAATAGATCCCTTCAATTATGTGTACATCTAGTGCTTCTTTTCTAATTTCTTCGAAGCTAATCCATTTAAGATTCCATTCTTTTAATATATCATCGAAATCCATAATTATCTTCTTTCTCTGTTTTCTTTAATTAACATTCTTATTTATGTTTTAAATGAACTTATAGAGTTTTGATTTGGTTTTGCTAGATGTGTTTGAGGGACGATGGATTGGTACATAACGGCTCCCACTCCGAGTCGTTCGCAAGCTTCTAGTAGGATGCCTGTCGTATCGTTGTATATAAGCAAGACATGTTGTCCTCGTCGTCTTAGTTCCTCGATTACCGGGAGAAAATCCTTGTCGTTGGAAGCAATGACCCAGAGATCGATATTAGGGTAGCAACCGACGGCGTTGATGATATCAACCATGATTTTGCCGTCAGCCATGTTCTTCCCCTTGAACGAGGGAATTGGAATGATTTCGATGCCAAGTTTGAATAGTTTGGGAACTTTCCAACCAGGAAAGGGGTGGGGGTCATCTTCGTACCCAAATGCCCAGTAAGTTTTACCAAGAACGATTGGCCCAAATTCCGAAAGGAGTGCTTCTCCAAGGAGGCACTCGTCGAATTCCTTGTGGGACATCCAAAGGTTTTTCTGATCGATGAAAACGGCAAGTGTGGTGTGAGATTGATCCTTCATAATATTATGCCTCCATGTGAAGGAAACGGTTTTCTATAGGTTTGTCGCTAAGAAGGAGATTAATCAAGACAAGGATTTTTTTGGGTGCTGAGAAGGAAAAAACCTGCGAGGGCAACGACGCTATAATGTCACCGTAGAATCGATAAAGCGATGCTTGGTTGTGGGAGAAGTTGACCTGTTGTTGGACGGCGAGAGCTTCCTGGTATTTGCCTTGTTCCGTTAGTTTGAGAATTTGGTGGTTGCTTGCATGTTCATCAATGCGAGTGACGGGGATATTTTGTTTGAGAAGGTTGTCTATAAAGCGATCATCGCGGTATTTGATACCGTTGAGAAATAGGTTGCCAGCATCGTCCAAGGAGATCTTAAGGGAAAGGAGTGGGATGCGGTGAGGGTGGAAGTAAGCAGAGCCTTCGTCTTCGAAGCTGAAAGTTTCAGCAGTGTCAAAGGCTGCATCTAATAGAGGTTCAATAGATTCTGGAACATCTTTGATGAAGCTATCATAGGAAGCGTAATGCTCGCTTATGGGAAAGACGGTTGGTAGTCGAAGCGTCAAGGTCAAATATGGCGTGGAATCCTTTATATCAATGGTAATTCCATGGCATTCTTCGAACCCGTATTTTTCGATGCAATCGTCAGATGTGGCGTGGTTGATGAATTGGAGAAGGAACTTGTCGACGTCTTTTGAAGGGGCACCTTCAGCGAGGAGACGTTCTCGTATCGTGTTGATGGTAAGATCAATGATAGCGGTTCTAATCTCAGCTGATGGTTGATGATAGATGTAGTTAAGATCGTATTCATTGAAGTATTGTTCTTGTTTGATGGCGAGCCATGATTCGACGTTGTTGGTTAAATCATTAAAGCGACCTTGGTCAAGTTGAGGCTGGTTTGAATATTTAGCAAGAAGGTCGTGGAGGTCATTACTAAGCAGGTTCTTGAACACGTCGACCTTGTTTTTCCCCTGACGCAGGGCTTGGGTGATGAGGGCAATGTATGGTTCTAAGGGCAACCTGATGCTTTTATGTTTTGTTAGGTTTGTGAATTCGTCATTGAAGGCTTGAGCGAGAGAAAGAGCGTCAGCGACATGTTGTTTTTTATTTTCGTTGATAAGAGTAGCAATCTTTGTGGTAAAATCAGCTTTCGTAACACAGGCCCATTGGTTGTTATCAAATAGAGGAATGGAGTTGGTTAGATAGGCTTGCAGTTGTATACGGATGGGGATGCTGTATTTTTCGTTCATAGTAATATGTATAATGTATGGGTTTATATAACTTTCGTTATTTGTATTTTATAGATTATATTTGAAAAAATATCTTTAGATAATATATAATACAATATTCTAAAATGAACTTTATACACATTCTAAAATTGAATCATATTTAAATAATCTATGGTTCTCCCTGCATGGATTTTATGATTAACTAATACGGTGTTGTCTCAAAACTCGGTTCCTATTCCTTGAGACTTTTAAATTTTAAAATATTGTCTCGGGAGAGAACGAATACTTTTGAGACAAAGCCAACTAATACTTTCGCTGACCTCATCATCATCCTTATAAATAAAAACCAATATATTGGTAAAAAAACAATATATTAAAAAAAATAAAGAAGAATAGGAAAATGTCAGATAATATTCTTATCCAAGCGGCAAGATATGAGAAATACCCAGAAGTCACTGAAAATGTATACGCACCAAAATGGTACTATTCCAAAGAAATAACTCTAGATGAATATTCAGCAAAATTATATCATTCAAAAAAAGAAAATAAAACAAGCTATTTTGGTCCATATCTACGTGATCTGATTAATGCTCTTGAAAAATTCAAATTAGTGAACTTTCAAGATGTTGATTTAGTGACTATCATTCCCTCTCATGAGCCTGGAAAATTTTCAGTCACATTAGAACGACTCGGTTCATTTCTTGCAATGTTGATTGACTCGAAATTTGAAGAAATACTTGAAAGAATTAAAAATACACAACCAACAGGAACCCGCTCTCATGATGCAATAGACAGATACAACAATGTCACCGGATCACTTACTCTCACTAGGCCATTAAATGAAAAGAAAATTGTAATATTTGATGACATTAAAACAAGTGGCATACATATTCTTGAAACAAAAAAGGTCTTGGCTGCTGCTGGAGTGAAAGAGACAATTTCAATTTGTTTAGGAATAAACTCCTCAATAGTCATGGACATAGAAACAATGGTAGAAAAAGACGAAGAGGGAAAAATATGGATAACAACGATCTAATCAAATGGTTCAAATTATGCACATTAAAAGGGTTAGGACCAAGGAGAATCATAAAATTATTCGAGTGTTTCGATGGCATCAATGCAATATGGAATACCTCATCTGACGAACTATTGAGAAGCCGCATCTTTAAAGATCAGATGATCCCCGAATGGCAGAAATTAAAAGATGCTTCATCTGACAATTTTAAAAAAATAATTGATGAATGTAAACAAAACAATATTTTCATCATACCAATTATCTCTAGTGAATACCCTATACGTCTGAAAATGATGCCGAATCCTCCTTTGAACTTATTTTTACAGGGAGATAAGGAATTACTTCAGACTAAAAAAGTTGCCATTGTCGGGAGCAGACAATCAGATGAACAATCAAAAAAATGGGCATTTCAACAGTCTATGAACATTGTCAAACAAAATATTACCGTAATAAGTGGAGGAGCAATAGGAATCGATTACGAGGCACATAAGGGCGCTTTAGAAGCATCTGGAAAAACAATTTGTGTGATGGGACCAGGACTACTTAGATTGTATCCAGAGGACCATATTCCTTTATTCAATGAAATTAGGAAAAAAGGATTGTTAATCAGTGAACACACACCACGATTCCCTGGAAGTAAAATTGCTTTGCTTCAACGAAATAGAATCACATCAGGCCTGTCAGATGCACTTGTTTCGGTCACAGCATCTATTGGTGGCGGAGTAATGACTCAACTGAAACATGCTCATGATCAAAGAATCCCGATTTTTTGTCCGAAATTCAGTTTTAATTTTTCACCTATGGAAGGATTGAAAGCAAAAAAACAAGAATACGGAATCACTGAAATTGACAATATTGATCTAGTTCTTGAATTAATCGGAAAAAATATTATATCGAGACAAAATGTATTATTTTAGGTTGCGTTTTTTATATGAAGAAAAAGAAAGTGACGAATGAAGAAATAATGGAACGATTAAATAAATTGGAAAAAAGTAATACAATGATGTCTTCAATTTTTTTATTATATTCAATTGCAATCACATTGATAGTTGCTTATTTTTCTGTTAAAAATATTTTATTTTTAATATTGGGAATTATTTCCTATATTACGGGGTTAATACTTACAAATAAAAATAAGATTAAATTGCCGTAAAAATTGTGTTTTTTATATATTGTCAGAAAATATTAAATAATGGTAAATAAATATGATTTTATGGGGAAGGAAGAAAAATTATTTAATTGGGAAATTCTATTGAGTGCGACAATAATAATTTGTTGCTCAATTGCAGTTTTTACTATTGTTTATTTAAACATCAATGTTTCATTTGTTGTTGAATTGTTAGTAGTAAATATTGATTTTGTTACAATTTTTATTTCTGGATCAATTGTTGTTGTAACAGTTTATTATAGTATTACTACTAAGAAAAATTTGAATCATCAAATTCTTGTTAATTTAAGAAAAGAGTATGGATCGGCTGAGATGATGTATGCATTGCAAAGACTTTGGACATTTTATCGTATTAATTGCGATAAAAATATAGATAAATTAAGATCTCATTATATAAAAAGATCTGAAGAACAAGATGAAAATTTTATGAGACCAAAGACATATGAAGGAAGAATCAGGAGAATAAAAAATAGTTTATCGTATCAAAGAAGACTGGTGTCAGGTTTTTATTATCATTTAGCTGATTTACATTTGTTGGAGATGATTCCAGATGATATTTTATTTTCCATTTGGAGTAATAAAGATTTGGAAATTCTCGATAAAATAATTATTCCACTTGAAGAAGAACAGGCCGAGTTAGATGGACAATACAAAGTAGATGAAATTAATTACGAAATCAAAAAATTAAAAAAATTATATGATGATAGTTTAACTTATAGACCAACAAATAAATTTTTTTCTTAAATCATTTTTTTATTATAAAAAACAAATTAAGTCGCTCATGCAATCTAATTCTATTTATCAGGTTCATACTACCAGAATTTTCTTTTTAAATCATCGATACTGTAAGGATAATAATTTTCATTCGCCCATTCAACAAATTTTTCTACAGAATTAAATTGGTTTATAAATCGCGCTCGCCAAATCGCTTCAAATTCTGATTTTGATAAACGTCCATGATCAAGAAGTTTATGATGTGTGGGACAAAGAGGGATTGTATCTTTTCCTTCTTCACCTGGTCGCTTCCTTTTTGGAAAATGTGCTCTCTCTGTAAATCGTCTTTCTTTGCAGATTAAACAAGGTTCATCGAGTCCTTTACCTACGACTCTTTGTTTCTTTTCTTTTTTCATATTTTTCTAATTTCAAAGCAGAATAACTATTTTTTCCTTCAAAATCGTAAGCGATTTTTTATCTTTTTTATTATCAAGTTTTACAGAATCACAACTAAAATCTTAGGAGGATTTCAATGAATAGGATGAATTATAAATCAGGTCAATATTTATAATCTTACATTTATTAGGGTTATACAAGGTGAGTTGATTGAATATTTGGGTTATCAGATTGGGAGATGAAGGTCAGTATGCTGATAAATGCATGGAAATGAGTGTTGTAGCAATAGGATGGAGTGACGTGGGTAATTTATCAGAATTTGATGATTACTATAAACTTAGAAAAAAAGTGTATGAAACATATCCTGATAATTATCAATCCGAAGGTGGAGCTGGTGTCGCAGCAGGGATGTTATGGACCTTCGTTCATTCCATTAAGGATGGCGATGTCATATTTTCACCAAAAAAGGATACCAGAGAATTATTGATAGGTAAGGTTAAGGACAACAATTACCGATATGACCCGACAAAAATCACCGACATGCCCAATTTACGCAATGTCGGTTGGCTGAAGAAAATACCATTCGAAAATGTACCAAACGAGATATGGCGTTCAATGACTGCCTGGCAGACGATATTTGCATTGACTTCTCAAGATGCCATCGTTGCAACTGATAATCTTATTAAGGTTATTACTACGCCATCGACACATCAGGATGTAACTAAAGTTGATGTCTTGACGCCAGTAATCGAAGGGGAGAGATTATTCAACGATTCAACTGAAAAAAGCCTTGAAATAATAGCTACACATTTTAACAAGTTCGAGGGATATGATTTTCAAGAGATTGTAAGGGGTGTATTAAAAGCAGCTGGCCTATACCCTAAACCTATGCGGAAAGGCCCTGACCAAGGCATTGACGTTGAAGCTTATAGAGACCCACTTCAGATAGGACCACCTCGCATTCTTGTGCAAGTGAAACACCGAGAAGGTCAGGTGTCTGGACCTGAAATGCGTGAGTTTCTTGGAGCGATGACAAGGAAAGATGATGTTGGATTATATATTTCCTCCGGGGGGGTACAAGTCAGAAGCAATGAAAGCAGTAGAAAGGTCAGATAGACTAGTCAATCTCATGAATTGGGATGATTTTGTTAAATTGTTTTTAGATGTATACGATAAGTTGGATAATGAGATCAAAGCAAGAGTCCCAATCGACATTGTAAAGGTATTACGAGACCCCAAGGCAATGCCCAATAAAGGATAATGAAACCACAATTTTTACTAGTAAATACGAGTTCGAATCTCCCTTCTCACTCTCGTTATAATTTTTAATTATCTTTCTGCACTAAAAATTTTTATTCTGCCATTATGTTCGATGATGTAGAGTGTTTTTCATGTAAAAGCTTCACCGATGGAAAAATTGTAAATAACGTAAAAGATGCTGTAAATTTAACAAGACTTAAAAGACAATGAAGTATAAATTCTTTGAACATTTAATTTAGGGAGGTATCATAAATTTCTACATGGGAAAATCAAAGTTGGATTAAATCAATAAAAAATTGGTTATTACATATAAGCTTAATTGAAACCGCAATTAGTTCAGTTAGCAAAAGAAGTAAAAATATTGACAGAGTTTTAATTGTCACTACCATCGGTGTATATCCTGCATTGTTATTGAGTGAAATTATAGTTTATTTTTTAGGAGCCATTATCATAGTCTTATTAGTTTATCAATATAACATCCCGAAAGTAGTTCTCCATTCGAAAATAAATCAATTAACTCTTGAAAAACGATTTTTTATACGAACCGCTTCGTCAATTGTTTCGCTCATCCCGTACACAATTTGTTTTCTTGGTCTTCAAATTTTAAATTTAATAACAAGACTTTTAAATCCTTCTTCAGATAATATGTTTGGGCATGTTTCTTATATCGACTTTTATTTCTTTTTCTTCATTTCCTTGTTAATAATTCTAGTTTTGACATTTGTCTTTTTAGCGTTATATAATCTTATCAATCGTGTAATAATTTTAGACATTGGTAAGAAAGCAAAATTAAATTTCCAAATCGTTCTCATTTCAATATGGGTATTATCAGTTGCTGTCGCTATTGGCGGGGATATAATAATTAACATTTCGACATCTCTTGTTGTTTTCATTTCACTTATCAGAGATACTTATCATAAAAAAAAGTCCTTCAGTATAAAAACATATTCGAAAGAAAAAGAGAAGCGAGAGGAAAGCTTATGGTACCGATGGAATTCGAACATTATCAAATCAAATTATAACTATATGTTGTATTCGTTATGTTGCATTAGTTTGCTTTGGGTTTTTATCAACTATCGGTTTTTTTTCACGATTTTCGAATTAGATATGATTAATAGTTCACTTACACACTTTTCATTATTAGTACCACCGTTACTCATGATCATAACTTGTCTGTTAGCGGCATATGGTGTTGTCAGAGGAACAAACAATTTAAAACTTTGTTACTTTGTTATTTTTCTTTTTTCAGTATCCTTAATTATTGGATTTTTATTTCCGTCAAATCAGATAATTTATTTTTTCCTTTATCAGATTTGTCATTTCAGTAGCGTTGAAAGTATATTATTCACGGTAACAATACAAGGTTTTATTCTGTCAGCAGCTATCGCTTTTTACTTCATTAAAAAGGCGGCCGAATCTGAATCATATTCATACAATTCTTTACGTAAACATGAAACGATGCTGGGGGTTATTATAATTGGGTTTTTCGGAGTCTTGACGAATTTATATATTATATTTGAACAGTATGTGCCATTGGAAGGATATTATACAAAGTCGATGATCAAATATGTAATGAGCATAATATTCGTTGGATTTCCAGAATTTCTATACTTGTTTATGATGTACATCCTCAAACGAGATGGTATAGAGTGGATGAGCATTAAAAATGAAACGAACAATCCAAAAGAAGCAGAAAAATTTTTATCTGAAGAACTATCAATAAGAAGGAATTACAAATCTACTATTCAAGATAATCATTTGTATTTGAAAAAAATTGGTACGATATGGTTAGTTGCTTTTTCTATTCATATTATCCTTTTTTTCATTTTAGTTCCATTTCAATATAATGGTATCTTGTCCCTCATTGTCGACTATTCAACATTTATTTGTTTTCTATTATTGATCTTTGTAGTTATACCTCCGATTTCGTATATGGGTAAGAACATTTCACTTATGAAATCTCGGAGAATTTAGAATCTGATAATTTAAAAATTTTACTCTAAAAAATCATTATGTAAATTATTCATTTATATAGCAATACGTGTCTCGTCCCTTTTTCTCCAGTCGGATAATATCCTTACGCTGCAACATCTTGACATTATAGCTTATGGTCTGCTGTTTTTCACCTAATTTCAATTCAATTTCTTTTTCCGTTATTCCGTTGTTTTCCTTGATCAGATTCATAATCTCTGTTTGTAATTTTGTGAATCTAAATGCCTCCTTCTCGGGATACTGCATGCTTGTCATGTAAAACGCTCGATATCGGATACCTTCCTGCCGAGATTTTATCATGTTCATCTTCTCCAACATATAGAGATGGTGGGATAAGGTCCCGTTTCCAATTCCAAGGTTTTTCATGATTTCCGTGTAATGTGTCCCCGGGTTGTTCTCGATGAAACCGAAGATTCTTCCCCGCTCGAAATTCTCAAGACCCTCATCCTTTTTTATCCTCGTAAATAAAGGAAAAAGAGGATAGAGCAAACGGAAAAGAGTGTATTTACCTGTTTCCGTTGCGGCGGCGAAAAAAGGTCACCAGAGCTCCCGCAGATCCTACAGCAGCGAGAGTGGCAATAGCCTCAAAACCAGGTGTTGCATTTTTCTCAATAACCTTCAGATTTATCTGTTCAGTGTTACTAGTGACATTATCGTCACCAACTGCCCTGAGTATGATCGTTTCATCAACTACTTTGTCTTCGGAATCATTTTGTTTTTCAAGTTTTGGCGCTTTTATTTTAACGAGCAATTCCCTGCTTTCCCCAGGATTCAACGAGATGTTCGGTGATAAGAGTGTGACTGTTAGATTCGAAGATTCCAGTATTTCCAGATGGATGTTGCTCACCGGTTGATGATAACAGAACACGGTCACTGGTATGGTCTTCTCGTTTTCCTCTTCAATGGGTTCGATGTTGGATATATCGATTGAAATGACAATCGTAGGTGCCCCGGATGCATTGATACGAACAAGGGTTGTATCTGAATGCGTTAAGCTCTCGTTGTCTGTGACTGTTAACATCACCGTGTAATTTCCCACAGACGTATAGCTATGTGTTGCAGAGATCCCAGTTCCAGTGGATCCATCTCCAAAGTTCCAATTATATGTAATAATTGTCCCATCTGAATCAGTACTACCCGAGCCATCAAATGTAATCGGTGTACCAGTTACTCCCAGATAGGGTCCACCGGCATTTGCAACAGGTGGATTTTGATTAAGTGTTAATGCGGTAATCGAAGCTGCGGTCGTATCTGTATTCGTCTGACCATAGTTGTTCGTCACCTTCAGACTTACGGTAAACGACCCTGCAGCAGTATAAATATGGCCAGGGTTTTGTTGACTGCTCACGGTTCCATCCCCAAACGTCCAATACCAAGAGACGATCATGCCATCAGTACCACCACTACTTCCGTAACTACTGAAGATGACAGGATAATTGACATATCCTGAATAAGGTCCATTTGCCTCTGCAGTAGGAATAGCACCTCCTTCGAGTGAAATGGTCACAGAAGTTGTATCAGTATCATAGCCGTTCTCATCGTCTTTTACCTGGAGAGTAACCATATATGCCCCCTCTAACAGGTAGCTATGTGTCGTTGTCGCTGAGGTAAGCCAATCGGTGTCGTACGTTCCGTCATTTGTGAAATCCCATCGGTATCCTTCTATCGTACCATCGGAGTCAGTGCTCTCGGATCCATCAAAGGTGATTGCATTTCCCACGTTTGCATAATATGGTCCTCCAGCGTCTGCGGTCGGTAGTATATTCAATTCTCCGAGAATATAGCTGACTTCGAGATACGGGACATAGTTGCCGTATTCCTTTGTCCGGAAGCTGCTGGCCACACCACCACTCGAAGATCCATCGTTTGTTACCTTCCATCCATAGTTATTTATTGTTCCGTCTACGAACCCTTGAATATCGTCGGTGACATCCCATTTCATCCAATGTCCGATTGAGGTGGGAACTATCGAATATCCTGTTGGTGACGTTGCATACGAGGGTTGTGTTGCCCAGGTTACTGTTTCTTCATTCCAATCATTATTTGCCCTATACAACGTCAATGTCCATCCAGCGGGATTTCCCTCCTGTTCCCAATAATAGAGGTTTAATGATGCTTCTGTAATCAAAGCATTTGACGGTAACGAGGAAGTATTAAATTTAACCAAAGCGTCATACTTATCAGGGATTTTCACTAACATTCGCTCTCCATCTCCTAAGGGTATAGTATAACCAGGACTAATTGTTGTATCATCCGTCGAAGAAAAAAGTCTGACGTTTCTTTCCTCTCCAATAGTGGATAAAGATGGTTCCGTCTTACTGAAGGTCGCAAGGAACATCCAGTTGTACCGTAGTTTCAACCAAGGTTCATCTGGCAAGGTCGAATTACAACACACTATCAATTTTTTTTGAATCGTATCATAATACAACCCCGCTCCATGATAACCGTTTATATTATGAAGGTCCTTCAAATACCAAAACAAATAGGTCATATGCTCGGGAATATTCGACGAGATCATAGCGTTCCAGAGTAAGTTATTGGATGAGCCCCAAATTTTTCCCCCAACATAACTATCTGCATAGGAATATAACAGTTCAGTCACGTATCCATTTGTTCCCTCAGACATGACATTTTCATATCCATTTTCCGCGGTTCCTTGTGAATTCGTTGAAGTCAAATCACTCGTCGGTTGCGTTTCCGTTGCTATCCCATCGTTCCGGGAGCTATATGCAATCACGGTGGTATTAGTCCAGAGTTTGTCATCATTTTTCCCTTTGAGTCCCTGACAGATTTCACCGATAGTAGGCCATGCTGCTGCGTCTATTTCAACACAGTCAACATTGCTTCTCAACCGTGCTGAATCCATCGAAGATTGATAGTTTGTATTATAGAAAATCCATCCTTTATCTTCAAAATCCTCTACTTTCATCCATTCTCCCGTTGTATCGGTCTGGAAATTATCAAACCATAAAAACGTCGCTTCACCATCACTATTTGATGTTGCATCTGGGTTACCATAGTACATCAGGATAGTTGGATGCAATTCAATATCGGAGGGTAGTTTCACCCAGAATGTCGCTTGATTTCCAGATGAATATTTTTCTATCCAATATGGAAGTTGAGTGATTTTATCACTATCGACAAATCGTATGTCACTAAAATCATTTTTACAATGCCCGTAGCAATTTACGTCTCCCCCTTGCGTTTTTCCAACAATAATTTTCATCTGATAAGAATTAATCGGATTGGCCAGTGATAGTTCACGACTGTATGACCAATTCGTATTCTGCCAGAGACTTCCATCTGGATCCGCCTGTGCAATGAACGGAATAATACTTGCCCCAAGGAATACGACTAATATTCCAACAATAATAGCTTTTTTTGATATGATTTTCATTCTCATTAGTAGCCTTCCTCCTGTCTTCTTTATCACATACATTTGGTTATCACCTTTCTTCTTCATCATGCTGCATGTATGTGACGGGTTTTAAATAACAAAATTGGAAGCAGTTTTTGTGTATTATTTATAGTTTATCTTTTTTTAACAATCTAATTTTTAAGTTTATTTATTGACAAAAGAGGAGATTCTGACTCGTATTTACCAGTAAAAATCATGAATCCATATCTTTTGAATCAATACGATTATGCTGGGAAGATGATTGAGAGTTTGTATTATTTCACAGTTTGAAACTCGAAACTCCCAATAAGCAATGGTATTCGCCAGATCTCCACGACATAGGTTTTCGGTGCTGATAATGTGTGGAAGTTCGTGATATACTGCTCCTCTGTTGAACTGATCCGATAGTCAGTTGATGCGCTTCCGTAGGTTGATGTCTGCAGGATAGTCCCAGGATTTGTTTTCTCATAGATTTTAATCGTGAGTTCCTCATTCCGGACAAAAGGTTCTGCCGGGTCAACAGCAGCAACGACTCTTAAGGAGAATTTCACAGGCATCGTTCTCCCTGCTTTGCTGTTCGGTGTGTTTGGAAGATTTTCTAGAACTGCCCAGTTACGGATACTGAAGTTTACGGTAGTGTAGCCTTCATTTCCAGGATTATCAGTGGCATTGATATAGAGTACGTAATAGCCATCATCAAGTTGTGTTGTATCGAATGTAAGGTGCCATTTATCATCGCTCATCGGCGATGCAGCAAGTGATTCAAAAGTCGGGTTGATAACCGTACCTAGTGGTCCACCTGGATTTCGTATAGCATATTTCACCCAATCCACACCAAAGGAATCGGTAACCACTGAACTGAACGTCACTCCATCCTGTAGTGCTTCCCAGGGACTCGGAGTTTCAATCGTAATAGATGGAGGTATATCATCTGTCTTGAATAAATATTCCTCTTGCGTAAGGTCACTATCGCAGGTGATTGTTTTTTCAAAAATACCATCGCCATCAGAATCGATTTGAAGCGAAACACCGTCTTCACCTTGCGAGAGAACATTCCAATTTATAGAGTAGCGATGTACAGTATTAATTTTTATAGGAATATCTGATGCTTGAAAATTTATTGCTTCAGAACTCTGAATATAACCTATATCCAGACCATACGTGCCAATATTCGTCCCAACAACTTCGAATATATAAGAATCAGAATCAGAAAATAATGCAATGATTTCATCTTGCTCATCAAAAATGGAATTTGGAATTTCTTCGACTATTTCACCATCTCTTAAACCTGTAACTCTATTCTCTGAATCATAAGCACGAAGTTCACCAGCACTATGTATCCAAACTGAATACCATGATGTGAGTTCTAAATCGTCTGAACCTGGAATACCAATTATTGTATCTTCTGCTAGTAAACCATCATTTTCTAAATAAAGTGGGGGGTGTCCAATAAAATCTCCATTATCATCGAGCAATAAATGGGTTATATCTCCCGGCCATAAATCTGTAATAAAGGCTTGCTTTACGTTTAATCCATTATTTAAATTCCCCCAAAATCTATCACTTGAATGAAACCATCCACCTAAACCCAATACCGAAAATCGTTCTTCATCATCATGAGCTGCTGCTATTATTATTCTGTTATCAGCGGAAATACTATCAGTAACCTGATATTTAGTAATAAAGCTACCAGAATAACATGTTCCTAATACAATTAATTTTAGATTATTATTAAAATCATTCAACATATCATTTAATTGTGATGAACTCAATAAATCACTTTCCGTATAAAAATCAAAGATTTCTGGTATACCATGACCGACGATGTAAATAATTAATGGAATTGTGTTATCTCCTATTTTGTTTTTAATTAAATTTATAGAATTCTGAAATCCATCAAGAGAAGCAGTATTATCTACAACATTATACCCCCCTATCTGCTGAGTTACTTCATTTAGATAGTAAATATGTTCGTCATCAAATCCTAAATTACGCAGAACTCTATAGGCATTATTTGCACTATGATCAATCGCAGATTTTTGTCTCCCATCAGCTTGTCCAGCCACAATAATACTGTAACCAGCAATTGATTCAATATTTGCATGACTAGAGTATGTTTGTTCATTGCTATCTTTTATTTCTGCCCAGACTTCCTTTATACCAAGACTATAAAACGCCCATTCTCTAATTTTTGTATCTGCATGCCATCCATTCTCGGAAATATCCCAATCGTACCACTGCGTCCACGTAAATCCTTCATCTATGATACCATTTTGGTTTTCATCACTTAAAAATCGTACTTGTTCAATATCTCCGCTATAGCTCGTAAAACAAATATCGAAAAAACCCCTGACATCGATTTCATTTATTTGATTTCCATTCTTTTTTACTCCAATAGTACATAGTAGTTGACTTCCACCAATATTAGGACCCATCGTCAACCCATTCCAGACATCTCCTGGAGGAGGAAAATTGGAATTAGCATAGGCATGCCCTCGTACTGTACCAGGTGTTCCATAAAGCCAATGAGAGTCAACAGTTGATGGAGCAACAAGTCCTAAGAATGTTATCGAAGTTAAGGAGAAACAGTAGGAGAATGCACCCACCTCGATAGTAGTGACACTACTTCCGATAGTGACTGAGGCTAAAGAGTTACAGTAACCGAATGCAACCCCTTTGATTGTTGTGACACTATTTCCAATAGTGACCGAGGTTAAGATGTCAGCGTTGAAAAATGCATCTTTTTCAATAATTGTGACACTCGCAGGGATAATGAATGCTGATTCGGCTTTTTGTCCAGGATAGCAAATCAAGGATGTGATGGCTTTGTTGTATAACACGCCATCAATGCTAGCATAATTCGCATTATTTGAATCAACATGGATTGCGTAAAGAGAATAACAAGCCTGGAACACATCACTCTTAATTTGGGTCACGCTGGCTGGTATGAAAATAACAGGGAGGTAGGTGCAAAAGGAGAAGGCATAACTACCAATATAGGTCACGGTGTTCGGTATACTTACAGAAGTTATATGACAGGACCTACATGAATACCCTTGAATGGTGGTAACACCATCAGGAATATTTAATGCCCCTGTTTTTCCTGCAGGACAGGTGAGTAAGGATGTGATAGGTTTATTGTATAATACTCCATCAACGCTTGCATAATTTACATTAGCAGGATCAACATTTATTGACATAAGAGCGCTGCATTCGAAGAACGAACTTTGTATGTTTGTGACGCTGCTCGGGATATTTACCGAGGTTAACCCTGTGTACATAAATGCGTCAAATCCAATGAATGTTAAACTGCTTGGTAAAAACACTGAGGTAAGTAAAGAGCAGCCTGTGAATGCTTGGAATCCGATTGATGTGACGGTATTTGGAAAAATTACAGAAGTAACTAAATATGCATTGCCATTGTCACTTCTAAATGCATTATCTCCGATGGCTACTACCGGATACCCACCTAATGTAGAAGGGATTGTGATAGCTCCACCAGCGCCAGTATAACCAGTGATGACGGCAACACCAGCACTCACTGTGTAAATATAATCACCGTCCTGATCTGCGGACACCTTATCTGGGGTGACAACAAAGAAGGTCCCCATCAACAGCATAAACACGAAAATTGAAAATAGACCAAGTTTCTTCTCTTTCATAATTTTATTCCTCCTTCTCTGAATACTACTGGAGTGTTAACTCTCATTTATATTTAAATATTTAGAAGCGATAAAAACCATAGAATCCGGTGAAGAGAGTACATTGATATGCTAAAAAAAGAAAAAGAGAGATGTTATGTTTTCATTAATCTTCATCGAGTTGTTCTCCACGCAACCCTTTATCATACGCTTCTCTTTCTGATGGGTCGGAAGGGCGATCATGTATTCCTCCCGATAACATATAACCGATGGGATTGTCGCTAATATAGTCCGCCTCTTTCCTTCCGTTTTCGTATGCTTCCCTATCTTCTTCAGATACAGACATTTTTTTTGCCTCCAATTTTTTTTAGTCCAAGTTTGGCAGAGCCCCGCTCGCCTCCCACTTGGAGCAAATATAGTAACAAGACCTCTTTTTTAAGACTTTACAAAGTTGCGTATAATAGCAACCAAAACAATTATTAAAAACTGGATTTGTTATTAACACTTGAGAGCATGATCATAAATTTTGACAATAAATCAATAGGAAAGGCCTTCGGTGTATCCGAACAATCCATCCAGTTGCTAGGGTTGATTTCCGAGAGAGCCCCCATCAACCAAATTGAGCTTACCAAAATGATGCTTTCGAATAAATTAAAAACAGATAAGTTTTCTAAAGATCTGATCGATAAGGAAAAACCAAGTATCCATAGAAAATGCTGGACTTTATTCAATAAAAAAATGGTTATCCAGGAACCAAAATCAGCAAAAAAAAGATACTACAACATAAATGAAAAAACATTCGAAGATTTAAGAGAGTATATCTCCAGCCTTGAAAATAACGTGATATCAAACACTCTCTCCAATATCCCCAAAGAGGACAAGCAAACAGATGAAGGAATTGATGTCGAAGATTTTTTCGAAAGCGAACTGAAACTGTACAACAATGGGATGATGAGTTCGGCAATAAAGAAACTATTAAAATATGAAGAAGAGCTGCCAAAAGCCATTGAATCAAAGAGGCAACGATTACTCGGATGGTGTTATTACCATTTAGCAAAGAAGGAAAAAAATACGGAAAATCAAATCAGATATGGAGAGGAAGCAAGAAGATCTTTCAACAAAGTGCTTAGAGATGGACTCTATACCGACATCGATTCCGCTATGAATGGATTAATCTTGACATATGAATTTCTTTTGCATCAATCCGATAAAGCCTCGGTTGTAGCTCAAAAGTTATACGAGCAGACAAAAAACAAGGACATGAAGACAAGTGCCTTAAACACAATCGGATTAATAGAGATGAACAGAGGGAATGCCAAAAAAGCTATTACATCGTTTGACGAGATGATCGTTTTAGCAAAAGAAAATAAAGATTTTAGAACCTGTGCCCATGCATTAAACAATAAAGCGAGGATCTTGATGGAGCTAATGTATTTGTTCCCAGATAATGAAAAAAATATTCACCATGTTGAATCCTTGTTTAACGAAGCGATTCATATGTACAATAAATCAAATAAAAAATCAGGGGAGTCTGCGAAATTTCATATCGATGGTGTGAAGATGAAACTCAAAGAATTGAAGAAAAAAGTAAATGATGCAATGTAATTTTTTTGGAATAGCTGACCGTCAATATTTTCTTGAAAATTAGGATAGATGTCTCCAGACTAGGAAAGTATAAATACAGCATGTGAAAAATTTCTGGTGACATCTGTCAAAATATATTTTTGTAAATAAATTTTAAATAGAGATATATTATTCATGGTCATTATCTAAAACTTGTCTCCGTCAGCAGGAGAGAAGCGCATGACTGCGTAGGCAGTGTCGCACGGAGACAAAAGGAAGTGAAATAATGCAAAGATCTCTCCTGCTTACGATAGGAAAAAAAACATTAACCAGTATAGTAATTTTCATTTTGTTTTATTTTTTTTATTTTATTTCAAGCATTAACTTTTTCGCACTTTTCCACCATTTATGCATAGCGAGTCCTTTCGCTATAAGAACAAAAATAAAAATGAATCGAAAGAGGACAGATGCATCGGGAGTTTTAACAAAATAGATTGAACATTATGCCAGGAGAGATGAACCCTCTCCCGGCTGGAGAACATATTTGATGCCATCTAGCAAACAAAATATCTCCTATGAAACTATAGAAGAAGCGATTCTTAAAGCCTTCGCATTGGCTGGACGGAAAAAGTATCCCAAACTTGAGGATGTAATTCATTATCTCGACGTGAGCTCAATATGTTCTGGAGAATATCGTTCTATTTATTATCCCAAGAATTCTCTGATAAAATCCCTTCTATATATGGAGTTCAATCAGCAATCTCAGAGTCAGTTTGAACGGGATGTGGGAAAAAAAGCATCAAAAAAGAAGAAACTGGGGCTGGGATTACACCGGAAACGCCCACCGGATCAGACGACTATCAGTAAATTTAAGAAAAAAATGGTAAATGAAGAAGTAGAAAGTCTGCTTCATTTCACTGTTCAAAAAATCAGGGAACTTGCGAAGAAAGAAGGGATTTCATTTGAAAATGGCATCGAAGAAACCAAAAAAAGAAGGAGTCGAAAAGAACGAGATGAAATTTCAATAAGTTGGATTTTACGGAATGTGTCAAGACGAATGAAAAGGAGGATTATTTCATTCATTCCTATTGATGATTCTGCTCAAAATGTTAAATATCAAAAAAAGGCTCACTTACAAGTGTATCTTTATATGGCTCAAGGGAATGATTTTGCCAATGGAGCTATTAAGGATTTAAGAGAAGAAAAAAAACTGTATCGTATGTTCTGTCCTCATTGTAATCATCTTTTGTTTCCGTTATCTGATTGGTTAAATGAGGAAAAATACGAGAATATAATGATTTGTTCCCATTGTGGATATGAAAAATCACTTGTACCAGATCCTGACACAGTATTCTATCACTTAAAAAAATCCAAAGGGGATGACACACAAAAAGAATTGGAAAAGCTTCAACGAAGTTTTTCAAATGCTAAAGAAGTCATATATGAAATGATAAATGAGACAGAACAATTACAAAAACCTGTTAATATTAAGATAGGTTTTAAAGATGATTTTGTCGATATTTCTTTTGATTATACCGAGTGGTTTTATTATGGAAACATCAATGCAAAACCTCTCCGGGGACATGTTTCAGGGAAGAAACCTGAACGCGGGACCTCATACTGTTTTAAGTTTCTCGCAGCTGATGCCATTGGAAGTCGAAAGAGGTTGACATTTGATGCAGTGCTTTTTAGAGAAACAAAAAAGATGGAACTTCTCCGAAAACTACTAACATATGTTAAGGAGAGAGCAAAAATAGGTGTGATCATAGTTGACAAAGGATTCTGGGATCACAAGATACTCCAGATGTTTGACGATTTCCATGTTAATTATTTGATGCTTTGTAAACGTCCATCAAAAAAGAATGAAATAACAATCGATGAGATGCAAATTAAAGGGCCGGTCCCATGGTATTATCCTGACCAAAAGTTGAAAAATGTATCATATAATAAAATTGCTGTAAAGAAAAAAATAAGAGGGAAAGAAGTCACTCTTGCCTTTGCAACAAACAAAAATTTTTCAAATATTGCCGAAGCGGAAAAATTTACGAATTTATATCCTCTCCGCTGGGGTATAGAAAGTGGATTTCGAGTAAAAAAACATGCATTTCTTCCCAGAACAACTTCTCGGGATATGAGGGTAAGATCGTTCTTCTTCTTTTTTACGGTTCTTCTTTACAATCTTTGGTATTTAGCTGATACTCTCGTGTGGCTGAAACGATACAAGAAAGTTGGAGAAAGACGTATTGTTACAGCTAATCATTTTAGAACTATTTTTAAGATTATCATGGAGGACCCCGGTTGAGGTGTATCATATGAATTTTAGACATATTATTCATTTTATTTATTAGAGGTGAATAGGTTTATCTCGTAGTTTTTTTCGTATGACTGAACATTTTCAGCTAGTTTTTTGTTTTTCTTCTTAAATCAAGAGATTTTTTACCAGACGTTTTCCTTTAAAAAATGTGTTTTTTCCTCAATTTTATCGATTTAAAAAATTACTTTCGGAACAACTCCAGACAGGTTCCTATCCTAACTAGCGGTGTTGCCTGTCTCCTATTTAACCAGGGCGTTGCACGTAAAATACCTCGAAGGATCGATTAAAAGCACAGACTGTTGATTTTAAGTACAGACCGTAATTCCGAACATAAAAAATCTACGAAGGAATATATCATTATATGAAGAAAAACGATAAAAATATTATTGATACTTTCAATAGATGTCCTTTGAAAAGTACGAAAAATAGTGGCTATGGTAAAAATGCTTATCCAACAGGAGACAAATCAGCTCTTTTGTTTTATTTTTACCCATTCGGCATGGCCCATGAAGAAATTTCCTATACTTATTCCAGTAAAATCATATACTCCTGGGTAAGTAATATCATAAACAGAAAAAGAAAATGGTTTTATTGGAAGATCTCCCCAGATGTTCTTTCCTTCCCATTTTTTAATGCCGTTTATTCCATTAGTAGTTATCCATCCGTTCGCAGGGTAACTATCCGATCCGCCACCGTAACCACCGTAAAATCTAAAATCACCAAAACAAATAATATTTTTTATATGGTTTACTTTCAATAAATTAGAATGTAAAAATGATATACTGTATGAGAAAAATAAAGGTGGCGCAATCAAATAACTCATGAAATCCACCATCCTGTAAATAATCGCTCCGATAATAAGTGTAATAATATTTTTGAATAAAAAAGAATCAACAAACTTGTAGATTTTTTCTGTGAAATTTTGATAAAGAGTACTGAGTTTGATAATCAATTGGATTACCTTATTAAAATAATAGGTATAGCTTGTTTTTCCAACAATCAAACAATCCATGTTTTCATTATCATCTAAAATCCTTAGATGCGTTTTTCTGAAAAAACTTTCAAGCTTGGGACTTTGATAATCATCTGAAAACAATTTTTGAGCATCTTGTAATGAAATATCCCCTAACACACCATATGTATCAAAAATAATTAATGCCTCGTTAAAGACTGCAATGATTTCTTCTTTGGTTTTGGCAGAATCTACATTCTTTTTTATTTCATCAAACAATTTTTCAATCATTTTCGCATCTTTTTGCGGAAGTTTGACTATCTGAGATTTCATATCTAGTTGACCGTGGGTTATTACAGTAAATTCAACAAAATCTTTGTCGTTTGATGTACTAGTTTTAAAAGCAGTAATGGAGGTGATACTTGCTGTATTTACTACAAGAAATATAATAAGAATACTAAGCACTTTTTTGTTCATCATGTATCACTCGTTTTTGATTTTAAATGCATAAACATATACATGAGTTAATGTGTATCATGTATACATGTATCATATATAAATATATTGAATTGGCATTTTTTTCGTAGAACGAAATTTATTATAATTTGATTAAAAGTGCAGAACTGTGAATAAAAGTGCAAAGACCTTAACCAGGAAAGATATTAATAACACCTTCTTTGATAGAGGGATACACTTCCATCAGGATCTATTGAAGGGAAACCATGACAAAAGAAGAAGAAATCACAAAGAACCTTACATTGATTGAATACTACAAGCAGCAGCTCGAATCCATTGATCTGCAGCTTCAGTACCTCCAGTCGACCCTTGCAGAGTACCAGCGTGCAAAAATGACGGTCGATCAGCTACATGCAGCAGACGACAACTCATCGCTTCTCATCCCCATCGGCGCTGGCACCTTTATCAATGCCACCCTTACAAACGCATCAAACGTTCTCATTGGTGTCGGAGCAGGGGTCGTCATAGAAAAAACCGTTGATGAGGCGGTCGTTAAACTAGAAGAACGGATGAAACGCATACAGGAGAACCTTGAAAAGATGGTTTCCCTGGGACAGAAGATACAAGCTGATGCGGAGCAGCTGTCCCGTAAAACCCAGCAGATGATGGAAGAAACACAGCGATAACATCATTGATTTGAGGATTCATATGTTTGATTTTCTTAAAAAGAAACTGAAACTCTTTGAAAAAAACATCGAAGCAGAAATAGAATCTGAGCTGAAAAAAGAAGAGAAACTAGAAAAAAAACTTCAAAAGGAACCTGAAAAACAACCTGGGCACGTCAGCCCACCGGTGCCACCTAGAGAAACCAAACCCACTGTTCCAGAGGGAAAAACAGAGCCTAAACCAGTCGTGACACGCAAACGAGCACTTCGTGCTCAAAAACCAGTCAGCGAAGAAAAAAAACAGCGGGACAAACAGATAGACAAACAAATCGAGGAAAGCATTGAAAGCGAACTGCAGCGGGCCTTACAAACCAGAAAACGTATCGAAGAGACCGTCGGAGCCGAGAAAAAACCATCCTGGACGATTGATGAGAAGAAACTTGATGACCTTCTCTGGGACCTGGAGATGGGACTGTTGGAAGCTGATGTCGCATATACAGTGATCGACTCGATAAAAAAAGACGTCAAACAGGAGATACGAAAAGTCCCCTTCGACAAAGGCAAAGCAGGGGACCTTGTCGAAACAGTCTTAAAAAACGCAATTGGCCATGTGCTAAAATCAAGTGACTTTGATTTCCAGAGATTCATCGAGGAACGGAAAAAACCAGTGGTGATCATGTTCGTCGGGGTGAACGGCACAGGCAAGACACTTTCTATTGCGAAGATTGCGTTTCAGCTGCAAAAACAGGGAAAGACCTGTGTGATGGCAGCTGGCGACACGTTCCGTGCTGGTGCAATCGAGCAACTCTCAATCCATGCAGATACGCTTGGCGTGAAAATCATCAAACATGGGTCTGGTGCTGATCCAGCTGCAGTCGCCTACGATGCCATTGAGCATGCGAAGGCAAAACACAAGGACGTGGTCCTTCTCGATACCGCTGGTCGGATGCAGACAAACTCCAACCTTATGGACGAGATGGCGAAGATAAAACGGGTCGCAAAACCAGACATGATCATCTTCGTCGGCGACGCGTTATCAGGCAATGACGCGGTCGAGCAGGCGAAACGGTTCAATGAGGTCGTCGGCATCGACGGGGTGATTTTAACAAAGGTTGATGCGGATGCAAAAGGGGGAAGCTCACTTTCCATTGCATATACCATCGGCAAACCGTTGCTATTCATCGGGGTCGGTCAGGGATACGAGGACCAGATACCGTTCAATCCTGAATGGATGGTCCAGCATATTTTTGAGAAATAGTCTTAGACAAGGATCTTTGTTCCATCAAACGATTGACCGGTCAGTGCTTTTTCAAGCTGGTCGAGTCGTTTTCCATTGACAATAAACGTTGGGATCTTCGCTCGTTTTATTATTTCTAATGCAGGTTCATCCATGAAGATATTTTTCCCTGCAGCCTTCCATGTCGTGCCATATTGGGCAATCAGCTGATTTATTGATACTTCCTTGAGTTGTTTTGCGTCCTTGTATATATTTGGGTCTTTATCGTAGATGCCATCCACGTTCGTTGCATTAACAAAACGCACTGCATGGGTTTTTTCAGCAAGCTCCGCACCAACAAGATCCGTGCTATGCTTTGGGTCTGTCCCCCCCATGACGACAATCGGAAAATCAAGGCTCAATGCGTCGTTTGTTGTATGAGGGACCTCCTTGTTAGAGATGCCAAGAAGATTGGTGATGATTCGCGCATTCACCCTGGTCACATCGATCCCTATGAGATCTAAGGTGTCCTCATCAAGCCCTAAGTCACGCCCAAGCTGGATGTATCGCCTAGCAATGGTTCCTCCACCGACGATGACAAACAGTTTGTAATAGTCACTTATTTTTTTAAAAAGGGCTGTGAGGTTTTTTAGGAAAAGAACATCAGCCTCTTGAGAAAGAACCACGGATCCTCCAATCGATACGACAACGGTTTTCATCACGCAGAGTATCCTTTCATTTTATTTAAAAGTACCATAGAAAAGAACGATTAAGCGACTTCTATCCCACTTTGGCTTTGTCCCTTCTTAGGGTCAGAGCCGAGTCGAACCTGCGGTAGGGGGATTGGTGGCGGCAACCCAAGGTCTTTGGCGATGCCAACTGCCTCTGGGACACAGGTATGCATGATTGCGGTATGGATGGTGCTTGCGAACTGGTCAGGCATTTTCCTTGTGGTTTGCCATTCTTTGGCTAGTTGTTTTGCCTCGTTTTCCTCACAGAAGATGGTCCCATCAAGTTTAATCATGCCAATCGGTCCATAACTAGCAGTGTATTGGAACTCGATTATGAGAGTTTTTTCCGCGCTATTCATGACCTGTGAGATTTGGCTGTTATGATCAATACGGATCTGCCGTGGTTTATCATCATGCTCTACGTAGCGACGTGCCTCAATCGATTTCAGTTTTATTGTCTTAATTACCATAACGTGCTCCAATAAACAATCACCCCCTTTTACGTCTTTCGTTTATGAGAGAACAATCTTTTGCGATGCGCTGACATCCAGTTTTAAGGGAACATCTAGCCTGGCGACGACCATCCATTCAATACGGGAGGATACTCCTCCTAATGCCTTTAGCAGGTTGACAGCAGCTCCAACGCCCCCTTCTGGTGTTATTTCTCCTTGTAGAATCGTCGTCGGTATCTTGATTTCAAAAGGAAACGCGCCTTCCAGGTATTCTTGTTCGCCTCCAAGAAGGATACGGAAATCGTAGATAGTACTATATTCGGTTGTCTTGTGATATCCACTGGTATGGGAGCCAGAATGCATTCCGACTCGAATGCCGCTCTGTTGCTGAATTCTCCTGCCGATAAGTCCCACGTCCAGCTTTCGAGCGTTCAGTGATTTTTTCAACTGCAGTTTCACTGTCCCTTCGATGGTGTCCCCTGGTTTGTAATCGTATTTCTCTAGAGTTAACACGATTTTTTGCGGTCCAAATACTCCCATGGTATCCTCATTCCTCTTCTCTGAATATTGTACATAATTGTAATAGATTTATCATAATAAGCTTTGCTTTCTTTGTACTACGAAAAACTGAGGTCACAAACTTGATTAAACACTTGTTTATAACAACATTTGAGGCATATGAACACTATGAAAGTCGCGATGTACTACAACAATAACGATGTACGAATCGAGGAGATGCCGATTCCTTCTATCGCAGACAACGAACTTTTAGTGAAGGTGAAAGCGAGCGGTATCTGCGGCAGTGACGTCATGGAATGGTACCGCATCAAAAAAGCACCAAAAGTCCTTGGTCATGAGATTGCCGGTGATGTCGTCCAAGTCGGCAAGAACATACAGAAATACAAGGTCGGCGATCGTGTCTTTGTCTCCCATCATGTTCCCTGTGATACGTGTCGGTTTTGCTTAAATGGCCAGCACACCCTTTGTCACACATTGCATTCCACGAATTTCTACCCAGGAGGCTTTACAGAGTATCTGCGTGTCCCAGAGATCAATGTTGTTCGGGGGGTCTTCATCCTCCCAAAGGAAATGACCTATGACGAGGGGGTGTTCATTGAGCCGTTAGCCTGTGTGGTACGAGGTTTGAAGACCGCCCAGATGAAAGCAGGGCAGACTGTTCTTGTGATCGGCAGCGGCATCTCAGGGTTGCTTCACATTAAATTAGCCAAAGCATGGAACGCTGGAAGGATTCTTGCAACCGATGTCGAGGACTATCGGTTGAAGGCGGCAAAACGATTTGGTGCAGATTTCGTAATCCATGCGAAGGACAATGTGATAGAGCAGGTGAAGAAACACAATGACGGCAGACTTGCGGACCTTGTAATTCTCTGTACCGGTGCCGTGTCAGCGGTTCAGCAGGCGCTCCGGTCTGTGGAAAACGGAGGGGTGATCCTGTTCTTCGCGCCAACAGAGCCAGGAGTCGACATCCCATTCCCGTTGTTTGAGCTATGGAACAAACAAATCACCATAGTCTCCACCTACGCAGGAAGCCCAGAGGATATCACCCGTGCGATAGACCTGATAGCATCAAAGAAAGTCGCTGTCGTTGACATGATTTCCCATAAGCTTCCTCTTTCAGAGGCAGCAAAGGGTTTTCAGCTGGTCGCAACAGCACGCGATTCCATCAAAGTGATTCTTGAGCCATAACAAAAAATGCGTATGCGTCTTTTTCTCAAAAGTTTATAACTCTGCATTTTATTCTCGTCTGCGATGAAAACACTCAAAGCCATCTGGCAGCTCATGCGGCTGGAACATGGGGTGATGCTGTTTCTTGCTATACTCATCGGCTCTCTAATCTCCCAAAAAACCCTGCATGATAACCTACATCTCCCACTAATCAACATCGTCCTTACCTTCTTTACCGCTCTCTTTTTAGAGGCAAGTACCTTTGCTCTTAATGATTATTATGATTTGGACATCGACCGGATTAACAAAAGAACAGACCGGCCATTGGTCCGCGGCGACATCTCACCCAAAACCGCGTTGTATCTGTTTTACCTTCTTTTCCCGCTTGGTCTTGTCTGCTCTTTTTTTGTGAACCTGACGTGTTTTCTCATCGCGCTTATCACCGCAGTAATCTCGGTCTTGTACGATATGAAGATAAAGCAAATCAAACTCGTCGGAAACTTTTACATCGCCTATATCATGGCAATCCCATTTATCTTCGGGGGGGCAACGGTACTTGGGAACGATGCGTTTTCACTTGGAGCGATTAACCCGGTTCTCTACATCATCGCCCTGATTGCGTTTCTCACAGGGGCTGGCAGGGAGATTATGAAAGACGTCATGGATTTCGAAGGAGACCAAATAAAAGGGGTCAAATCGTTCCCCCGGTACATCGGAAAACGAGCCTCGAACGGCATGGCTGCATTCCTGTATATCTGTGCTATTTCTCTAAGCTTCCTGCCATTCTTTTTACAGGGTTTTGGGGTATATTATAGGAACATAACCTATTTTATCCTGGTGCTTATCACAGATTCGATGTTGCTTACGACATCGCTCCAACTGGTTTTCAAGGAAAACCCACGTCTGACGTTCCATCGGAAATATACACTTATCGCGATTTTCATCGGGCTTGTTGCGTTTCTTGCTGGAGCATTTACAGGAGGATGAAGAACCATGTTTCAAAGTGATATCGTCGGAGTCGCCGCCGTTTATATTTATGTCGCCTTGTTAATCGTTTTCACCGAAAAGATATTTTCAAAGAAATACCCGGTGCAAAGCAGGAAATTCCTTCACATCATGACTGGGAATATCGCGTTTATCCTCCCCTTGTTTGAGACCAAAGAGATCATGGCATTTCTTGCTGCTGGGCCGTTCATTCTGTTTACATTTCTCATGAGTCCGTATTCACCGATCAAGTCGATGCGGGGGAAAACATCTGAGGCGGGGCATGGGCTTGGCTTGGTGTACTATGCGATCACCTGGACTGCGCTTGCGTATGTGTTTTTTGATCATCGGGTGATTATCGCGATAGGGATCCTTGCGATGTCCTATGGAGATGGTCTTGCATCGCTTATCGGCATCAAGTACGGGAAACGCACTTACACCGTGTTCAAAGATACGAAAAGCTTTGTTGGTTCCCTTGCGATGTTCGTCTGTACGTTTCTGCTCCTGCTCATCGCTCTCGCATTCTACGCAGAACCACTAACGATTCGTTCTACCGCCTATTTGCTCTGCATGGCCGGGGTCGCAACCGTGGTTGAAGGCATCACCCCATTAGGTCTTGATAATCTCTCCGTGCCATTTGTCGCCGCGGTGATGTACTGGGTCTTTTTGGTGGGGTGAGACATGCGCCTGATCATTGTGGATGGTCTTGATGGCGTCGGCAAAGATACGCATGCACAACTTATCAAGCAGCGTTACGAGAAGAAAGGCGAAACGGTGATTGTCCGCTCCCATCCTCAGTCAGATAACTTCTATGGTCGGACTGCGAAGAAAGCCTTGCTTGGTCATGGGAAAATCAATCAGCTGAAGGCATCAGTGTTCTATGCGATTGACGTCATGTATAGCATTCGACGGTACTATCGAAAACCGACGTGTGATACGCTTGTCATGGTACGGTATCTGATGGGAACTGCGTATCTGCCACGACGGCTGACGAAAACCGGGTATCGGTTTTTTGAAAAACTGGTTCCGACATCGCAATACATGTTTTTCTTAGATGCAACACCAGAGGAGCTTGTCGAACGGATCAAACAACGCAGTGAAACTGAGATGTTTGAGACTCAGGAAGCGTTTCTAAAGGTACGGACAAAGGCATTGGAATTGGTAAAAGGCTGGTATATCATTAACACCGGTCAATCCATAGAACAGACCTATAGTGCGATTGAAAAAATATTAGACGAACTTGACGACACCACTGGATCTTAGCGTTTTTTCTGTATCAAATTCCGTCAGATGTCCCAAGTAGTTGCGTGACGACCACATCCAAACCAGGAACCGTCTCCAGTGTTCTTACTTCTGATGGAACGACCCATCGGTATTCCTCATGTTCCCAATCGATACGAATCAGTGATTTGTCCTTGATATGAAATAAGAATGGATGCACGATCCAGTCATATGCTCTGCCCTCTGATGTATCAGAAATCGTAATGGGGTCACCTTTTTTCACCAGGGTGATTGCGTCAGGCTGGAGTCCCACCTCCTCAGAAATCTCTTTCATTGCGGTATCAAGAGGTTTTTCTTGGTCTTCGACATAGCCGGCAATGCCACCCCAACGCCCGCGGTACGTGCGTACCAGTTTGCTGCGTTTCAATACGAGGATTTTCCCGCTCTTCTCTAAAATACAGGTTACCACCTGCGACATTGTGACGCACCTCCGTTATCCCAGCTTGTAGTCAAAGAGCACCTCATCAAACAGAGAAGAGAGCGTGAGCAACTTCTCTACGGGTTCTCCTTTCAGGTACACCTCAAAGAATACGGTTACATATGTTCTTGTGATGTTTACCATGCGCTTGGGCGGTATCGAGCCAAACAGAAGAAGTCGTGGAGGAACCAAGGGGACCAGATGGGAAAGCAGGACACCAACATCTGTGTAGGCGTAATGCGTTGAACCTACAATGCTCATCTTAAAGGTATCGTTTCTCGTGTGATTCCAGAGGTAGGCGATTGTTGAATCGTCGGTGTACCGGGATTCTGCAAACATGAAAAGGAAGGGTACGGTGATGTCTCCTGGGATGAACTGCTGGTAAAAGACGCCATCAAGGGTCAGACCTGCACGGAACCGAGGGTCTTCGTAGCAGCATACCGCGGTATTCGCGCCTCCAAAGGAATGACCGTACATCCCGACCTCTGAAAGATCGAAATGGCCGGAGAACTCAGGGTCGGTTGTGTTAAGGTCGGTGAGGACATCTACAACGAATTTCGCATCCTGTATGATAGTACGGAGCGACATGTTAAAAAACGCGGATCGTTCTACCGGGTCTTTTGGTACATCTGCAAGCCCGACCGTGTTGCCATCGGGGAACACGGTGATACCGGAGACGTACGGGTGGTTAATAGAAGCGACCACGAACCCATGGCTAACAAGGTCCTCGATGAAGGATGTGTAGATCTGATACACCCCATCATATCCGGGTGAGAAAACAACAACGGGGAACATTCCTTCAGCAATGGTTGTGTGATTGCGGCCATGCGGACGTACAAAAAGATACGCGTTGTTCGGGATGGTGATCAGTGGGATTGGGGATCGACCTTTTAACCACTGGAATGTCGGGTAATCCATATATTCGGATCGCGTCCCTTGATTTGCTGTGCCGATTGGGTACCAGAGCTGGAGCATCATCTCCCGGACATCGGTTGCGTTCATAGTGAAGTTCTCCGGTCGACTGGTATCGATCAAATGCATGGTTCTGACACCGACACCATAGACGCCGGTGAGGTTCGGCAGAAACGAGGCGTCATGAAGGCCAGAGATATCGAACACACCTGCTCCGAGGCGGTACAATCGAGCAGAAAAATGCGTTTCATTTAGGCGGAGGATGCCATATATGCGGATTGTTTTTCCTGTGATGGTCTCTTCCCATTGCCCTATCAGCAGCATGCCATAGAAGACGCCATGGAATGTACCGTGTTCTGTCCCCTTGGAGCTGTTCCATTCGCCAGAAAAAGACCCACAGGTCGGCCGGCGTCCCTGGTTTAACACACCCCAAAGGGAACCAGATTCATTGTCGTTTCGTTTGCTCCAGACGCCGTGAAACGTCCCATCAGGCCAATCAGCAGGGCTGCTTGCAGTCACTGATGGGAGTATGTTGGAAAATGGGACAAGTACAAAAAGGCTACAGAGAAATAAAGATATGGCACTGTTTTTTTTCATATGGTGTACCCCCTATCATTCTTCAATAGGTTACAGAAGAGACCTTTGTCTATAAAAGAGTTTCGAAGATGTTTGGTTTAGAATTTTTTTGAGATGTACGCCAGTACCGACTCGAAAATAGCCTGTCCGTCACCGATATTGTCCCCAAGTCCAGTCGCAGTCCACTCCGGATGCTGATATCTGTAGTAGGTTCGTTCTGGGTGCGGCATCATCCCAAACACGGTCCCCTGCGGGTTGCAGATCCCTGCGATGTTCATCGGTGACCCGTTTGGGTTCCATGGGTACCCTGCGTAGGTGCCCTCAGGGTCGACATAGCGGAACACGATCTGGTCGTTTTTCTCCAATTTCTTTAAGTACTGCTCTTGTTTTTCGAGAGGGAAGAGTAGTTTTCCTTCTGCATGGGCACTGGGAATCAAGCGAACCTCGTTTTTCTGGATTTTTGAGGTAAACACACAGGTGCCTCGGTTCTCATGTTTTAGCAAGGTTGGCCGACATTCAAAGCGGTTGGAATCATTGATATACAGACATGCATCAGGGACCGGGTGGATGATGTCATCAAAACCCGGCAGTAGCCCTAGTTCAGTGAGGACCTGAAACCCATTGCAGATGCCAAGGATTGGGCGATCCTGTTTCACAAACTCTCCCAGTTGTGTCTGCAGCTGACTTTTCATCCGCGCGGCAAAAATCGCTCCAGCTCTGATGTAGTCTCCTGCAGAGAACCCGCCAGGGATCATCAGACAGTGATAGTCGAGGATGTCGCGCGTTTCATCAGCGTTGCAATCGAGGTGTAGTAATTGTTTGAGATGGACGAATTCAGGGGCGGCTCCTAAGCGTTTGAACGCGTCGTAGGACTCTTGCTCACAGTTTGTACCCTCGATGCGTATGATTGCGATGGTGATGTCATTACGTTTCATGGTTTCCGCCTGGAGCTGGATGGTAAATACATCTCCTGTATATCTATTTTTTTTGAAGGTAACATTAATGATATAGGATGCTATCCTGAGTAGTACGGTGAATTGCATGAAACATATCCATTATACAGAGGTAGATTTAGACCATCCACAGGAAGAAGGAGTGAAAAATACTCGGGTACGCTGGTTGATTTCAAAGAAGGACGGCGCGCAGAACTTCGCGATGCGTCTGTTCGAAATCAAACCAGGAGGCAACTCTCCGCTCCATCAGCATGAATGGGAACATGAGGTCTTCATCTTGGAAGGAGGCGGGTTTGTGAAGGATCAAAACACGGAGCAGCCGTTGCAGCCAGGTGATGTGTTGTTCATCAAACCAATGGAATGGCATCAGATCATCAATCGAGGGAGTACGACGCTGAAGTTTCTGTGTTTGATCCCGTATCAAAGATAAAGAAAAAGGAAGTATGGTGGATCGTGTGTTTGCAGTGATGTACGGTTTTTTTGCATCCTTCATCGTTTTGCTTTTTTTGTTCATTGGTGTGCATTCATCGATGGGTTCCTATTGTCCTGTGACCGTATATAAAAATTTTATTGGATTTAGAACAAGTAGAACAACAAGGTGGTAGAACGTGTGTTTAGCAATCCCTGGAAAAATCATCGAGCTTGACGATACGACACAAAGCGCGACTGTTGATTATGGGAGTGGGACGAAGCGGAAAGCAAACGTGTCCCTTGTGGAGGTAAAGAAAGGGGATTATGTGTTGGTTCATGCTGGCTTTGCCATCCAGGTTCTGGATGAAAAAGAGGCGCAAGAGACTCTGGCGCTGTTTAGAGAGATGTTGTCACAGGGGGAGCGGTAGTGTTTTCCTTGCGTGATAAGCGGCTTGCTGATGACATCATCTCCCAGATTGCCAAGGCAAGGGTCCGCCTACGGTTCATGCATGTCTGCGGGACGCATCAGGACACGCTGGTCAAACATGGGCTGGATTGCTTGTTGCGCCGATGTGGTGTTGAGATAGGGCAAGGCCCGGGATGTCCTGTCTGTGTCACGACCCCTAAGGAAATCGAGGAAATATTGCTGCTTGCAAAACAAGGAAAGACGGTTGCGACGTTCGGGGACATGACCCGTGTGCCTGGCGTTTCATCCTCTCTTCAGCAGATTAAAGCAGAGGGCTGTGATGTACGGACTGTGTACAGCATCGAGGATGCGCTGGTGCTTGCTGAAAAACAAAAGGAACTGGAGGTCGTGTTCATGGCGGTTGGTTTTGAGACGACCGCTCCGACCACTGCTTCGGTTCTTGTTCGAGAGCCGCCCATGAATTTTTCTGTTCTGTGTTGTCATCGGTTAATCCCGCCTGCGTTACAGGCGATTCTTCGGATGGGTGAGATACACCTAGATGGGTTTATCGAACCAGGTCATGTCTCAACCATCATCGGAACCACCCCCTATGAGTTCATCTCGAAGGAGTATCATGTTCCCCAGGTGATTGCGGGTTTTGAGCCACTTGACCTTCTCATGGGCGTCTGGATGTTGGTTCGACAGATACAACAGGGCGTCACCGAGGTTGAGAATGAGTATGTTCGTGCAGTGAAGCCAGAGGGGAACGTAAAGGCGCAGCAGTTGTTAATGCACGTGTTTGAACCGGTGGATGTCCGGTGGAGAGGGTTTCCGGTGATCCCTTTGTCAGGGTTACAGCTCCGCGGGAACTATGCGATCTATGATGCTCGGAGGAAATACGAGGATGAACTTCAGATACTTACGGACGAAGACGTTGCTGAGCCGACGGGGTGTCTCTGTGGCGAGGTTCTTCGAGGGTTGATTTCATCGAAGCAGTGCCCGTTGTTCGGTCGGCAATGCACTCCTGAGAATCCTGTTGGGCCGTGTATGGTCAGCAGTGAGGGAAGCTGTCATATTGAATACCTCTATTCGAAAAAATAAGCGCCCTCCCCCATGGTTACCGTATTTTTTTACGAAGTCTTAACAGAATCACCGTCACGATAAGACCGATAAGGAATGAACCAATGGTGCCAAGAGCGATGCCTATAAGGGGATAGAGGAAGTAGATTCCGACAGCGTAGCTGACGACACTCGGGCTGCCGTAGATCATGCCTTTTGCCATCGCACCGGTGAATCGGGCTCCGTGTTCTCTCATGCAGATGATCATGGTGGATAAGAAAATTGCGGGGAACACCGAGAATATGCCGCTTAGGATGGTTCCGACGTTGGAAAGGGTCACTGCTATAGCGATGACGGTCCCTGCAATGATGCTACGGCCAAGGAGTTTGAGTGGCGTGTAGTGGACTTGGATGCTGTTTTGTGATGTGATTTTTTTCTTTTTGTCAAGGATAAATAGCGTAAGGAGAAAACAGAAGATGAACACGGAAAGTGACACAACGATAGATGATATGGATGAGGCGTAGAGTAAAACGGTAAGAGCGGTCCAACCAAGAAGAGATCCGAGAAGGGCGATTGGTATGTTTTTTGGTGAAAGCAGCGCGAAGAGGAGCAGAAAGACCAGGTTTATCCCCATTTCTGCTGGGACGATGACGACTGCGTCAGTGGCGAACTGGACTCCTTTGTCTACGGCGATGAAGAGGAATGCGATGATGATGGTTGAAGGGAGCGTCCCAATGACTCCTCCTGTTTTTGTCCCGTATCGTTCTGCGATGATGGTGACAAGGATGACGACGAGCGCGGATAACGCAAAAGGGATGACGATGTGATAGAGAAGAGAGTATTCCATGTGACCTGGGGATGTGTTCTTCGTCTTAAACGTTTCCTTTTTACTCATTTAGAAAAGTATTTATACCATTTTTGTAATACCTACTAAATTGTAATAATTACAAAATAGTATGAACAACAACTCTGATCGTCATGTATGAAAAATACGTAAAACTCCTCAAGGACCATTGCCTAAAAATTACCTCACCGCGATTAGAGATCCTCAGATTCCTCGACGAACACCACACCCATCCGAACGTAGAGGAGATCTACTCGTCCCTAAAAAAGAAACACCCTTCACTATCACGGACAACTGTCTATAACTCCCTGCAAACAATGGAAAAAAACAAAATAGTACAATCCATCACCATCTCCGGCTCAGACCACCGGTACGATCTTAAGGAAAGTCTCCACCATCATTTCCTATGCACCCGATGCGGCATGATCCTTGATATCGACATCGCCTGCCCGAACATGGATAAAACCCTGCAGGGGGGCCATCATGTCGAAGAAGTCCATGGGTATTTCAAAGGCATCTGCAAGAACTGTCAAAAGAAAGAGAAAGGATGGCGAACCAATGGATAAAAAAACGTTTCACAAAATCTCCTATGGTCTGTACGTCATATGCTCAAAGAATAAAGAAAAAACAAACGGTCAAATCGCAAACGCATTATTTCAGGTCACCTCTGAACCGCCGACCATCGCAGTCAGCATCAACAAACAGAATCTCACCCATGAATACATCAATGAAAGCAAGGTATTTACCGTCTCAATCCTTGATAAAAAAACCCCACTTACCTTTATTGGGACCTTCGGGTTCAAATCTGGTCGAGACATCGACAAATTCAAAAACGTACGGTTCAAACAAAGCAGCACACACGTCCCTATCATACTTGACAACACCCTAGGCTATCTTGAGGCAGAGGTCATCGATACGATCAACGTCGGGACCCATACGATCTTCATTGGCAGGATAACCGACGCGGCCGTATTCTCCCGAGAACCGGTCATGACCTATGAATATTACCATGAAGTAAAAGGCGGGTATTCACCAAAAACCGCACCAACCTACTTCAGTGAAATAGATAAAAAAACAGAGAAAAAAAAGGAGGAAGTAAAAATGGACAACTATGTATGCACCGTCTGTGGATATGTCTACGACCCAACAAAGGGAGACCCAGAAAGCGGGATTGCCGCAGGAACAACATTTGAAGATCTCCCTGATGATTGGGTCTGCCCCATCTGCGGAGCAGGAAAAGACGCATTCGAGAAGCAATAAAAAAAAAAACAGGGGTAAAGTATATAAACAAATGAAAATTGTGATATGAACAGGAGGAATTAGGTTATGTGTAAAAACTGTGGCTGTGAGGAATCTGAAATGAAGATACAATACCAATGTGACTGTAAGGACAACGACTGTACTTGCAACTCGGTCATTGGATTTGAAAAAGAACCACAAGAACCACAAGCAATCCCGCATTGTTGCGGTGTACCTATGAAACGTATCAAATGAAATAGTTGTACGTAAAAGGAGGTAAAAAAAATGATGTTAAGTAAAAAATTGGAAAACGCGCTCAATAAGCAAATCAACGCAGAACTCTGGTCAGCGTACTTGTATCTGTCCATGTCCGCCTACTTCGAATCCATAAACCTTGGCGGATTTGCGAATTGGATGAAAGCCCAGGCACAGGAGGAAGTCGACCATGCCATGAAGTTCTACAACCATATCATCGACCGTCGAGGCCGGGTGACGCTCAGCGCGATCGCCGCAATCCCAACCAGCTGGAAATCACCGCTGCATGCATTTGAGGAGGCATTCAAACACGAACAAAAGGTCACCGCGATGATGGAAACCATCGCCACCATCGCAGCAGCAGACAAGGACTATGCAACAACAGGCATGTTACAATGGTTCCATAATGAACAGGTCGAAGAGGAAGCATCAACCGATGCCATTGTGCAGAAACTCAAAATGATCGAAAAAAGCACCGGCGGTCTCTTCATGTTGGACCGAGAGCTTGGGAAACGAAAGAAAGAATAAACATCTTTGAGAGGAAAACAGGGTAGGATAAGACCATGGATTTGAGAAACTACACACTTGAGGACCTTTTACTCGCCGCGATAAAAAGTGAAATCGAAAGTAACGAGGTCTATACAAAGATTGCTACAAAAGTAAACAATGGATTACTCAAAGACAAACTGCAATTCCTGGCAAAAGAAGAGCAGAAACACAAGGAATTCATCCAACAAGTCTACAAAAAAACATTCCCCAAGAAAAACCTACGCATCCCAAAAACAACCCCAGTCCCCCTCCCTCCACTGGTCATCCCCGATGAGGACACCCCACTAGGCACTCTATTAAAAAATGCGATGCAGGCAGAACAAGCAGCCCATGATTTCTACCAATCGCTGGCAAAGCAGTTCACAACGGATGACAAGATACGCCATACGCTTACCTATTTCGCAGACATGGAGCTGCAACACTACAAAATCCTTGAGATTGAAAAACAAAGCATGGATCGATTTGAGGAAGCTGATGTCTATTGGGATATGGTTCATGTCGGACCTTAGAGTAAAATAAAAATGGAGATGAAAACATGAAACGTCTAAAAGGAACACAAACAGAGAAAAACCTCCTCGCCGCGTTTGCGGGAGAATCACAGGCAAGAAACCGGTACAGCTATTTCGCGTCACAGGCAAAAAAAGAAGGCTTTGAACAGATCGCAGCGGTTTTCCTAGAGACCGCGGAAAACGAAAAGGAACACGCGAAAGTCTTTTTTAAGCATCTGCAGGGTGGCATGGTTGAAATCACCGCGATGTACCCCGCAGGCGTTATTGGAGCAACCGCGGAAAACCTCAAAGAGGCTGCAGAAGGGGAAAAGGCAGAATGGGGGACGATCTACCCTGATTTTGCTTCAACGGCTGAGAACGAGGGATTCCCTGAGGTCGCCAACAGCTTCAAATACATCGCCCAGGTAGAAGCACACCACGAGAAACGATACAGAACGCTTCTTGCCAACCTTGAGAAACAACAGGTGTTTCGCAAAGAGAAGGTCGTCAAATGGAAATGCAGGAACTGCGGATATGTGCATGAAGGAACAGAAGCACCAAGCAAATGCCCCGCCTGTCAGCATCCACAAAGCTATTATGAAATATACACAGAAAATTATTGAAAAATCATAAAAATCATAGGAGATAACAGACCATGAAATCATTGAATATGAGAGATGCAATCAAGACAGCAATTCAAATGGAAAAAGACGGACATGCTTTTTATACAAAAGCAGCAGCGCAAACTAAAAGCGAAATGGGCAGAACCGTTTTTGAAAGCCTTGCCGCTGATGAATTTGTTCATCTCGATACATTTCAGAAGATATTCCAAGGGAGAATCAATTCTGTGGAATGGGAAACGTTAGTGCAATCAAATGAGAAATACGTCAACCTTGCCGTATTCCCCAAAGACGTAAAAGCCATGGAAAACGCACCTGCAAATAGCGATGAACTCGATGCACTTCGGATGGGAATGGATAGTGAAAAAGAGGCAATCGACTACTACACATCAATAATGAATGAAGCATCAGACAAGGAGGTAAAAGACATCCTTGATGAAATCATCAACCAAGAAAAAAATCATTATCGAATCCTTCAACAGGAGTTTTCTCATCTAAGTTCAACAGGGCTTTGGTATGACCCCGACCCGCGAGGTGCATAGGGGGGATAGGGGAGACGATTGCAGAGGACCAACGAATTATTGCTGATGCAGAGGTTGACTGTGTCGGGCTGTACTGCCCGATGCCGATAGCCATGACCAAAGAAGAAATCGAAAAAATCGACGTAGGTCAGATACTCAAGGTGGAGGCTGACGACCCCGCGGCAGAAGAAGACATCAAACGATGGGCGAAACGAACAGGACATGAGATAGTCCGATTTGAGAAAGAAGGCCCCTTGCTTACCTTCTATATCAAAAGAATGAAATAAGGGACAAATATGAAAGATGAGAATTCAATCCTGTATGTTCAGACCACGGATCAACCGGAAAAACAATACTCGCCTCTTGTGCTTGCACAGACCGCGAAGATGATGGATCTCACTCCACGCGTCTACTATCTAGGTACCGGGTTAAGGATCCTTATGCCCGGTGTCGCAGAAAACATTAAAATCGGGACGTTCCCCAGTGTGGCTGAGATGCTGAAAAAGACCATGGAGATGGGCATTGAGGTATATGTCTGCGAAGCCTCTAAGCAGATGCTAGGCCTTGAGAAAGTCACGTTGATTCCCGGTGTGAAGATTGTTGGTGCCGGGACCTTAAATGATCTTGCGCTTGACGCGGGAGCGACCATGTGGTTCTAGCAGGAGAATGACTATGGCACGAATTTACCTTGATTATGCATCGTCACTGCCGGTCGACGATCGGGTTTTTGAGTATGCAAAACAATACCTAACGTCATCTCATGGGAACCCTTCATCGCTTCACTCTGTTGGTCTGGAAGCAAAACGAGCGGTGGAGGAATCACGACGAAAAATCGCAGAGTTCATCCATGCGGAAAACGAAAACACCATCATTTTCACAGGCAGCGCCACCGAGGCAAACAACCTTGCAGTGAAAGGAACCGCGATACGAAACATCACGCAGGGAAAAGCGGTGGTTGCATCCGCTATCGAGCATATGTCTGTGCTGAATCCGATGAAGGAACTGCAGAAAAACGGTTTCTCATTCACAACAGTTCCTGTTGATTCAGCAGGGACTATCAATCTTAACAAACTTGAGGATATCCTGACAAAGACAACGACGCTTTCCTCGGTTATGTACGCGAACAACGAGATCGGGACGATCGAACCAATCAAGGAGATCAGCAGTATTGTTCATGAGAAAGGACTGTATCTTCATGTCGATGCAGTTGCCGCAGCAGGGAGGATCCCCATTGATGTCCAGAAGGATGGTATCGATCTGCTCACGCTTTCTTCAAACGACTTGTACGCCCCTCAGGGAGCGGGGGCATTGTACGTGAAGCCAGGTGTGAAGCTCCAGTCCGTCATTCTTGGTGGCGGACAGGAGCGAGGTCTTCGCTCAGGCACTGAGAATGTCTTTGCGATCGCCGGGATGGGTGAAGCGGCACGGATCGCACAGCAGGAGATGACGCAGGAACACAGCAGGCTTGTTCCCATCAGAGATGCGCTCATCAAAGAAATTCTGACCATTGAGCAGTCTTATCTGACCGGGCATCCTACGCAGCGCCTGCCGCATCACGCAAGCTTCCGGTTCAGCGCTATCGAAGGGGAAAGCATTCTGTTAAACATGGACATGTATGATATGCAGGTTTCCACTGGTTCTGCATGCTCGTCAAAGACACTTGAACCATCACATGTCCTTCTTGCGATAGGCTTAAAACACGAGGAGGCTCATGGGTCCATGGTGCTGACCCTCGGTCGGTCAAACACCATGGATGACGTTGGGCCGGTAAGCAAGGCGACGTATGAGACCGTGCAACGCTTACGGAGCCTCTCGCCACTGTCTCAAGAGTGGAGGAAATAAGAATGGCAAATGTAGGATATAGTAAAAAAGTCATGGAGCATTTCATGAACCCGCGCAATGTCGGCGTGATAGAAAACCCAGATGGGTACGGGAAGGTAGGGAACCCCGTCTGCGGGGACGTCATGGAAATCTTCATCAAGGTCAAGGATGAGAAGATCACGGATATCAAGTTCCGGACGTTTGGATGTGGCTCTGCGATTGCGACGAGCAGCATGGTCACCGAGCTAGCCAAAGGAAAGCACGTCGATGAGGCAGTCAAGATAACTCGGGGCGATGTCGCAAACGAACTGGATGGGTTGCCTTCCCAGAAGATGCATTGTTCGAATCTTGCAGCAGATGCGCTCCATGAGGCGATCAAGGATTATAAAAACAAAAAACAAAACAAGTGAAAATGGAGGTAAGAACCTATGACAAACATAAAGGAAATCTATAAATGTAATGTATGTGGGAATATCGTGGAGGTCCTCCACGCTGGAATCGGTGAACTAGTCTGTTGCGGGCAGCCCATGCAGCTGCTTGTAGAGAAAAAACAGGATGTGGGAAACGAAAAGCATGTTCCGGTGATTGAAAAAACAACAACCGGTGTGAAGGTGAAGGTCGGGTCGGTTCCGCATCCCATGGAGGAGAAACACTATATCGAGTGGATCGAGCTGCATGCTGACGGTATCGTGTACCGGAAGTTTTTGAAACCAGGGGAAAAACCAGAAGCAGAGTTCTGTGTGACCGCAAAGACGTTGTCTGCACGGGAATACTGTAACATCCATGGGTTGTGGACGTCTCAATAATCTGTTTTGACGTTCCTTTTTCTTCTTTTTTTTAAAAACAAAGTGATGGATAATTCGTAAAAGTTAAATAACCCCATTGCATACTAATTGTTAACAATTAACCAGGGAGGTAGGATATTGTCTGAAAGACATAGAGAAAAAACATCAATAACTAACGTCGCAGAAAAAGAACTTGACCTTCTCATTAGGCATATCGACGTACTGAAAACCGTCCGTGATCATGGACCCATTGGAATCATACGACTGTCTCAAATAACAGGCCAACCCCAACACGTGATCCGGTACTCACTGCGAACATTGGAACACGACGGCATCATCAAACCATCTGCCCAAGGAGCTATCATCACGGATAAAATCCATGAGACACTTGGTACCCTTGAATCGACCCTTGACGACATGATAACCACCATGAGCGATTTAAAAAAGAAACTGAAATAGCAGTAATTTTTCCAAACACTTGTGCAGCAGTGAATACTATCCAAAATTTTTAAATAGGATTAGCCAATAGTCTGTCTAAAATTAAAACGAGGTCATTGAAATATGAAACACAAAAATATATGGCTCATAGCAATGCTACTAGGCAGCCTTCTACTCATCGCGACAATTCCTGCACAGGCTGCGGATATAACAATTTCTGATTCAATAAACGATGTAAGTTCGATTGATTATCTCACAGGAGAAACCATTGTCGTCACTTCACATCCGGAAATCAATGTTGAGAATATCGATATCACAAAAGCGGAATACACGCAGGAAGGAGCAACGGCAACGGTAAGCCTGCAGGTGAAAGGAAACATTGAAAACAGGGGAAAAATCATAGACCCTGAAAGCGAGGATTTCTTTGAATTTATTGATGCTGTCGAATACGGGGTTCAGTTAATCACCTCCGATGAAGACTACATGATCAGCTACTCCAACGGAAGCGGACAGCTTTTATACGGTATGGAGCAAATAAACCTTACGTCATCTGATTTCTCGATTGTTGGTGGGACCCTTTCAATTACGTTCTCGTTAGTGAGCGCAGATGAGGTCTATGAAGAACTCATCGTAACTACAACGTTTATAAAAGTGGATTTCACCGCATTAGAAGAGGAAGGCTTCGAGGACTTCGTCTATCTCTCAGATATCGCCCCCAACCCGCCTCTTGAAATCATCGAGGCGTACGCACCCAACATCGGCTCTGTAGGAGAGACCATTCAATTCAACGGAAGCGTTCAACCACTGACGGGGCAGCCTCCCTATCAATACCATTGGGACTTCGGAGACCAAGGGACACCATCAACACAATTAAATCCAACACACGTGTATACAAGCCCCGGCGTCTATACCTATACGTTTACCGTCACGGATCAAGCCGGGGATTCTGCAAGTGAAACAGGGAAGATCACTATCTCTGCAGAGGGAGGCGGATCAAGTGGTCCTCTATCCGACCAGATGATACTTTTCCTCGCAGTCTTGGTTATCATCATCGTGGTTGGTGTTCTCATCATCGTCTGGATCATACGACGATAACACACCCTCTCATTTCCCATTTTTTTTCTGTTATTCCTTCACTTGGGTTATCTTTTTATGTTCTTAGATGATGACTCTCACAGCCAGGGGTCTACACCATGAAAGATGGCGAAAGCAAATACGCATATATGAAAAAGTCTGCTTGGGAGCTTTTTTCCAAAACACAGATCAGCCATGCCTTTTCGTTTGCAGAACCATACAAAACCTTTCTGAACGAAGCAAAAACAGAGCGAGAAGCAATCCGGTTCATCATCAACGCCGCGAAAAAGAAACACAAAGAAGTAATAGTAAACCAGGAAAAGTCAGCAGCGATCGTGATACCGGGGAAAAAACCGGTACGGAAGGGACTGCGGATCGTCATCTCCCATATCGACTCACCCCGCCTTGATTTAAAACAAGTGCCTCTCTATCAGGATTCAGAAAGTCATCTGGCGTTGTTCGAAACACATTATTACGGGGGCATAAAGAAATTCCACTGGGTCGTCATCCCTTTGGCCTTACATGGGGTTGTCGTGAAAAAAGACGGCACAAAGATCACTTTTCGGCTAGGCGAGGATGAGAAAGACCCGGTGTTCTCTGTACCGGATCTACTCCCGCATCTTTCCCGTGATGTCCAGGACAATAAAAAAATCAATGAGGCGATAAAGGCAGAAAGCCTTGATATCGTGATTGGGAGCATGCCTGCAAAAGGTGATTTCAAAGAAAAAATTAAAGCAGCGATTCTCGAAAAACTCCATACGGACTATGCCATCACAGAGCATGATTTCATCTCCGCGGAGCTCGAGGCTGTTCCCGCGTTTCAGGCACGTGATGTCGGGTTTGACCGGTCCCTTATCGGTGGATACGGACAGGATGACCGTATCTGTGCCTATGCCATGTTACAGGCGACGTTGGATTTAAAAAACCCGGACCATACCATCATTGCTCTCTTCGTGGATAAAGAAGAAATCGGCAGTGAAGGAAACGTGTCAGCACAAACGACAACGTTCCTGCGGTCTCTTATCAGACAGCTCGATGCAAATGTCGACATCGATGGTGTTTTACTCAAATCTAAGGTAATTTCCGCAGATGTTCAGTCAGCGGTCACCCCCAATTATACCGATGTCTTTGAACTGAAAAACGCATCATCGTTAGGAAGTGGTGTGGTGATGTCGAAGTTTACAGGGCATGGCGGGAAATACATGGCCAACGACGCATCAGCAGAATACGTTGCTGAAATCAGAGCCATGCTTGACAAGGCGCATATCCCGTGGCAAACCGGGGAGCTTGGCAAGGTCGACAAAGGAGGCGGGGGGACGGTGGCAAAATATTTCGCACGGTTAGGCATGGATGTCGTCGATCTCGGTGCTCCTGTGCTTTCCATGCACGCACCCTATGAGGTCACCAGCAAGGTAGACCTGTATTCCTCGTATCTCGCGTACCTGACGTTTTTAAAAAGCTAACTGGCGCGTCTCGGGTTGTCTTTTTAAAGGGACCCTTGTCGACCGTTTCGGGGAGAACGATCGTCATGGCAGTACTGGGGGGTGCAGAGTTTGGTGGTTTTTTGAGCGATGGGAAATCCAGCAAGACGCATCATCGGGATGGTCGCCTTTTTCCCATGTTTCCATCGTGTGTAAAACCAATGTGAGAAGAAGAACACCGGATTTAAAATCCATTTCTTGTCTGGCGACCAGAAATCGATATTGTTCCGCCAGCATCGAGAAATCACCTCCCATTGCAGCTCAGAAAGGGTCTTAAGGGTCGTCCGCCGTTGGTTCCCTAGTATCGCTTCTTTTAGGGGGATGAACAGGACTGGTGTGTAGAACATTTTCGCGTTATGATTCCGGAGATCATCGATGAGGTCAAGGGTTGCACGGACGTCCTCTTCGGTCTCATCAGGCTGCCCGGTCATGATGGTGCATAACGGCCACCAGTCATAGTCGTTCATGATCCCCACGCCTTGTACGACCAATTCTGGCCAGGTGTCGACACTGTAGGGAAGTGCCTTTCCCTTCATGTATTTCTTCATCAGCCGGACGCTGCCTGTTTCAATCCCGACCTCGACGGAGACGAAACGTTTTGGATAGGATTTCTGCAACTCCGGGGTCCAGCGTGTCTTCTCAAGCAGGATCGGTGAGAGCTCCTCTAAGAGTTTTTTGTCATAGATGACAGGGGCAAGGGACGCATGTGACAGCAAAATATAGTCAACACCAGGGTACGATGCGATGGTCTTATACAGTTTTACGATCTCCTCCCTATTCGGGATGAAGCCTGGCTTTGATTTATACAGAAAGATATCCTCGGTGACGGTGAAAATCGTCCGTGCTCCCCCCGTGACGTTGGTGTGTACCTCTTTCATAATGTGCTCGAGGGGAAACGAGTATTTGGTACGGTTTGTCGGACTGCAGAACTGACAGCCTCGTCCGCATCCGCGGGTGATCTCCACCATGCCGTAGCAGGCTGCATGGACGATCGGTTGGATGTTCTTCCTGTTTGGTTTGTGTGCGATAAAATACGGTGGCACGGGCTTGTCGTTCATCATGTTTTTAAACACGCTGACAAGGTCTTCCTCTCCTTCTCCTTGGAAGAGTACGTCGATCCCCCATTTGTCTTGCATCCCTGCCTCGTTGATTTGCCAGGAGCCTGCTCCTCCGACGATGAGTTTTGGTTTGTACAGTTGGATGGACGGATGGGTGATGAGTTTTTCGAATTCAGATGCGTTTAACGCCTCCCCGCCAAAGCCTATAAGGGAATTGTAGGTGGTGGAGACATACGCAAGGCCCATAGGGTCCATGGATGAGATACCCACGATCTTGGTGTTTTTCCCGATGAATTTGTGCAACTGGTCGTAATGCGCAACAACCACCTGCTCATCGCCGAATTCCTTACTCAGCAGTGCTTCGACTTTCCGAAGGCCGTAGATGGTTCGTTGTGCGGTCCCGTCGGCGTTGCTTGGGAGGTTCTCTAAGTGCTCTCGCAAGGCTAATCCGGAGAGCTTCTTTGGAAATGTACACATGAACGCAGCAAACGGATTATCATCATATTCATTTGCCTCTGCACGGGATGCGGTCAGAACGATAGGATATCCATCGGCGGGTTTATCCATCGACGATCACCTGTCGTTTGTCATTTCCCAGAAGAACGGTTTTAAACACAGGGTCTTTTATAGTGTCTTGCAGCTTTAATAAAAAGTCTTTCCAGGAAAGTGCGTTGCGGGACCAGCGGATCATCTCTTTTTTATGAAGAGAAAGTATTTTTAGGAAGCTTTGCCACGTATATCCTTCTGCTTTTAAGGGTTTTGACCATCCTGCATCGTTCCAGAGATAGGTGGGAAGCCGGTTGCCGAACCACAGGCTCAAGGAATCAATATCCCATTCTCTTCCTTTTTGGTCGATGGATTGTTTTTTTAACACGAGCGGTTCTGGTGGTATAAACAACTTCATAGGGTATCCCCCATATACATGGTAGATGGTAGATGGTAATGGTAGCTTCTTTTTATAATTTTACAAAAAAACGCCTCTGCTGTCCTTCGTAAAACGACAAACATTTATATATGGTGGGCTCTTTATAGAGAACCATAGAAAACATTTAGTAAGGGGAATAGCATGAAAAAACACATTCTAAAAATCCTATGTACGTTTATACTTCTTGCTACGCTAATCGTACCAACCTCAGCAACACTTCAACCAAAAGAACCTCTTGTATTATTTACGCCATCTCTGAGTGATTTTGACCCGATGGTCGATAACATCACCGTCACAGTCACCATACAAGAAATTCGTGCGTTAGACACCATCGACTTGCTATCGGACGCTGATTTCTATGTGAAAGTCACGATCAACGAAAAGGAGTTTACCAGCCCTATATGGCAAAATATGAACTATGTAGAGCACCCTAATTGGTCTGCCGCCTGTGAAGTTCCCAAAGATAATGAGTTTGTTCAGATCATGATTGCTCTCTGGGACAAAGACCTCACAACAGACCGCCTTTGTGACATCAGCCACAACGGCAACGGGGATTTCACCCAACAATATACGGTTGAAATAACATATAGCATCGCAACCGGTGTGTGGTGGGGTGATGATGATCTAGGGGATTTAAGCGGATACGGGCGATTAAACGGATGCGATGACAATAGTATCTATCAGCCGGACCGCGACTGCGAACTATGGTTCGATATCACCCAGAACGATTTTGACGGAGACGGGTTCCCCTACTGGCTTGAAACAAACATGTACAACACAAGCCCGCTCATAGACAATCGTGGTGAGGATGCAGACAATGACAGCGTCCCCATCGAATGGGAATATAAGTTTGGATTAATCTATTATCCATGGGGCCATAATCCAGGGTACTACATGGAATATGATCCGTTCACATGGGAGGACCACTCAAAACTTGACGACGATACCGATGGATTGACTAATATTGAGGAATACAAAACATGGCAATGGGGGTCAGACCCGTTTCGAAAGGATATATTCCTTGAAATCGACCAGATGGACCTAGGTCCGAACGGAGAAGGAAGTGTTATCCCCGTTGAAGCATTTGACCTCATCCGTGACTCCCATGCAAAGCAGAACATCGCCTGGCATGTCGATGACGGCCGCCTTGGCGGCGGTGAGGTATTTCCCTTTAAAGACCCGTATACCGAACAAGACCTTTCTCTCTGGTATTGGAACTATTTTATGCATAACGATGCCAATAACTGGCGCAGAGGCGTCTTCCACTGGGCAGTTATCACATACAACTGGACATGGGCAAAGGGGTTTGCGTTTTCATCGAGGATCAACGGGGTCTACGCTATCGATTGTTTCCTCCTCTCCTCGAAATACCATGATTCCCGGGTCAAAAACGTTCCACTAATCGACAGTCTTATACGAAAAACATTTAACAGAGAAAAACAGCGTGCGTTCATCTATGCCGGGGCGATAATGCATGAATCAGGGCATACGCTTAATATCCGTAATCCTGGGGTAGACAACCAAAACGCAGTGTGGCCCTGGCAAATCGGCTTCTGGCAATACGGGCCATATAAAAGCATCATGAACTATCGGTACATCTATACGGATCTGGTCGACTATTCAGACGGGTCTCGCGGGAAAAATGATTTTGACGACTGGAGCTCCATTGACCTTACCTATTTCAACCCAAGAACTCATTGGTAAACAGTAGCCTTGACAAGAAACAGGCTTCCCTGTTCCTCCTCTCTTTTTTTTTCAAGACTACAGGATGTATCTCACCGGTAGCTTTTGAACGAAAAACTGGTATTTCCCCCGGCTGGTCCGAGGAATGCAATCCACATAGGAAAGAGAAACTGAAAACTCATCCCCCAATCGTGTACGGATATTATGTGTTATCTGCCGGACATCATCCTCAGAGAACCCTTGATTTTTTACGATATGCAGGATAAGCTCCCCTTCCCTTTCTTGATACAGCTGATATTCTTTCATGCGCGCAGATGATCGTGAAATCAGCTGCAGCACCCCCATCAACGGCACTAGCCGATTGGTTCTTGATACCATGAAATCCTGCACCCTTCCTTCGATTGACTTCAGAAGCGGATGGTCTCTGCCGCATTCACACGGATGCGTTGACCAGGTCGCGATGTCCCCTGTCTTGTACCTGATAAATGGGAATATCCCCGTATGAAAACCAGAAGCGACGATTTCCCCGGTTTTCCCCCCTTCTGTGATGGGGTGGCCGTTCCTGTCGATCAGCTCGACGAACCCGTAGTCTGGGAAGAGGTGGTAGGTGTTGCTTTTTTCACACGTCCCTGCAAAGGCACATTGCTCCCGATGTCCATATTGACCATGGACCCGACAGTGGAAGAAATTTTCGAGAAATTCCCGTTGCCAGTCATAGATGGTCTCTCCGAAACAAAAAATCGCTTTCACCCGCGTCAACCCCCTCCTGTCGTGTTTCATGGATGACGCAAGCATCGTCAGCGCAGAGGGATATCCAATGAAATAATGTGGTTGTAAGCGCCTGATTTTTCTAATGTATCTGGGCAGGTTCTGGTCTGTCATTTTGTACGATGAAAGGACCAATGTTCGTGAGAACGGACGGTACTCCCAGGGTTTTTCCCTGCCGATGAGCTGAACAGATGTATCCATGACAGTGCATCCAGCCCGTTCAAGGAGTATCTTTAGATAGGCGAGATGTTTTGCAAACCAAACCCCTTTTTCAACAAAGAACCTGAGAGCAAACCCTGTTGAGCCGCCTGTGTTAGTCTCCTCGAAGGCGTACGACGGGTAGTTTATTGCTTTGAATTCGTTTGCATGCTCTTGTATGGTTTCTTTGCTAAGAATCGGTAGTTGTTGAAAGTCCTGAGGTGATCGGATGTCATGTGGTGCGATCCCCTGTGTTTTGAACAGGGTTCTGTAGTATGGCACGTGGTCGTATGCATGTGCAACAAGAGAGGTGAGTTGCTCCCATTGATATCTCTGTATCTGTTCAGAGGTCCACCGCTCCGAATGCTTGGCGAATTTGTAGGTGTTTTGATAGGATAAATTGTAGAAAAGTGTGGTCAGTGCAATTCCACGCCCGGTGTCTTCATTAAAGAGGTGTTGCCAGAGTTTTTGCATATGGTCTTTGCTCTTTCCTTTTTGTGGGAGTTGATATCTGCTACATAATATTTTCTGTACGTCTGGGTTTTGGTGCAGTACGCCGCTGGTGATTCTTCTTCGAAGTTTGATGGTCGGATAATTAATGATACTTCACAACCAATGGAATGGATGTTATAGAGGCAACATAGGAATGGATGCACACAAAGAAAAACACGGGAAAAGACATACGCAAAAAGTCATCGCAATGTGCATGCTTGGACTCGTGCCATCTGGTGGATTTTGTGATTTTGTTTTTTGTAGGCTTTGCACTTTGTAATAACGCTTAAATAATTTCCGTCATCGATATCTATAAGAACATTATGTTTATTGATTTTATGAGTTTCTTCTTATCGTTCATACGATTATAGGAATATTCCATTGAAAATAATGAATAGAAAACTTTATATATAAGTTACATAATTCCCCTTAAAAGCATATCGAAAAGTATAAAAAATTTACGGGGGCGCAGGTACATGGTTCAAATGCAATCCAAAAAGAAAAAAGAAAAAAGACAGAGCATTGAAGAGATTATTCAATGCCCTGAATGCAACAGCACACATTTAAGTAAAGACTACGCACGCGCAGAGCTTGTCTGCGCAGATTGTGGTCTTGTTATCGACCAAGATTTCATCGACCATGGTCCAGAATGGAGAGCGTTCGATAGTGACCAACGAGAAAAACGGGCACGTGTCGGTGCACCAATGACGTATACCATTCACGACAAAGGTCTTAGCACCATGATCGGCTGGAAAAACCGGGACTCCTATGGGAAATCCATTCCTACCAGAAACAGAGCACAGCTCTACCGTCTGCGAAAATGGCAACGACGGATACGAATCAGTGATGCAACCGAACGGAACTTAGCGTTCGCGCTCTCAGAGCTCGACCGTATGGCCTCTGGCATGGGATTGCCAAGGACTGTACGAGAAACCGCTGCAATGGTCTACCGAAAAGCGGTCCTGAAAAACCTGATCCGTGGACGCAGCATCGAGGGGGTTTCCGCATCCGCACTCTATGCCGCCTGCCGTCAATGTAACGTACCAAGGACCCTAGATGAAATCGCAGCATCCTCCCGAGTATCCCGAAAGGAAATCGGACGAACCTACCGGTTCATCGCCAGGGAACTCGGCTTGAAACTGATGCCAACCTCCCCACAGGATTACATCTCACGGTTCTGCAGTGAACTGAAATTAAGCGGCGATGTACAAGCCAAAGCCATCGAAATTTTAAAAGACGCTGCTGATAAGGAACTGACCAGCGGTCGAGGCCCAACAGGCGTGGCAGCCGCATCAATTTATATCTCTTCGATCCTCTGTGGCGAGCGACGAACCCAACGAGAGGTCGCAGATGTCGCTGGCGTGACGGAAGTAACCATCAGAAACCGATACAAGGAACTCGCTGAACGACTCGACATCGACATCATCCTGTAAACACCTATGACTCGTTGGTACACGGAAAAAAAGAAGGAGCATTTTTATAAAGAGGCAAAACGCGTCGGCTACCGGGCTCGTTCTGCATTTAAGCTCCAACAAATCCAACGCCGATTCCATCTTATACCAAAGGACGGCGTCGTCATTGACCTTGGCGCCGCCCCAGGAGGATGGAGCCAGGTAGCAAAAGAACTAGTCGGAGAACACGGGCTTGTCATCGGAGCAGACCTCTCAGCCATACGACCATTGGAGGACGTCGTGTTCCTCCAGGGCGATATCACAAAAGCCGAGACCATTGAACAAATCAAGGATGTGCTGAAGGCAAGGAAAGCAGACGTGGTGTTATCAGACATGTCGCCGGATATCTCCGGTAACTATTCCGTTGACCAGGCGCGCAGCGCATGGTTATGCGAGTGTGCCTTACGCACTGCCGCTCAGGTGCTCCGACCAGGCGGTCATTTCCTCTGCAAAATCTTCGAAGGGGAGAATACAAAATCATTTATCGAAACGGTCAGGCAACGATTTGTGGTTGTGAAAACTTTTTCTCCTCAGGCCTCCCGTAAAAGTAGTTCTGAGGTCTATATCGTAGCAAAATCGTTTAAAAAACTTTATAAAGAAGCCAACATATCCTTTGGATAGGCTGATACAAGACTATATTATATAGGAGTCGATATCAGTTAAGTTTTACACAATGGTAGAAACAATGGCTGACCAATCACTTGCCCTTGAAGTGTTTCTGAAACATACCCATGAGGATATAGAGAAAAAAATAGCAGAGCTTATCACCGACCAGCACATTTTGATGATCTTAAAGGAAGGAAAACGACTCCGACCGTTGCTTGGCGCAATCTCGTTTAAGGTCTGCACCGGGGGTAAGGAATCACCGGAACTCTATCAGCAATTTTTAGAGGGAGCGGTTGCCATAGAGCTTGCCCATGGAGCATCCCTTGTTCACGATGATATCATCGATGGTGACCTGACCAGAAGAGGCGAACCTGCATTCTATATCAAAACTGGCGTAGACAATGCGATTCTAATAGGCCACAAGATGCTGGTAATGGGATTTAAACTTGCGTTATCCCATGGGGAGAAGATTGCGAAACTGTATGTGCGTGCATGGAGCGGAACCCTTGATGGGCAACTGAATGAAATCAATTTCAACAGCAAAGACCTTCAGGATGCCAACATCACTGCAGATTCAAAGTTCTTTCAGGTGTACAGCAGGATTATTGATCTGAAGACCGCGACGTTGTTTTCTGCAGCATGTAAGGCTGCTGCGTATTGGGCCAATGCATCAGAGGATGTCGCAAACCTCCTTGCGGAATACGGTAGAGAGGTTGGCTTTGCCTATCAGCTTGCCGATGATCTGGTCGATCTTGAAAAAGGTGAGATGATCGACAGCGTGGTCATCCCGCTGCTGACACGGCTTGAGAAGCGGACCGCAAAAAACGGAAGTGTAAAACCCCGGTCGATACGGAAGAAGATCGAGAAGAGATCCCCTGAGATTAAAAAACTGTACCTTGAGGAAATCTCAAAACATGTCAATAAGGCACAGCAGCTGTGTAAATCCCCTTTTCTTCCTGATAATCAGTTTAAGAAATTTTTACTTGATGCCCCGTTCTATAGTATCAACAAGATGCTTAAAGAAATCTTCATAACCATCTGATGGGCTCTAGCGCGTAAGATAAATCGCTGCGTGGTCTTTTTCAAAGGGTGCAAGCTCAATGGTCCTTCTGATGTTACCTCCCTGTTTTTTCAGAGAGCTGCACACGAGTTCATACGCTTGTTTTGGTCTCAGTGCGACGTCGATGCTTCGTGCCTTTACCATGATAAGGCCGCTGCCGTTGGCTTTGAGATATGTCTTCATGTTACGGATGAAGATGTCAGCTTGGTTGCGCTGGGAGATGTCCTGGTAGATAAGGTCGACAGGGGGGACGATGTGTTGGTAGCGTTCCGGGTGATTCGCATCTGAAACAATAGGGATGATATTGAGGCGTTTTTCACACACGTGTACCAGTTTTATGGTTGCAATCGGTGATGATTCGACTGCATAGAGAGTACCGTTTATGAGGATGTCGGAGAGATGGCTGACCGTTGTCCCTGTCGCTGCGCCAAGATACAGGATCTGTGCATCGGTGGGTACATTCAGGGGAAGTCCTTTAAGCAGTGCTGCAGCAAGTTTGCTGCGGAATGGGTTCCAGGAGCGGTATTCGACACCATCTTCCATGATGAGCTGTTCATTGTACACCCTGGTTCCTTTGCATGTCGTAGGATTTTGCGTAAAGAGTTTGTCGTTTTTTTTATAGATCCCTGGGTGTTCTGTTGGTTGCATACGCATCCGTTATCCGATGGCGTTGATAAATAGTTTTGTGGAAATCTTTAACAGATGTCACGCTGTATTTCCTTGTCACATCAAACGGTTGGTCTAGTGTTTTTGAGCGATAATGCGCCCCCTGCCGACCTTGGATTCATCGGCAGCCTGCACCCATCGTGCTAAACCATTGTCCGCTGCCTCGAATAATTCTTTTCCATAGTGAGTGATGATTCTTTCTTTTAACGTGGTTCGTAACAGGTCTTGATAGATATGGCAATGGACCGTGAAGTCATCACTGACGTCTTCTGCCTCAAGAACGGTAAATCCAAGTTCCTGTAATGCATGGATGTATCCTTCTAATGTTTCCATGTAGGGGAATGCCATAAAACTGTTCAAATCGGTCCATTCGCTCTCCAGCATCGTTCCTACCTGCAACCAATCGGTAAACGCGATGATCCCCTGTGGCTTGAGGACTCGTTTTACCTCTTGCAATAAGCGGTTTTTATCGGTCACATAGCACCATGCATCTTGTCCTATGGCGACATCAAAGGTTCCTGATTTGAACGGCATATCAAGCGCATTGCCAAGTTTATAGGTGATTAAATGGGAAAGCCCTTGTTGCTTTGTCCGTTTCATCGCCTCGTCGACCATTTTTTGTGTCGCGTCCAACCCGGTGATGGTACAGCCGTAGGTCCGTGCAAGATACCTGGCTGGGCCGCCAAGCGCAGAGCACACGTCAAGAACCGTTGAATGCTTCGTTAGGTGCGCTTTTTTTGCGAGAACGCCCGTCTCTTTTTCGCCGCCAACGTGTATCTGTTCACCCATGAGCATCTCCCAAAGTACTCCAATGGGTCCTGAATACACGTCGGTTACATCCGCAATGGTGAAATCCAGTCTTTTACCTTTTTTTATTGTCATGGTTCTTCCTCTTGATCAGTTTTTTCTGTTTCTATAGCATTTCGGATCTGTTCCACAGCTGTCCCCTTGATCGTAAAACGCTGCTGCCCTGCATCCCCAACAGACCGTGTTGTTCTCGCACTTTGAACAATACCCTGGGAGGTTCTCTGGTCTTCGTAGGTGGACCCAGAGTAGTTCATCCCGATGCTTTTGTACGATCTGCTCAAGGGGCATATCATGGATGTTGCCGACGCTTTTTCTGATGACCGAACAGGGTGTGACATCCCCATTGACTGTTACGCAGATCATGTTTCCGCAATAATATTTGTTGGTGTCCATGGAGCTAAATGAGTACGGGGATGTGGGGTAATTACTGCGGTCGCGGATCTCGCATGCTTTTTGTATTTCCTGTATGGTTGGTACCCATGCTCTATGATCGGCCGCAAGTCCAGTTACGCACATTTGGGTTAAACAGGTTCGCATCCCCCATGTTTCATAAAAATACTGGATGGTATGTTGTATATCTTGGAAAACAGGTTTTGTAAACGTGATGCAGTTGATCATCTCGTCTGGGTCTTTGCCACAATTTTGGACGTTTTCCACTCCTTTTAGGATGGCCTGGATCTGCCGATGCGGGGTTCCCTTATGAAGCGTTTGATAGATTCGTTCATCTAGGGTGTCAAGATGCACAGCGATGAACCCGCCTGTTGATACCTCGACTGCTTTCTGAGCAACCTCTTTGTTTTCCAAGGGGATTCCACTTGTCCAAATGTTGTTTTTCAACCCTCGTTTTTCTGTCTCTTTCATCAACTGATACCAATCGCTTCGTACAAGAGGGTCCCCTCCAAGCCAGTCGATTGCCCGGACTTGCAATTTCACTGCAGAGTCAAGTATTGCTGTGATATCCTTTTTTGAGAGTTCTTGAACTGGTGGATTTTCCAAGGAGGCATAGCAGTAGAGGCACCCTTGAGGGCAGGAGAGGTTTGATTCTATCTGAATGGAAAACACTTTGTTTTCTTTGAAATATCGTATCTCTTCTTCGTAATCAGGATGTAACCCCCCTTTTGAGCAGACCGCGTCGCGTTTCATGATATACCTTCCGTTTGACATGATGGTTACAGGAGGAAATACATGCCGTATAATAACGTTTCCTGTGAGTTTTTAGCACTATTCTTGTCGAAATAATTAACTAGGGTTTGTGAGATACAGACGGGGGCGAAGAAGGGTATGGTGCTACGATCTCCGTTATATGACACCCAGGCCACGCTAGGTGCGACGTTTACCCAGTTTGCCGGATTTGAGATGCCGATTCAGTACAGCTCAATCCGAGATGAGCATTTCGCGGTTCGAAGGAAGGTTGGCTTGTTTGACGTCAGCCATATGAGCAATCTGTGGATCACCGGTCCTGATGCAGCACGGCTTATTAGCCTTACGACGGTGGAGGATGCATCCCGGATAGAGGATGGCAAAAGCCAGTACACCGAGATTTTACTGGAGAACGGGACCATTATCGATGATACGATTTTCATGCACCTCGGTGAGAGATACATGATGATTCCCAACGCAGGGATGAACCAGATAGTGACCACATGGCTTACGCAGCAGGCGAAGAACCATCATCTGGATGTGACGGTGGAGGATGTCTCACGGCAGTTCGTGATCCTTGCGATCCAGGGTCCTCAGGCAAAGGAGACGGTACAAAAAATAACAGAGACGGATCTTGGAGCTGTCAAGTTCTTCGGCTGCCAGACGGTGAAGATTGCTGGCGTCGAATGCATTCTGTCTTATACCGGGTACACCGGCGAGCATGGCTTTGAGCTGCAGATCACCCCGACAAACAAGGCAGCAACGGTGTTCGACGCGATTCTTACCGCGGGAAAGGAATTCGGTATCCAACCGATTGGTCTTGGTGCACGAGACACGCTACGCTTGGAGAAAGCCTTTATGCTTGCGGGCAACGAATTCGAAGGCGGACGGACTCCCCTGGAGGCGACCCTGGGATGGACGATCTTCTGGGACCATGAGTTCATCGGAAAAGACGCGTTACTTAAACAGAAGGAACAAGGGACGTTCCAGCGGATGACCTGCCTGGAATGCGTCGAGAAAGGCATCCCGCGTCACAACTGTGAGATCCAGAAGGATGGAACTCCTGTCGGCATCGTCACAAG